>Ga0164243_10001085_pt1 | contig 46953 bp, 32 predicted proteins | sample OricompcompostOP_FD_108781 | JGI IMG/M metagenome (GOLD analysis project Ga0164243, IMG submission 108781) | Organic Plus compost microbial communities from Emeryville, California, USA - Original compost - Organic plus compost (OP) | ecosystem: Engineered > Solid waste > Mixed feedstock >...
AACTCCTCACCCACACCCAACCCTGGCCCCACACCACCCACCCACGCCGCGCCGCCGTCTCCGCCTTCGGCATCAGCGGCACCAACGCCCACCTCATCCTCGAACAAGCCCCAACCCCCACCACCCCCGCCACGGACCGTACGGATCCGGGCGGCGCGGCCTGCCGTACGGCTCCCCCGGTGCTGCCCTTCCTGCTCTCCGCGCGCTCCCCGGAAGCGCTCACCGGGCAGGCCGAGGCGCTGCGCAGCCACCTGACGGAGCACCCGGACCTCCAACTGCTCGACGTGGCCCACTCGTTGGCGACGACCCGGACCGCGCACCCGTACCGCGCCGTGGTCGCCGCCGAGGACCGCGCCGCCCTGCTGCGCGCTCTCGAAGAGCCGCTCCCGGTGGGCGAGCCGGCCGCACCGGGCGCGGGCGGACAGGGCGGCAGGACCGCGTTCCTGTTCACCGGCCAGGGCTCCCAGCGCCCGGGCGCGGGCCGGGAGTTGTACGCCGCCTTCGCGCCGTACGCGGAGGCGTTCGACGAGGTGTGCCGGGAGTTCGAGGGACGGCTGGACCGGCCGCTGCGCGACGTCGTCCTCGACGGCACCGCCGCCGACCTGGAGCGGACCGACTACGCGCAACCCGCCCTGTTCGCCGTCGAGTTGGCGCTGTTCCGGCTGCTGGAGCACTGGGGCGTACGGGCCGACCTCGTCGCCGGGCACTCCATCGGCGAGGTCACCGCGGCGCACGTGGCCGGAGTGCTGTCGCTGCGCGACGCCGCGGCGCTGGTGGCCGCGCGCGGCCGGCTCATGCAGGCCGTCCGCGCCGACGGCGCCATGGTCGCGGTGCAGGCCGCCGAGGAGGAGGTGTTGCCGTACCTGAAGGGCGTCGAGGAGGCGGTGAGCGTCGCCGCCGTCAACGGCCCCCGCTCCGTGGTGATCTCCGGCGACGCGGACGAAGTCGCCCGGATCGGCGCCGAGTTCGCCGAGCAGGGCCGCAACACCAAGCGCCTCGCGGTGAGCCACGCCTTCCACTCGCCGCACATGGACGCCGCGCTGGAGGAGTTCCGCTCGGTCGTCGCGGCCCTCGACCTGCGGGCGCCGTCCCGCCCGATCGTCTCCAACCTCACCGGCGCCCTCGCCGGGCCCGAGCTGCTGTGCAGTCCGGACTACTGGGTGCGGCACGCGCGCGAGGCGGTGCGCTTCGCGGACGGGGTCGGCGCGCTGTACGCGGAGGGCGCCCGGGTGTTCCTGGAACTGGGCCCGGACGCTCAACTCACCGCTCTCGCGGGCGAGATACTCGCCAGCGGCGACGCCGTCACCGTCGCCGCGCTGCGCCGGGACCGCGGCGAGGCGCGCTCCGTCGTCACCGCGCTGGGCAGGCTGCACTGCGCCGGGACCGCGGTGGACTGGTGGCGGTTCTTCGAAGGCTGCGGCGCCCGCCGGGTCCCGCTGCCCACGTACGCGTTCCAGCGCCGGCGCTACTGGCTGCCGCCCCGCCCGTCGTCCACCGGTCCCGGCGGCCAGGCCCCGGCCCAGGAATCGGACCCGGCGCGGGAACAGCCCCGGCCCGACGGCGAACAGGACGGCGCAGCACCGCTGGCCCGGCGGCTCGCCGGGCTGGACCGCGCGCGGCAGTACGACCTGGTGCTGGACCTCGTACGCGGCGAGATCGCCGGCGTGCTGGGCTACGGCCGCGCCGCCGACATCTCCGGCAGCCGCACGTTCGACGAGCTGGGCTTCGACTCCCTCACCGCGGTCGAACTGCGCAACCGGCTCACCGCGGCCGGCGGGCTGCAACTGCCGCCGACCCTAGCCTTCGACCACCCGACGCCGGCCGCGGTCGCCGAGTGGCTGCGCGACAACGTGGCACCGCAGGAGGGCGAAGTCCCGTCGCTGCTCGCGGAGTTGGACCGGCTTGAGGAGCGCCTTACCGGCGCCGCGGGCGCGGTCGACGCGGAGTCGCGGTCCGCCGTCGAGGCACGGCTGCGGGCCCTGCTGACGCGCTGGACGGAAGACGCCACGCGGGGCCCGGACGCCGAGCCGACGAGCAGCTTCGAGTCGGCCTCCGCCGACGAGCTCTTCGCGCTGATCGACGATCAGCTCGGTCCGCCGGCGTGACCGGCAACGCCTGACCGGCGACGGGAGCCTCCGTCCACCATCGGTTCCGAGGAATGGGCCCGCATGACAACGCAGCAGTCGTACAGCGAAGAGAAGTACCTCGACTACCTCCGGCGGGTCAGCGCCGATCTGCAGCGCACCCGGCAGCGGCTGGCGGAGGTCGAGGAGAGCGCCCACGAGCCGGTCGCGATCACGGCGATGGCCTGCCGGTACCCGGGCGACGTCGGCTCGCCCGAGGACCTGTGGCGGCTGGTGGCCGACGGCGTGGACGCGGTCGGCGAGTTCCCCGCCGACCGCGGCTGGGACGTGGAGTCGCTGTACGACCCGGAGCCGGGCCGGCCGGGCAAGAGCTACACCCGGCACGGCGGCTTCCTGAGCGAAGTCGCGGGATTCGACGCCGAGTTCTTCGGGATCTCGCCGCGTGAAGCGCTGTCCATGGACCCGCAGCAGCGGCTGCTGCTGGAGGTGGCCTGGGAGGTGCTGGAGCGCGCGGGCGTCGATCCGGGCACGCTGCGGGGCAGCCGGACCGGGGTGTTCGCGGGCTTCGCGGGCCAGAGCTACGTCAGTCTGGACGACCCGGCGCCCGAGACCGAGGGCTACCGCATGACGGGCGGCTTCGGCAGTGTGCTGTCGGGCCGGCTGGCGCACGTCTTCGGCTTCGAGGGCCCGGCCGTCACGGTGGACACCTCGTGTTCGTCCTCGCTGGTCGCGCTGCATCTCGCGTGCCAGTCGCTGCGCCGCGGTGAGACCTCGCTGGCGCTGGCCGGCGGCGCGATGGTGTGCGCGACGCCCGGGGCGTTCGTGGAGTTCTCGCGGCAGCGCGGCCTCGCGCCGGACGGGCGGTGCAAGTCCTTCGCGGCCGGCGCGGACGGCACCGGCTGGTCGGAGGGCGCGGCCCTGCTGCTTCTGGAACGGCTCTCGGACGCGCGGCGCAACGGCCGACGGGTACTGGCCGTCGTACGCGGCTCGGCCGTCAACCAGGACGGCGCCTCCAACGGGCTGTCCGCGCCCAACGGGCCCTCGCAGCAGCGGGTCATCAAGGCCGCGCTGGCGGACGCCCGGCTCCAGCCGGCCGACGTGGACCTGGTCGAGGCGCACGGCACCGGTACCCGGCTCGGCGACCCCATCGAGGCGCAGGCGCTGCTCGCCACGTACGGCCAGGGGCGCGAAGTGCCGGTCCGCGTCGGCTCGTTGAAGTCGAACATCGGCCACTCCGCCGCGGCGGCCGGCGTGGGCGGTGTCATCAAGGCGGTGCTGGCGCTGCGGCACGAGACCATGCCGCGCACGCTGCACGTGGACGAGCCGACGCCGCTGGTGGACTGGTCGGCCGGAGCGCTGGAACTGCTCACCGACTCGCGTCCGTGGCCGCGGGGCGAACGGGTGCGCCGCGCCGCGGTGTCGTCGTTCGGCATCAGCGGAACCAACGCGCACGCCATCGTCGAAGAAGCTCCGGAACCGGATGCGGAGCCCGAACCGGAATCTGAAACGAAGTCCGGACCGGTGTCCGTACCGGCCCGGCTGCCCTGGCCGGTCTCCGCGGCCGGACCGGACGCGCTGCGGGCCCAGGCACGCCGGCTGCTGTCCTGGACGGAGGAATTCCCGCAACAGCCCCTCGACGTCGCGTACTCGCTGGCCGGGACGCGCGCGGCGCTCGACCACCGTGCCGTCGTGCTGGGCGCCGACCGCGCCGAACTCCGCGCCGGGCTGGAGGCGTTGGCGGACGGAGCCGGGCACCCCGCGCTGGTGCGCGGCGTGGCCGGGCCGCGCGGCAAGGCCGCGTTCGTGTTCAGCGGACAGGGCGCGCAGCGTGCCGGGATGGGGCGGCGACTGTACGCGGAGCAGCCGGTGTTCGCCGCCGCGTACGACGAGGTCTGCGCGCACCTGGACGGGCTGCTCGGCGAGCCGCTGCGGGCGGTGATGTTCGCCGGGGACCGGGAGTCGATCGACCAGACCCGGTACACACAGCCCGCGCTGTTCGCGTTCGAGGTGGCGCTGTTCCGGCTGCTGGAGCACTGGGGACTGCGCCCCGACCTGGTCGCCGGCCACTCCATCGGCGAGCTTGCCGCGGCGCACGTCGCGGGAGTGCTCCAACTGCCCGACGCGGCCGCGCTCGTGGTGGCGCGCGGCCGGCTGATGCAGTCGCTGCCCGAGGGCGTGATGCTGTCCGTACGGGCGCCGGAGTCCGAGGTCGCTCCGCTGCTGAAGGGCTTCGAGGACGCGTTGGGCATCGCGGCTGTCAACACGCCCTGGTCCGTGGTGATGTCGGGTACGCGGGAGGCGGCGGAGGAGGTCGCCGGCGTGCTGCGGGAGCGCGGCCACACGGTGCGCAGGCTGCGGGTCAACCGCGCCTTCCACGCCCCGTGCGTGGACGCGGTGCTGGACGACTTCCGGCGGGTCGCCGAACGGCTGCGCTACCAACCGCCCGCCGTGCCGCTGGTGTCGGGGCGTACGGGCGCCCTCGCCGAGCCGGGCACCGTGGACACCGCGGAGTACTGGGTGCGGCAGGCTCGCGAGGAGGTGCGCTTCGCCGACGCGGTCGCCGCCTTGTCGGCGCACGGCGCCGACGCCTTCGTGGAGGTCGGCCCGGACGCGGTGCTGACGCCTCTGGTCGCCGAGTCGCTGCCGGCCTCGGTCCGGGTGCCGCTCTGCCGGCGGGAGCAGCCCGAGCCGGCGACGCTGCTCGCGGCGCTGGCCGAACTGCACTGCCACGGCGTCGAGTTCGACTGGTCCCGCTGGTTCGCGGGCACCGGGGCGCGGCGGGTCGAGCTGCCGACGTACGCGTTCCAGCGGAAGCGCTACTGGCTCGCGCCGCGGCGCAGCGCACCGGCGGCCGAGGGGACGGGAACGCTGCACCCGGCGCACCCGCTGCTCACCCACCTGACGCGGGTCGCCGGCACGGACCTCGCCGTCCTCACCGGCCGGCTCGACGCCCGCGCCTTCCCGCGCCCGTACGCGCCCAGGGATGCGGCAGGGAACGCCACCGGGGACACAGCCGGAGGTACGGCCAGGGACGCAGCCGGGGATACGGCCGAACTCGCCCTGCCGCCCGCGGTGTTCGCGGAGCTGGCGGTGCGGGCGGGCGACGCGGTCGACTGCGACGTCCTGGAGGAGCTGACCGTCCACGGACCGCCGTACGGGCAGGGGGACGGCGGTGCGGAAGCCGTCTGCCAGGTGCAGGTCGTCGTCGAGCGCACGGACCGCGGCTGCGGCGAAGGGCAGCGCGTGCGCATCCACACCCGGCGCGACGACCCGGACGCGCCGTGGCTTCCGCGGGCCGAGGGACGGCTGAGCCGGCGTGCACGCGAACCGGAGCCGGTGCCGGGCGGCCCGGCCGACTGGCCGCCGCAGCACGCGGAACCCTTCGCCGGCCCGGCCGCCGAAGCCGGCCCAACTGCCCCGGATGGCCAGGGCAGTTCGCCGGCGGCGGGCGGCGCGGCGGCCCGAGTCTGGACCGTCGGCGAGGACGTGCTGGCCGAGGTCGAGCTGCCCGCGGACGCCGTCTCCGAGAGCGGCGATCCGGCGTACGGCATACACCCGCTGCTGCTGGACGCGGCCCTGTGCGCCGTACTGCGCCCGCTCGGCGTCCGCCCGCCGACTCGCCTGGAGCTGCGGGGAGTTCGCCTGCTCGCGACGGGAGCCACGGCCGTCCGCGCCGCGCTGCGCCCGCTGGGCGACGGCGGCTACGAGGTGCGCCTCGCCGACCGGCAGGGCCGGCCCGTGGCCGTGGTCGAGCGGCTGCACCCGCCGGAACCGGACGCAGAAACGGAAGCGGAAACGGACGCGGAAGCCTACGGCCCGGCGGAGGCGGAGCGGCAAGAAGCCGCCCTGGACGCGCTGTTCACGCTCGGCTGGAAGCAGGTCTCCCTCGCCCCGCCGCCGGAGGAGCCGGTGTGGGGTGTCCTCGGCGAGCCGGGTTTCGAGGACGTACGCACGGTGGCGTCGGCAGCGCGGGACCGGCTCGACGCGGTGGTGCTGCCGTGCGGCACCGACGCGCCCGGCACCGCCACCGGCCCCTGCACCGGCAGCGCCCTGGAGTCGGCGCACGCCCAAATCCCCCGGCTGCTCCCGCAGTTGCAGGAGTGGCTGGCGGAGGATCGGCTCGGCACGGTTCGCCTCGTCGTACGGACCCGGAACGCGGTCGGCACCGGCCCGGACGCGGACACGGACCCGGCGGCTGCCGCCGTGTGGGGGCTGGTGCGCTCCGCACAGGCCGAACACCCGGACCGGATCGCCCTGCTCGACCTCGACGCGGACCCGGAGTCGTCCGCACTGCTGCCGGCTGCGCTCGCCTCCCACGAGCCCCAACTCGCGCTGCGCGGCGGCAGAGCGCTGGTGCCGCGCCTGCACCGGGACCGGGACCCGGATCGGGACCGTGACCGGACCCCGGAGCGGGACCCCGGCCGGTCGCCGGACAGAGCCCGCCCCGGCGGGCGCTCCGCTGCGCCGGTCAACTCACCCGGCCCGTACGGCACTTCCGGCTTCTGCGATCCGCGCGGCACCGTCCTCGTCACCGGCGGCACCGGCGCGCTGGGCGGGCTCTTCGCCAGGCATCTGGCCGCCCGGCACGGCGTGCGGCACCTGCTGCTGGCGAGCCGGCGCGGCACGGACGCGCCCGGCTCCGACGCGCTGCGCGCCGAACTGGAGGCGCTGGGCGCGCAGGTGGAGATCGCCGCGTGCGACGTGTCCGACCGGCGGTCGCTCGCGGACCTGCTGGCGCGCGTCCCCGAGCAGCGCCCGCTGACCGCGGTGCTGCACGCCGCGGGCGCGCTCGACGACGGCGTGCTCGCCAACCTGACCCCGGAGCGGGTACGCGACGTCCTGCGGGCCAAGGCGGACGGCGCCTGGCATCTGCACGAACTGACCCGCGGCCAAGGGCTGTCGGCGTTCGTGATGTTCTCGTCCGTCGCCGGCACCTTCAACGCCCCCGGGCAGGCCGCCTACGCCACGGCGAACGCGTTCCTGGACGGGCTGGCCCGGCACCGGGCCGCGTCCGGCCTGCCCGCGGCCTCGCTCGCCTGGGGCTCCTGGGAAGGAGTCGGCGGCATGGAGACGGCGATGGACGACGCGGCCCGGATGAGAGCCGCCAAGGCCGGACTGCTCCCGGTCGGCGCCCGGGCGGGGCTGCGGCTGTTCGACGCGGCGGTCGCCCGCGGCACCGCGTCCGTCGTGGCGGCGGGCTTCGACCTGCCCGGCATCCGGGCCTCCGGCGCGGTGCCGGCCCTGCTGCGCGGGCTCGTCCCCGGCACCGACCGCCCGCAGGCCGACAACTCCCCGGCCCAGGACGCCGGTTCACTGGCCGGCACGCTGCTCGACCACCCGGAGCCGGAGCGGCGGCGGCTGCTGCTCGCGCTGCTGCGTACGGAGACGGCGGACGTGCTCGGCGTCCCGGACCCGGAAACCCTCGCCGGCGACCGGACGTTGACGTCCCTGGGCTTCGACTCGCTGACGGGCGTGGAGCTGCGCAACCGGCTCGCCGGACGCACCGGGCTCCAGCTCAGCCCGACCCTCGTCTTCGACCACGACACCCTCGACGCGCTCGCCGCCCACCTGCTGAGCGAACTCCTCTCCGACGGGCCCGCGGCGGACGGCGCGCCCCGCGAGGCGGCCGTCGACTTCGACGCCGAGCGGAACCTCGCCGAGGACGTGGTGCCCGCGACGCCCGCCGACGGCACGCCGGCCGACCCGGAGCACGTGTTCCTCACCGGGGCCACCGGCTTCCTCGGCGCCTTCCTGCTGCGGGAGTTGGTGCGCGGCACGCGGGCGCGGATCCACTGCCTGGTGCGCGGCGAGGACGAGGCGAGCGCCTTCGAGCGGCTGCGCGGCAACCTGCAGCGGTTCGAGGTGTGGGAGGACGTCGACGCCTCCCGGATCTCGGTCCTGCTCGGCGACCTCGCCCTCCCCCGGCTCGGCCTGAGCGAGCGGTCCTTCGAGGAGCTGGCCGGCCTCGCCGACGTGATCTACCACGCGGGCGCCCAGGTCAACTGGATCTATCCGTACGGGAAGTTGAAGACCGCCAACGTGCTGGGCACCGAGGAGGTGCTGCGGCTCGCGGCCCGGGTACGGACCGTGCCGGTGCACTACATGTCGACCACCGGGGTGTTCGCCCCCGGCCGGCACCGGGACGCGCCGCCGCGCGCGGACGATCCGACCGGCCCGCCGCAGGAGTTGGCGAACGGCTACACACAGACCAAGTGGGTCGCGGAAGGGATGATCGAGCAGGCGCGGGAGCGGGGCCTGCCGGTGTCGGTGTACCGCATCGACGTGATCTCCGGAGACCGGCGCAGCGGCGCCTGCCAGACCCAGGACTTCGTGTGGCTCGCCGCCAAGGGCATCCTGCAGAGCGGCGCCGTGCCCGCCGGGCTGACCGGCCGCTTCCATCTCGTGCCGGTCGACTACGCGACCGGCGCGGTGGTGCGGCTGTCCCAGTCGCCCGACGCCCGGAACCGCACCTTCCATGTGTCCAACGACCACTTCGTGCGCTTCGAGGAGATCGTGGCCGCGCTGCGCGCCTACGGCTACCGGCTCGCGGAGCGGGACTGGGACGACTGGTCCCGACTCGTCCTCGCCGACCGGGAGAACGCGATCCTGCCGCTCCTGGACTCGCTGAAGCTGATCACGGAGGCGGGCGACGTCAGCTATCTGACGGTGGACGCGGGCGACACGGCCGCCGTGCTGGAGCCCGCGGGCGTGCGCTGCCCGCCGCTCTCCGCCGGACTGCTGGAGACCTACATCGGGTTCTTCGTGCGGTCCGGCTACTTCCCGGCGCCGGACGCGGCGGGCACGCGGGAGGCGTAACTCCCCTGCGGGCGGGGGCGGTCGGGCCCGTACGCGCGCCGCTGCGCCGCGCAGCACAGCGCGGCGCAGCAGGGCTCAGTACGGCGCAGCGGGGATCAGTACGGCGCAGCAGGGCTCGGCTCAGTGGCCCCGTCAGTCGCGCCGCAGCGCCTGCCCGCCCAGCCCGTTGCCGGGCGTCGAGCTGCGGTTCTGCTCCTTCCACCAGGTGGCGAACTCCGCTTCGCCCATGGCCGACCAGTCCGGCGTCCGCGCCACCTGTGCTTCGCCCAACTGGCGTGCCAGATCGACCATTTGACCGCCGACGAGGCTTCGGCCCTCGTCGTACGCGGACAGCATCTCCTCCCAGCTGCCGCCCGCACGCCAGATGGTCTCCAAGGCTGCGGCGTCCTGGAGCGCCTTCACACTGCCGGCGCCGATGTGTGGCCGCGCCACGGTGGCCGCGTCCCCGGCGAGCAGCAGCCGGCCACGCGCGTAGTGCGGCACGGACAGGTCGTAGATGGGCTGGATGAACGTACGCTCCTCCGGGCTGCGCAGCACGCAGCCCGCCCAGTACGGCGGAAAGTGCTCGGCCACGAACTCCCGCAGGTACGCGGTCAGTTCGGCGGCCACCTTGCCCGGCGGCAGCGAGGTCGGGCTGCGCAGTTCGGCGTCGAGGCCGGACTCGGCGGGCGGGTGCGTGTAGAGCACCCAGTTCATGCGGTGGCCCTCTTTGCGGTCCGGGATCACGTACATCATGCAGTGGCCGCCGGGGAAGACGACGATGCGCGCGTCGTCGCCGCCCGCGGGCAGGTCCGCCGGCGCCTCCGACGTGCCGCGCCAGCCCAGGTATCCGGCGTAGGCGGGGGCGAGTTCGGGGAACATCGCCTGCCGTACCACCGAGCGGTAGCCGTCGGCGCCGATCACCAGGTCGAAGTGCTCGACGCCGCCGTCGGCGAGCCGCACGGTCGCCCCGTCGGATCCGGTGGCCACCTCGGCGACCTGGGTTTCGGAGCGGAAGTCCGTGCCGTCCGGCACCCGTTCCCGCAACTCGCTCCACAGCGAACCCCAGTTGTAGCCGCGGAAGGGGAACGGCTCCGCGGTGATGCTCCGGCCGACGTCGCTCCCGTCCCGTACGGTCCACAGGCGGCGGGACATCGGCACGCACGGCATGCTCTCCGACATGTAGCCGGCGGCCGCGAGTTCGGCGTACCGGTCGTTGTTGACGCCGATTCCGACGCCGCGGTCCTTTAACTCGCCGCCCGCGCGCTCGAAGACGGTCACCTGCTCCGCACCGCCGCGGGACGCGGCCAACGCCATGGCGCAGCCGGCGATGCTGCCGCCGACTATGGCGACCTTGCCTCCACTCATGAGACGGACTCCTCCGAGACGCGCTCCTGCAACTCGCGAACCCCAGGAGACTCGCACACGGCGGCTGCCGAGTGAAGGCGGATGCACACGGGAGATCAACTCGCCGCCCCTCCCCCGCCGTTGACGCCCTGGGCGCCGCCCGTGCGCCCGGCCGGCGGTCGCGGGCAGCGGTCAGACTCCGCCCTTGATCTTCTTGATCGTCAGATGCGACTGGACGCGCAGCACTCCGGGAAGACCCGTCAACTTGCCGATGAGGAAGGTCTCGTAGGCGGACTGGTCGGCGACGGCGACGCGCAGGAAGTAGTCCGGACGCCCGAACATCCGCCGCAGCTCGACCACTTCCTCGTACGAGGACAGCGTCTCCTCCAGCGCCTTGATGGTGCCGAGGTCGTTGGCGGACACCTCGACGTTGACGAGCACTTCCAGACCGCGGCCGACGGCCTCGGGGCTGATGACGGCGCGGTAGCCGGCGATGACGCCCGCCTCCTCCAGCCGCTTCACGCGGCGCAGGCACGGAGGCGGGGTCAGGCCGACCCGCTTGGCCAGTTCGACGTTGGTCAGCCGACCGTCCTGCTGCAGGTGGAACAGAATGTCCCGGTCGACGCCGTCGAGGTGTACTTCATTGCTCACGAGGCCAGCGTAGCGGCACACCTCGGCAACCAAATAAGGCCCGAAACTTCCTAATATTCCAGCGTGATGGAAACGCCTGCGCCCACTGCCGGCGGCCCTCCCCGGACCGCCCCGCTCCCGCTCCCGCCCTCGTCCTCGCCCCCGACCTCGTCGCCGTCCGCGTCCCAGCCCTCGCGTTCCCCGCGGAAGCGGACCGAGGCGACGGCCGCGCTGAAGGACTCCGCCTCCGTGGGGCTGGGGCTGATACCGCTCGGCCTCGCCCTCGGCATGCTCATCACCCAGACCGGGCTGCCCTGGTGGTGCGCGAGCCTGTTCACCGCCGTCGTCTACGCCGGCTCGTTCGAGTTCATGCTCGTCGGCCTGGCAGCCGCGGCCGCTCCCCTGGCCACCGTCGCGCTGACCGCGCTGCTGGTCAACGTCCGGCACATCTTCTACGCGCTGTCCTTCCCGCTGCACCGTGTCAACGGCCGCCTGGCGAAGGGCTACAGCACGTTCGCCCTGACCGACGAGGCGTACGCGCTCGCCACCGGCGCACAGGCCCGCTCCTGGTCCGGCGCCCGCATGCTGTGGCTCCAGGGGCTGCTGCACCTGTACTGGGTGGGCGGCGCCACCGCCGGGGCGCTGCTCGGCTCGCTCCTGCCCGGCAGCGTCGCCGGGCTGGACTTCGCCCTCACCGCACTGTTCACGGTGCTGGCCCTCGACGCGGTCGGCGAACGCCGCCGCGACCTGTCAACTCCCGTGCTGGCGCTGCTCAGTGCGCTGGTCGCCCGGCTGCTCTTCCCCGGCGAGCTGCTGCTGGCCGCCTTCGCACTGTTCACCGCCGCGCTGCTGATGCAGCGCCGGGCCCGCGGCGGGAGCACGTGCCATGCCTGACGCGCCGTACCTGCTCGCCGCGACCGCCGTTTCGGCCGCCGTCACCTGGGCCCTGCGCGCGCTGCCCTTCACCGCCTTGAAGCGGCTGCGCTCCAGCGGCACCGTGCAGTACCTCAGCGCCCGTATGCCGGCAGGCGTCATGGTGATCCTGTTCGTCTACTGTCTGCGCGACCTGCCGCTGACCGAGCCGCGCGCCGCCGCACCGCTCACGGCGCTGGCGGTCACCGCGGGACTCCATCTGTGGCGCCGCAACGCCCTGTTGAGCATCCTCGCCGGCACCACCGTCAACGTCGCGCTGTGCGGGCTCGTCTTCACCGGCTGACGGCAGAGCCCCAAGTGCCGCGCGCATCCGCATAGTCCACGGTTATCGCCGGCATTCGCGATTGACGGATGGCCACCGCCGCGCCGGTGGGCGACTCTGGCCGCGACCTGAGAAGTCCAGCGGAAGGGGCGGGCGGTATGGCGGACGGCGCGCAGGGGCGGACCGTGGCGGAGCACCATCTGCTCAACTTCGTCGACGGGCGGTGGCGGCCCGCGGAGTCGGGGCACACGCGGCAGAACGTCAATCCCGCCCGACTCACCGACGTGCTGGGCGAGTTCGCCGAGTCCGGCGGCGTGGACGTGGACCAGGCCGTGGACGCGGCCGCTCGCGCGCTGCCCGGCTGGCGCGGCCTCGGCCCCGTGCGGCGGGCGGAACGGCTGACGGCCGCGTCCGCGCTGTTGGGCGAGCGCGCCGAGGAGTTCGCCCGCGTCATCACGCGCGAGCAGGGCAAGCTGCTGTCCGAGGCGCGCGCCGAGGTGGCCCGCGCGCGCTCCGTGCTCGACTTCACCGCCGGGCAGGCGCGGCTGCTGGGCGGGGTGACGGCACCGGCCGAGGAGGACCGCGTCTTCGCCTACACGTTCCGGCGTCCGCTCGGCGTGGTCGGCCTCGTGTCGCCGTGGAACTTCCCGCTGGCGATACCGGTGTGGAAGGTGGCTCCCGCGCTGCTGTCCGGCTGCACCGCCGTACTCAAGCCGTCCCCGCTGACGCCGCTGACCGCGGCGCTGCTGGTCGAGGTGTTCCAGCAGGCCGGCGTCGTGCGGGGAGTGCTCAACCTCGTGCAGGGCGACGCGGCGGCCGGCGAAGCGCTGGTCGCCAACCCGCAGGTGCAGGGCGTCAGTTTCACCGGCTCGCTGCGGGTGGGCACCGCCATCCACACCGCGGGCGCCCACCGGCTGCTGCGTACACAGCTGGAACTCGGCGGCAAGAACGCCGTGGTCGTGCTGGACGACGCCGACCTGGACGCGGCCGTGGACGCCGTGGTGAAGGGCGCGTTCGGGCAGGCCGGGCAGCGGTGCAGCGCCACCAGCCGCGCCGTCGTGGACGTGCGGGTGCGCGAGGCGTTCCTGGAGAAGCTGACCGCGCGCGCCGCGGCGCTGCGGGTGGGGCCGGGCGACGAACCGGCCTCGCAGGTCTGCCCGTTGGTGAGTGCGGACCGCGCGCAGGCGGCGCTGGACGCGGTCGCTTCGGCACGCCGGGACGGCGGAACCGTGCTGTGCGGCGGCCGGCGCGAGCAGCGCGACGGCCTTCCGGAAGGCTGCTACGTGCAGCCGACGGTGGTACGCGACGTGCCCTGGGACAGCGAGCTGGCGCAGGAGGAGGTCTTCGGGCCGGTGCTCGCCGTCGTGGACGCCGACGGCTTCGACGACGCGCTGCGGATCGCCAACTCCGTGCGGTACGGCATGTCCGGCACCGTCTTCACCGCCTCCCAGTCCCGCGCCTTCGAGGCGGTCGAACGCTTCGAGGCCGGGATGCTGCATGTGAACCGGCCCGGCGTGGGCGCCTACGCCCACCTGCCGCACGTCGGCGCGAAGTCCTCGCAGTACGGCCCGCCCGAATGCTCGCCGCAGGTCTGGGACTTCTACACCGAGTGGCGTTCGGCCTGCATCGCGTACTGACGTAACGGCGTACCGGCGTACGCGAGAGCGGCCCGGCTGTCTCGTACCCGCCGGGCCCGACTCCCGCCGCGGCCACGGAAGTCGGGCCCGGCCGGCGGTTGTCGGCCGGGCCCGGCGGCGGCCGGGAGACGCGGTCTCAGCGCGTCGCCAGGTTCTCCTCGGCCAGCCCGAAGGAGAGCGTCATGCCCGCACCGCCCACGCCGTTGACGACCGTCACGCCCGGCTCCGGATCGACGACGAGTTCCGTACGCCCGTCCCGCAGCGACGGGTAGCAGCCGTGCCAGCGCTCGGTAATCGCCGCGTCCGGCAGCCGCGCGAAGCCGTCGAGGTAGTCGAGGATCGCGGCGTTGATCTCCTCGCTCTCGAACGGGTCGTGTGTGGTGGCGTAGGCGTGGCTGTCGCCGATCGTGAGGCGGCCGTCGGCGGTCTGGGACAGCAGTACGTGGATGCCGTTGTCCCGGTGGAAGGGCAGCTCCTCGCGCATCCGCGCGTCCAGCGCGGCGCGGGAGGCGCAGTCGTCGAACGCGGCGTAGTGCAGCAGCGTCAGCCCGCCGCACAGCATCGGCCCCAACTGCCAGCCGCCCGGCTGCACTCCGGTGCGCAGCATCTGCAACTTGCAGCGTACGAGGCCGCTGTCGGCGAACACCTTTGGGTACAGCGTCTCGAAGTCGTTGCCGCTGCACACGAAGAGGCGGTCGACTCTCCAGTCGCCGGCGGTCGTCGAGACGGCCGGCAGGTCGACGCCGCGCACGGTCGCGCCGAAGCGGACGTCGACGCCCCAGACTTCGGCGAGATACCGGGCGACGGCGGGGACGGCCTGCCGCGGGTCGACGTTGAGTTCGGTGGGGCTCCACATCGCGGCCAGCAGGCCGTCCTCGCGGGCGGCGGGGCTGCGCTGCACCGCCTCCCGTGCGGTGATCATCGTGGTGCCGCGTTCGCGCGCGGCCGGCGTGGCGTCGGTGAACTCCTCCAGCACCGCCACCTCTTCGGGCCGGTGCGCCAGGTGCAGCGAGCCGGTCGGCGCGGCCCACATGCCGCTCCCGTCCGCGATCTCCCGCCATATCTCGCGGCTGCGCAGCGCCCGTTCGTAGACCCGGCCGCGCTGCTGCCCGATCGCCCAGATCATGCCGAAGTTGCGGATGGACGCGCCGACGGCGTGCTCGTCCCGCTCGAACAGGACGACCCGGTCCCCGCGGCGGGCCGCGGCCAGCGCGTGCGCGAGGCCGACGATGCCTCCGCCGACGACGGCGGTGTCGGCTCGGTTGACTGTCATACGGTTCCCCTCTCCTGGTCGAGCGGTATGCCAGGCGGACGAGACGGTGTACGGGACGGGCGGGACGGGCGGCGGCCCGTCAGTGAAGTCGGGCGCGGCAACGGGGAGTTGACTCGGTTCCGGCCGCGGGCCCGCGGCCACCGGCACCGGACCGGCGCCGGCCGGGCGCCCCAACCGGCGGGCCGTCAGGGCGTGTTGGCCGCGCGGGGCCGGCGGTTCCAGTGCGGCAGCAGCAGTACGCCGGCGAGCAGCGCCGCACCGGCGAAGCCGTGGAAGAGCACGTCGCCGGAGAGGAAGCCGGGCAGCAGGCCGCCCAGTACGGCGCCGATCGAGCCGCAGCCGTTGATCAGGCCGGCGGCGGTGCCGGCGCCGCTGTCCGAGCCGAAGTCGACGGCGGCGACGCAGGAGATCATCGCGTCGGCCGCGTACACCGCCAGCCCGATCGCGGCCAGCACGGCGATCATGATGCCGGCGCTGTGCGCGGCGGTGAGCGGCATGAACAGCGCCATCACCGCGGTGAGTACGGCCAGCGCCAGCACGCACGGCGGCACGCGGCGGGAGCGGAAGAGGGTGTCGGAGACCCAGCCGATGAGGATCGGGGCGACCACGCCGGCCACGCCGAAGGCGACGGGGACGAGCGTCGCGCCCACCTTGGTCATCTCCGGCAGCCGCTTGCTGACGATCACCGGGCCCCACAGCAGGATCGCGTAACGCGCGGGTTTGAGCAGGAAGTAGGCGGCGCCCAGCGTCAGCACCATACGGTCGCGCAGCGTCTCCCGGTACAGCGTCCAGGCGGCGCCGCGAGGCCGCGCGGGCTGCTGCGCGGGCCGCTGCCCGGCGCGTTCCCCCTCCGCCGACTCCGCTGCTTCTTCCGGCGCGTTCGCCGCCTCGTCCGCGTCGAGTTCCGGCAGACCCACGTCGCGGGGGCTGTTGCGCTGGAAGACGAGGAAGACCAGCAGCACCACGGCGAGCGTCGCCGAGCCCGCGAAGAACGCGGCGCGCCAGGAGTCGAACACCGAGTACGCCCACCAGCCCAGGAACGGCGGCGCGACCAGCCCGCCGAACGCGTAGTTGGTGCTCCACACGCCCAGCACCCGGCCGCGTTCGCGTACGGAGAAGAAGCTGCTCATGTTCTTGCACAGCGGCGCCCAGCCGGCCGACTGCGCCAGCCCCTGCACCACCATCGCCGCGCCGAACACCAGCAGCGCGCTGCTCGCCCCCATGGCGACGGAGGCGAGTACGGCCCCGGCCATGCCGCCCGCGACGACCACCCGCGGCCCGAACCGGTCGGCCCACATGCCCCACAGGAACTGGCCCACGGCGTAGGCGAGAAGGTAGACGGCGTCGAGGACGCCGAGCACGTGCTCGGTGAGTACGCCGCGGGTCAGCGGGTCGTCGAGGATGCCGAGCTTGGCCACCGAGAACGCCTGCCGCACGAAGTAGAAGCCGGCGTACGCGAGCCAGGTGACGGCGAATATCTGCCAGCGCCAGCGGGTGCTGCCGCCTCGCCGCGCCGTCCGCCGCACCGCCTCCCGCGTCGTGCCGGGCGCCTGCCCGTTCGGGTCCGTGGGCTCCTGGTCTTTCCGGTCTCGTGCGAGGTTGGCCATGACGTGTCCTGTCCTCGGCGTACGGGGAAAGTGGAGGGGGGCGGCTCTGGACTGCGGCTACGGACTGGGCGGCGGCTACGGCCGGCTCAGCGGTGGGTCAGCTCAGCGGAGCGCCCGCGGCGATCGCCGTACCGACCCAGAAGCCGTCGAAGTTCCGCAGCCGGTGGCCCGAAGGCAGCGCCGGCACCGGGGAGTTGACGAGGAACGGCACCCGCTGCTCCGACAGTCCGCCGTGCGAGCGCAGCGGCTCGGTGAAGCCGGAGATGTCGTGCCGGGCCGGAGTGGTGCCCAGCACGGTGTTGCGCTCAGCGACGACGACGAGGTCCCCGATGCGGTCGCCCGGCAACTCGAAGCGGCGGCACGCCTGTTGGCGCGTGAGCAGCTCCTCCACGCCCTGCAGGGCGACGAGTTCGGCGGCGACCGCGGCCGCGTCGGCGCCGCCGGGCAGGTGCACGGTCGCGTAGCTGCCCAGCGCGCCGTGGTGCACGGTGTACGGGTCGGTGATCGGCAGTACGACGCGGGCCGCGCCCGCCCCGAGCCGGGCGTCGAGCACGTCCTGCAGGAAGACGACGCGTGCCGAACCGTCCGCGTCGCTCTTGGCGTTCATCCCGTGGTCCGCCGTGATCACCAAGACCGCGCCCAGCGCGTCGATCCGCTCGAACCAGCCGTCCAGCATCGCGTAGAAGTCGTTGGCGGCCGGCGAGCCCGGCGCGTGCTTGTGCTGGATGTAGTCCGTCAGCGACAGGTACGTCAGCTCCGGCCGGTCGGACTCCAGCACGGCGGCTCCGGCCGCCATCACCAGCTCGCTCAACTCGGCGCTGTAGACGGAGGGTTGGGCCATACCGACCCGCTCCAGCACCTTGCCGACGCCGTGTTCCTCCTCGGTGGCCTCGCCCGCCTTCTCCGCGGAGAAGCACACGCCGCCCGCCAGCCCGTGCCCGAGCAGCCGGCGCAGCTTGTCCTTCGCGGTGATCACGGCGACGCGTGCGCTGCGCGCACCGAAGCCCGCGAAGATCGTCGGGGCGCGCAGCAGCGCCGGGTCGTTCATCATGACCTCGGCGTCCGCGTCCGGGTCGTAGAAGTAGTTGCCGCAGATGCCGTGCACCGACGGCGGGGCGCCCGTGGCGATCGACAAGTTGTTGGGGTTGGTGAAGGACGGCATCGTGCAGTCGGCGCGCAGGTCGCCGCCGCGCGCCAGCATGGACTCCAAGAACGGCATCCGCCCGTCCGCGACGGCGCGTTCGTGGTACGCGGCCTCGCTGCCGTCGACGCACACCACGACGACGGGACGCCGCGGCCACGCGTACCGCCGCCCGTTGATCTCCAGCGGTCCGGCCGATGCGGCACCGGGTGCACTCATGCGCTGATCCACCTCTGCGGTCTCGAAGCGTCGGACGGTGCTCGCCGCTCCGCCCTGCCGTCATGAGTAGCAGCGCCCGCGAGCAGCGCAGAACCACCGGCATCGCTATAGCGCCCATAGCCGGACAGCTGCTGCACGGCCGCTCCCGTCCGGCCGCGTCGCGGCTACGCTCGATGGCGGCCGGCTCCTTCGCCACGGCCCGCCCGGAGCCGCGGGAGCCGGCCGGCCGACCCGGGAGCGTGCGAGGAGCCGTGGAACTCAACCTGCACCGGCTGTGGATCTTCATGCAGGTCGTCGAGCATCAGGGCTTCTCCGCCGCGGCGCAGAAGCTGTACATGAGCCAGCCGTCCGTCTCCAACCAGGTGCGCCGCCTGGAACAGTCGCTGCGGGTTCCGCTGATCGACCGCTCCGGGGTACGTGCGACGCCCACGGCCGAGGGCGAGGTGCTCGCCGAGTACGGCAAGCGCGTCTTCCTGCTCGCGGACGAGGCCGTCGCCGCGGTGCAGCAGGTGAGCGGGCTCGTCAACGGCCGTCTCCTGGTGGGCGGTTCCACCACCGTCGCCACCTATCTGCTGCCGTCGCTACTGGCCCGCTACCGCGCCGCCTACCCCGGCATCGAGTGCGACATCTTCGCCGGCAACAACGAGGCCGTACAGCAGCGGCTGCTCGGCGGCGACATCGGCGTCGCCGTCGTCGCCGGCGCACCGCACGCGGGCCAACTGCAGGCCGAGACCGTACTGGAGGACCGCCTCGTCCTCGTCGCCCCTCCCGCGCACCCGCTCGCCGGCCGCGCCGGAATCACCCCCGACACCCTGCACGGCGCCCGCTTCCTGCTGCGCGAACCCGGCTCGCAGACCCGCGAGTTGCAGGAACAGGTCCTCGCCGACTGGGGTCTCGACGCCGCCTCCCGCAGCGATGTCTGGGGCCCCGAAGCGGTCAAGCAGTGCGTCAGCGCCGGGCTCGGGCTCACGCTCATCTCCGAGCACGCCGTGGCGCAGAACCTCGCCTCGGGAACGCTGGCCGTGCTGCCCGTACACCCGGCGCCGCGGGCCCGCCCGATCAGTCTCGTACGCCGCCGTGACCGGCTGCTCTCACCGGCCGAGCGGGCCTTCGCGACGCTGCTGCGCACCCTTCCCGACTGGCCGCCGGAACCGGGCGAACCGCCGCCCGCCGCGCCGACCGACGCGGCGCCGGACGACGGCCCGCGGACCTGACCGCACGGCCGGGCGGCCGTTCTCACACCGCTGCGGGAGTCCTCAACCCGCGGCGCACATACGGGAGTCGGCGTGCGTACGGGAGTCGCCGCCCGTCTCAGTCCGCGCTGAACGGTGTGGTGTCCCCGTCGTCGCACACCTCGAAGCCGGCGGGGACCTTGCCGTGGAGCAGATAGTCCTCGACCCGGCGCCGGGTGCAGTCGGTGGGATCGCCGTGCCCGAAGCCTTTGACGGCGACCATTCCGCGCTGCCCGAGCGCCCGGGTCATGTTCCGGGCCCAGGTGAGCGGAGTGCCCCAGTCCCACTGGTGGTTCATGACGAGCACGGGGGACTTCAGCCTGTTCCAGGGGCCGGTGTAGCGAGGAAGCGCCGCGCGGTGGTCGTCGGGCCAGTCGCGGCACGCGATGTCCGCGACGATGTCCGCGGGCCCGGCGATGGGCGCCTCGGACCGGGCACGTGCGAACCGCGCCAGCCAGGGTCCCTGTTCCTTGGGCGGCGGCGGCACGTCGAGACAGTCCGTCGTGTCCAGTACGTCGTCCTCGTTCCGCTGCTCCGGCTCGGCCGCCCCCGTACGGACCGGCGTCGCACCCGACGCACGCGAAGAGGCCGAAGTCCCCGACGGGCGCGAAGACTTCGGCCGACGCGAAGACCTCGACGAGCCCGAAGACCCCGAAGACCCCGGAGGAAACGTCTGCTCGTAGAGCTTCTGCAGGTCCTTCGCCGCGTCTCCGGCGCTGTCCGGGTCCTTGACCTTGTACGCCATGTCCACGAACCGGTTCCAGGTCTCGAACGGCGCCGGCCGCGGAGGGTGCGCGTCGCCCAGCCGCCGGGCGAGCCGGTCGAACTTCTCCGGTGCGTCACCGTGGAAAGCGCAGTGCTGCGGGTCACGGTCGCAGGCGCGCAGCACCGCCCGCGCGGTCGCTTCGCCGCCGACCGCCTCCGTCAGGCTGTAGGCGTCGGGGTCGGCCGCCTGCGTTCCGGCGTCCACCACGCTGTGCAGGACCAGCGAACGCACCTTCTGCGGAAACATGTTGGCGTAGACGGCGCCGATGGTCGTGCCGTACGAGATGCCGAGGTAGCTCAGCTTCGCGTCTCCGACCGCCCGGCGCAGCCGGTCCAGGTCGTGCACGTTGTCGGCGGTGGACATGTACGGAACGAGCCAGCCGGCGTTCTTCACACACGCGGCGCCGGTGCCGTCCTTCTCCTTGAGCTGGTCGGTCATCTCCGGCACGGTGCGCGGGCTTTGGTGTTCGCTGCCGTCGTCCTGCGCGCCGCGGGGCCGGGGCGTGGGCTGTGCGCAGTTCAGCCTGGGTGAGCTGCGTCCGACTCCGCGCGGATCGTAGGTCACCAGGTCGAAGCGCTTTCTGACGTCCTTCGTGACGTACGTGGGCCAGCCGCCGGCTTTCGCCATGTCGATTCCCGAGCCGCCGGGGCCGCCGGGATTCGTCAGGAGCGAGCCGATGCGCTGGGAGGGCTCGGTCGCGGGCAGCTTCGCCACGGCCAGTTTCAGCGTTCCCTTCCGCGGGTCCCCGTGGTCCAGCGGGGTTTCGAGAGTTCCGCACCGCCATCCGCGGCCCACCTTCCAACCGGGCGCGCACGCATGCCAGTTGACGGCGGGCGGCGTCTCGCGCGCGGCGGCGGGCGGCTGCCGGCTTTCGCGTACAGCATGCCCGCGGCCGGACGGCGCCTCGGCAACGGCCGCCTGAACAGGCCCCGTATCTCCCCACGACAGCACCGCCGACAGAGCCAGTACCCCGCTCAACGCACCCCGACGTCCCAGGCACATCCGGTGTCCCACAGCGCACCTCACCACTCGCTCCCGTAAGCGTTCGCACGTGACCCCCCCACCATGAGGACAGCGCCCGCGGCTCCCCTCCCGGACACGACAGCGGCCGGCCGTCGGCACCCGATTGCACGGACGGGCGGCACCGCATCCGGGCAAGGCCACGGCCCGGTGCGGGCGCTCCCGGGGCTTCGAACTGCCCGGCGCCGCGGCCCGGTTGGCCGGTACGGGCGGCCTGGAGTCGATCCCCGACCAGCACCGGGCGGTGGTCCCGGCGCCGGGGGTCGCGTGGAACTACACGACGCGGCTCGACCTCGCCTTCCTCGTACCGTCCGCCGCTCTCCTCGTCCGGTTTCTGCGTACGGGCGGCCCCGGCATGCTCCGCAGGACGGGCAGGACGCCCGGCCGGCTCCCCCACCGACGGGAATACCCCCAGGGGGTAATGTTGTTGCGGCCGGTGAAGCACCCCACCGAAGAGAGGCCGACGATGAACCACAGCCCGGAGCAGGAGCACCGGCACGCGCACCGCACCCGGCACGAGCAGCACGGGCGGCACGAGCACGCTGCCTCCTGGCGCGCGGCCGCGCAGGCGACGCTGCACTGCCTGACGGGCTGCGCGATCGGCGAAGTCCTCGGCATGGTCGTCGGCACCGCCGCCGGCCTGGACAACGCGGCCACCGTCGTCATCTCCATCGCGCTGGCCTTCGTCTTCGGCTACGCGCTGACGATGCGGGGCGTGCTGCGCGCCGGGCTGCCGGTCCGGCAGGCGCTCAAGGTCGCCCTGGCCGCGGACTCGGTGTCCATCGCCGTGATGGAACTGATCGACAACACCGTCATGGTGGGCGTACCCGGCGCCATGGACGCGGGCCTGTCCCAGGTCCTGTTCTGGCTCTCGCTCGCCCTGTCCCTCGCGTCGGCCTTCGTACTGACCACGCCCGTGAACCGGTGGATGATCGGCCGCGGCAAGGGCCACGCCGTCGTCCACGCGTACCACTGACGGGCACCCGGGGTCGGGCGACGGAGTCAGCCGAGAGACGTCCGGCGAGAGGGGTCGGTCGAGAAGCGTCAGGCGAGAGGGCCGGTCACCTCGCGGGCGGCGGCGAGGAGTTCGCCCTCGCGCAGCAGCCGGACGGCGGCGTCGATCTCGGGGGCGAGCCAGCGGTCGCTGCCGGGTCCGGGCACGGTCGTGCGCAGCCGTTGCACGACGGCCGCCGTCGCGGGCGCGGGCGCGAGCGGTGCGCGCAGGTCGAGCGCGCGGGCGGCGGCCATGGCCTCGATGGCGAGGACGCGGGTGAGGGCGTCCACGGAGCGGCGCAGTTTGCGGGCGGCGGACCAGCCCATGGAGACGTGGTCCTCCTGCATCGCCGAGGACGGGATGGAGTCGATGCTGGCCGGGGTTGCGAGCCGCTTGAGTTCGCTGACCAGGGCGGCCTGCGTGTACTGCGCGATCATGAGCCCGGAGTCCACGCCGGGGCTGGCGCCGAGGAAGGCGGGCAGGCCGTGGCTGCGGGCCGGGTCGAGGAGCCGGTCGGTGCGGCGTTCGCTGATGGAGGCGAGGTCGGCTGCGGCGATGGCGAGGAAGTCCAGTACGAATCCGACCGGGGCGCCGTGGAAGTTGCCGTTGCTCTCGATCCGCCCGTCCGCCAGGACGACCGGGTTGTCGACCGCACTGGCCAGTTCGATGCCGGCGATCCGGGCGGCGTGCTCGATGGTGGCGCGGACCGCTCCGGCGACCTGCGGCGCGCACCGCAGCGAGTAGGCGTCCTGTACGACGGTGCAGTCCTCGCCCCGGTGGCTGTCGACGATCGCCGAACCGGCCATGAGGGCGCGCAGGTTCGCGGCGGACTCCCGCTGCCCGGGGTGCGGCCGTACGGACTGCAGGTCCTCGGCGAAGACGCGGTCCGTGCCCAGCAGCGCTTCGACGCTCATGGCGCAGGTGACGTCTGCGTTGACGGCCAGCGCGGACAGGTCGGCCAGGGCCAGGCACAGCATGCCGAGCATGCCGTCGGTGCCGTTGATGAGGGCCAGGCCCTCCTTGGCGGACAGGGCGACCGGTTCCAGGCCGGCCTCGGCGAGGGCTTCGGCCGCGGGCTTCAACTCACCTGTTCGGTCCCGGACTTGACCTTCGCCGATGGCGGCGAGCGCGCAGTGCGCCAGCGGCGCCAGGTCTCCGGAGCAGCCGAGCGACCCGTGCTCGTGGACGACCGGGGTCAGGTGGGCGTTGAGCATGTCCGCGTACAGCCGGGCGGTCTGCCGGCGGACCCCGGTGTGGCCGGTGGCGAAGGTGTGCAGCCGGAGCAGCATCAGCGCCCGCACCACTTCGGGCTCGACTTCGGGGCCGGAGCCCGCGGCGTGCGAGCGCACCAGCGAGTGCTGGAGGGTGTCGCGCAGTTCGACGTCGATCCGCGTGGAGGCCAGGGCGCCGAAGCCGGTGGACACTCCGTAGATCGCGGCGTCGGAGGCCGCGTGGCTCTCGACGTGGGTGCGCGCGGCGTCGAGGGCGGCGAGCGCCGCGGGGCTCAGCCGCACCGGGGCACCGTGCCGGGCCACGCGTACGACGTCGTCGACGCTGAGCGCGGACGGCTGGAGAAGAACCGTGTCGGTGGTGGCGTCGGCGGAGCCGTTTGGGGCGGCGACCATGCTGCTCCTCTGTTGCGTACGCGGGGTGTTCCGTACGTAGTCGTTCCGTACGTGGATCGGGGTTCCGATGGCCGGGTTCCGGTGGGCGGGTTCCGGTGGCCGGGGCAGGGCTCGGCGCCGTCCGTCAGGCGGTGCCGAGGTACTGGCGTGCCGTGTCGGCCACCGCGCTGCGGGCGACGTCGTCGAAGGAGGTGCCGACCACGAGGATGTTCACGCCCGTACCGCGGAAGGCACGGTGGTTGGTCGCGTTGATGCCGCCCTCGGCGAGCGTGGGGACCGAGACGGCCTGCACGAGCGCTTCGAGGCGATGGGCGACCGTCTCGTCGATCTCGCCGGCCGCGGCGCCGCCGTAGGACATGCCGGTCATCAGGCCGATCATGTCGACGCCGACGGCCTCGATGCGCTTCGCGACGTCGGTCACCTCGTCCGGGGTCCCGGCGGGGATGCCGAAGGGGTGCCGGTCGCCGGGGTGGGAGATGTAGGCGTCGACGAGCAGGCCGTTGCGGTGGGCGACGTCGACCCACTCTTCGAGGTCGGCGAAGCCGGCCTTGTGCGTGTGCAGGCAGTCGGCGCCGGAGCGGGCGAGGGCGGCGAAGTCGGCCTCGCTCAGGTCCACCGGGTCGAGTTCGGTGAAGCCGCCGGGGATGCCGACGGTGATGAAGATGTCGGGGCCGACGACGGAGCGGATGCCGTGTACGACGCGGTCCATCTCGGTCATGGTCACTTCGTGGCGGACGTTCTCGGCGGCGTGCATGTCCTGCACGCCGTGCAGTCCGCGCGCGAGCGCGATCGCCGGATGGTTGGGCTCCAGCATCCGTACGCCGGAGTCCACGACGGCCTTGGCCAGCCGGGCGTCGTCGGCGGTGACGCCGGTGCTCAGCAGAGTCGTGCCTCCGTGGTCGGCGATCGCGGCGCGGACCTTGGCCATGCCACGGTCACGGCGGCGCTGCATATCGGCGGAAGCGAACATGTGGGTCGTTCTCCTTGCGGGTGCGGGTGGTTCAGCGCGTACGGGCGGAGCCGTGCGGTTCGGGCGAGTGCCGTCGCGTACGCAGGTTCAAGACCGCGAATCCGCAGAACGCGGTGCCTGCGGAGACGAGGAGGGCCGCCGCCAGGCCCAGGTGGGCGGCGCCGACGACGGGCAGCGCGAACAGCGGGATGTAGGTGACGCCCGTGCCGTGGCACAGGCCGGCGACCGCGCCGCCCGCGGTGGCCGCCGCGACGGCCGTGGCCATCGCGGCCCGGCGGGCTTTGACGTGCGGGAAGCTGCCTTCGACGTACGTGCCGAGCAGCGCGTTGATGCGGAGGGTGCGCCGGGCGGGCCCGCGCTCCGCCGGCAGGCGCGGCCACACCACCGCGGCCGCGGTGATGCCGGCCGAGACGGCGACGAGCGCGACCATGTCGACGGCGGCCAGGAAGGAGGCGCCGCTCGCGCTGAACTCGACGACCATCAGCGGCAGCACCAGCGAGTGGTAGTAGCCGCGCAGCAGCACCGTCCACATGCAGCCGCCGGCCACCGCTCCGATCCAGACGCCGGCGTGCTCCAGGCCGAAGTCCAGCGCGCCGGAGCACCAGTGGTCGAGCGCGCGGCCGGGCCCGGAGAGCAGCAGCCGGGCGGCCGCGCCCGCGAGAAGTCCGGCGCCGCCGCTCGCGATGATGTTGGCGCCGGTGGCCGGCACGCGGTAGCGCAGCGCCGTGCCGGCGGTGAGGTCCGCCAGCGTCCCGGCCAGGAATCCGGCGGCCAGCGCGGTCAGTACGCCCCCGTTGGAGGCCAGCACTCCGGCCAGTACGCCGGCGACGCGTCCGGCCTGGCCGACGCTGCCGACGCGGGATGCGGCGGTGTAGCCGATGCTGACCGGGACGAGGGGCAGCAGGAGGTCGACGACGTGGTCGCGGGTGCCGGCGCCGACGTACTGGGCGAGGCCGAGGCCGACCGCGACGGCGAGGATCGCCGGCAGCGCGTCGACGAGCACCGGGCGCGGGTCGTACCGGCGCCACCAGGAGCCCGGTGTGGCCGGCAGGTCCACGGGCCGGTACGTGAGCTTCCACTCCCGCGCGAAGCCGGCCGTGTAGCTGATCGCCCGCGTGTGGTTGGTGGTTCCGGTGCTGCCCGAGGCGGACACGAAGCGGATGCCGAGCGCTTCGGCGGCGGCGACGGAACTGCCGCCGCTGCCCGCGGCGGGCAGCCGCCGTTCCGCGGCGACGGCGACGGACGCCTGGTTGGTGCCGTGCGGGTCGGCGCTGACGAGGATGACGCCGTCGACGTCGCCGGAGCCGATCAGCTCGGCCAGCTCGGCGTCCCGGCTCTGCGCGATCTCGTTGATCTTCGCCAGCCGGCCGGCCTCGACGAGCTGCGGTACGCCGTCCCGTAGCTGCCACAACGCGCCGGTCGCCGAGTCGGTGGCCGCGTCCAGGGAGGCGTCGGCGGAGACGTAGCACACCGCGGCCAGTTCGACCCCGGCCTTGCCCAGGTGCTGCTGTACGGTCCGGATCAGCTGGGCCGGGTCGGCGCCTCCCAGCCGGTGCAGGTTGCCGCCGCTGCTGCCGAGAAGGACGACGCGTTTCACCGGGGGTGCCCGGCTTCCTGCCGGCCCGCGGCCGACGGGTCGTCCAGCGGCTCGCCGGAGGACGGCTCCGGCACCTGCCCGGACAGCTGCCGGAGGCGCAACTTCCGCTTGGCCAGCAGCAGATACAGCGGAACGGAGACCAGCGGGCCCACCACCCAGGCCAGGTCGACGCCGCCCAGGGAGCGCGCGAGCGGGCCTTCGTAGACGCTGGTGTGGATGAACGGCAGCTCGATCAGGAACGTGACCAGATACGTGGTGATCGCGGGCATGCCCCAGCGGCCGAAGGTGCCGTTCTTCGAGAAGAAGTCCTCGGTGCGGTACGAGCCGCGGTGGATGACGTAGAAGTCGATCAGGTTGACCGTCGTCCACGGGATCATGAAGTAGAGCACGATGTTCAGGTAGCTGACCAGGTTGTTGACGAAGTCCGCGGACCCGGCGATGCCGGCCAGCACCGCGAGGGCGCCGATCATCAGCGCCGCGGCGACCCGCTTCGCCACCGTCGACCTGATGTCGCGGAAGTGCTGGAGGAACGTCAGCGTGCTGATCGTGCCGCCGTAGATGTTCGTCGAGTTCACGGTGATCAGGCCGAGCGCGAGCAGCACGCCGATGACGGCGCCGCCCGTGCCGCCGCCGAGGCCGCGCACGGTCTGCACCACGTCCGCGCGCGGCGCGAGCGAGGCGACCGCGGCGCCGAGCACCATCACCAGCACCGAGCCGCCCACGGTTCCGACGTAGGTGAACCAGAACGCGCCCTTCGTCTTGTCCGGCGGCAGGTAGCGCGAGTAGTCCGAGACGTACGGGGCGTAGGTCAGCTGCCAGGTGACGAACAGCGAGGTGGCGCCCAGGAACGCGGTCCACGAGAACCCGCCGTGGCCGAGCTGGTTCATGCTCACCCCGTGGCGGACCAGGAGCACCGCCACGACGACGAACAAGGCGCCCATGACCCAGCCGACGTACTTGATGCTGCTGTGGATCATGTCGTAGCCGACGATCGCCAGCACGAGGATCGGCACCACGGACACGGCGATCCACAGCGACAGGGAACCCCCGAAGACGGACTGGAACCCCTGCCCGGCGATCACCACCGCGACCGCGGAGTACGCGACGTACATCACCCAGGTAAGGGCCAGCGGCAGCAGGGTGCCGTAGAAGCCGAACTGGGCGCGCGACTGGATCATTTGGGGCAGCCCGAGCACCGGGCCCTGCGCGGAGTGGCCGGCCATCATCGTGGCGCCGATGAGGTTGCCGAGCACGATCGCGGCTATCGCCCACCAGAAGTCGAGCCCGAGACTGACCGCGAGCGCCCCGGTGACCAGCGCGAAGCTCGACAGCTGCTCGCCGAACCAGAGCGAGAACAGGCTGCGGGTCCGCCCGTGGCGCTCTTCGAGGGGCACGAACTCGTAGCTCCTGGACTCCAGTTGGAGCGTGGAGCCGGCCTCCGCGGCCGGGGGTTGGGTCATGGTGCTCGCCTCACCGTCGAGAGGAACAGGAATCTGGCGGCCAGCGGCCAAGCGGTCAATGATCAGTCCAAATGTTTAGACTTACGATGCAGCCGTCACTCCGGGCTGTCAACGGGGGCCGGCGAAGAAGTTCGCCGGGCGGCGCTCAACGAGGCCGCACGAACCGCCAGTTCACTAAGCTTCCGGGGATCGGCGGACGCACTGCTCGCGGGCTGCCGCGGGCGGGCCACCCGGGCCCGGCCGAACTCGGGGCGGCCGGGCGAACCTTCGGAGCCCGTGCTCCGCAGGCTTCCGCCAGGGGCGATATCGAGCCAGACCAGAATCGCATCTGTACTTACGGAGGGTCCTGGCCCGTATGATTGGACATATGACGGTGGCGGCAGTGCACGGCGACGCGTTCTCATCCATCGCACTGGACCGGGCCAGTGCCGTTCCGCTGCACGAGCAGATCTACCAGGAACTACAGCGCATGATCGTCAACCATGCGCTGGCCCCCGACCAGATGCTGCCCCGGGAGATCGACCTCGCCGGGATCCTCGACGTCAGCCGCGGAACCGTACGCCAGGCCATCACGCGTCTCGCCAACGACGGCCTCGTGTACCGGACTTCGGGCCGCGGCACCTTCATCAAGGCGCAGCGCTCGGACTACCCGCTCTCCCATCTCATCGGCTTCACCGAGCAGATGACGGCCGAGGGGAGACAGCCGGGCTCGCAGGTCGTCGCCGTCACGGAGATCGACGTACACCGCGGGCCGGCCGGCGTCGAGTTCCCCGCCAAGGTCGACCGGCTGCTGCGCATCGACCGCGTCCGCAAGACCGACGACGAGCCCGTCGCCCTCGAAGAGCTGTACCTTCCGTACCCGCGGTTCGCCGGGTTGCGCGACCTCGACCTGAACACCGTGTCCGTATACGCCGCGGTCGAGCACCACTTCGCCGTCACGCTGGCCGGCGGCCGCTTCCAACTCGACGTCGGCACCCTGCCCAGCCGGCACGCGGCGCTGCTCGACGAAGCGGTCGGCGCCCCCGTGTTCCTGATGACCGGGGCGGTGACCGACGACCGCGGCGACACCGTCCTCGCCGTCATCAGCCGCTACCGCCCGGCCCACGTGTCCTTCCAGCTGAACCTGCCGCGCAACGGCGGCGGTCCCCAATCGGCCTCGTCCCAGGTCAACTTGGTGCACCGGTAGCGGCCCGCAGGACGGCGGACCCGGGCCGGCGCGTGTGAACCGGGCCTCGTGGTACGGGAGTTGACGAGGCCCCGCACCGAGCCGGCCGGGCGGGGCGCCGTCTCGTCGGCAGTGGGAGCCTCAGTCGCCGTCGCCGTCCTCGCCCTCCTCGCCGTGGTGGAGCGAGCTCTTGGAGTACTTGTCGTGCCAGGCCGCCGTGGCCCCCGAGTCGCCCGCCCGGTAGACGGCCACCACCGAGCCGGCGCCGACGACGAGCGCGAGCACCACGGCCACGATCCGTACCGGGACGGCCGCCAGCCGCGCCCGGGAAGCTGCCGAGCGCCCGGCCGAGTCCGCGCCCTGCGAGTCCGCGCTCCGGCCGCGCCCCAGCCACCAGACGCCGACGGCGACGACGGCCAGCCCTATCGCCCAGGGGAGGACGCCGTCGCCCAACGACGTGTGCCGCTCGACGAGTTCGCCCTCCCGTACGTGGCCTTCCAGCCACTCGCCGGCGTGCGTGGTGACGGGGACGAAGGCCAGCGCGACCAGTGCGAGCAGCGGCAGCGCGAGCCCGAGCCGGCGAGCGGCCGAGGGCCACGCGGCGCAGACCACGAGGGCCAGGGCGGCCAGCGGGACGAGGACGACGACGGCGTGCACGAAGAGGACGTGGGCGGGAAGGCCGTCTATCACGGTGGGACTCATGGTCGGTTCTCCCAGGGTCAAGTGCCATACGGACAGTGGCGGCCCGAAGCCGCGCTGTGCGGGGCATCCTGACGGGTAATCCTCTGAAAAACCTCAGAGCGCGGGCGCCGCCGCCGGCCGTCTGCGGCAACCACCACCGCCAAGCCGCCGGACGCGGGGCGGCGCAAGTGGGCCGCGGCGGCGGCGAGTTGGCCGCCTCGTCCCGAACCGCCGCCGCACCGGGCCGGTCAGCCGGCGGACGGTGACCGGCGCAGCCTGATGATGAGCGTTGCCAGCGCCATCATCACGGCACCGAACAGGCCCGCCGACGCGAACGCGGTGAAGCCGAGGTCGGCGTGCCCCGCGGCCAGCAGCGCACCGCCGAGCCAGGGTCCGAAGACCGCGCCGAAGCGGCCCATTCCCGCGACCCAGCCCAACGCGGTTGCCCGGTCGGCCTCTTCGTGGTGGGTGCCCACCGTCGCGTACACCATGGTCTGCCCGCTGAACAGCAGCAGCCCCGCGAAGAACGCCACCACGTACAGCAGCGCCACCGACAGGCCCGCTCCCAGCAGGAAGACGAACACCGCGGTGAGGACGAACCAGACGATGACGATGCGGCGCGGCCCGACGGCGTCGGAGAGGCGGCCGGCGACGAACATGCCGACCAGGCCGCCGACGTTGAGGGCGGTGGAGAACAGCAGCGAGTCGCCGGTCTGGTAGCCGAGTTCGCCCATGATCTTCGGCAGCCACTGGCCGACGCCGTAGACGAGCATCAGGCCGGCGAACGAGGTCAGCCAGAAGCACAGGGTCGTCGACCACTGGGAGCCGCGGAAGAGCGCTTTGAGGCTCTCCAAGCGGTCGGTCGGGCGCGGCTTCGCGGCGACGGACCGGAGCCCGTAGCGCGCGGCGATGTCCGCAGAGCGCTCGCGGCGGCCAAGAGTCAGCAGCGTGGACGGGGACTCCGGCAGCAGCGCGACCGCCACCGGCAGCAGCACCACCGCGGGCACCGCGCTGGCGATGAACACCGAGCGCCAGCCTCCGGCGTCGATCAGCGCCAGGGCGATCAACGGGGCGAGGGCGCCGCCGGCCTGGTGGGCGGACATGATCACGCCGGTGGCGAGGGCTTTGCGCTTGCCGGTGGTGAACTCCATGCCGTACGAGATCGCAATCGGCAGCAGTGAGCCGAGTCCGAACCCGCAGACGAGCCGGAAGAAGCCGAACACCCCGGCGCTCGGGGCCAGTCCGGAACCGAGCGTGGCGACGGCGAACACCGCGACCGACGCGAACACGGTGGGGCGGCGGCCGATCCAGTTGGTGACGGTGCCGCCCAGGATGGTGCCGATCAGCATGCCGAAGGTGCTGTAGCTGCCGATGTCTCCGGCGGCGGCGTCGGTGAGGCCGAGCCGGTGGCCCTTGATCATGGCGGGCAGTGCGGAGCCGTAGACGAAGGTGTCGATGCCGTCTATCAGGACCAGTGCCCAGCACACGGCGACGACGGCGGTACGGCTGCGGGTCGCCTGCGCCGGCGCGGCTGCGGCCGGTGTTTCGGGAAGGGTCATCGTTGACTTCCTCTGGCACGAGGGGAATTCGGCGGGGTCGGGCGGGACGTGGCGTGCTAGTCGACGGGCGGGGTTCCGTGGGTGTGGAAGGACTCGATGGTCTTGAGCCCCCACGCCTGTCCCTTCTTCCGCTCCTCCTCGGTCCAGGTGATCAACGGCCAGTCGGGGGCGAGCACCAGGCGGGTCAGCGGATTGCACAGCTCGATGCGGTTGCCGCCGGGCTCGTAGACGTAGAGGAAGAAGGTCTGCTGGATGGCGTGCTTGTGCGGGCCGGTCTCGATGAACACGCCGGTGTCGAGGGCGAGATCGGCGGCGCGCAGGATGTCCTCGCGGGTGTCGGTGGCGAACGCGAGGTGGTGCAGGCGGCCTTGGGAGCCGGTCCAGTCCTCGGTGTAGACGAGGTCGTACGACTTCTGTGTGAAGGTCTGCCAACGGGCGGCGATCCGGCCGCTGTTGAGCCGGATCTGCTCGGTGGGCCGGGCGCCGAGGGCGTCGGTGACGAAGCCGGTGGTGCCTTCGACGTCCGCGGCGAGGTAGTTGACGTGGTCGAGCCTGCGGACGCCGACGCCGTGCCCGGGCTTGGCCTGCGGCTGGTTCTTCAGCCCGGGAGCGAGTCCGGCGGGCGCCTCGTACCACGACGTCTCGTGGTAGAGGGCGAGTTCGTGGCCGTCCGGGTCGGTGGTGACCCACAGCGGGCCGACGCCGGGCTCGTCCTCGACCCACTCCCCCGCCGCGCCCGCGGCCCGTACGGCCTCGATGCGGCGCTCCAGGGCTTCCGGCGAGGAGGCGCGCAGCGCGGTGCGGCCGATGCCCGACGTGTCGCGGCCGGTGACGACGAGGCTGTGGTGCTCGTAGTCGTCCCAGGTGCGCAGGTAGGTGTGGTCGCCGTCGCGGGCGCTGACGGTCAGTCCGAGGAAGTCGGTGCAGAAGGCGACGGTGTCCTCGGGGCACGGCGTGAACAGCTGGGCGTGGCCGACGTGTGCGATGTCGCCGAGCGGAGGGCGGGTGGGGGTGTCGGCGACCATCCGCTTGAGGGTGGTCAGGTTCTCGGGGACGGGGGTGCGGGTCATGGTCGGCTCCAGGCGGGCGAGAGGGCGGCGGGCGGCGGTTCGGCTCCGTGCGGGCGGGTGGGTCAGTCGCGGTAGGTGAGGCCGAGCTTCGCCAGCGGCTCGCGCATCTCGTAGACGTCCAGGCCGAGTTCGCCGCTGCGGAACCGGTCGCGCTTGGCGGCCTCGTTGGCCTCGCGCCCGGCGGCGGCCTCGGCGACCGCGGCGGCCTTCGCGGCGGGTACGACGACGACGCCGTCGGAGTCGGCGAGGACCACGTCCCCGGGATTGACCAGTGCGTTGGCCACGACGACGGGCACGTTGACCGAGCCGAGGGTGGCCTTGACCGTGCCCTTGGCGTTGACGGCCCGGGAGAAGACGGGGAAGTCCATCGCGCGCAGCTCGTCCACGTCCCGGCAACCGCCGTCGATCACCAGGCCGTTGGCGCCGCGGGCGCGCAGCGAGGTGGCGAGCAGTTCGCCGAAGAAGCCGTCCTCGTTCTCGGTGGTGCAGCCGGCCACCACGACGTCGCCGTCGCGCACCTGCTCGGCGGCGACGTGCAGCATCCAGTTGTCGCCGGGCTGCAGGAGCACGGTGACGGCGGTGCCGCACAGCCGCGCGCCTTCGTAGACGGGACGCATGTAGGGGCGCATCAGGCCGAGCCGGCCCATCGCCTCGTGGACGGTGGCGACGCCGAACCGCGACAGCGCCTCGACGGCGCGGCGGTCGGCGCGCTCGATGGTGCGGTGGACGACTCCGAGTTCGTGCATGGCGGGGCTCCTTGCGGTGGTGCGGGGCGGCGGTTCAGCGGCCCTGGGCGGTGAGGCGGGCGTCCAGGCGCGGGTAGGCGCGCCGGGCGTTGTGCTCCTCGACCGCCGCCAGTTCCCCGTCGGACAGGCCGGCGTTCTCCACGTAGCGGCGGGTGTCGTCGAAGTGGCGGCCGGTGCGCGGGTCGATGCCGCGTACGGCGCCGATCATCTCGGAGGCGAACAGCACGGATTCGTACGGGATCACGCTCAACAGCAGGTCGATGCCGGGCTGGTGGTACACGCAGGTGTCGAAGAGGACGTTGCCGTCGCTCAGCAGCGTTTGCTCCGGTTCGGGTTTGCCCAGCGCCTGCGCCAGTCCGCGGAAGCGGCCCCAGTGGTAGGGCACGGCGCCGCCGCCGTGCGGGATGACCAGCCGCAGCCGGGGGAAGTCGGCGAACAGGTCGCCTTGCAGCAGCTGCATGAAGGCGGTCGTGTCGGCGTTGAGGTAGTGCGAACCGGTGGTGTGGAAGGCCGGGTTGCAGCTGGTGGAGACGTGCACCATCGCGGGCACGTCCAGTTCGACGAGCTTTTCCCAGACGGGGTACCAGGACCGGTCGGTCAGCGGCGGGGCGGTCCAACTGCCGCCGGAGGGGTCCGGGTTGAGGTTGACGGCGACCGCGCCGAGTTCGGTGACGGCCCGCTCCAGTTCGGGCACGGCGGTCGCCGGGTCGGCGCCGGGCGACTGCGGCAGCATCGCGCCGGCGGCGAAGCGCTCCGGGTACAGCTCGGCGACGCGGTGGCACAGGTCGTTGCAGATCCGCGCCCACGCCGAGGAGGTGGCGAAGTCGCCGATGTGGTGGGCCATGAACGAGGCGCGCGGCGAGAAGACGGTGACGTCGATGCCGCGCTCGTCCATCAGCCGGAGCTGGTTGGTCTCGATCGACTCGCGGATCTCGTCGTCGCCGATGGCGGGCCCCGCCGGGTCGGGCGCCTGTGCCGGGTCGGCGAGCGCGGCGACCTGAGCCTCGCGCCACCGACCGAGAGCCGCCGGGGCGGTGGTGTAGTGGCCGTGGACGTCGATGATCACGTAAGGGGCTCCTGCGGGGCGGGCTTCCAGACGGACGCGGGTACGAGCACGTCGCCGGCCATCAGCAGGCGGGCGGTGCGCAACAGCGCGGAGCGGGCGACCTGTTGGGGGTCGTCCGGGTCGAGGGCGAGGGTGACGCCGAACTCGCCGCTCGGGTGCTCGACGGAGACGGTGGGCCCGGTGCCCTGCACGCCGGCCGCGACCTCCCGGGCGACGCTGCCTTCGAGTACGCAGGCGGTGGCGGCGGTCACCGCCGCGAGCACGCCGATGGACTGGTGGCACACCCGCGGGATGAGGCTGCGCGTGGACAGCGTGCCGCCGTGCCGCGGCGGCGCCACGAGCGTCATCTTCGGATAGTTCTCCGCCGTGACGTCGCCGAGGCCCATGGCCCGTCCGCAGACCCGACGCAGCGCCTCCACGCGGGACTTGAGCCCGTCGTCGGCGTCGATCTCCGCCGGGGTCTCGTAGCCGGTGGCGCCCAGGCGCTCGGCGGCGACGATCGCCAGGGGCTGGCCGTTGTCGATCAGGGTGACGTCGACGGGGCCGAGGCCGTCGACGGCGACGCGGTCGCGGGCGTTGCCGGTGGGCAGCAGGGAGCCGGCGACGGATCCGGCGGTGTCCAGGAAGCCGATCTCGACGGGGGCGGCGGTGCCGGGTACGCCGTCGATGCGGGTGCGGCCCGCGTATTCGACATGGCGCGCGCCGTACGGGCCGGCCGGCGTGTGCACGGTGATCTCGGCGACCATGCCGGTGTTCCGGGTCAGTACGCGGGCGGTGGTGAACTCGCCGTCGGGCACGGCGATTCCGGTCTCGACCGCGAACGGCAGCACGGCGGCGAGCATGTTGCCGCAGTTGGCCGTGGTGTCGACGGTGTCGCCGGCCGGCTGCACCTGCGCGAAGGTCCACTCCACGTCGACGCCGGGCCGCGTTCCCGGGCCGACGATGCCGGCTTTGCTCGTCAGCGGGTGGGCGCCGCCGATCCCGTCGATCTGGCGCCCGTCCGGCGAACCCAGCGCGGCGAGGAGCACGGCGTCGCGTACGGAGGCGTCCTCGGGCAGGACCCGCTCGTCGAAGAACGGGCCCCGGGACGTACCTCCGCGCATGAACAGACACGGGACCGCGGTCTGCGAACCGCGTCGTCGGGCCCCGCGGGCGGGGGCGGTCGCTTCGGCAGGCATGGCGGACTTCCTCGGGAGAACCGGCGCGTGCCGAGCAACCTAAACCACCGACGAAATTGTTGACAAGATGTTCGACGTACGTGCTCACCTGCCCGCGGCACCCCGTCGGCCGGAACCGGGCGGGCGCCGCTGTGCTGCTACTCGGCGTCGCCGCCGAGCGGACCGGAGGCGACGTATGCGCGGCAGCCGCCCTTCTCGGAGCCGTCCTTCCCGGCACCGTCCGTGGTCATCTCCAGCACCCGGGAGCCGTCCGGGGAAGGCAGCAGCGAGGGGCTGTAGTTCTTGCACGCCGCCTGGTTCACCCCATCGGTCTGGGCGATGCCGTGCACCGCGACCGGGGCCCGCTTCACCTGCCAACTCCCCTTGCCGTCGCGGTCGTTGACGAGGAGGGTCCGGCCGTTGCCGGGAGCGGGCGAGCCGTCGGGTTTCGCCAGCATCTGCGAGACGAGCACCAGGGTGCCGTGCGGACCGGTCTGCGGGCTCACCGCGACGTTCGGAGTGTGCAGCGGGTACGTGCCGTTCTCGCCGCGTACGACGGGGCCGAGGTCGGCGGGGTCGCCCCAGTCCCAGCCGTCCTCCGAGGTGCGGGAGTGGATGCTGCACGGGTGCTTGGGGTCCTCGCCGCAGACCTCGTACGCCATGAAGTAGCCGCCGCCGGGCAGCCTGCGCACGATCGCCATGCCGGGCCGGCCCGGCTGCCTCGGGTCGACGACGAGGTCCTGCGCCCGGCTCCAGTGGACGCCGTCGGTGGAGACCTTCTTCACCAGCTTCTGGCTGTGGTGCGCCCCGTCGGTCTCGTCGGAGTAGAACGCGGCGAGCCGGCCGTCCGCGGTGACGCTCAACTCCGGCTCCCAGCCCCCTTCGTGGTTCGGCGCGGTGGCGATGTCGGCCTGCCGGCGCCAGGTGTGGCCGTGGTCGTCACTGCGCCAGAGCCGCTGCACCATCCTCCGCCGCTCCTTCGGCACGTGGCCGTCGACGGAGCCGGCGTAGAGGAGAGTGCCCTCGGGCATGTCGCCGACCTTGCGCGGGAGTTCGTACAGCGAACCGCAGCACGTCCCGTGGCCCGCGCTCTGCGCAGGGCTGGCGGCGTCGGCGAGCTTGTGGAAGCTCTTGCCCCCGTCGCTGCTTTCGAGCACGACGCCGCCCGAGTTGCCGTTCGACAGCCTGCCGGTGACGCTGGCGAGGATGCGGCCGTTGGCGCCGCCGCTGTGGCTGAGCCGGATCATGCGGGGGTACTGGCTCCGCCCGTCCTGGGCCAGAGTCCGGTTGCCGTCACCGGCACCGTGTGCCGTGCCGTGCACCGAGCCGTCGGCACCTCCCTTCCCGGCACCGTGGGAGGTGTGCGACGGCGACGAGTCGGTGCACCCCGTCAACAGGCCGGTCGCCCCCAACAGCGCGCAGCCCACCGCGATGCCGCCGACCGTCCGCCGTACACGTGCCATGGAAACCTCCGCAGAAGAACTCGGGTCGAAGAAGAACTCAGGTGGGACGAGCCGCCGTTGGCCGGGCGGGCTTCGTGATCACAGTCTTGCGCGGCGGTATCGGCCGCAGCGTCACAGCCGTGTCTTAGGCCCGCACGATCGCGGCGGCCCGGCGCGCTTCGTACGGCGCCTGCCGCACTCCTGCGTGCCGACTGTCCGACTGGTAGCGGGACTTCGCCCGCGGAGGCGGCGCCCCGGCTCGTCCCCGGTCGGCTTGCCGTCCCGACGTCTCGCAGACTGCGGCTACTTGGGCCCGGGCGCGACCGCCCGTAGCGTGCCGTGCCCAAGTCCGGCCCGGGAACGAGGGTTTGGCCCGGCCCACCGGTCCGGAATCGAGGCGGTCCCGGGCATTGACAGCGCCGATCCCGCTGGGCGACTCTCGGTGCCCACAAGTCGCAAACCGATTTGCACCGGCGCGGGTCCCGAAGTCCGAGGTCCGGCGCCGGATGCCGAATCCGAGGGTCCGAGGAGGCGGCGGGGTGACGAAGCGCCGGGGCGGTGCCGGGCGGCCCAGCATCGCCGGGATCGCCGCCGCGGCCGGGGTGAGCCCGACGACCGTCTCGCACGCCCTCAGCGGCCGGCGCGCCGTCTCGAAGGAGACCCGCGAGCGCGTACTCGCCGAGATAGAGCGGCAGAACTACCGGCCCAACCTGGTGGCGCGCGGCCTGCGCAGGCGGCAGACGCAGTCCGTCGCACTGCTGGTCGCCGACCTCGCCAACCCCTACTATCCGGTGGTCGCCCGCGCCATCCACGACGTTCTCGCGGCGGAGGGCTACGTCTCCTTCCTCGGCAACACCGACGGGGACGCCGGCAGCGAGCGCACGCTGCTGGAGGAGATGGCCGCCCGCAGCGTCGACGGCATCATCATGCAGCCCATGGGCATGTCGGTCACCGACGTGCGCGAGGCGGTGGGCCCGGCGATGCCGCTCGTCGCCATCACCAACGGCGCGGGCGACGCCTCGGTCGACCAGGTCTGCACGGACGACGCGCACGGCATCGCCGAGGCCGTCGCGTACCTGGCCGAAAAGGGGCTCGACGAGCTGGGGTTCGTCGGCGGTCCGCGCAACGCGCCGCCGGGGCCGTCCCGGCTGGCCGCGTTCCGGTCCGCGGCCGAAGAGGCGGGGCTGACCGTTCCGCCGCAGTGGATCGAGCACACCTCCTTCACACGGGACGGCGGGGCGACCGCCGCCGCCCGCCTGTTCGCGCGCGCCGGCCGGCCGCGCGCCGTGCTGTGCGCCAACGACCTCATCGCGATCGGGGTGTTGGACGCGGCCCGCCGGGCCGGCCTGCGCGTACCGGAGGACGTCGCCGTGGTCGGCTTCGACGACATCGAGACCGCCGACCTCGTGACGCCCCGGCTCACCACCGTCCTCAACCCGGCCGCGGCCGTCGGCGAGGCGTGCGCGCGCACGATGCTGCGCCGCCTCGAACGCGGCCCGCGGCCGCCCTACGAGCGCGTCGTCCTGCCGACGCGGCTCACCGTCCGCCAGTCCGCCTGACCCCAGTCCGCCCGACCGTCCGGCGAGGCCGCCTCCGGCCCGCGCCGTACGTCAACTCCCCACCACACAAAACGATTTGCTCCCGCCCCGAGCCTCCGGAGACGCCATGCCGCAGCTTCCGCCCCGCCCCGCGGTCGAACTCGCCGCGCCCTACCGCGACAGCACCTACGACCCCCGCGTCCCGCGTGACCTGCTCGCCGACGAGGTGGCCCAGCGCCGCGAGAGCGGCTACGACGTCGACGACGTGGTGCGGGCCGCCAACTCGACCGATCCGCAGGACCGTTCGGCCGTGCTCGCCCTCGTCGACGGCATGGCCGACGCCGTGCGCCGCCCGGGCTGGGAGTACGAGGAGCCCGACGGTCTGGACGCCGTCCGCGACTCCGTCGACCCGGCGCCCGCCGCCCCCGTACGCACCGGCACCGACGCGTTCGCCGACCGGGTGCACGCCGCGTGGCTCGGGCGTATCGCCGGCTGCAACCTCGGCAAACCCGTGGAGTACGGCGCCCATTGGACCGTCGAGCACATCCGCGACTACCTCACGCTCGCGGACGCCTACCCGCTCACCGACTACATCCCCGTACTCGATCCGATGCCGGCCGGCTTCGAACTCCGCGAGTGCTGGCCGGAGACCACCCGTGGCCGCGTGAACGGCTCGGCGCGGGACGACGACATCGACTACACGATCCTCGCCCTGCACCTGCTGGAGACGCACGGCACGGCCGGGCTGCGCACCGAGCACGTCGGCGAGGCGTGGACCGAACTCTTCCCCGTGGCCCAGGTGTTCACCGCCGAGCGGGCCGCCTACATCAACCTCGTCAACGGGGTGCGGGGGCCGGAGGTGGCCCGCTTCCGCAACCCGTACCGGGAGTGGATCGGGGCGCAGATCCGCGGCGACATGTTCGGCTACGTGCACCCCGGCGAGCCGTGGACGGCGGCCGCGCTCGCCCACCGGGACGCGGCGCTCTCGCACGTCGGCAACGGCGTCTACGGCGAGATGTGGGCCGCCGCTCTGGTCGCCGCCGCCTTCACCGCGTCCGGCGCGGGCGAAGCGCTCGCCGCCGCGCGCAGCGTCGTACCTCCGCGCTCCCGGCTGCACGAGGCGCTGGAGCACGTGGAACGGCTGCACGCGGACGGCGCCGACTGGGAGGAGGCGCTGGCCGCGATCCGCTCCGCCTACGGCCACTACTCGTGGGTGCACACCGTCAACAACGCCGCCGCGGTGGCCGCCGCTCTGCTGTGGTCCGGGGGCGACTGGACGGCGGCGGTCGGACGCGTCGTCATGAGCGGCTGGGACACCGACTCCAACGGCGCGACGGTCGGTTCGGTGGCCGCCGTGCTGGCCGGCTCGCCCTCGGCACTGCCCGGGCGCTTCACGGAGCCGCTGGCCGACCGCACCCAGTCGGCGCTGTTCGGCTTCGACAACTCCGCGATCTCCGGCCTGGCGGAGCGCACCGTCCGCCTCGCCCGGTCCGCGGGCTGACCCGCGTCACCCGCCGGCTCCGCGCAGACAGCGGCGAACCGATCAACGGAGATGGGTATGGCCATATCCCGGAGACAGCTCATCGCGGGCGGTGGCGCGCTCGGCGCGGGCACACTGCTCGGCGCGTGCGGCACGTCCGCCGCGGACCCGCACACCATCACCATCTGGAACAACCTCCCCGACGCGCACCAAGTCGCCTACTTCCGCCGGCACTTCGCCGAGGGCTACCGGCGGTCCGGCGGCCGGCTGCCCGTGCGGTTCACCAACAAGCCGTCCAACACCATCGACCGGCTCATCCAGACCTCGCTCGCGGCCGGCTCCGGTCCGTCCGTCATCGTCACGCCGGGCCCGTCCAGCTTCGTGTCGGCGTACGACTCGGCCGGCTACCTCGTCGATCTGACGGAATACGCCCAACGGTACGGATGGCGGCGGAAGTTCGCGGCGTGGGCGCTGGCCGCCTCCGAAGTGGACGGGCGGCTGGTCACGCTGCCGACCTCGTACGAGACCATGGTGTTCTACACGAACCCTGCGACCCTGGACCGGCTCGGGCTCGAAGCGCCGGGCACGCGCGAGGAGTTCGAGCACTTCTGCGCGGAGGCGAAGGGCCGCGGCCTCGTCCCGGTCGCCGCGGGCAACGCCGACTACAAGGGCGCCAACGAGTGGCACGTCGGCGTGGGGCTCAACCACGCGGCCGGACCGGAGGCCGTGCACGCGGCGCTGCGCGGCGAGACCCGCTGGACGGACCCGGTGTTCGTGGACGCCGTCGAGCAGCTGGCGTCGTACTTCAAGAAGGGCTGGTTCGGCGGCAGCGTGGACCGCTACCTGACCAACGGCTTCCCCGCGGTCTACCGGCAGCTGGCCAACGGGCGGGCGGCGGCGATGATTTCGGGCAGCTGGGAGTTCTCCAACCTCGCCCAGTACTTCGGCAAGTCGGCCGGGAACGACGCCGATTGGGCGTGGCATACGGTGCCGTCGCTGCGCCGCGGAGTGCCGACGCAGGTGTGGGACCTGGCGATCGGCCAGTCTGCGGGAGTGAACACCCGCGCCGGGAACGTCGCGGCCACCGTCGACTACCTCGACTTCCTCACCACCGACAAGCCGGCGATCGTCGCGGGCGTGGAACGGGTCGCGTTCGAACCGCCGCCGATCCGCATCACCGCGTCCGACTTCTCGGAGGCGGCCGACCCCCGCGTCGTGCGCCTGTACGCCGGCCTGTCCGCGGCCCGCTCGATCGGCTACACGACCTGGACGTTCTTCCCGCCGACGACCGAGACCTACATGATCGACTACTTCGAGAACGTCATCACGGGCCGGATGTCGGCGCACGAGTACTGCGCGGGCATCCAGTCCCGGTTCGCAGCCGAGCGAGCGCAGGGCCGGGTACCGACGGCTCCGCGTCCGGACGGGGGGCTGTCATGAAGCTGCCGCTGCGCGACCGCAGGGTGTCCGGCTGGCTGTTCATGCTGCCGCTGGTCGTCGTCAACGCCGGCGTCGTGCTGGTGCCGTGCCTGTTCTCGATCTGGTACTCGTTCACCGACTGGACGGGCATCAGCAGCCGCGCCCGGTTCGTCGGGCTGAAGAACTACGCGAACCTGCTCGACGACCCGGAGTTCGCAGGCGGCCTGGTGCACAACGTCCTTTGGACGGCGTTCTTCCTCGTCGTGCCGATGGCGATGGGCCTGTTCGGTGCGTACGTACTGACCCGGATACGCCGCTTCCGGCTGCTGTTCCGCACGCTGTACTTCATTCCGTACATCGTCGCCAGCGTCGTGAACGCGTCGATCTGGCGGAGCATCCTCGACCCGGACACCGGCATCGGCGACCTGCTGCACATCAACCCGCTCGGAAATCCCGATCTGGCCCTGTGGTCCGTCGAGTTCGTCAACAACTGGGCGTGGTGGGGCTTCCTCGTCGTCGTGTTCCTCGCGGCGATGCAGGGAGTGAACCCGACGCTGTACGAAGCCGCCGCGGTCGACGGGGCGGGCGCGCTACGGCAGTTCTTCTCCGTGACGCTGCCCGGCATCCGGCCGACGTTCGCGTTCCTGGGGCTGATGACCGTCATCTGGTCGTTCCTCGCCTTCGACTACGTCTACATCCTCACCCAGGGCGGCCCGGCCGGGTCGACCGATCTGCTGTCGACGGTGCTCTACCGCGACGCCTTCTCCAACCTGCAAAGCGGCTACGCGTGCGCCATGGGCGTCGTCATGGCGCTGATCAGTTCCGTCGTCGTCACCGCGTACCTGATCGTGCGCACCGCGAGGAAGTGGGAGATATGAGCACCACGAGCGGAGCGCGGGCGACGGGCCTGCGCGGGCGCGGCCGTGCGCTGGCCTACGTCGTCCTGACCGCCCTCGCGATCTTCGCGATCGGGCCCGTCGTGCTGTTCTTCTTCAACGCGCTGAAGACGAACGGCGAGTACGCGGCCGGCTCGCTCGGGCTGCCGCGGTCGTGGCGGTGGGACAACTTCACCGCCGCCTGGACCCAGGCCAACATGGGCGCGGGGCTGGCCAATTCAGCGGTCGTCGTGCTCGGCACGGCTGCGCTGACGTGTGTCGTGGCGGGGTGCGCGAGCTATGCGCTGGCCCGGCTGCGGGTGCGCGGCTCCGCGGCGTTCATGACGTACCTGCTGGTCGCGGGCTCGCTTCCGGCGCAGATGTTCCTGATGCCGCTGTTCTACATGTGGAGCAGGGCGGGGCTGTACGACTCGCGGTCCGGCCTCGTGCTCATCTACTGCGGACTGTTCTCGCCGTTCGCGACGCTGCTGCTGCGGTCGTTCATGCTCAACCTGCCGCGGGAGATGGAGGAGGCGGCGCGCATCGACGGGGCCGGAGAGATCCGGGTCTTCCTGCGGATCGTGGTCCCGAACGCGCTGCCGGGATTCTTGACGGTCGCCCTGACCTCGGGGCTGTCGGCGTACAACGAGTTCCTGTTCGCCGTGACGATGGTCGAGTCGGACGCGAAGATGCCGCTGTCGACCACGTTCTTCTCCTTCCAGCAGGGCTTCACGCAGAACTTCACGCTGATCAGCGCCGCCGGATTCATCATGATCGCGCCGATGCTGGTGCTGTTCCTGCTACTGCAACGCCGCTTCATCGACGGGCTGTCGACGTCCGGGCTGGGCGGCGTGTGACGCGGGGCGCGGGCACGGGCCCAACTCGCCGCCGTACGCGGGCGGTTGGGCGCCGCGGCGCGCCCGTGGGCGCGCCCGGCCCGTCCAGCGACCCCCGTGGTTTCCCGCGGCCGGCCTGTCTGACCTCGAACCTCATCCCAGAATAGGTACCAACCAATAAGAGAACCCCTCGGGCATACCTTGCGCTGTCCTCGTCCACCTGCAAGATTGGTACCGCCCAATTGGAGCGGGGAGAAGGGGAGTGCCATGGCGTCACCCAGTACGGCCGTGACGCGGAACGGCGGTGCGCGCGGGAGCGGGAACCTGCGGCCCGTGACCGGCGTCGCGCTGGTCGCCGCGATCGGCGGGCTGCTGTTCGGCTACGACACCGGCGTCATCTCCGGCGCCCTGCTCGCGATCGAGTCCGACTTCCGCCTCTCCTCGTTCAGTTCAGGCGTCGTCGTCAGCTCGATCCTGGTCGGCGCGATGATCGGCGCCGCCGCCGCCGGGAACCTCTCCGACCGGTACGGGCGCCGCCCGGTCCTCGTCACCGCCGCCGGAGTCTTCACGCTCGGCGCCGGCATGGCCGCCTTCGCCCCCTCCGCCCCGATGCTCACCGCGGCCCGCGTCGTCCTCGGCCTCGGCATCGGCGCCGCCTCGAACCTCGTGCCGGTCTACATCGCCGAGGTCGCGCCGCCCCGCTTCCGCGGACGCCTGGTCGGCCTCAACCAGCTCATGATCACCCTCGGCATCGTGCTGGCGTACGTCGCCAACTACACGCTCAAGGACGTGCCGCACGACTGGCGTTGGATGTTCGGGCTCGCGGCCGTGCCCGCGGTCCTGTTCGGCGCCGGCATGCTCGCGCAGCCCGAGTCGCCGCGCTGGCTGGCGCTGCGCGGCGACACGGAGCGGGCCCGCGCCGTGCTGCGCCGGGTGCGCGGCGAGGGCGATCCGGCGGCCGTGGAGGCCGAGTTGACGGAGCTGAGGGAGGTGACGGAGTCGGCGGGCCCGGCCTCGGGACCCGCCGCGGACGAGCACTACGGGACGGCCGCCGGGCCGGGCGAGGTGCCGCGCCGGGGCCGGTGGCGTGCGCTCGCCGACCGCTCGGTACGGCCGGCGATCGTCGCGGGCGTGGGTCTGCAGATCCTCGGCCAGGCGTCGGGCGTCAACACGGTCATCTACTACGCACCGAAGATCTTCGAGAGCAGCGGGCTCGGTTCGTCCTCGGCCGTGCTGGCGACCGTCGGAGTCGGCGTGGTCAACCTGTTGATGACGCCGGTCGGGATGCTCGCCGTCGACCGCTTCGGCCGCAAGCGGCTGCTCGGCAGCGGCGCCGTGGTGATGGCGCTCGCGCTCGCCGGGCTCGCCGCGACGCTCGCCGCGGGAGGCCAGGACTCGTCGTTCGCCTGGCTCGCCGTGCTGTTCGTGGTGGTGTTCATCGCGGCGGTCGCCACCACGCTCAACGTCGTGGTGTTCATCATCCCCTCCGAGCTGTATCCCCTGCGGATCCGCGGAACGGCGATGAGCGCCACGATCTTCTCCAACTGGACGATGAACTTCCTGGTTTCGCTCACCTTCCTGACCCTGCTGGACGCGCTGGGCGGAGCCGGCACCTTCACGCTGTACGCCGCGCTCTGCGCGCTTCTCGCGGTGTTCACGGCCCGCTGCATCCCCGAGACCCGCGGCAAGAGCCTGGAGCAGATCGAACGGGACCTCACACCTCGCTAGAAGCATCCCGAACTACCGCCCGCGGTACGGGCGGAGGGCGACGCCGGGCGGACACCGCCCACCGGTCGGGGCCGCCCCCTGGGCCACCGCCGGGTGTCCGGCGCCCACGCCGCCGTACCAACTCGCCGCGCGGGGCGCGGAGTTCGGACCCGTACGGGAGACCGCTCCGCGCCGCCCCCGCGGCGCACCCGGACCGCGGCGGGCGGCGACCGGCGGGCAGCGGCCGCGACCTGCTCCGTCTGGCCGGGTCGCTGAAGTACGGGCACGCCACCGCCTCCCTGATCGTCGGCGAGCTCTCCGCGTCCTCCCGGCAGAACGCGCTGGCCGCCGCGCTGAAGGAGTACCGAGCAATCCGGCGCACGATCTACGCGGCGAAGTACCTGTCGGACGAGGACTACCGGCGCAAGATCGCCCGGCAGCTGAACAAGGGCGAGTCCCTCCACGCCCTGCGCCGCCAGCTCCACTACGCCCGCGGAGGCAAGGTCACCCGCCGCCGGCCCGAGCAGCAAAACGAACAGGCGTGGTGCCAGACCGTCGTGACGAACGCAGTGGTCTGCTGGCACACGGAGTACATGGGCCTGGCCGTCACCGAACTGCGTGCCGCCGGGCGGGGTGGACGCCGAGGTGTTGGCGCACAACTCCCCGGGGCGCAGTTCGGTGGTCAACTACTACGGCTCGATCACCGTCGACTACGAACGCGAACTCGCCCAGCTCGACGACCAGGGACACCGGCCGCTGCGGACCGCTGGCATGGACGAGCCCGGAGCCGGGCTGTAGCAGCGGACACGGGGGCCTGCTGTCCGCTGCGCGCCCCGGACGCATCAGATGATGCCGACGACGGGGAGTGGACCAGCGCGGGGCTGGTGAAGTCCGCCTGATTCGCTGTCGCCTCCCTTGCCGTTGATGCGGTCAGGAAGCACGCAGGAGCTGAGGGGTCAGCGTGACTTGCAGAAGGCAGCGCGCAGTGCGGAGCCGCGGGTGATGAACGCGACTCGGACGATGGGCAGCATGCAGACGGCCTGCATCACGGCGTACCACGGCGGGCAGACACCCGGGATCAGGTCGACGCCGATGATCGCGATCGGCATGATGACGGCGAGGGCGCTCACGCGCTCGAAGGTCCGCCGAGATCCCCGGGAAGCAGAGACGGTCATCCGGTAGATCAGCACGGCGACTACAGGCAGCAGGACTGCCCGGACCCACATGAACGTGTTCACCATATGACCGCTGCTCGACACCACGATGACTGCGAGGAGGGCGACGGCGCTGAGTGCGCCGTAGACCTTGACGCTGTTCTTCGCCGTGTCGAAGGCTTCCTGGGTGCGGGGGCTGTTGAGGAGTGCCGCCTCAGCCGTGTGCTTGTTGGTTTCCATGCTCACCGACGCTAAGAAGCGCCAGGCCGACGCGGTATCCGTCTAGACCCACGGGCGGGCGGGGTAGCCCCACTCCCCGGCTGACCAGGGCCGTAGCGGGCTCCGTGCGGTGCACGGTAGGGGCACCGAACGGAAAGCGAAGGAAGAATCATGAGACAGCTGGGTTCGTGGCTGGCGTGCGTCGGCGTGGGGTTTGTACGGGCGTGCGTCGTGGCGGTCATCAGCATGCTGGTCCCGGCCGTGTGGGCCGCCGCCGTGGCGCTGGGGATCTGGTGGGGAGCGGGAAACCCGTGGTCGTGGGTTGCGCCGGTCATGCTGGTGTGCGGGGGCACGCTCGCCCTGTCCCGCCCGGTCTGCCGGATGGTCCGCTTCCTCGTCGCGAGGTGGACGGCCACCGTCATCCCCGCCGGATACCGGCAGGCCGGGCCGGTGACGCGGATGTCCACCGGGTACTGGTGGAACGGCTTCAGCTACGAGCGCACCCGCCGCGATGCCCTCTTGGATCAGAAGTGGCGGGTCCGGTGGAGCGACCCCGCCAATTGGCGCGACCTGCGGTTCACGGCGATCGCGCCGCTCACCGCGGGCGTGGTCGCGTCCCTCCCGCCGGCCGGGGTGGCCGTGGCGGTCCTCGAGCTCGGCCAGCCAGGGCCCGCCACGCGCGTCGTCGGGGCGCTCGGCCTGGTCATGGCCGTGGCTGGCGCCCCGTATGCCTGGCGGTGCGTCGAGCCAGTAGCCGTCCGCTTCCTGCGCCCGTCACCCGCGATGGCGCTGGCGGACCGGGTGGACGAGCTGACCGCCCAGCGCGCGGATGCGACGGTCGCCCAGGCCGCCGAGATCCGCCGGATCGAGCGGGACCTGCACGACGGGGCGCAGGCCCGCCTGGTCGGGCTCGGGCTCTCCTTGGCGACTGCGGAGAAGCTGATGGAAACCGACCCTGCCCAGGCCAGGACGCTGATGCGGGAAGCGCGAGCCGGTGCCACCGCGTCACTGACCGAGCTCCGCGAACTGGTCCGGGGAATCAACCCGCCCGTGCTGAACGACCGCGGGCTCATCGATGCCGTTCGCGCTCTTGCCCTGGACAGCCCGCTCGAAGCGGCTGTCAGCGCAGACCTTCAACTCAGCCCGGACCCACCGATCGAGTCCGCCCTGTACTTCGCCATCGCCGAACTGCTGACCAACGCGGTCAAGCACGCCCGTGCGACCCAGGCCCGGATCTCCCTCACCCA
>Ga0164243_10001088_pt1 | contig 46933 bp, 48 predicted proteins | sample OricompcompostOP_FD_108781 | JGI IMG/M metagenome (GOLD analysis project Ga0164243, IMG submission 108781) | Organic Plus compost microbial communities from Emeryville, California, USA - Original compost - Organic plus compost (OP) | ecosystem: Engineered > Solid waste > Mixed feedstock >...
GGTGCTGCTGGAGTCCGTCGCCAAGGGCGAGAAGGTCGCGATCCCCGGCATCCTGTCGGTCGAGCGCGTCTCCCGCGCCGCCCGCACGGGCCGCAACCCCGCAACCGGCGAGACCATCAACATCCCCGCCGGCTTCGGCGTCAAGGTCAGCGTTGGCTCGCGTCTGAAGGCTGCCGCGAAGTAACGCTCAGCAACTGCCCGTACAGGGGCGTCACCCGTCAGGGTGGCGCCCCTGTACGCATGCATGGCGTGGGACGATCAGGCCCATGACGGCCCGCACCGCGTACCACCGCCTGGCGCGGGAGAGCCCGGAGCACCGCTGGTGGCGTCTGCCCGCGGGCCTGGGTATCGGGGTCGTCGCCTACTTCGGGCTGTCGATCGTGGTGATCGTCTACTTGATGATCGGTACCGCCATCGGTGACCAGATGGACCTGTTCGAGGACTTCCTGGACTCGCCGGACCTGGAGCTGGACAACCCGTGGTTCCTGGGCATCTCGTTGCTGCTGGTCGCGCTGATGCTGCCGTCGATCCAGATCGGCCGGCTCATCGGACCGCTCGATCGATTCGGCGATCTGTGGTCGGTCGACGGCCGGCTGCGCTGGCGATGGCTCGGAGCGTGTTCGCTCCTGGCCGCCGTGGTCTACACCGTGGTGATCGTCGGGGCCCTTGTGTTGGACGATGCACAGGTCACGGTGCGGATCGACGGCGCAGCGGTGACCGCGGTCGTGATCGTCTTCGCTACCGTGCCGTTGCAGGCCACGGCGGAGGAAGCGGTGTTCCGGGGACATCTGATGCAGATGTTCGCCTCCTGGACCCGCTGGACCGTGATCCCCGTCGTGTTGTCGACCGCGCTGTTCGTCGCGGGCCACACCTACGATCTGTGGGGTCTGGTGGACGTCGGCATCTTCGGTGTGACGGCCGCGGTCCTGGCGATCCGGACCGGCGGGCTGGAGGCGCCGATCGCAGCGCATGCGGCCAACAACATCGTGCTGATGGTTGCTGAGTCGGTCAGCGACGTGTGGGTCACGACCGTCGACTACGGCCCGGTCGACCTGCTGCCGACCGTCGTCAGCAGTGCGCTGATGATCGGCGGCTGTGAGCTGCTGATGCGCCGGACCGGGACCCATCGGACGCGTGAACGCCTTCCGGATCCGCCGCCCCGGCGCAAGAAGGTGAAGCACGCGGGTGTGGCCGTACCGCCACCCCCGCCGACGTGGCCACCCCCTCCGCCGCCACCGCGCCGGTGAGGTCAGGTCCCGGAGGGGCCGGTGAGATCAGATGATGGGCCGGCCCGCGGCTTCCCAGGCGTCCATGACATCGGTGAGGTTCGTGACATCGTGACCCTGGGCCGCCAGCCAGGCGGTGGCGCGAGCCGAGCGGCCGCCGAGGTGGCACACCACCAGGGTCCGTGCCTGGGAATCCAGCTCTCCGACCCGCACCGGCAGGTCGCCCAGCGGCACGTGCAGCGCGCCGTCGATGTGTCCGGCCGCCCACTCGTGCGGCTCGCGGACGTCGACGACGACCAGGTCGTCGGGCAGCGGATCGGGCAGTTCGGAGACGGTCACGGAGGGCACCGCGTCAGGGGCGTTCATGACCCCCATTCTGCCGTCGCTCACCACACCGTGCTCGCATCTGCAAGCACGAGCCGATATCGTGATAGGTGGCGCACCGAGCGGACACCTGTTCGCACAGACCCTTGGAGGTGAACCGGTGGACGCGCACGTCGTGATCAACATGCCCTTCGAGGCGTCCACTCCGGCGATCGCGCGCACCCGTCTGGCGGGCTTCCTGACCGTCAACCAGGCACCTCCACAGGTCATCGACGATGCGCTGATCGTGCTCAGCGAGATGATCGCCAATGCCGTCAGCCACGGCTCACCCGATCCCGAGGGCACGATGGAGATCAGTTGGGCCATCAACGGTGATCTGCTCGAGTTGAGCGTCAAGGATGCCGGCGAGGGTGCCTCGCTCAAACCCATCGACTTCGACGAGGATTCGTTGAGCGGCCGTGGGTTGTCCATCATCCGCCGGGTCGCCGACCGCTGGTGGGTCGATCTGGAGCAGGGCACCCGCGTCAACGCCGAACTCGTGATCTCGCACCGTTGAGTCTTCGGACCCGCGACCTGACTACAGTGACCTGTCGTGGGTAAGAAGTCGCGACTGAAGAACCGGGCCACCAAGCGCGAACGCATGCCGTTCGTCGCACGCACCTTCGAGGGGCTGCCCGGCGAGGTCGACTGGATCGCGCTGCGTGAGTTCGTGTCGTCGGCCACCGCGACGGTCCGTCTGAAGGACGGTACCCAGGTGCAGATCTGCTCGTTGCTACCCGGTGGTGGCGCCGGTCTGGTGCGTCCGGACGGCTCGATCTGGATCGGCCTGCAGGTGCCGCACAATCACGGCGACATCTCCCGCGATCTCGCGCACGCGATCGCACTGGCCCAAGAACTCGAGCCCGGCACGCCGGTCACGATGACCGATCCGGGCGTCGGTCCGCGTCTGCAGGACGTACTCGACCTGTCGGCGCCGTTCGAGGTGACGGTGCACGACGGCTTCGACTACTGGCTGGCCGATATCGACTCCGACGAGAGCGCCGAGGCGCTACTGGCCGATGCGAACGAGTCCATCGGGCCGAGCGCCAAGCTCGACTCGGTGCAGAGCGCCTACTGGACCGAGATGGGTCACGAGCGCTTCCTGCGCTGGGTCATGGATCACGACGACACCGCACTGCTCGACGCGCTCGCCCGGTTGCAGGCCGCCGGCGACGACAAACTGATCGATGACAGCGAGTTGATCGGCCACTTCCGCGCCCACGGCCTCCTGGTCCCGGTCTGGCGTATCTCGGTCGAGGCATCGGAGCTGGAGGCGCCCGCTGCCGCGTTCGCCGAACGTCTCACTGCCGCACTCGCACTGGACACCCCGCTGACCCAGCAGGAGCGCTCGGCCCGGCAGAACATCATCAGCCGTCAAGTGGCCGTCTCGACTGCCTAGTCGCGGTCAACCGGGCAGGACATACAGCGGGGGCCGCCGCGGCCGGAGCCGAGTTCGGAGCCGCTGATGGCGATGACCTCGATGCCGTGCTCGGCCAACCGGGCGTTGGTCTGCTCATTGCGTTCGTACGCGACGGCCAGGCGGGCGTCGATGGCCAGCGTGTTGTTGCCGTCGTCCCACTGCTCGCGCTCGGCTGTCACGGCGTCGAGACCCGTGTCGATCGCGTGCAGGCGATCGATGCCCATCGCGGCTGCCGCGACGTCGAAGAACGAACCTTCGGCACCGATCACCAGGTCGTCGTTCGTCGCGGTGACGGGGACGGCGCGCAGGTGGGCCGCGACATTGGGGTAGATCACGACGGTGTCGACGTCGACCATCGTGACGATCGTGTCCAGGTGCATCGTGGCGCGTTCCTGCGCGATGGGCACCGCGAGGACCGTGTGCGCGAGCCCGGCTGCCAGCACCTGGCGAGCGAGCCGTTCGAAGCCGGCCGGTGTGGTTCGTTCTCCGACTCCGACCGCGATGACGCCCTCGGCCAGCAGCAGGACGTCGCCGCCCTCCAGATGCTCCAGGTGCGGACCGTGCAGGCGGGGGAGGTCGGCGAATCGCGGGTGGTGCTGATAGATCAGGCCGGTCAGCTGGGTCTCGCGCACGCGTGCGGGCATCGCCAGGCTGGTGACCGCGACGTGGCCCGGCAACCACACCGACGAATCGCGCGTGAACAGCAGATTCGGCAGAGGATCGATCAGGAAGTCCTCGGGATGCAGCAGGCTGGTCACGATCGAGCGGTGACTCACCTCGTCATTGCGCAGCCCGGCTGTCAGGACTGTGGCCAGGCCTTCCGGACCCAGCCCGTTGAGGCTCGTCGTCAGATGCTCGCGCAGTGAGTCGCCCAACCGCAGCGACGCGGTGGTCTCACCGATGATCTGGCCGCGGGCCTCCGGCACCGTGAGGGTCTGGGTCAGCAGCTCGGCCAGATAGAGGACCTCGACGTCGTGGGAGCGCAGGGCATCGGCGAACGCATCGTGCTCGTCCTGCGCACGCCCCAACCACGGGATGCCGTCGAACAGCAGGCTGTCGTTGTTGCGGGGCGTCAGGCGTGCGATCTCGGGTCCCGGACGGTGCAGCATCACGGTCCGCAGGCGGCCGACCTCACTGGAGGCGCCGAGTGTCATGACAGGAAGCACCACCCAGTGACACCGGCCGACAACACGCCGACGACCGCGGCGTTGAACGCATTGCGACCCAGATCGCGCGCCCGGACGTGCATCGACACGGCGATCACGAAGTAGACCACCAGGCACACGCCGGTCAGCACGCCCAGCCAGGCCCACCAGATGCCGCCGATCAGGCCGAGTGCCGAGGCCGCCTTGATCGGTGTCAGGACCGGCCAGAACCGCTCAGGAAACCGCACATCGCGCAGACAGTCGGCGATGAACGGCAACGGACGGTACGACATCGCCGCATCGACCGCCTGCAGCGCGGCGAGCACGAGGACGGACCACACCGGATCGGCTGTGTGCATGAACCCACCCTAGGAGAAAGCGCGGTGGCACGACGTGCTACAGGGTGCTACCTTCGGAGCATGAGCGTTCCAGCCGAAGTCAGCCAGCGGGATCTACGCCTGCGCTCGCGAGAGATCATGGACGCGGTTGAGTCCGGGACGAGCTTCATCGTCACCCGCGACGGGCATCAGATCGCAGCGTTGGTGCCGCTCCGTAAGCGCCGGCGTTTCGTGCCACGTGTCGACTTCTTCTTCGACTCGCCGGGGTCGCCTGAGATCGATCTCGACGAATTCCGCGCTGACCTGGACGCGGTAGTCGCCGCCGACGTTCTCGATCCGTATGAGCGGTGACCGTAGCCGTGGGCTGGTGGACACCAACGTCATCATCCTGCGCCACCGCATCGACCCCACGCTGCTGCCGGAGGAGCTGGCCATCAGCGCCATCACGCTGGCCGAGCTGTCAGCCGGTGTGCATCTGGTCCGCGGAGACGACCGGGAGGCGCGAGTCAAGCGGGCCAACCGCGCGGAGCTGTTGCAAGCGGTAGAGCATGAGTTCGATCCGCTGCCGTTCGACGAAGCGGCCGCGCGCGCCTATGGTCGCGTCGCGGCCGCCGTGACAGATGTTGGTCGATCACCACGTGGTCGGGTCGCCGACTTGATGATCGCCGCCGTGGCGACCTCACAAGGGCTGCCTCTCTACACCACCAACCCGGACGACTTCGTTGGCCTGGATGGCGTCACCGATGTCCGTGCGGTTGCTCGTCCCCACACGTGACGGCCTGCGTTTACCGCATCGACACGTCACGCGCTTAGGCTCGTGGGGTGGAGTGGAATGACTATGACGCCGCCCTGTTCGATCTCGACGGGGTGCTGACCCCGACCGCGCTGGTGCACATGCGCGCGTGGTCGCACATGTTCAACGACTTCCTCACCGCCGAGGGGGTCAGCGAGCCGTATACCGACGACGACTATTTCCGGTACGTCGACGGCAAGCCGCGCTACGACGGAGTGCGGTCGTTCCTGGTCTCACGCGACATCACCCTGCCGGAGGGGGCACCGGAGGATGCGCCCGATGTCCGCACCGTATGCGGCCTGGGCAATCGCAAGAACGACGACTTCGAGGCGATCCTGGCCGACGAGGGGGTCGAGCCGTATCCCGGCTCGGTCGCGCTGGTCGACGCGCTGGTCGAGCGCGGCACCGGCCTGGCCGTGGTGTCCAGTTCGCGCAACGCTCGCGCGGTGCTCACCGCCGCCGGCCTGATCCAGCACTTCGGAGTCATCGTCGACGGTGCTGTCGCCGAGGAACAGTCGCTACCTGGAAAGCCGGCACCGGACACGTTCCTCTCGGCGGCCCAGGAGCTGGGGGTGCCGAAGGAGCGGGCCGTCGTGTTCGAGGACGCCCTGTCAGGTGTCCAGGCTGGACGAGCCGGGGACTTCGGTCTGGTCGTCGGCGTGGATCGTGGCGCCGGGGCCGAGGCGCTGACCGAGCACGGCGCCGACATCGTCGTCCAGGACCTGCAGGAGGTGTTGTGACCAAGGGCCCCTCGCACGTCCCACCGTCGGTCGACGACCTGCTGGACCGCTCGCGCTTCCCGGTCGACGAATGGCGCCTGGTCGAGGCGCGGCCGGCGGCCACGGAGGAGCTGGGCACCGCCGAGACCTTGTTCGCGGTCGGCAACGGCTACCTGGGTCTGCGCGGCAACGTGCCGGAAGGTCGCGACTCGCACACCCACGGCACGTTCGTGAACGGCTTCCACGAGACCTGGGCCATCCACCACGCCGAGGACGCGTTCGGCTTCGCCCAGGTCGGCCAGACGATCGTCAACGCGCCGGACGCCAAGGTGATCCGCCTCTACGTCGACGACGAGCCGCTGCTGCTGGCCATCGCCGACGTCCTCGAGTACGAACGGGCTCTGGATTTCCGCACGGGGATCATGACGCGCGATCTGCTGTGGCGCACACCGGGCGGCAAGCGGGTGCGGGTGCGTTCCAGCCGCATGGTGTCGTTCACCCAGCGCCACCTCGCGGTGCTCACGTTCGAGGTCACGCTGCTCGACGACGCTGCGCCCGTGGCGATCTCGTCGCAGGTGCTCAATCGCCAGGACGGCGAGGACGAGTACCACGTCAGCGCCAAGGCGATGGGTGAAGGATTCGATCCGCGCAAGGCCGAGCAGTTGCGCGACCGTGTGCTGGTGCCCGAGCACAATGGAGGCGATCTGACCACGGGCCGCGTCACGCTGGGCTACCGATGCGCACAGAGCGGGATGACCATCGGCGTCGCCGCCGATCACCGCCTCGACACCGAGAATCCGTACACGACCCGAGTCCACACCGACGACGACCTGGCGAAGCTGACGTTCCGCATCGACGCCGAACCGGGCAAGCCGATCACGTTGACGAAGCTGGTCAGCTATCACACGTCGCGCGGGGTGCCGTCGCGCGAACTGCTCGACCGGTGCAACCGCACGCTCGACCGTGCCCGTGAAGAGGGCGTCGAGCAGCAGCACACCGATCAGGCCGCATGGCTGGCCGACTTCTGGGCGCGATCCGATGTCGAGATTCCCGGCCGTCCTGAGATCCAGCAGGCGGTCCGCTGGAATCTGTTCCAGCTCGCCCAGGCGTCGGCCCGGGCCGAGGGCATGGGCATCGCGGCCAAGGGCGTCACGGGCTCCGGCTACGGCGGCCACTACTTCTGGGACACCGAGGTCTACGTCCTGCCGTTCCTGACCTACACGTCCCCGCGCCTGGCTCGCAACGCCCTGCGCTTCCGCTACACGCTGCTCGACGCGGCCCGGCGCCGGGCCGAGCAGGTGTCGCAGCACGGCGCCCTGTTCCCGTGGCGCACCATCAACGGCGAAGAGGCGTCGGCGTACTACGCGGCCGGCACCGCGCAGTATCACATCGATGCCGATATCGCGTATGCGCTGACCAAGTACGTCAACGCCACCGGCGACTTCGACTTCCTGCTGCGTGAAGGCGTCGACGTGCTGGTCGAGACCGCCCGTATGTGGGCCGATCTGGGCTTCCGCCGACACGAGGAGGACGGCACCTTCCACATCCACGGGGTCACCGGACCCGATGAGTACACGACCGTCGTCAACGACAATCTGTTCACCAACGCGATGGCGCGGTTCAACCTGCGCAGCGCTGCTGCCGCCGTCCGCGAGTTGGCCCGCCGGGACGGACTGGAGTACGAGCAGATGCTCAACCGCTTGTCGCTGGAACAGGCAGAGGTCGACGAGTGGGAGCGCTCCGCCGACGACATGGCCATCCCGTTCGACGAACACCTGGGCGTCCATCCACAGGACGAGCACTTCCTCGAGCGCGAGGTGTGGGATCTGGAGAACACGCCGCTGGAGAAGCGGCCACTGCTGCTGAACTTCCACCCGCTGGTCATCTACCGGTTCCAGGTGCTCAAACAGGCCGATGTCGTGCTCGCGCTGTTCCTGCTCGGCGATGAGTTCAGCGCCGACGAGAAGCGCGCCGACTTCGAGTACTACGACCCCATCACGACCGGCGACTCGACGCTGTCGGCGGTCGTGCAGTCGATCATCGCCGCCGAGGTCGGCTACCACGACCTGGCACTGCGGTACTTCGTCTCGTCGCTGTTCGTCGACCTGGCCGACCGGCACCACAACACCTCCGACGGCGTGCACGTCGCCTCGACCGGTGGTGTGTGGAACACGCTGGCCTGCGGCTTCGGCGGTTTCCGCGATCACGGCGGCAGGTTCAGCATCGACCCGCGGCTGCCGACCGGCTGGGACGAGCTGACGTACCGGGTGACGATCCTCGGCACCCGGGTCCGGGTCACGGTGCGGCAGCAGGACGTGGAGCTGACGGTCGAGGACGGCACCGAGGCGACGCTGATCGTGCGTGGCGCCGAGGTGAAGGTCACCTCCGACGAAGGGCCGGTCGTTGTGGCCCTGGATGGTCAGGGGCCACGCATCGAGGGTGAACCGCCGCCTGTCCCCGGCCGGGTCCGCGCCGATGGCACCGTCATCGCCGCCATCGTCCCGGGTACCGATCCATTACCCGGCCATTGACCCAGTCCGGTCGCTGAAAAAGGCGCGGAGTTGTGATCCGACACGTATCATCGCAGTGAATCGGGGGCCCAGCGGCGTAGTCGTGCGGCTGGGGAACGACCCACACGATTGGACTCCCGATGATCACCGTGCGATGGACGTGCGACGACGGCCGCGCCGGCTCGCTCGCGCTGGACGGGCGGAACCGCTGGAGCATCGGCCGTGCCGGTGGCAGTGCCGGTGATGGTGGCGATGACGCACCGACGGTCGTGGTCGACAACCCGATGGTCAGCCGTACCGCGATGGTGGTGCGCGAGACCGGCGCCGGGCCCGTGGTGTTCCGCGGCCAGCGCGAGAATGGCGCGCGCGTCACGATCACCGGACCGGACGGCTCCGAGCAATGGCTCGATGAGGGTACCGCCGGGCATCTGGCCGCGGGCACGAGTCAGGTCGAGCTGGTCGTGCGCGACGTCGTGATCGCCGCGCTCGAAGTCGACGTCGCCCCTCGCGCCGCGAACGACGAACCGGTGGACATCAGCGCATAGGTTTGGGTCCGTGAGTGATCTGACTACCTTCATCGCGGGCCTGCCCAAGGCCGAGCTGCACGTCCACCACGTCGGGTCCGCCTCGATGGACACCGTCGCGAAACTGGCCGAGCGTCATAGCGGCAGAACGCTCGTGCCAAGTGACCCACAACTCTTGGCTGATTTTTTCACGTTTACCGACTTCGCCCACTTCATCGAGGTGTATCTGGCGACCGTCGACCTGCTGCGTACACCCGAGGACCTGTGGACCCTCACCCACGACGTCGCGCGCGATCTCGCGGCCCAGCAGGTGCGATACGTCGAGTTGACCTGCACGCCGTACACGTCGATGCAGGTCGGCGTGACGGCCGAGGAGTACGTCGAGGCCATCGAGGACGCTCGGCGTCGCGCCGAGGCCGATTTCGGCTTGGAGATGCGCTGGATCTTCGACATCCCAGGTGAGTCGGGTGTGCCATCGGCGGACGTCACGCTCGACGTCGCACTGCGGCTGCAACCCGATGGTCTGATCGGCTTCGGCCTGGGCGGGCCCGAGATCGGAGTGCCGCGTCCCCAGTTCAAGCCGCATTTCGATGCCGCACGGGCAGCGGGCCTGCGGTCCGTGCCGCACGCGGGGGAGTCGACAGGCCCGGACACGATTCGCGACGCCCTCGATCATCTGGGCGCCGAGCGCATTGGGCACGGCATCGCCGCAGCACAGGACGCGTCGCTCATGGAGCGGCTCGTGGCCGAAGGGATCGTGCTGGAGGTGTGCCCGACGTCGAATGTGTGCACCCGCTCGGTGCCGTCCCTCCCAGAACATCCGCTGCCGCAATTGGTCGAGGCCGGCGTCACGGTCACGATCAACTCCGACGATCCGCCGATGTTCTCCACGACGCTGAACCACGAGTACCAGGTGGCCGCCGATCTGCTCGGGCTCGACGAATCCGGCGTGGTCGAGCTGGCTCGTGCCTCGGTGAACGCCTCCTTCGCCTCCGACGCCACGAAGACGCGTCTCCTGGCCGAGATCGACGGGTACCGCCCGAAAGCCGCTGATTGAGGCGCGAGCTCGCGAGCCTCGACATCAGGCACGACACGAGACCCCTGTGGATCGGTCCGGAGCAGATGGAGGCCGTCGAGGTCACCGGCGGCGCTACGCACGGCGACACCTGGACGCTCGTGCACCAGGACCCCGAGGGCAATGAGTACTCGTTCCGGGGTGTCACCCACGGCGAGGCGTCGGTCGAGGCCGGTAGCTTCCGGACCTTCGAGTGGCTGGGCATGCCGGGCCACGTGTCCTTCGAGCGCCTGACGTTCGAGGACCTGGGTGGCGACCGCACACGCATCGAGGCCACGGCCGTCTATCTGTCGCCGGAGGACCGCGACGGCATGTACGACTCGATGGGCGATGGCGGCTACCACCGTCTCGATCCGCTCCTCGCGACCTTGTGAGGTGCGAGCCCGGGCGATCAGGGAGTCGAGGGCGTCAGGGGGACCCGGACCAGGACCACGCCATGGTGAACATCGGCCCGGATCTGTCTGCCCTCGCCGACCGGATCGCCGTCGAGCTGCATCGGGACGTCCTTCTCGGCCTTGATGACGACCGTGCGGCCGGTCAGCCGGTCCAACTTCTCGTTGGTGCGCTTGCGCCGTGTGATGACGCGGGCCACGATCGCCAGCCAGCCGATGAACCGCTTCGGCGCGATGACGACGACATCGAGCAGGCCGTCGTCGATCTGGGCGTCGGGCAGCAGCGGGATGCCGCCCTGCAGGAAGCCGACATTGCCGACCACGACGGTGCGAGCACGGAACTTCTTGAACTCACCGTCGTCGACCGCGATCTGCACCTTCATGGCCGGGAACCGGGCCGCCTTGACGCCGGAGACGAAGTACGCGAGCCAGCCGACCTTGGCCTTCAGTTCGTCGTTGACGCCGGTCATGATCGCGGCATCCATGCCTAGGCCGGCCATCACGAGGAATGAGGTGTCGACCTCGGAGTCGGTGCTGAACGTGGCCAGATCGATGGCCTTGTCCTGACCCTCGAACACCACATCGAGAGCGTCGCGGGTGTTGATGGGGATGCCCAGATTGCGGGCCAGCAGATTGCCGGTGCCGTGTGGCAGCACGCCGATCGCGATGCCGGTGCGTGCCGCTTCCTCGCACACCGCGCGCACGGTGCCATCGCCTCCAGCCGCGACGATCAGGTCGACGTCGGCGGCGAGAGCAGCGGCGGTCTGGCCGTGGCCGGGATCCTCGATCGTGGTCTCGAACCAGAGCGGTTCGGACCAGCCACAGCGCTCGGCCACCGCGCGCACCCGCTGCTTGAAGTCGTCGATGTCGCCGACCTTGATGGGGTTGACGATCACGGCGACCCGCTTACGGCCGGTGCCGGTGATCGCGGCCAGTTGCTCCGGCACGGCGGTGGCATTGGACACCAGGAGGGTCCACGCGACGACCGTGACGAGCGCGCCGAACAGCAGACCGGCCACGACGTCACTGAACCAGTGCACGCCCAGGAAGATGCGGCTGGCACCGACCAGCACGCCCAGGGCGGCGAAGACCGTGATGCCGATACGCCGTTTCCATCCGCGGCCTGTCAGCACGATGGTGCACAGGATGCACACCGAGAAGAACATCGCGGCACCCGCCGAATGCCCGCTGGGATAGGAGAACCCGCCGATCTCGTGCAGCGCCGGCCTGTCGTCACCGAACCAGGCGACGATCGGACGGTCCCGCCGGAACACCAGCTTGAGCAGGGCGTTCCCGCCCAGGGCGATGACGCCGCTGGCGACGATCCACTCGGCGATGCGCCATTCACGGCGACCGACCGCGAAGGCCAAGATCACCAGCAGCCCCACGATGCAGCCGGTCGTGCCGAAGGTGACGGCGACGCCGTCGAGGAAGTCGACGAAGCCCGGCCGGGAGGCGCTGAAGTCGTAGGCCTCGTTCGCGAGCGTACGGTCCAGCGACGGAATCGGCCAGATGCCGACCGTCGTCCACAGCGACACCAGCAGGAACGCCGCCGTCAGGCCCGCGATCGTCAGCGGAAGCACATGCGGCCGGGACGGATTGGCGCGGCGCAGGTCGAATGACACAGCACTCCCTCGATCTCGGCTACGCGGTCGATCAAGCCTAATCCACGGCTCGTTAGGCTGGGATCGTGATCGATCCTCGAGTCCTGCGTGACGACCCCGACCTGATCCGTGCCTCGCAGCGGCGGCGCGGTGCGTCCGAGGAGAGCGTCGATGACGCGGTCAGTGCCGACGAGGCACGCCGAGCCGCGATCGCAGCGTTCGAGGCGGTCCGGTCCGAGCAGAAGAAGCTCGGTGGCTTGATTCCGAAGGCGCAGGGCGAGGAGAAGCAGCAACTGCTGGCCCGCACCAAGGAGCTGAGCGTTCAGGTCAAGGAGGCCGAGGCCGCCCAGAACGCGGCGGCCGAGGCGTTCGAGACCGCGATGAAGAAGTTGCCCAATATCGCCTCGCCCGAGGCTCCCGAGGGCGGCGAGGACGACTTCGTCGTGATCGACACGGTCGGCACGCCGCGCGACTTCGCGGCCGAAGGGTTCGAGCCACGCGACCACCTCGAGATCGGCCAGCTGCTGGGCGCCATCGACGTCGAGCGCGGCGCCAAGGTCAGCGGCTCGAGGTTCTACTTCCTGACCGGCGTCGGCGCCCAACTCGAACTCGCGCTGACGCAGCTGGCCATGAGTAAAGCCGCTGAATGGGGCTTCACCCCCGTGATCCCGCCGGCGCTCGTGCGACCCAGCGCGATGGAGGGCACCGGCTTCCTGGACCAGGACGCCGACAGCGTCTACCGCTTGGAGAAGGACGACCTGTACCTGGTCGGCACGTCGGAGGTGGCGCTGGCGGCCTATCACTCCGATGAGATCCTCGACGCCGAGAAGCTGCCGTTGCGGTACGCCGGGTACAGCCCGTGCTTCCGCCGCGAGGCTGGATCGCACGGCAAGGACACGCGTGGCATCTTCCGCGTGCACTGGTTCGACAAGGTCGAGATGTTCGTCTACACGACGCTCGAGGAGTCGTATGCCGAGCACGAGCGCATCCTGGGGTGGGAACGGGCCTGGCTCGACGCCCTCGAGTTGCCGTACCGGGTCATCGACGTGGCCGCGGGCGACCTGGGCGCGTCGGCGATCCGCAAGTTCGACTGCGAGGCGTGGGTGCCCAGCCAGGAGCGGTACCGCGAGGTGTCATCGGCCTCGAACTGCACCGAGTTCCAGTCGCGTCGCCTCGACATCCGCATCCGTGGTGAGCAGGGAACCACGCCGGCCGCGACGCTCAACGGCACCTTGTGTGCCATGACGCGCACGATCGTCGCGCTGTTCGAGAACGGCCAGCAGGCCGATGGCTCGGTCAGGCTTCCGGCCGCCCTGCACCCGTTCCTCGGTGAGGTCCTGAGGCCGCTCGCATGACGTGGCGGCCGCGGCTGGTCGCGCTGGACGTGGACGGCACGCTCGTCGACCACGAGAACGTCATGAGTCCTGCGGTGCACGAGGCGGTCAACGCGCTGCGTGATCAGGGGATGGAGATTGTCATCTCCACCGGGCGAGCCGTGCCGGGCGTGCTGAACTGCGCCGACAAGCTGGGCTTCGAGGGATATGCCATTGCCAGCAACGGCGCGCTGGTCATCTCCTATCGTCCGGTCGAGATCCTGCACGCCGTCACGTTCGATGCCTCTGAAGCGGTGCATCGCATCGTCGAGCGGATCCCCGAGGCGCTGGTGGCGGTCGAGGAGATCGGCGTCGGCTATCGCGTCAGCGCACCGTTCCCGTCCGGTGAGATCAACGGCACCATCACGGTGCAGGAGATTGACGATCTGGTGGCCGAACCGGTCACGCGTGTCGTGATCCGCGCTCCGGAGCGCAGTGTCGACGAGTTCCACCGACTGGCCGGGGAGCTGGGCCTGGAGGACACCAACTACTACGTGGGCTACACCGCGTGGCTGGATATCGCGCCGCCTGGCGTCTCCAAGGCGTCGGGCCTGCAGGTCCTGTGCGACCGGCTCGACGTCGACGTCGCTGACGTGCTCGCCGTCGGTGACGGCAACAACGACCTCGAGATGCTCAAGTGGGCTGGCCGTGGCGTTGCGATGGGTCAGGGTCCGGACGAGCTGAAGGCCGTCGCGGACGCCGTCACCGACCCCGTCGAGGCCGACGGCCTCGCCACCGAGTTGCGGCGCTACCTGTAGTGGGGTCGCCGGTCAGGCGATCTGAGACGAGGCGAGGCGGTCGAAGCAGTCCAGAACCATGTCGACGGTGGGCGGAGGCTTCGGGGCCGCCGGCTTCGCCTGCGTGATGACCGTGCCCAGGCGAGCGCGACGTAGATGACGCTTGACGGTCGATGTCGAGCAGCCCAGCCGTTCGGCCAGTTGCTGACACGTGTCGTCGGGATGGGCCTGGCGCATCTCCATGACCGCCTCGTGGCTCACCGGACCGCCGCCGACCCGGGGCGTTCCGAACATCTGCGGTGTCGGCTGCTGCACCACGATGCCCAGTTCGCGTCGGATGCGCGCACGGTCACGCTCGGTGGTGCAGGCGGCGTATCCGGATACGTCGACTTCGACCACGGCGCGGTACAGGCAGTCGACCAGCATCGGACACGCTGCACAGCCGCGGTGCGCCTGGGCACGCAGCGCCTGGAACTCACGCCACTGGCTCGTGCTCATCTCAGAGCGACGGGGCGCCGCCTGCAGTGCCTCGTCGCGATAGACCTCCGGCTCCCTGGCGCACGGAGGTACAGCAACATCATCGATCACGATGGTCATGGGCTCCCTCTTCCCGGTCACATCGCCACTGATGCTAGAGGTACATGCCCCCTGATGTGCCCGATTCGCCCGAATTAGTCGAATCGTCACCTTCGGGTTGAGGCGCCCCGCCTGGCAAAGCCAGTCGCATGTTCTGGATCTGACTCTGCGCCTGCACCTGCTGGGCGTACAGCGCCGCCTGGATGCCGTGGAACAGGCCTTCCAGCCAACCGACCAGCTGGGCCTGGGCGATCCGCAACTCGGCCTCGCTGGGCGACTCCTCATCGAACGGCAGGTGGAGCCGCTCCAGCTCCTCGACCAGTTCGGGGGCGAGCCCGTCCTTCAACTCGGCGATCGACGTGTCGTAGATATCGCGCAGGCGGGCACGGCTGGCCTCATCCAGCGGAGCGGCCTTCACCTCGTCCAGCAACTGGCGGATCATGCTGCCGATGCGCATGACCTTCGCCGGCTGCTCCACCAGTTCTTTGAGAGGCGTGCCGCTGTTGTCGTTGTTCTGCTCGATCTCCTGCCCGTCCGGTCCGATGACCTGGGGCGTGACCGCTGATTCCTCGGGAGTCTCCGACATGACCCCCACATTAGTCACGCCGCTCAGAGCGTCAGCAGGACCTTGCCGACATGCGAGGAGTCCTCGACAACCTGGTGGGCGGCCTGCACGTCCTCGAGATCGAACGTCTGGTGGATGACCGGGCGCACCGCGCCGTCGGCGAGCAGCGGCCACACCTGGGCGACCATCGCCGACACAATCGCTGCCTTCTCCGCCGACGGTCGCGCCCGCAGCGAGGTGGCCATGACGGCGGCACGCTTGGTCAGCAGCGCGCCGATGTCGAGCTCGCCCTTGACGCCGCCCTGCATACCGATGATGACGAGCCGGCCGGCCGTGCCGAGCACCGAGATGTTCTGCTGCAGATACTTCGCCCCGATGATGTCGAGTACGACGTCGGCTCGCAGCTCTGCGTCTCTCATCGCCTCGGCGAAGTCCTGGTCGCGGTAGTTGATGACCAGATCGGCGCCCAGGTCGCGGCAGATCTCGGCCTTCTCCGGCGATCCGACCGTCGTGATGACGGTGGCGCCGAACGCCTTGCCCAGCTGGATGCCCATCGTGCCGATGCCGCTGCCGCCGCCGTGCAGCAGCAGGGTTTCGCCCGATTGCAGTTTGCCCATCATGAAGACGTTGGACCACACGGTCGCCACGACCTCCATCAGGGCCGCCGAGTCGACCATGCTGATGCCCTTGGGGATCGTTGCGACCTGGCCGACGGGCACCGTGACGTACTCGGCGTAACCGCCGCCGGTCAGCAGCGCGCACACGTGAGCGCCAGGCTTGATGCTGGTGACGCCCTCACCGACGGCCTCGATGTCGCCGGAGCACTCCAGTCCCAGGATGTCGGTCGCCCCAAGAGGCGGATCGTAGAAGCCACGGCGCTGCAGCAGGTCGGCCCGATTGACTCCGGCGGCGGCCACCTTGATCAGGACCTCGCCGGGACCGGGCTGGGGGACCGGCCGATCGACGACCTCGAGGGCCTCGACTCCGCCAGGATGGTTGACCACGACCGCGCGCATTCGGCCACGGTACCGCCAGGACGTCCACGCGTTCTGTGACCGCCCTGGGATGATGGAGCAATGCGTGCAGCCCTGGTGCAGTTCGAGTCCGGTCTGGACTCGGCCGCCAACCGTGACATGGTCGCCGCGCGGCTCGACCAGATCGAGTCGCCCGTCGACCTGGTCGTGCTGCCCGAAGCCGCGATGCACGACTTCGGCGCGCCCGACCACGATCTCGCCGCCATCGCCGAACCCCTCGACGGACCGTTCGTGCAGCTGCTGGCAGAACAGGCCAAACGGCTCGACGCCACGATCGTCGCGGGCCTGTTCGAGCAGAACCCGGACGCTCCGCCGTTCAACACGCTGGTGGCCGTCGGACCGGACGGCCGATTGCGCGCTGCCTATCGCAAGGTGCATCTGTACGACTCGTTCGGCTATCGCGAATCAGACCGACTGTCGGCCGGCCCCATCGCCCCGGTCGTCGTCGAGGTCGCCGACACCACGATCGGCCTGATGACGTGTTACGACCTGCGATTTCCCGAGATGGCGCGCCTGCTGGTCGACGCCGGTGCGAGTGCGCTCGTGCTGCCGGCGGCCTGGGTCGCCGGCAGCAACAAGCTCCACCACTGGCGCACGCTGCTGGGTGCGCGCGCGATCGAGAACACGGTCCATGTGCTCGCCACGGCGCAGGGCGGGCCCCGGTACACCGGGCATTCGCTCGTGCTCGATCCGATGGGCGCGGTCCTGGCGGAGGCCGGTGACGGCGACGAGACGCTGACGGCATCGATCGATCCTGGTACCGTCGCCGCGGCTCGTGACGTCAACCCGTCACTGGCGAATCGAAGGATCCGGTGATGGCGAGCAGGAGCAAGCACGCGGGTGGGCGCCGCCGCCTGGACTCGTCGGTGCCCGACGACTACGACGTTCCGACACGAGCGCCCCGTATCGCTTCGCCCGAGATCGCCTACCTGGTGATGACAGGCGTCTCGGTGCTGTGGCTCATCGGCACGCTTGGCGCCGCGACCGCGGTCGTCGCTGTCGACCTGCCCCGATGGGTCGCCCGTCCGTCCGCCGCGCTGCTGATGACCGTGTTCGTCATCGGCCTCGTGCATCGTGCCGGCGGCCACATGCGCCTGTGGTGTCCGCCTGTCGTGCTGCTGGGCATCGCGGCGTTGGTGACTGAAAGACAGGCGCTGCTGGCATCCTCGGTCGTGCTGACGGGAGTGCTCGCGGCCGTGTGGTCTGTCATGGTCACCCGTCCGGCCGGTTCGCTTCCGGCCGTGCTGCGTGAGTACGCCATCGCCCTGCTCGCCGCCATCAGCGGCGCGCTGGCGGTGGCCGCCTGGAACGTCGACGTCAACTATCAGCGGTTCAGTCTGGTCGTGCTGGCCGCGTCGCTGGGTATCGCGATCGCGCTGGTCTGGAGCCTGGGCGCCGGCCTGCACGGACTGGGGCGACAGAACTTCCTGGTGCTGATCGGTATCGCGGTTGTCCTGCTGCTGGTGATCGCCTACTCCAGTTTCGTGCGGGCGCACGGCTCCCAGGCGCTGATCGACGCGATCACGGATCTGATCATCTGGGCGCGCGAGACGTTCCGCGGAGTTCCGCGACCGGTCGAGGTCTTGCTCGGGTTCCCTGCGCTGATCGTCGGCGTGAGCATGCGGTCCCGACGGCGCGAGGGCTGGTGGGTGCTCGTGTTCGCGGTCGTCGGCACCTCGGTCCTGACCACGTCGCTGGTGTCGCCGGGAGCCTTCCCCACCTACATCACGCTCTCGACGGTCTATTCGATCATCCTGGGCGGCCTCGTGGGCCTGATCGTCCGCTCCCAGGTGATCGTCGAGCGTTCGTCGCGGGCCGCCCGCCAGTTCGAGGAAGAGCACCGTGTCGAACCCGGGCGCTTCGCCCCCCTCCGCTGACATCTACGATGGTGACGCCCTAGGAGGGGTGCCGGAGTGGCCGAACGGAACCGCCTTGAAAGCGGTCACTGGCAGAAATGTCAGTCGCGGGTTCGAATCCCGCCCCCTCTGCCAAGTCCTCTGCTCGATGACGGAACGAGGTCTGTGTGACGACGTACCGACTGGACCGCCGCTTCACCCTGCAGGCGATCGGCCTGACGCTGCTGATCGCGGGCATCGCGCTCGCGGTCAGCATGATGTTCGACAACACCTGGGTCGTGACGGCGCTGTGGGTGTTCGCCCTGCTGCTGGTCGTGCGGGCCGGCCTGTTGTGGTTCCGCCCCCCGCCGGTCGCGCGCCTGACAGCTGACCAGGTCACGCTGGGTGGGCCGCTGACCGTGCGGCCCGTGCAGATCGGGTGGAAGGACGTCCAGAACGTCTCACTCAAGGACGACGGACGGCTGTTGCTCGACCGCGGCGGCGACACCGTGGTCGTGTTCCCGCTCCATTTCGTCGGCGGTCGAGCCCGCGAGTTGACGCGTGACATCTACGACCGCCTCAACGAGGCGAACGGCTACCGACGGTTCGACCCGTCGGCCGATCAGTAGCGGCCCTTCAGCTGGACGTCGAGAGCGTTCGGCAGGCCGAGCTTGTAGAGCAGGGCATCGGTCTGCTGCAAAAGTTTGAGTGCGGGGTTCTTCCACAGCGTGAACAACTCGGCCGGCGCGGCCTTCGATCCGCTCGCCTCCAGGATCGCGTTGGCGGCCTTGCGTGCCGACTCGTTGGCGCCCTCCATCGTGGCCAGGTCGATGTTGGTGCGCACGAAGTCACCGGCCAGGAACAGGTTGGGGATCGCGGTGGTGGCTTCGGGCCTGTCGTTCCAGGAGCCCGCGGTGTTGATCAGCAGCGGTGTCGCATTGGAGTTCTCGCCGGCTGAACTGTGCCACTGGATGCCCGGGTCGAGGAACCACGACGAGATCAGGTCGTCGGGTAGGTGCTGGCCGAACGTGTGGTGATATCTGATCTGGGCCAGGACCTCGTTCTTGATCTCGTCGGGCGAGCACTGCTTGGCGGGCTTGTCGTAGAGGATGCCGGGGGCGTCCCAGTTGGAGATGTCGACGCTCAGGCAGTCCTTGACCGTGCCGTCGCCGTAGGTCTGGGCGAAGTCGACCTCGGACCAGAACTGCGCCTGGGTCAGCGCGGTCAGGGCCCACGGCGAGTCGATGAACGTGATGTGGCCCTTGACCAGATCGATCCGTTCCTTCAGGTAGAACTGGATGCCGACCATCCAGTCGGTCTGCAGGCGGTCCAGTCCCTCCAGAGACGGATCGGCGGCAAGCAGCGGCCGGGTGTACTTGCGGGCCTGTTCGACCGGCATCGCGCTGACGAACCAATCGGCCTCGACCCGAGTCTCTCGACCCTGCGCATCGGCGACCCAGGCGGCGGCGATGCGGCCGTTCTTGACCTCCCAGCGCTGCAGTCCCTGACCGAACACGGTCTTGACCCCCAAACCGCGCAGCATGATGACCCACGGGTCGATCCAGGCCTCGTTGGTCGGCACATCGAGGACGCGGTCGATCGTCCCGTCCGCACCCAGTCCGGCCATCGCGTACACGAACGCCTCGCCCATGTTGCCGATCGTGCGGGTGCTGGCGACGGTCTCCTTGGCGGCGACCAGGTTGCGGGTCAGGCCCGCTGCGAGGACCTTCTGGTAGTCGGCGGAGCGGGTCTCGGCGCCGACGAAGTCCCACCAGGCGACGTGCTCCCACTGGCCGAGGCGCCGTTCGTCCGAGCTGGTCAGGAACACCAGCAGACGGTCACAAAGTACGTCAGTTCATCGGGCGGCACGTTCTGGCCCTTGAGTGTCTCGGTCAGATAGCGACGCAGCCCGTCGAGCGTCAGGAGCGCCTCGGGGTCAGGGCCGATGCCGAAGATGAACGCGTCGGCGCGGTCGCCGCCGCGCAGGAACTTGCCGTTCTTCGCGCCCACCAGGTTGTCGCCGACGCCTTGGGCGTTATTGCCGAACGGGATACGGCGCATCGTGTTCGGGACGTGGTGATAGAAGCCGGGGAAGAAACGGAATCCATGTTCTCCGGGTAGGTCCTGACGACCGCCCGCCCCGGTGCCGGGCACGCCCATGCTGCGCGCCTTGCCGCCCCATGCGGACGGCTCGAAGACCGTGACGTCGAAGCCGCGTTCGCCCAGTTCATGGGCGGCGGTGAGTCCGGCCATGCCGCCGCCGAGGACGGCCACCCGCTTGCCGGTCGCTGCGGCGAAGGCCGGGAGCGGCAGCCCACTGGCCAGGGTGGCGGCGCCCGCGACCGCTCCGGCTTTGATGACGGTGCGCCGGTCGTACGCCGACCTCGCGGGCCCGGTTTCAGCGGGGCTGGTCTCGGCGGGCGTGCCGGGAGTCTGGTTGGGCTGATCCATGCCGCGGGCTGCTTCCTGTTCGTGGGTACAGGTCCGGTGCCGCGGCCACTGACAGTGAACTTGGCATCGTGGGAGTGTGACTGAGGCTACATACTTCGCGGTATGCGGTCCAGGGCTGCGCGGTCCGGCGGAGGGACGGTGGTGCCCGATTCGCGGTCGGTGGTGGTGGCTCGGTATCCTTCCGGGGTCACCGGTCGCCCGGTGGCGAGGAGATGTCGCATAGTGGCCTAGTGCGCCCGCCTGCTAAGCGGGTTGAGGTTGATTCCTCTCGCGGGTTCAAATCCCGCCATCTCCGCGGACGACCGCGCGAGGAGCACAGTTCTCGCGCGGTTTCTGCGTCCCGGGCTGGTTCGGGGTTGAGTTGTGAAGCGGAGATGACCGGGATTTGAGGAGGAAGGCGCTCAGCGCCTGACAGGGTCCCGCCATCTCCGCCAACCGCAGAATGAACACGGCTATCGCATGGATTGCGATAGCCGTGTTGGTTTCTCTACGAGTGGGATGGGCGGAGCTTGCTCCGTGGTGACGTGAAGGAGTACGTCACCACCATCGGTCGCCAGGGCGAGGAACGAGCCCGGGAAGGCGCCGGTGAGAGGACGGGCTCGCTCAACCCATCCGATCCCGCACGACCTGACCCGCGATCCACCACCCGAGTGCGACACCGAGCGTGTTGGCGGCGACGTCCGCGATCGAGGGAGTCCGATCGATGGGAAGGACGGCCTGGAGGCTTTCGAAGCAGGCGGAGGTCAGACCGCCGAGTCCGATCACGATCCAGCCGTTCAGGCGCGGCAGGCAGATGCGGGCCAGGAGGCCGAGCGGCATGTAGAGCGCAACGTTCGCGAGGGCTTCGACGACTTGGTAGACGGTGGCACGCGACATGCGGACGTCCTCGATCAGTAGTCGGACGGGCCATCGGCTGGGGAGGTCGAGTCCGCGATCGACATGAGTGGGCCAGAGGCTGATGAACAGCAGCGCCACCGCGAGTGCGACGACCAGGACGAGGAGCCCCACGCGCACCGGGGGTGAGGGGGAGCGCACCCCAAGAGACTAGTTGGGCAGAGCCAGCAGGATTGCTCCGGCGCCAACGAGCACGACTCCGATCCACTGTTTCGGGCCGAGATGCTCGCCGAGGAACAGCACGCCGAACAGGGCGACCAGCACGACGCTGAGTTTGTCGACGGGTGCAACCAGAGAGGCCGGCCCGAGTTTGAGGGCCCGGAAGTAGCACAGCCACGACGCGCCGGTGGCCAGTCCTGACAAGATCAGGAACACCCAGGTCTTCGTCGACAACGGGCCGGGGTCGTGCAGCTTGCCGAGCAGCAGCAGGATGAAGCTCAGGCTGATCAGGATCACGACGGTGCGGATCAGTGTTGCCACGTCTGAGTCGACTCCGGCAACGCCGACCTTGCCGAAGATCGCGGTCAGCGCCGCGAAGCCGGCGGCGAGCAGGGCCCAGAAGGTCCATGAGGCGAACAGGCCCGATTCCATGCCTTCATGGTGCAGCATGGGACGCGTGTTGGTACATCATCTGAATGCGGCGCGGATGAATCCGCCGTTCTTGTCGGGCCTCGTTGCCCATGTGCTGCTGGTGGAACACCCGCAGGGTCTGGTGCTGGTCGATACCGGTTTCGGGCGCGCCGATCACCGCGATCCGTCGCGCCTGGGCGCTGCCCGACTCCTGCTGCGGGCCGAGCGTGATGACGCGGTGACGGCTGCGGGCGCGATCGAGGCACTCGGCCATTCCGTCGATGATGTGACCGACATTGTGCTGACCCATCTCGACCTGGACCACGCCGGTGGGCTCGCCGACTTCCCGGGCGCGCGGGTCCACACGACGGCCACCGAGCATGCGGCGGCGCTGCCGAAGCCGAGCGTGCGTGATCGTTCGCGGTATCGGACCGCTCAGTTCGACCACGGCGTGCGGTGGGAGATTCATGACGGTCCGGGCGATGGGTGGCGGGACGACCTGACTGGCATCGAGGTGCTGCCGGGCATCACGATGGTGCCGATGCCCGGTCACACGCGCGGGCACACAGCGGTCGCGGTCGACAGCGATCACGGGCTACTGGTGCACGCCGGCGACGCAGTGTTCGACGCATCGGTCTACACCGACGTCGCGCCGGACGGTGCCCCGCTGAGCCCGATCCGTCTGCTGCGCACGTTCGAGAAGATCATGGCAGCCGATCGTCGCCGGATCGCCGGCAACCACGAGGCCCTGGGTCGCCTGCACGGGACCGAGGGCGTCACGGTCTTCCCCGCCCACGACCGCCGCATGCTGGAGGCCCTGCAGCGCGCGTGACCAGCATCGGTCTAGATGCTAGAGCCCGAACCCCGGCCCGCCGCGGCCCAGGTGCCGTCCCGCTCTGCCTCGAGCGTCCTGCTGAGCTCGTCGGTGGCGTCCTCAGCAGACTCGTGGAGCGCGGCATAGCGGGAATGAGGGCTGCTGGGCGGGTGGATGGCTCGCACACAAGACGCTTTCCAGCGTCGACTAGGCGCGACGGTATGCTCACCAGATGAAAGGCCAGGGTCGTTTAATGGAACCGTTGGTGAAGGGGGGTCTCCGATGAGAGGAATCGAGCGTATCTTCGCGATCCTCACCACGCTGGGTTCCGAGCCAGGAATGGCACTGAGCGAGGTGGCGGATCGCATCGAACTACCCCGTCCCACCGTATTGAGATTCTTGCGAGCCCTTCAGAATGATGGCTGGGTCATGCGGGATAGCGACGGCCGATATCGGTTGGGCCCGGCGATCATGGCGCTGTCGAGTCAGTACGCGTCGACCGACGCGCTTCTCAACCGCATCACTCCGCTCATGCATGATTTGCGAGATGACGTTGGAGAAACCATCTCGTTGTGCCGCTCGTCGGGCCGTCGTCGCCTCTGCATCCGTGAGTTTGTGAGCACTTCCGATTTGCGACTGGTCCTTGGCCTCGGTACGTACGGTCCGCTGCATGCCGGCGCGAGTGGTCTGGTGTTGCTGGCGCATCTGCCGCAGGACGAACGGGATGCGATCATCGAGGGTGAGCGTGAGATCTTCACGCCGAGCACGATCGCTGATCCGGACCAGTTGCGCGCGGAGTGCGAGCTGATCCGTGAACGTGGGTGGTCGATCACCGTTGGCCAGCGGACCTCAGGGGGAATAGCTGCGGCCGTCGCCGTGGCCGATCCAGGCGCCCCGCATGGTGTCTCGGCGCTAGGGGTATACGGCCCGGAGATCCGCGCTTCGCAAGGGGACGCCGAGGTCTGGGTGGAGAAGATGCTCGCGTGTGCCCGCCTTGCGGAGACGGGATAACTGTCACTGGTCAGGGATGACCGGCAGCACGATGTGGGAGGGGTACTCCGGGCCAGCGTGCAGGGTGATGGCCGCTCCGAACGTGTCGGCGGGCCGATCCTCGGGATGCGTGTGCCGGAACGGACCGACGCCGGTGAACCCGCCACCTGCTGTCGCGCCGTGGCCTTGGACGACAGGAGAGGGACCGTCAGCGCCCGGCCATACGTAGTCGCGTCCACGAATGGAGACGCCGATTCTGGCCCCGGCTGGCAAGATGACCGAGGTCGGCAGTATTTCGACGTCAAGTCGATACACCTCGCCAGGAGTGAGTTCTTGGGTCGCGCGGTGTGTGTGCACGGGCCGATGGGACGTTGAGCGTTCGATGTCGAGCTCGCGATGCGAGGCGCGGAGCCAGCCGAGGCCGAGTGGCGCATGAGGCGCGTTCGACCCGCGGAAGGTGATCTCCGTGAGATCAGCGGTGAAGGCGCGCAGTACGACGAAGATGTCGGCATCGTTGGAATCTGATGAGATGTAGACGGTCGCCACGGCGGGTCCGGTCAACTCAGTTGGCCCATCGAGGGGTGCGGTCAGGAACGTCACACCATCCCCTAGAGGGTCGTATGTTGCCGTACCTGCTTGAGCGGGCGCCGCGTCTTCGAGCGTTCCCGCGTCGGTATCGAGGTATAGGGGGGTCCAGCGTGTGCGGGCCAGTGGCCACTCCTGTTCGGCGCGCTGCTCGAACTCGTCACCGGGCTTTCGGACGTTCAACAGGACGGGTGGGCGTTGATCCCACCCGTTGTCGACATCTCGGAGGAAGTGATCGAAGAACTCACGCTGCAGTTCGACCCCATAGTCGGTGTAGAAGTGCGTCCAGTGCTCAAGCCCGTGGAGCTCGAGCCACTTGTTCGTCGATGCCGCGGCCAGGAAGCCTTCGACGTTGCCGCGCAGATGTAGTCCGGCACCGCCCCAGTTCCCTGCGGACAGCAGAGGAACATCCACCTTCGACAAGTCGGGATTGACCGTCTCCCAGAACGAGTCGTAGAGAGGGTGGGACCGGAATGCTGCGGCGAAGTCCACTCGCGAGGCTGCCAGCATCTCGTCGGGCAAGGTCGGTCCCGCGATGGAGCGACCCGTGAGCCGGCTGCGGTAGGTCCGCGACCCCATCCCGTGCTGACGAGGAACGACACGGCCGGGGAACCAGACATCGTTGAAGGTGTTCCAGATGCCGCCATGGAAGGCCATCTCGCGATAGAGGTCGCTGGCTCCCTCCCATAGGCAGATCGCTGCCAAGTGCGGGGGCTGTAGGGACGCAACCTGCCATGCATTCATCGCGTAGTAGGAGATGCCGTTGAGTCCGACTCGTCCAGTGCACCATGATTGGTCGGCGACCCACTCGATGCAGTCAGCGAAGTCCTTGGTCTCACGTGGAGACAACAGATTCATGACGCCGGGGGACTGGCCTGCGCCCCGGGAGTCCACCCGCACCACGGCGTAGCCATGGGGAACCCACTTCTCCGGATCGACCAGCTCCCATGACTGAAAACGGTTCGAGGAGCCGGCAACGGTGTCTGGATGGTCCGTACTCATCCGCTCCCACTGATAGGGCTGACCGTCCTGGAAGTGTAGGGACTTGCCATAGGGGCCATAACTCAAGATCGCCGGCACGGCGCTAGGCCCGGTCGGTCGGTAGACGTCGGCTCGCAACGTGAGACCGTCGTCGACCGTGATGGGAACGTCCCACTCAATCACCATGTCGCCATCGCTGATCATGATGCTCCGTTCAGTTTGAGGCCGGCAGGTGCTGTGGTCGATATTGCGGCTTGGACCGCATCGAGACGGCTCTTGGCATGGTCGGTCGCCAAGGACTCGCGCTGACGGGCCGTCTCGTGCGCCAGAGCCGCGCCGCGGCTCTCCCAGCCGTGAACCACCCGGAGAGAATCCTTGGTGGGACCGACCACCGCGCGGGGATAGCGGCCCGCCCGATGGGCCCATGACATCGCGGTTGCCCGGAGGGTCTGGGGAGCGCAAACCTCGGAAACGAATCCGAGCTGATGTGCTCGTTGCGCATCGAGACGTCGACCGAAGAGCAACATCTCGACGGCCACGGTTGAGCCCAGGGCGCGCTCGAGCATCCATGTGTGCCCGCCGCCAGGGTGTATCCCCAGATCGAGGAAACGGGACTCGAAGCTGGCGTGGCTGGTAGCGATCCTCAGGTCGCAGGCGAGTGCGAGATTGAGACCAGCACCGACCGCGGGGCCGTTGATGCCGGCAACGGTGACCAAGGCCGAGTCGGCGACTCGACCGAAAGCGTCATAGACAAGATCGACGTTCGCGGTGTCGCCGTCCGCTGCAGCGAGCAGGTCTTGCAGATCGGCACCTGCGCAGAAGGCTGAACCTTCCCCGATGATGACGAGAACCCGGACACTCTCGTCGGACTCCGCGGTGTCGATCGCGGCGATCAGGTCTCGGCAGGTATCCGCGAACAAAGCGTTACGGCGACGTTCGTCGTCCAAGGTGATGACGAAGACGTTCTTGTCGGTGTGAGTGAGCACTGTTCTCCATTCCATACAATGAAACGTTAGTTGCTGTCAGTGATACATCCTGCCAGGATGGATCGTGTTTGGCGAGACCTCAATCAGCGAATGGATGTGGCATGGGACCGAAGCATGACGGCGCGGCGCCCCGTTTCTTGGATATTCCGACGCGTGGCCCGGTGATCGACGGAGAGGAGCGCACCCCGTCAGGGCGACCGACCACCCCGATCCTCTCTCCGGCCAGTGGCGAGCCGATTGCGTATGCGATCGAGGCAGATGAACGGGATGTCGATGATGCGGTGGAGGCGGCACGCAAAGCATTCGTGTCGCCGGAGTGGGGTGGACTGTCCGATCGCGCACGAGCGAAGTTGGTCTTGCACCTCGCCGACGAGGTGGAGCGTCATCTCGATGAGCTGTTCGAACTCGAGACTCTGAACAACGGCCGGCCGGTGCGAGAGACCCGCGCGCAGTTGCGCAAGTTGCCGGATCTGTTCCGGTACAACGCCGGGCTGGCGATGGCCAAGAGGGACTCGGTGCTTCCGGTGGAAGGCGACTACTTGGCATACACCCGCCGGCGGCCCATTGGAGTGGTCGCTGCGGTGACGCCGTTCAATCACCCCTTGCTGATCGCCACCCGGACGCTCGCGCCAACGCTTGCCTCCGGTTGTACGACGGTGGTGAAGCCCTCGGAGTACACACCGCTGTCGACGATCCGCCTGTGGGAGATCTTGACCGAGGCTGGGCTACCCCCAGGTGTGATGAATGTCGTGACTGGAACTGGGGCGACGGCAGGCAAGGCGCTGAGTGCGCATCCGGGGATCGCCAAGTTGGTGTTGACGGGTGGGACCGAGTCGGGCCGACTCGCTGGCGCGGCGGCCGGGGCGAACTTCGTCTCGCAGGTCTTGGAGCTGGGTGGAAAGGCTCCCGTCCTGGTCTTCGACGACTTCGATGTCGACCGTGCGGTCGATCTCGCCGTGTTTGGGACGTTCATCGGTGCCGGGCAGACGTGCATCTGTGCTTCGAGGCATCTGGTGCAGCGCACGGTGTACGAGGAGTTCGTCGAGAAGGTGACCGCCAAGGCACGAAGCATCGTCGTTGGGGACCCGTTCGTCGCTGGAACGCAGATGGGACCGGTCATCTCCGAGCGTCAGCGTCAGCGAGTGTTGGACTTCGTCCGAATCGGAGTGGAGGAGGGAGCGCGGCTCACGACTGGCGGCCGGGTTCCTCCACAGCTGGAGAGCAGTGGTGGGTTCTACGTCGAGCCGACGATCTTTGCCGATGTCGCTCCCGAGATGCACATCGCGCGCGAGGAGGTATTCGGGCCGATGACCGTCGTCCTGCCGTTCGATGACGAGGACCAGGCCGTCGACATCGCGAACGACTCGCCGTATGGTCTCGCGGCTGCGGTCCGCACGAACCATCTTGCACGGGCACATCGACTGGCCGATCGGCTCGAGGCGGGCTTGGTCTGGATCAACGATCATCACCGTGCAGACGCGACGTGGCCCTGGGGTGGGATCAAGGACTCGGGCGTCGGCCGAGAGTTCGGCCAGGAGGCCTTTGAGAGCTTCTTCTGGAACAAGTCGGTCATGATCCGGACGAACGAGCAATACGACGACTGGTACGACGCGTCGGCGCCGGATCTTCGCCTGAACTGAGTCGGGCCGCAATGTTTGAGGCGTGCTGTACATCACAACCCGGCCCGACTATAGTGTCACTAGTAGCAACTCTAATTTCATTAAACGAAATTCAAGATACGGGAGAATGACGTGAAATCCTTCAAGCGATTGAGGACTGCATTCGTTTCGGGCGCGGCGATAGTCGCGCTGGCAACGCTTGCAGCGTGCGGCGGGGGCGGCAGCGAGAGTGACGGTGACCTGACGAAGATCACGGTGCTCCTGCCGATCAACTCGCCCATCGTGCACGGGTTCCGTGTTGCCGATGAGGCCGGGTACTACGCGGACGAGGGCCTCGAGGTCGATCTGCAGTTCCTCAAGGGCGGCGGTGAGGTCGCCCAACAGCTGCTGGGTGGGAATGCCGAAGTCGGCGCACTCCCGCTCGGAAACGCTGCTGAAGCCCTGTCGCAGGGGCACGATGATCTGCGAGCCTTCTACGCCTGGACCTACGGCTCGCTGTTCTCTGTCGCAGTTCCCAGCGACAGCCCGATCACCTCGATCGAGGATCTGAAAGGCAAGAAGATCGGCGTGGCGGCACTCTCGGACGGTGCTGTTCCGATCGTCAACGGCATGGCCCGCTCTGCTGGTTTGAAAGAGGGCGACTTCGATCTCACCGCGGTCGGAGACGGGACGGCGTTGCAAGTGCGTGCGATCGAGGGCGATCAGGTTGACGGATTCGGCGGGTCGATCAACGACATGGTGGCGCTTCAGGCGCAAGGTCTCGACTTGCGCTTCTTGGAGCCTGAGTCGCTGACTAGCCTCCCCGCAACAGGACTCGTCACGACTCAGGACTATCTGTCGTCGCATAGCGAGGTCCTCGAAGGTCTGGTGCGCGCGACGTCGAAGGGCTACTGGTGGGCGCAGTCGGATCCGGAGGCGACGCTCAAGCTGCTGAAGAAGGTGACTCCGGAGCAATTCACCGACTCCGCGGGTGAGGGCATCTTCAGGGCAGTCGTGCCGATGACATGGAACCCGGATGGCGAGATGGGCGCCCAGACCGCCGACCAGTGGAAGAAATTCTTCGAGTTCGTCGGTGTGCCCACCCCTGACGTCGACCTCTCGACCGTGGTTGTCGATGACCTGGTCCCGGCGGCCAACGACTTCGACAAGAACGCGGTGCAAGCGGATGCCGAGAAGTACTAGTGCCGACCTGGTGGGCAGCGTTTCGGACGCTGCCCACCAGCCGGACCATCAGAAGATCGTGGTCGACCACGTTTCCAAGGTGTTCGACGTCGGCGACGGCTCCGTGCACGCGCTCTCGGACCTGTCCTTGACCATCGCTCAAGGTGAGGTTGTCTCCTTTCTCGGTCCCAGCGGATGCGGGAAGTCGACCTTGCTCACGATGCTTGCGGGGCTGACGACTCCGACTACCGGAAGCGTGACCGTGGGCGGCTCCCCTGCGAGCCCGCGTCGTGATGTCGGATTGATGTTCCAACGCTCAATGCTCTTCCCCTGGCGCAACGTGCTGCAGAACGTGCTCCTGCCGGCAGAGGTGATGAGGCTCGACCGGTCCGATAGCCGTGAACGCGCTGTTGAGTTGCTTGACATGGTCGGCCTCGGTGGCTGGGAGAAGCGGCGCGTCAACGAGTTGTCGGGGGGCATGCAGCAGCGCGTGGCGTTGGCGCGCGTTCTGCTGCCGGATCCGGACGTGCTCCTGCTCGACGAGCCGTTCGGTGCACTCGATGAGATGACTCGCGAGTCGCTGGACCTGGAGATCGCCAAGATCGCGGCAGCCACACACAAGAACGTCGTGATGGTGACTCACTCGCTGTACGAGGCGGCACTGGTCTCCGACCGAATCTTCGTCTTCTCCTCTCGTCCCGGACGTCTTGTCGGTGTAGTCGAGGTGCCGTTCGGGGCAACACGCTCGGCGGAGCTGTCTGGAACGCCGGAGTTCGCCGCGATCATCTCAGAATGCCGTGAGTTGCTGCAGAAAGGTCATGCAGGAAAATGACGACACAACTTCCCGTCGAAGCATCGGTTGACGGTGGTGCGCGGCCGGCCGTTGCCGGCGCCAGCCGAAGGGCCTCGCTCCCCTGGGGTACCTGGGCGGCCAGCTTGGGCGTCTTGATCATCCTCGTCGGAGTCTGGGACCTCCTGACACGTTGGGAAACCATTGATCCGATCATCGTTCCCACCCCGTGGAGCGTGGCCGATGCGACCTGGACGCTGATGGGCGAAGGCTTCTTCTACCGTCATCTGTGGGTGACGACGGCCGAGGTGCTCCTGGGATTCGGAATCGGTGTCTTCCTGGGCTGTGGGCTGGGTATCGTCCTCGGCTTGTCTGATCGGACCAGGCGGGTGATGTCGCCCTACGTCGTCGCCTTCGCCGGCTTGCCCAAGGTTGTCTTGGCTCCGCTGTTCATCACCGCATTCGGATTCGGGATGAGCTCCAAGGTCGTCATGGCAGTCACGATCTGCTTCTTCGCGCTCCTGGTCAATACGCAGCTGGGCCTGACCAGCGTCGATCCCGAAGCGCGCCGGCTGATGGCGTCGTTGAACGCCTCGAGGCGAGACGTCTTCTTCAAGCTGTCCGTGCCGCACTCTCTTCCACTCGTGTTCGCCGGGATGAAGACGGCGCTGTCTCTGGCGCTGGTCGGCGCCATCGTCGGAGAGTTCGTCGGAGCCAGTTCTGGCCTTGGCTATCTGCTGAGCCAGTACTCCTATCAGCTGGCTGTGCCGTTGGTGTGGTCGATCACCTTCGTGCTGGCCTTGATGGGCATCGTTCTCTACGTGATGATCGAGTGGCTCGACCGCAAGATTGTCCACTGGGCTCAGCCACAGGGGCGTGGTTCGGAATGACAGAAGAGCTGGCGGAGTTCCGCACTTTCGACGAACTCGTCTCTCCCGAGCACACGGCGCTGGTGGTGATCGACTATCAGAACGATTTCGTCGCCGAGGGAGGTGCACTGCACCGGGCGGGCCTCTTCGCCCCGCAGTTGGCCGAGATCGCACCACGGTTGCGGGAGCTGGCCTCGGCGGCCCGCAGCAGCGGCTCCCGCGTGATCTTCGTGCGGTGCGCCTACGATCGCGACCCGTATCTGTCCCAGGCCTTCCTGCGACAGGCCGGACGCTCCTTCCGAGGACTGTACGTGGACATGCCGGTCTGTGAAGAAGGCACCTGGGGATCTGAGTTCTTCGATGGTGTTGAGCCGCTTCCCGGTGACGTCGTGGTGACGAAGCATCGTTTCAGCGCCTTTCACGGAACCGATCTCGACCTGGTGCTTCGCCGCCTGGGCGTCCGCACACTGGTGGTCTGTGGGGTCGTCACCCACGTCTGCGTGGAGTCCACCGTGCGCGAAGCGGCGTTCCACGACTATCACTGTGTCGTGCCGCGTGAGGCGACGGCAGGCTGGCAACCGCAGTGGCACGAAAATTCGCTGGCCGTCATGGACTGGGGATTCGCGACGGTGACCTCGATGAGCGACGTTCAGCAGGCGTGGGAATCTGGGAGTGACGCATGACGCGACATCAGCCGCTGTCGGGAGTCACGGTCGTCGACTTCACCAGGATCCTGGCAGGTCCGATGTGCACGATGCTGCTGTCCGATCTGGGCGCCGAGGTGATCAAGATCGAGCGACCCGACACCGGCGATGACACGCGCAGCTGGGGGCCGCCGTCGCTCGGTGCCGATGCGACTTACTACCTGGGGGTGAACCGCGGGAAGAAGTCGGTCGCGCTGGACCTACGGGACACCGATGATCTTGCCACGGCACGGGCGCTCATCGACCGCGCCGATGTCGTTATCGAGAACTTCCGTGACGGAGTCATGGCGAAGTTCGGGCTGGACTACGACTCGTTGCGGCATGATCGTCCCGAGCTGGTCTACTGCTCGATCCCGGCCTATGCGGAGGGTGGCGAGGGCAAGCCCGGCTACGACCTGCTGATGCAGGCCTCGACCGGAATGATGTCCGTGACAGGCGTGTCGGAGCCAACGAAGGTCGGCGTTGCGATCCTTGACGTGGTGACCGGGCTGTATGCAGCGCTCGGCGTGGTCAGCGCCTTGTCCGAGCGACGCGCATCCGGAGAGGGCCAACGGGTCGTCGTCGGGCTGTTCGAGGCGTCGGTCTCCGCACTCGCGAACCAGGCGGCAGGCTATCTGCTGGCCGGCCTGTTGCCCGGGCTTTCCGGAAACGAGCACCCCAGCATCGTCCCGTATCAGCTGTTCACCGCATCGGACACCGCGTTCGTAGTGGCGGCGGGCAACGACAAGCTGTACCAGTCCGTGACCGAGGTGGTGGGGCGTCCGGACCTGGCGGCAGACGACCGGTTCGTCACCAATTCGGGGCGCGTCGCCCATCGCGAGGAGCTGGTCGGTCAGCTCCAGGCCGAGTTCGACCGGCGCACCGCCGAGGAGTGGGTCGATGCGCTTGAGGATGCCGGTGTCCCTGCAGCTTGTGTGCGAACCCTCGACCAGGTCTTCATGTCGCCAGAGGGTCAGGCCACCGTGATGGAGATCGCCGATGAGCGCCGCGGCCCCCTGCGCTATGTCCGCAATCCGATCATGTTCTCCGCTACGCCGACGCGGAGCTCGGAGCCGCCCCCTGATCTGGGTCAGGACACTGAGAGCATCCTGGCTCGTCTGACCGACAGATCCACCGACCATGCACCCATCGACAGAGAGGCACCCTGATGTCGCGCATCGTCGACATGCACGTCCACTACTACACCGACGAGTACCTGGCGGCAATCGAGTCGGCGTCGTCGGTGACGACGTACCGACGTCCCGCGGATGGCCGATTCGTCGCTTTGTGGAACAACGGTGTCGCATTGACCGTCCCTCAGCCACATCCGGGAATCTCGCAGCGTCTCGAGATGATGGATGAGCTGTCGATCGACACACAGGTCCTGTCTGTGCCATCGCCGAGCAGCTACTTTCTCGAGCCACGCGCGGCCACCGAGCTGTCGAGACGGGTCAACGAGGAGTTCGCTGGCATCGTTGCCGACCACCCAGGGCGGTTCGAGGCGCTCGCGATGCTGCCGTTCCACGACGTCGACGCGGCGATCGACGTCGCGACGGTGGCGCTCGACGAGTTGGGCCATCGTGGTGTCATGCTGCTGACGAGCATCGATCGGACGCCCTTGGACGACCCGGAGTTCGAACGATTCTGGCAGTTCGCGGACGAACGGAGGATGCTCGTCTACTTGCACCCGACGATCCCCGACGCCGGCGACTCCCTGTCCGATCACGCACTCGGCATCGCCGTCGGATTCTTCGCCGATACCAATCTGGCGTTGGCGCGGCTGGCCTACAGCGGTGTGTTCGAGCGGTATCCGCGTATTCGCTGGGTCATCTCGCATCTGGGTGGCACCCTGCCGTTCATGCTTCCCCGACTCGACAACTACTGGCGACAGTTCCCGGCTGCCTCGGAGCGCTCGCCCCGGCCGCCGTCGGAGTACATCCGTGAGCTGGTGTTCGACACCGCGACGACTCATCGCCCAGCCATTCGGTGCGCGTGCGACACACTTGGTGCGGATCGTCTGGTGTTCGGCAGCGACTTCCCGCACGTCCACGGCGGCTCGGGACCCTTCCTGACGGCAGCCGACGAGGTCGGCGCCACCGGGGAGGAGCGCGACAGGCTGCTGGGTGGGCGTGCCGACGATCTACTGGCGGGCAAGAGGGTCTGAAGGAGACAGATGTGCGGGCATGACTTGATCGACGCGGCGACGAAGGACAGGATCGCCGCCTTCCGCGCCGTGACGGGGCGCGTGTCCAAGAGTCCGTTTGGCGCGGATGACCAGATCGGCATGCTGAACCTGCTGCGGCCCGAGACCGCGCGCGCGCTGTTGCGAAGCTCCGATGCCGGCAAGGTGATCGACCTGTCGGTGGAGATCTTCGCCGGCATGCCGACCTGGACGGCCGGGGGCGAGCCACCGTTCCAGCTGTGGATGACCCACACACCCGACGGCACCGTGGTCGACGACCCGGTCGGTGTCGGTCCGGAGCAGAATCGTCATGTCTCCTGGTCCGCTGACTCGATGTCGATGTTCACCCACACAGGGACGCACTTCGACTCGCTGAACCACTTCGGATACGACGGCAAGATCTGGAACGAGTTCGATGCCAAGGACAACCTCGGGTCTTTGCGGTGGACCGTGGCGGGTGCGGATGCCATCCCCCCGGTCATCGCTCGCGGCGTGTTGATAGACGTCGCCGCGTTCCATGGTGTCGATGTGCTGCCCGACAGCTATGGCATCACCCGCGACGACTTGGTCGGCGCGTTGGCTCGGCAAGGCACCGACCTTCGGGTCGGCGACGTGATCGCGATCCGGACCGGTCGTGGCGGCGTCTGGCCCGATCCCGAGGCGTATCTGCCGCGAGAGCCCGGCCTGACCTTGGACGGGGCACGATTCCTGGCCGAGGCCGGCGCGGCCACGATCGGCGCCGACAACATCGCATTGGAGCAGTTGCCGTCACAGGAAGAGGACAACTGGATGGCCGTCCATACCTTCCTCCTGGCCGAGGCCGGCGTGCCGATCATCGAGGTGTTCGATCTGGAGGAGCTTGCCGCAGAGCAGCTGTACACCTACGCCTTCATCGGCGCATGCCTGAAGATTCGCGGTGCGACGGCGGGCCCGATGCGCCCGCTGGCGCTTCCGCTGGTGGAGGCATGAGCACCGTTCAGCACGGCCGACGTGGCCTCGACCTGTCGCCTTCGACCGTGGTGGACGTGCATGCGCACTACATGCCGCGGGCCGCTCTGGACCAGATGTCGACCGGTCGGGCAGTGGTCCGGCTCGAGACCTGGTGTGGAGTCGACGATCACATCACGTTGAATGCCATGCCCGTGGGCACGGTTATCGACCGTCTTCACGATGTGGACTCGATGCTGCGTGAGATGGATGCCACCGGCGTCGACGTGCGTGTTCTCTCACCGCCTCCGTTCACCTATCGCTACTGGGCTGATCCGATCGATGGACTGGCGCTGTGTCGGCTGATCAACGAGGCAACGTCTGCTGTTGTGTCCCAGCACCCGGATCGCTTCATCGGATTTGCCACGGTGCCCATGCAGGACGCCGGTGCCGCGGTCACCGAGCTAGTGCGAGGAGTCGAGGAGCTCGGTCTCAACGGGCTGGCGGTTGGGACCAACGTGGCAGGCAGGCACCTGAGCGCACCGGGATGCGAAGACGTGCTGGCGGCAGCAGCTGCCGACGGCCTGCCAGTTCTGGTGCATCCGGACTTCGTTCCGAATGAGCGATTGTCCGATCACTATCTGGTCAATCTGATCGGCTTGCCCACCGAGTCGGCCGCCTCGCTGGCCAGCCTGGTGCTCGACGGAACGCTCGGACGACTGCCCGATCTGAGGATCTGTTTCGTTCACGGCGGCGGTTCCTTTCCCTACCTGCTGGGGCGGCTGGACTGGGGCTGGAAGGTCCGGCCCGAGACCGGACACGATTCGGACCGTCGACCGAGCGAGTCGATCGACAACGTCTTCTTCGACGGGTTGACCCACGATCCGGTCGGCCTGCGCTTCCTCATCGACATCGTCGGGCCGCGCCGCGTCGTGGTCGGCACGGATGCGCCTTTCGACGTGGCCCTTACGGATCCCTTGGGGCACCTGGCTGCCACTCCGCGGCTGACCGCGGAGGAGAAGAGCATCATCGAGCACGAGTCCGCCCGCGAGTGGCTTATCGGACTCCCGAGCCAGACGAGGCGCTGACATGACCCACCACGTTCCCTTTGCCGGCACGGCGACGTTCGTGCCGTCCGGGCACTCCGGTGTCCTGAACCACATGATGCTCGGCCGCGCTGAAGGGGCGATCGACGACGTCAGCGTCTGGCATGGGACCTTCGAGCCCGGGGGCTCGGCCACGATGCACGTCCACGACGACGAACGGCAGATCTACATCGCGCTCTCGGGGGCGCTCGTGACGGGGACCGCAAGCGTCGAAGTCGAGCTCGGTCCCCTCGACGCGTTCGCGATCCCGGCTGGGGAGCGGCACTTCATCGAGAACCGCAGCCAGGAGGTCGCGACCCTGTTGGTCATCAGCACCCCAGCTCTCAGGTGAGGTCGGCTGACCGACCCCATGAGCGTGCCCTGCAGCTGGCTGGACTGGTCAGCTCGTTCGACCGGTTCTGCATGGCACCGATGCTGGTCGCGATCTCCGTCGAGCTGGATGTCGGGCTTGCAGAGGTCGTCAGCGCGGTAGGTGCGTACTTCTTCGCCTACGGACTGATGCAGCCGGTGTGGGGCGTTGCTGCCAGCCGAATCGGGCTCGCCCGGACGGTCCTGCTCTGCACGATCGCCGGGTCGTTGGCCAGTCTGGCGTCGGCGATGGCGACGGGTCTGACGGCGCTGGTCATCTGCCGGGTCTTGGCCGGGGGTCTGTTCAGCGCGAACATCCCCGTCGGTCTGACCTATGTCGGCACGGTGGCAACTGATGGCAATCGCCAGGAGTCGATCTCGCGGCTGATGGTTGGTCTTGCCCTCGGAACTACATCGGCGACCGCAGTCAGCGGCGTCCTGGCGGAGCACATCAGTTGGCGAGCGGTGCTGATCATGTCCTCGATCATGGGGTTGGCCGCGAGCTTGGTCATCCGTCGTCTCCCCGAGCTGCCGCGTCAGCCGTTCGGCTCGCCGGTGCTGCGACCGGTCGGCGCGGTGTTGTCGAGCCGTTGGGCGTTGGCGCTGTTCACCATGGCGGTCCTCGATGGTGCTGCGATCCTCGGCGCGTTGACGTTCGCCCCCGCTGCGATCGCCTCGTCAGGAGTCTCTGTCTCGTGGGCGGCCGCGCTCACCGCGGTCTACGGGCTCACCGTGGTGGCGGTGGCGCCGGTCGTCGGATGGCTGAGTCACCGGGTCGCGGCCTCGACGATCATCGCCGCGGGTGCCGCGGCAGGCGTGGCCGGCTGCTTGATCCTGTCGGTCTCGACGACACCGGTGCCGGCGATCATGGGATGCGGGCTGATCGGCGTCACGTGGGCATCGCTGCATGCGTCCCTGCAGTCGTGGGCCACCGAGGCCGCACCGCAGCAGCGCTCGATCGCCGTGTCCTTGTTCGCCGGCTCGCTGTTCTTGGGCAGCGGACTCGGTGCTGCGGTCGGTGGCCCTTGGGCCGATGCGGGCCGGTTCTCCGTCCTCTTCATCACTGCTGCAGGAACCCTGCTGGCACTGGGCGTCGTGGCGTCGACTGCGAGGCGTCGATGGGACCGTGACAGAGGTGGGAGTCCGGGTCCGACCGCCGATCTCTGACAGCTCCAGTCACCTGGATGCCGACAGTGGTCATGCGATTGCAACAAATGCCCGGCACACTGGAGGGGTGAGCCCGCGGACCACCGAACAGATCCTCCAGTCCGACTTCCGTGAGCCCGATCCGTCCTTGTTCGGCGGCGGTGTCTCGTCCGATGCCGAGCATGCGGCGCTGCGCGCCTCGGTGCGCCAACTGACGACACTGCTGGGGCAGTCGGTGGCTCGCCACGAGGGACCCGCACTGTTGGAGCTGGTGGAGCAGGTGCGGGGCCTGGCTCGTCAGCCCGACGACGAGCTGCACACCCTGCTGGCCGATGTCGATCCGTCGACCGCTGTTGTCCTGGCGCGGGCGTTCGCGGGCTACTTCCAGCTGGTCAACATCACCGAACAGTTGCACCGCTGGCAGGAGTTGACCGATGACGGTGCCAGCGCGTTGGGCGATGCGGTCGACCGGATCGAGACGGCGCTGCTCGATGGCAGCCTGGCCCGCGATGTGCTGCTCGACGTGCTCGGCAAGGTCGAGTATCGGCCCGTCTTCACTGCGCACCCCACCGAGTCGAGCCGCCGGACCGTCCTGCGGTTACTGCGGAAAGTGGCCGAGGTCGTGGGTGATCTGGAGGATCCGACGCGCCCGCCTCGCGCCCGCGCGGCATCGGAACGACGACTGGCCGAACTGGTCGATCTGATCTGGCAGACCGATGAGCTGCGGGTCGTGAAGCCCGATCCGTCCGACGAGGCGCGCACCGCCGTGTACTACCTGCGGTCGATCGCATCCGAGGTCGTTCCGGACCTGCTCGACGAACTGGATCAGCAGTTGTCGCGCCTGGACGTCGAGCTGCCCGCCACGGCCCGGCCTCTGCGGTTCGGCACCTGGACCGGCGGCGACCGGGACGGCAATCCCAACGTCACTCCTGACGTGACGCTGGACATCTTGCATCTGCAGCACACGTCCGGTCTGGCCGAGCTGATCGACGCGGTCGAGGAGATTCTCACCGAGATGACCGCGTCGACACGGATCGTGACCGCGAGTCCCGAACTGTTGGAGTCGCTGGAGCGCGATGCGCAGGCGCTGCCGATCACGTGGGAGAGCATCCGGCGGCTGAATGCCGAGGAGCCCTATCGCCTCAAGCTCAGCTTCGTACGGGTGCGGTTACTGCGCACGCGCGACCGTCTGGTGACCGAAACACCCCACGAGCCGGGCCGCGACTACCTGTCGTTCGCCGAGCTGGTCGACGATCTGGCGCTGGTGCGCGATTCGATGCTCACTGACGGCGATGTGCTGACGGCTGACGGGGCGATCCGGCGCTTGATCCGCACGGTCGTCACCTTCGGCGCCGCGCTGGCCACGATGGACGTGCGGGAGCACAGCGCCAAGCATCACGCCGCGCTGGCCGAGTTGTATGCGCGCATCGGCGAGGGCGGCTACTCAGACCTGGACCGACCGGCCCGGATCGACCGGCTGAGCCGCGAGATGGCGTCGGCGCGACCGTTGCGGGGCGCGGGCGTCGAGCAGATCGGCGAAGCGGCCGATGCGTCGCTGGCGCTGATGCGGACGATCCGCACGGCGCTCGACACCTACGGCCCGGACGTCATCGAGACCTACATCGTGTCGATGACACACGACGTCGACGACCTGTTCGCGGTCGTCGTGCTGGCGCGTGAGGTGGGGCTGGTCGACCTGTTCGGCGACGAACCGGTGGCCCGTATCGGATTTGCGCCGCTGTTCGAGACGGTCGCCGAGCTGGAGTCTGCCGGGTCCTTGCTGGATGCGCTCTTGTCTGACCCCTCGTATCGGGCCGTGGTGCGGGCGCGTGGCGACGTGCAGGAGATCATGCTCGGCTACTCCGATTCGTCGAAGGACGCCGGTATTGCGGCCTCGCAATGGCAGATCCACCGTGCGCAGCGTGCACTGCGTGACGTCGCCCGTGAGCACGGCGTGACGCTGCGGCTGTTCCACGGTCGCGGCGGATCGGTCGGTCGCGGCGGTGGGCCGACGGCCGAGGCGATCATGTCCCAGCCGTACGGATCGCTGTCGGGCCCGATCAAGATCACCGAGCAGGGCGAGGTCATCTCCGACAAGTACGCGCTGCCCGGCCTGGGGCGCATCAACCTGGAGAGTGCCCTGGCAGCCGTCATCGAGGCATCCGCGCTGCACCGTCAGTCACTGCTGCCCGAGAAGGTGCTCGAGACCTGGAACTCGACGATGGACCTGATCGCCTCGCGTGGCCAGGAGGCGTACCGGGCGCTGGTGCGTGACGACTCGCTGGTGCCGTTCTTCATCGCGGCCACACCGGTCGACGAACTCGGCAAACTGAACATCGGCTCGCGCCCGTCCAAGCGGCCCGGCGGTGAAGGAGGACTCGACGACCTCCGTGCGATCCCGTGGGTGTTCGGCTGGACGCAGAGCCGCATGATCCTGCCCGGCTGGTACGGCGTCGGGTCGGGTCTGGAAGCGGCGTTCGCCGACGGCCGTGAGGACACGCTGCGCGAGATGTACGGCTCGTGGGCGTTCTTCCGCACGTTCATTTCCAACGTCCAGATGACGCTGACCAAGACTGATTTGGACATCGCCGCCGAGTACGTGCAGGCGCTGGTGCCGCAGGACGCTCAGCACCTGTTCGATCGGATCCGCGACGAGCACGCGCGCACGATCGAGCAGGTCCTGCGGGTCACCGGCCACGATTCGTTGCTGGAGTCGGCACCGATCCTGGACCGCACCCTGGAACTGCGCGATTTCTATCTCGCGCCTTTGCACGCCTTGCAGGTGTCGCTGCTGTCGAAGGTCCGCGCCGCCGACGATGTGGATCCGGACCTGGAGCGCGCCCTGCTCCTGACCATCAACGGCATCGCCGCCGGCTTGCGTAACACGGGCTGAGCGATCTCGTCACTGGCGCCGCAACACGCCGCATCCGGTTAGCGGCGAGCTGGGACGAGTCGGGCAGCGACACCGCCGGAGTAGCGTCGCAGCGCACGGTCGAAGATCGTTGCGGTCAAGACCGTGACCACCAGAAGCGCCAGAGCGATGGCCACGATCGCCTGCGTCACAGAATCGTGGGTGCCCGGCCCCCAGGGTCCGTCGATCCGCTGATAGGCCAGGACGGCGATCGGGTGGAGCAGAAAGATCGACAAGCTGTGACGGCCTGGGGTTTCGAACAGGCGTGATCCGGCCGGGATCAGGCACAGCAGGCACAGCGCCGCCGCGAGGGTGAGGACCAGGAGTTCGAGCCGCGTGACGACACCTGCGAGCGTGCCGCTGGACAGTTGCTCGAACGTCTGATTGCCGAAGATCCAATGCGGATCGATGTCATGCCGCCAGACCAGGAGCGCCAGCGCGATCAGGCCCGCTGCCGCTGCCGCCCGCCAGTAGGCCGACAGTCGACCGGTCGCGTGCACGAGCCGGCGACCGTACAAATGCCCGAGGATGAAGAACGGTAGGTACACGACCGTGCGGCTGTACGCCGCGATGTTTCCGTGCAATGGAGCCATGCCGACTACAGCAACTCCGAGGACCGACAACCCCAGCGCGCATCGCGGTGCGCGTTCGATCAGCGGTAGCGCGAGCATCCACCAGATCATGGACGCGATGAACCACAGCACCCAGTACGGCGATGTCCACGCCTGCGCCACCCAATGGCCGGCGATGATGCGTAGTGCGACGACGTAGCCGACGTGCAACGTCACGCCTAGGACCAGCAACCGAGCGATGCGTTCCGGCAGGTGGTCCGACTTCGCGGTTGTGCCCACGAGGAACACGAATAGGGGAATGTGGGCTAGGTAGATCGTAGTCAGGAGAAATCGCTGGGGCTCGTAGGACCACCCTGAGGGATCGCCGCCGATGGAACGCCCCATCGAGATCTCCAAGAAGTGACCGATGACGACCAAGATGATCAGAACGCCTTTGGCGACATCGATCCGCGCATCCCTCCCCGACATGGCATCGAGTCAACCATGACGGTCCTGATCATCGATGACTCGATTCTGTTCGATCGGCTCTTTCATTTCGATGAGCGCAACTCTGAGTGTCTGCTCGATGGCCGCTGTGTCATCTGGGCGCTCGTAGCCGATGTCTTCGCTGCCGCCGGGCGGTCCGGATTTCGTCGTGCCGATCGCACACGCTAGACTCGTTGGGTCCCTCGGGACAGGCGCCCGTAGCTCAGCTGGATAGAGCATCTGACTACGGATCAGAAGGTCTGGGGTTCGAATCCCTACGGGCGCGCAATAGCGAAGATTCGCGACGTGAGACAGACGGAGGAGCCCGGGCCGGGCTCCTCCGTCTGATTCTCGCGGGTAGCGTCTCTTCGAGACGGAGTTCTGTGGTGTCAGAGCGTTTCTGATTCAGCGCAGGGTGCTGTATCGCGGGCGTGGCGCCATCGACCGTCCCTGAGCGTAGGCCTCGGTGCTGGTCGGTGAAACCCGATGGGGGTCGTGTCCGGCGTCCTGGAACGTCTCTCGTGCGATCTGGAACCAGCTCATCGGCTCACCGCCGCTCGTCACGTTGTAGGTGCCGTACGGGGCGCGGCTGGCGAGCAGGTCACGTATGCCCGCGGCCAGATCCGCCGCGTGGGTCAGCCGTCCGATCTGGTCGTCGACGACGGTCGGGTCGACGCCGTCCTCGGCCAGACGTCGCATCGTGGCGAGGAAGTTCGGACCGTCGCCCACGACCCAACTCGTGCGAACGATGTAGTGGCGCGGCACCACCTGGACGACGGCATCGGCGGCGGCCTTGGTCTGACCGTAGACGCCGAGAGGGCTGAAGAGCTCCTCGGTGGCGTGCTCCTCGACCGTGCCGTCGAACACGTAGTCGCTCGAGACGTGCACCAGAGTCAGTCGGTGAGCTGTGGCGACCTTCGCCAGTTCGACTACCGCATGGACGTTGATCCGCCACGCGTCCCGCCGCCCCTGTTCGCTCTCGGCCTCGTCGACCTTGGTGTATGCGGCGGCATTGATGATCGTGTCGTAGCGGCTCCAGTCGACATCGGCATAGGCGTCCGGATCGCTGATGTCGAAGTCGTCGTGCGCCCACGCATCGGCGTCGGGGAAGGTGTCTTGGAGGGCGCGTCCCAGCTGTCCCTTGGCGCCGAGGATGACGGTCTTCAACCGGGCGACCGGTTCGACCTCGAACAGCCGCGGGTGGGCCTTGTCCTTATCCGACAGTTCAGCCTGGTCCAGGTCGATCGGCCAGTCGATGTCGACGGTCTCATCGGCCAGGTTGAGAAAGGTGTAAGCCGCAGTTGGGCTCCAGTGGGCGTTGACCAGATACGTGTAGGCGGTCTGTGGCTCCAGAGTCTGGTACGCGTTGCCGACGCCACGCGGCACGAAGATCGCGGTATCGGGCCCCACCTCGGTCGTGAACACGGTGCCGAATGATTCACCCTCGCGTAGGTCGACCCAGGCTCCGAAGATCCGCCCCGTGGCAACGGACACGTACTTGTCCCACGGTTCGGCGTGGATGCCTCGTGTGGTGCCGACGGCATCGTTGTACGAGATGTTGTTCTGCACCGGGCCGAAGTCCGGTAGCCCCAGAGTTGTCATCTTGGAGCGCTGCCAGTTCTCCTTGAACCAGCCGCGATTGTCGCCGTGGACAGGCAGATCGACCAGCAGTAGTCCTGGGATCGTGGTCGTCTGGACGGATACGTCGGTCATTGCTCGTCACTGCCCCTGGGCGGCGTAGGCGGCCTCGACCGCAGCTTTTTGCGGGCGCCACCAGGCCTCGTTGTCGCGGTACCAGTCGATGGTCGCCGCCAGTCCGGACTCGAAGTCGTCGTACCGCGGTGCCCATCCCAGTTCGCGCCGCAGTTTCGTCGCGTCGATCGCATAACGCAGGTCGTGACCTGGGCGGTCGACGACATGGTCGTAGCCGCCGTCGGCTGCGCCCATGAGCTCGAGGATGAGCTCGACGACCTGCTTGTTGTTCTTCTCCCCGTCCGCCCCGATCAGGTACGTCTCACCGATCGCACCACGCTCAAGGATGGTCAGCACGGCATCGTTGTGATCATCGACGTGGATCCAGTCGCGTACATTCAATCCCTCCCCGTACAGCTTGGGACGAATCCCGTCGATCAGGTTGGTGATCTGGCGCGGAATGAACTTCTCGACGTGCTGTCGCGGCCCGAAGTTGTTCGAGCAGTTGCTGATCGTGGCCTGGAGCCCGAACGATCGTACCCACGCTCTGACCAGCAGATCCGATCCGGCTTTCGTGGATGAGTACGGGCTGGAAGGGTTGTAGGGGGTCGCCTCGGTGAACCGGGCCGGATCGTCCAGTTCCAGGTCGCCGTAGACCTCGTCGGTGGAGATGTGGTGGTAACGCTTCTCGTGTCGTCGCGCGGCCTCGATCAAGGTGTAGGTACCGATCAGATTGGTGTCCAGAAAAGGCCGTGGGTCACGCAATGAGTTGTCGTTGTGCGACTCGGCCGCGAAATGCACGATCGCGTCGTGCCCGGCCGTCAACTCGTCGACCAGGCCGCTGTCAGCGACGTCCCCGGTCACCAGCCGCACCCGGTCGTCGGGCAATCCGGCGAGTGAGGTCTCGTGGCCCGCATACGTCAACTTGTCCAGCACGGTGACCGCCAGATCGGTCCGACGGACCGCCTGATGAACGAAGTTGGAACCGATGAATCCGGCGCCGCCGGTCACGAGCAGGGAATGCATGCTTGCGAGATTACCGGTGACCGTGTGCCCGGCTGTCGTCCAATCCGTAGTCTTCATGCCATGCGAGGGATCATCCTGGCCGGAGGAACCGGTTCGCGTCTGCACCCGATCACGCTCGGGGTGAGCAAGCAGCTCGTCCCCGTCTATGACAAGCCCATGATCTACTACCCGCTGTCGACTCTGATGCTGGCGGGAATCCACGACATCCTGGTCATCACGACACCGGTCGATGCACAAGCATTCGAGCGTGTCCTGGGCGACGGGTCACAGTTCGGCGTGTCGATCACGTACGCCCAACAGCCGTCACCGGACGGACTCGCTCAAGCCTTCATCCTGGGCGCCGACCATCTCGGCGACGATTCTGCCGCCCTCGTCCTAGGCGACAACATCTTCTACGGTCCGGGCCTGGGTACTCAGCTGGCACGTTTCGAGCAGATCGACGGGGGTGTGGTCTTCGCCTACCAGGTGGCCGACCCGACCGCCTACGGTGTCGTGGAGTTCGATGAAGCGGGCCACGCCATCTCATTGGAAGAGAAGCCTCGCGAACCGAAGAGTAGGCACGCCGTGCCCGGCCTGTACTTCTACGGCAATGACGTGGTCGGCCTTGCGGGTGAACTCGAGCCGTCGGCCCGGGGGGAACTGGAGATCACCGATCTCAACCGGCGATACCTCGACCAGGGACGTCTGGCAGTCGAGGTTCTGCCGCGCGGGACAGCCTGGTTCGACACCGGCACTTTTGACGATCTCAGTGCCGCAGGTGAGTTCGTACGCACCATCGAGAAGCGCCAGGGACTCAAGATCAGTTGCCCCGAGGAGATCGCGTGGCGTAAGGGCTGGCTCAATGACGCCGAGTTGGCCGAGCGCGCCGAGCCGCTGCGCAAGAGCGGCTACGGCGAATATCTGGTCGGCCTGCTTCGCTGATTGTTGTCATTCATTGGTCGCCTGGAGCAGTCCAGGTAGCCCGCGTCGGACCAACAACTGGTAGAAGATCGCGGGCGACTCGTCACCGGTGAGGGTCACGCGGAGCCAGCCGTCGGTGGTGTCGACCTCGGCACCCTTGAGCACCTTGCTCCACGCCTGCAGGCTGATCTTGTCCGTGCCCGATTCAAGATTCTTCTCGACGACCTTGGCCGTGTCGCCAGGATCATCGGAACTGACGCACAGCACCTGCGTGGGTTCGCCGTCGTCGCGCACCCCGATCGCGATGTTCCCGGGCGCGCCGGCGAACTTCGCTGACGCGAGTTGCGCTGCCACGGCATCGCCCAGGCAATCCGCGACCCCCTGGTACGCCTTGGCGTCCCGCATGGAGTCGCCGTCGTTGCCCACGGCGTCCTCCACCGGACGTCGTGCACCAGCGGTCACCACGGTGTCGTCGTCGTACCAGATCGTGTTGAACGCCCCGATGATCGGTGCGCCGAACGTCTCGTCGGCGGGGTCGATCTTGTGGTCCTCGGCCCGGACCAGCAGCGTGCCGCCCTCCAGGTCACTGCGTTCACCTTCGAGCTTGCCGTAGGTCGTGTCGACATCGGCCACGCCGGTCAACCGGATGACGGTGTTCGGTGGCTGACCGTACGAGACGGCCGTCGCATTCGGATCGGAGCCCGAGGGCAGATAGTCGCCGATCACCCGCATGTACTGCGCGAGGCTGCCGTAGCCGTATCCGGAGGCCTGACCATAGGGCGTCGTGACCTTGTCGAAACCGCCCAACTTCTGGATCGCCGCGACATCGGTGAAACCCCACCAGGTGGTCGATTCGGAGTTCGCCGGGGTCGCCGCCAAGGCGCGCTCCAAGGGGGTGTCGGAGAGGCTTGAACCACCTCCACCGCCCCCGCCGCACGCGGTCAGAATGAGCGTCATCGACAGGGCCATGAAGCCGGCCCGGAGCATCCCCGATCTCATGGCGGCCATCTTGGCACAGGGCCCTCGGACCGGACATGGGTGTGATGTTGTCCACCTTCTGCATGAAAAATCCTTCAAGTCATGTACCGTGCGGGACACCGTGGCGAAACATGCGCCCACCGAGGAGGACGAACATCCATGGCAGATGTGCAGGCAGCACTCGATTCGGCCGGACTGACGAACCAGCACGTTCGTGAGTACGTCGAGCATTGGGCCGGTGTCACCGGCGCCGAACGCGTAGAGGTCGTGTCCGCGGCCGACGACGCACGATTGATCGCCGAATCGCTGGAGGCGGGAGAGCTTCTGCCCGCCGGCGAGGGCCTGTACTACTCCCGCTCGTACTTCAAGGACACCGCGCGCGCCGAGGAGCGCACGATCGTCGCCACGAGTAACGAGAACGACAAGGGCATCTACAACAACTGGAAGCCCGCCGCGGAGATGAAGCCGAAGCTCGTCGAGCTGATGACCGGCGCGTCGGCGGGCAAGACCATGTACGTGATCCCCTACCTGATGTCGCCGAAGGGCTCGCCGGTCGAGAAGTTCGCCGCCGGTGTGGAACTGACGGACAACCGCAACGTCGTCCTGCAGATGATCCGCATGGCTCGCGTGGGCGTCGAGTACGTCAACGACCTGGGCGACTCGTTCGTCAAGGCCGTGCACGTGACCGGCGATCTGGAGAACCTGGGCCAGGGCACCCCCGACGACAAGCGCTACTTCGTGACCGTCGCCGACGAGCGCACCATCTTGCACTTCGGTTCGTCGTACGGCGGCAACGCGCTGCTGGGCAAGATCGCCCACGGTCTGCGTCAGGGCTCGTACGACGGCTGGAAGAACGGCTTCCTGGTCGAGCAGTTCATGCTGCTGGGCATCACCGACAAGCAGACCGGCAAGAAGTACAACATCTGCGGTGGCTTCCCGTCGGCCTCGGGCAAGACGAACCTGGCCATGACGCTGGCGCCCGACGCGCTCGGCGACCGCTACTACGTCGAGTTCTACGGCGACGACATCGCGTGGATCTGGGTCGGCGACGACGGCAA
>Ga0164243_10001089_pt1 | contig 46909 bp, 70 predicted proteins | sample OricompcompostOP_FD_108781 | JGI IMG/M metagenome (GOLD analysis project Ga0164243, IMG submission 108781) | Organic Plus compost microbial communities from Emeryville, California, USA - Original compost - Organic plus compost (OP) | ecosystem: Engineered > Solid waste > Mixed feedstock >...
ACCAGCGGCGATGCTCGTTGGCAAAGGGGTTCCCGGAGCGCTAGCGGAGGGGTTCCCACGGCAGCTTTACGGGCTGCACAGGTCGATACAGAACGCATGGCGAACCATGATCAACTAACCTCGGGATTGTGGGGGTCAATCGGGGGGGCGCACAAGCAAGTGAACGCTTGCAAAGCAGCCAACATACCGCTTGGTACGGAGTGTCAACCAAAGTTGACGCATGCCGGCGCAGACGCCGGCGATTGGGCGCTGTGCGCCATGGTGGCACCCCACTTGACCTGCATAGATACCACGTGATGCGATCCAACACCATAGGATCGGCCACCAGGGCGCCCCAAGAGGCGCCCCATCGTTGACCAGGGCAAACGTCGGAGCGTGCTCGCTTCGTCGCTCGCAGTCACCACGTTTGACCCCGGCGTTTTAAACGCCGGCTCGACTCTCCTCATACTATCCACCCCCGAATCTGTGTAGATTTTGCTAGAATGTCGTTCTGTTTGATGGTAACAATTTGGTTACTGGCCCCAGGTGAAAGGGGGTATATCAAATCGTTACCTTTGTTGTGCGAGGAGAAGCGCGTTTCCTCGTACATTCTTCTTATAGAGGGGTTTTAAAGAAAGGGGAGGGGCGGAACGCCCGAAGCCCCTCCCCGAACATGGCCGGCCTTCTGAGGGCCGGCCCGAACGAACGAGGGCAGAGGGCTCTAAAGCCCGTCGCCCTCATGTAGAGAGAAGACCTCGAAAGAAAAGGGCTCCGCCCATATGGAGCGGAGCCCGATTCAGAGGGAAAGGGTAAGGCTGCAACAAGCCCCGTAGACAGTGCCTTACCCTTCCCCTCGTCCTTGGCGGGCTTCTAGCCCGCATATGGCAGCGGTCACTTGTTCTGGACCGCTGCCCTTTCTGGCGCATGCGCGCGAGAAAGTCAAAAGCGGGTCATCCTCGCTACGATTTCCCGGATCGCCTCGGTAGCGGCCAGAGGTACGACACGAGAGGTTACGCGCTTGTGCTCCAGGTCGATCACGGCAATGGTGCCGTAGTCCTCTAGCCTGTACTCATCAGCGCTCAATGCGCTGATGAGGTTGTCGATACCCTCTTTCACGGCAGGCGTCATGCCTGGCCTCCTAACCTTCTCGGGAAGTGGGTCCACAAGTTCACCCTGTCATCGCCGGTTAATGCCTTCACAGCGTGCCCCCGAGGACGCTGCGGCGGAACTGGACGTGGAGAGCTCGAATTGTGCCTTGCATGCCGCGCTCGAAGGCGCGGCGCAGAGTTGAGTCAGGACGCAGGACCAGGGCCGCGGCGTCACGTAGCGCCTGCGGCGGCCGGCGTCGGGTGAAGAGCATGGGGTGCCGCCCACAGCGGCACGGGATGACGACGACTTCATACATCTTTGCCCTCCTTCCTGTGGAAGGGGAGGACGCGACGCCCCCAACCCCCGAGACCCGCCGCGCCCTCCCCGGTGCGGCAGGCGATCCCTTGCGCCGGCCGCGTGCGGTCGCCGACAGCGCAGAGAGATTGACGAGCGACCGCGATAGAGAGGGCGCCGTACACGCCAATGACCGGCGCCCTCAGCCTGTGGGGGTGCAGGTGCGAGTCGGGAGCGATTCCGGCTCGAACCTTGCGTGAGCAGTCACAATGTAGCACCAGGGGCAGGTTTCGGCCTAGCCGCAAATGTTGCGTTTTGGCTACGGGAACACGGGAATGTGTTTCAGTCCAAAACGTCCCCATTTGTCGGGATCACGACGCTTCCCTTGGCGGGCAACGTGACGATGAGCCGCCGCTCTCTGAGCAGGGCGAACGCCTGCCGGATCGTGTTGCGGCCTACGCGGAAGTAGTGCTGTAGCTCAACCTCGCTCAAGACTGTCTTCGCAGGCCAGCGGCCATCTTTGATCCTGGCTTCGCACCATGCCGCTATCTGCTGGTAGCGGTAGACGGTCGGGTCCCAATCTTCGTCGTCCCATGGCGGCTCGTTCGTCAGCATGGGCGGACCCTAAAGGGCCTGTGACCTGCGGTCATAGACCGGACGGTAACTGGCTGTGTCGGCATAGCCCTATACAGGACGGTATAGGTCACGTACCCTTGTGGTATGGAAGCCGTCTCGAACGATGGCGGGCCGTCGCTCGCCCTGCCGATAGGCAAAACGGAACTGACTCGCCGCCACCTGATAGCGGCGCGCAGGCGAGGGTTTCGGCCCGATCTCCTCAACGTCCACGAGGATTCGCTAGGGCTTCAGGGGTACCTGGAGCTGGCGCACGCGGCCGGCCTCCTGGAGGACCGGCTACCCGAGGCACACAGCCCGGTACCGGCGATGCGCCGTGTCTGGGTCGTGCCCGATATGGGCTTTGTCGAGCTGGTGACGGGCGACCATGGCTGATCCTGCCCCGCGGCCCAACTACCACTTGCGCGAGGTGGATGGGCTGATATGGGTGTACGCCGATGGCGTGCGACACAGCCGGTACGGGGTGAGGATGCCGGAGAACGGTCGCGGCCGGCGAGCCTTGGAGGCTGTTCCGGATCTGCTCAACAAGAAAAAGCTGCCGTTCTCTGTGCAGATGGACGCGTTCTCTTTCTATCTTCACTTCCTCTGGTGACCCTTTGACCCTCCCCCGTGGGCGGCGTAGGGGCGGCCCCTGTCATCCCTGCCTGGATGACTGCTCCTTTGAGCCGTGCTCCCGCTCGCGGGGGAGCCTCAACCTCGTACACTCATGACAGAAGCCCCGCCTTCCACGAGAAAGCGGGGCTTCTGCTTTGGCCAGACAGCGAGGGTGCATGCGGGGTAGGCAATTCCGCTCGTCTGGCCCGGCGACGCCCGTACGAAGCCGTCCGCTACATGTGAAGGGGACGCCGAGTGAAGATCCCCCAGCTTCGGGCTTCGCGAGGCATGACTAAACATACACTGATCTTTGAGTAGAAGTAAAGCTCCGCACCGCCCTAGCATTGCTGAGGCCAAAGAGATCGTCCTGGGGGCGATCCGCCAGGGTCGTACGGTCGATTGGGCGATGACCTCCGTGGGTCGTCATCCGAGGACGTACGAGGACTGGCGTAAGAAGGACGCCTCGTTCCGCGACCAGGTTGACCTGATCCGGGCACGCCGTACGAACGGCGTGGACATGCCGGCGCTCTCCTTCGAGGAGTTCCGCCGCGACTACTTGGGGTCGCAGACGTTCGGCCATCAGTCGAACATGATCGCTGTCGTGGAGGGGCGGGAACCGCCCTGGCTGCACCCGAGCATGATCTACGAGCCTCGCTCGCGTCAGCACATCCTGATCAACGTTCCCCCAGATCATGCCAAAACGGTCACGCTGACCATTGACTATGTTACGTACCTGATCGTGACGAACCCGAACGAGCGGGTTGTTCTTGTGTCGAAGACGCAGGAACTAGCGAAGCAGATGCTTTGGGCTATCAAGCAGCGTCTAACTCACCCAAAGTACGCCCGCATGCAACGGGACTTCGGGCCGGCCGAAGGCTTCAATTCTGAGGACGCCATCTGGCAGGCGGACAGGATCTATTTCCCTTCGTCCATTCGTGACCCTGAGGAGAAAGACCCGACCGTCCAGGCCATCGGTATCGGTGGCCAGATTTACGGCGTTCGCTCGACCAAGATTTTTCTTGATGACGCGGTGCTTCTGAGCAACGCGCATTTGCACGAGAGCCAGCGGCGCTGGCTGACGCAGGAAGTCATCACCCGCCTTGGTGACACGGGGCAGCTCGTTGTCGTGGGCACGAGGGTTGACCCGATCGACCTCTATTCGGAGCTGCGTAATCCGGACAACTATCCGGACGAGGAAGAGCCTCCCTGGACTTACCTCGGCATGCCGGCCGTCCTCGAATACGCGGACGACTCTAAGGATTGGGTGACGCTCTGGCCGCGCTCTGATCAGCGCTGGCCCAACAGTGAGGACCAGGCCGACGAAGACGGCCTCTATCCTCGCTGGTCTGGTCCTAAGCTCGCCAAGCGCAGGGCGCTTGTCGGCCCGCGGATCTGGTCGCTCGTCTATATGCAGATGGACGTGCCGTCAGATTCGATTTTCCAGCCGGCAGACATCAAGGCGTGCACCAACGGTAACCGTACGGTGGGTGTGCTTTCCTCGTCCAACCCGCATCACCGCGACAGCGGGATGCAGGGTTTGTACGTCATTTGCAGCATGGACCCCGCCATGGCCGGCGAGACTGCGACGATCGCGTATGCGGTTGATCCGAAGGACCTGAAACGGTACGTGCTCGAAGCTCACCGCATGCGGGCGCCGAGCCCGCAAGCGATCCGCGACATCATCCAGCACTGGACGGACAAATACCAGCCGTCATGCTGGATCGTGGAGAAGAACGCCTTCCAGCTCTTCCTCACTCGTGACGAGCAGATCCGGCAGTACCTCGCTAATCGAGGCGTCAGCCTGGTCGAGCATTACTCGTCAAACAATAAGCTTGATCCTGACTTCGGTGTCGCTTCCCTCGCCCCGCTCTTCACAGAGCGGATGATTGAACTGCCTTCTAGTCACAATTCCGAGGGCGTCAAAGCCCTCGTTGAGCAGCTCATCACGTGGCGCCCTGGCGCCAAAGGCAAAGATCTCGTTCAAGACCTGCCGATGGCCTTGTGGTTCGCCGAGATCAAAGCTCGTGAAGTGGTCGCGTCGCGCACCGCGCGAGCGAACTCCCACGCAAATTCAAAGTACGTTCCGAGATACCGGCGCGGAGCGCAGCAGGTTGTTCGGATTGACGATTGGCTTCGTAGCCAGAATGAAGTAACCCTTGCCTCGTGATATGAAGTTCATCGCGGCCAAGGTGCGCGAGCTGCGCACGAACGCCGCCGAGCGCGACCGCGCAATGTCGGACATTTACGAGGTTCGTAACGGCAACATCGACGCGGTATATCCTCAGATGTTCAACGAGGATTTCCCGAAGCCGATCATCTCGAACTTCATCGACATCGCAGCCAGAGATGTCGCCGAGAGCCTGGCCCCGCTGCCTTCCTTCAACGCGTCCGCGACCAACATGGTTTCGGACCGGGCGCGGGAGCGCGCCGATAAGCTGACCAAGGGCGTAGCCTACTATCTGCAACACTCCAGGCTCCAGAAGCAGATGTATAACGGCGCGGACTATTACGCGTCGTACGGCATGATGCCCATCATCATCGAGCCTGACTTCGACGCGAAGTGCCCGCGCTTCCTGATTCAGGACCCGCGCAACACCTACCCCGAGATTGACCGTTTCGGGCGTGTCCGCTCGTACACGAAGGTTTTCAGAAAGAGCATCGCTGACCTGTGCGCGGAATACCCCGAGCACGCGGATAGGATTCCCGGCGCCGGGGAGACGCCGTACTCTCAAACGCTTATCGAAGTCGTCTTGTATATGGACGACTCGACAACAAACATGTTCCTCCCTGACCGGCACGACCTTCTGTTGTCGGAGGTGAGGAATCCGCTAGGGCGATGCCCTGTCGTAATCGCGCAAAGACCAGGACTGGTCTTGGCTCGCGGACAATTCGATGACGTTTTGTGGACGCAGGTTGCGCGCAACAGATTCGCGAACCTGGCCATGGCCGCCGCCGAAATGGCGACCGAGGCACCCCTAGCAGTACCGTACGACGTCCAAGAGGTCTCTTTCGGCCCTCATGCAATGATCAGGTCGCAGACTCCGGAGAAAATCCGGAGGGTCGCGACCGAGCTTCCGCAAGCGGCCTTCATTGAAGGCCAGATGCTCGACGCGGAGTTGAGGACTGGCGCCCGCTATCCTGAGTCGCGTACCGGAAATATGGACGCGTCGATCATTACCGGGCAGGGCGTTCGAGCCCTGCAAGGCGGATTCGACAACCAGATCAGGGCGGCTCAAGATGTGCTCGCGGACGCGTTCCGCGAGGCGGTCTCGATCGCGCTCATGATGCATGAGCGCTACTGGCCTGACGAGGAACAGAGCATCGCCGGCAACGCCGATGGCGTGCCGTACGAGGTCAAGTTCAAGCCGTCCAGGGACATCAACGGCGCCTATCGCTCGATTGACGTTTCCTACGGCTTTGCCGTGGGGCTGGACCCTAACCGGTCCCTCGTCTTCATCCTGCAAATGCTGGGTGCTCGCCTGATCTCCAAGGATCTGGCGCGCAGGCAATTCCCGTTCAACGTGAACGTCACGGAAGAGGCTGCGAGGATCGAAATCGAAGACCTTCGAGACTCGCTGGTCCAGTCAATGGCCGGCTACGCGACAACCCTCCCGATGATGGCGCAAGCGGGCATGGACCCCGGCGAAGCCGTAGGCCGAATCGCAGCCGTCATCAAGGGCAGGCAAAAAGGTAAGGCATTGGAAGATGTGGTCTCGGAAGCATTCGCGCCTCCGGAGCCCCCGCCCGGATCTGAACTCATGCCTGGTGTTGAGCCCGCCATGGGCGGCGCTCCCGGCATGCCGGGCGGGGGAGGGCCTTTTGGCGCCCCGGCGCCCGGTCAGGCGCAGATGGGTCCTGGCGGTCGCCCCGACCTTTTGACAATGCTGGCCGGGTTGAATAGCGGGGGCGGGCCGACGACGAATGTGAACGTAAAGCGGGCGCTGCCCGCGTAAGGAGTGAAGCCATGGCCTGGCTGAAGTACACGAAGGCGATCGTTGCCGGCGTTGCCGCCGTTCTGATCGTTGTTTCTGGCGCCATGACGGGCGCACCCGTCAGCACCGAGGCGATTATCGCTGTCCTCGGCGCGCTGGGCGTCTTCGCCCTGCCGAACAAGGAGGCGACGGCGTGAGCCAGTATCCGAGCGTCGGCCGCTTCGTCCATTACGTGTCCTATGGGACACCGCGAGGCGAATACAAGAGTGAATGCCGAGCCGCGGTCGTGACCGCGGTCAAGGACGCAGAACTAGGCGTCGTCAGCCTGTGCGTCATGAACCCGGATGGGCTTTTCTTCAACAAGGAAGTGAAGCTCGACAACTCCCACCCTGGTGGCTCGTGGCATTGGCCCGAGCTGGTCTAAGGAAATCGATATGCACAAGGGAACCTGTCACATGCCTAAGCCCGCCCGTAACCCGATGAAGGGCGGTCACGCCAGCGCCTACGAGGCTCCGCCTCGCACGAGCGGCATGCCGCGGCGCACCACGAGCGCCGGCGTCGCGAAGACCGTCAATGTCAGCGAGGTCAAGCCCGGTCAGGGCACTCGCGCCGATGGCCAGAAGGTCAGGCGAGTCGCGTAGCCGATGGCTGACAAGCGTGGCGGATACCAGCGCCCTAGGCGCCCTGCCCCTGCCTCTGGTCCTGGTGCTCTGAGTCGTCGCACCGATAGCCAGCCGACGCGGCGCATCCCTGATGCGCAGTACGGCGAGCAGTCCGCCATGCAGTCCATTCAGGCGGGCGCGCCGATGGAGGGCAACGCCCTTGGCCCTGGCGGTGGCGGCGCTCCGCCGATGATGTCGCCTGGTGCCGGCGGTGGCCCTCCGGTTGACGTGGTGCCCTTCGGGGCACCGTCCAGCCGATCCGACGAACCGATCACGTCCGGTATCGACATGGGTGCCGGCCCCGGTAGCGCCTCTCTCGGCATGCTCGACGAGCAGACGCTTCAAGAGCGAGCCGACAAGGAAAGCCTGATCCGCTATCTACCCGTGTTCGAGTTCCTGGCTAACCGTCCGGGAGCCTCCGCTTCGCTCCGCAGTCTCGTTCGTACCTTGAAGGCGTCTCTTTGAGCTGGCTTGACCGCTTCTCCGTCGCTTCCGCGGCCTTCGGCTCCGCCTGGGGCGCAGCCCTTGACCTAGCGACGAGTCCCTTCGATGACGATGAAGAGTCGTTCACGGAGATCGTTTCGAACATCGGCAAGCTTGGCCTGTCGAGCATCAACGCGGTCGCGCAGGTGGGGCTAGGTGTCGGCGGTGGCCTGCTAGAGGGCGCCTCGTGGCTTTCCGAGAATGTCGTGCTGGAACCGCTGTCTACAGCGGTGACCGCGACGAGTCTCGCCGATTCGGACACCTGGCTTCAGCAAAACGGGTTGAACCGCTGGAACGCCTTGTTCGATTCACGCACCTGGTCTAAGGCGCGCGGCGTCGCGGACGTTCGTTCGTTCGGTCAGTCTGTTGTCGCCATGTTCGTTACCGATGACGTTGTTGCGGAAGAACAGGAATTCGAGCGGCTCAAAGACTCGTTCGTCTTCAACGCAGTCAGCGGCACGATCGATGCCGCCGCTAACATTTTCTTGGACCCTACGATCGTGGGCGGCAAAGTGGTTGCCGCCGGCAAGGCTGTCAAACGGGGTTTCGGCGCCGGCCACCGGGCCGGCGACCCTTGGCTGCAACGACAGATCGCCAAGCGGACTAACATCGGCGTTGGCGATATCGACCCATGGGACTACGCGCAGAGCAAAGCGGTTGACGACTTCCTGGATTGGGCGCAGAACAAGACCGGACGCCAGATCGCCAATCACGAGGCTGTCAAAAAGAGCGCTTACCCGTCTGTGATCGCCGGTCTTCTCCAGGAGACCGATAAAGAGACCGGTCGGCTCATCATCGCTCACGCCTACGGCTCGCCGAAGGCTTTCGAAGAGCTTGCCAAGCGCCGTGACGATCTGGCGTTCCGCCTCGCCCGCGCAGACAATCAAGTCAACTTCGCTCTTCAGTACGAGGTGTCGCGGTCATGGCGTGACAGGTTGCCGGTTCCGCCTATTCGGCGCGTCACGAAGCCGAAGGAGCCCGAACCCGAGCAGCTTCCCCTTTTCGACATTGGGGCTTTCCCCGAAGGGAAGGTCGGCGAGAAGGCGAAGAGCGGAGGCGTTGACGAGCCCGAGGGCCTGGAGCCCGCCGCGGGTTTTGGTGGCCTTCCTGCCGGCAAGCAGTTCGCCTATCCCAGCATCGTCGGCAACCTGCCGAAAACGGTCAAGGGCCAGTACTTCATCGCGCCGAAGACTGCCGCCGAGGGCGGCCCATACTGGATGAAGGGGCCAGTTGATGCCGACAGCATCAAAGAAATGGTCCCGTACTTCAACTCCCGGGCGAAAGCGAAAGCCTTCCGGGAATGGGAGCAGCTTTCGATTCCTGGCCTGCCGGCCAAGGACGAGCAGTGGAAGGCCGCTAAGTCGTGGCGTCAGCACAATACGACGCTAGGTCAAACGGTTGATGATTGGGACGAGTCCATGAGCATGCGCGTCATGCCGTGGGATCGCCAGGCGACCAAATGGTTTTTGTCGTATCAGCGGGAGCTGTCGCAGAAGTACGGCAAAGAACTCGACTTGCTGAACGCTGCCGTTGGTAGCGGCGGCGAGAGCCGCGGCGTATGGAACGCCATGATCGGCCAGGTGATCGAGCCTGGGAACAGACAACTAATGAAGGCCGATCGGACGCTCGCCTACGATTGGGAAACCCGTTCCGGTGTCGCCGAGAGGATTATCCAGCCGAAGGGCTTCGGCCTCCCGGTGCGGGTGATTCAGGCGGTGCCGTGGCACGTGGCCCGCGCTTTCACGGAGAAGCGCCCGCCTTCGTGGATTGACCCGAACCGAGGCGACTCTCACGCGGCTTTCGCCGCGTACCTGAACAGCGCTGACATTATCGACCCGCACGAGAAGGACCAGCTTCTACGCCGTTACATGGCTGCGTTCGACCCGACCGACAAAAAGGAACTACTCGTTCGTGTCGAGGCTACGGCTATCCGCAACATGGCGACCAAGTATGGTCTTTCCGAGGAGGCTGCGGCGGCTATAGCGCAGCGTTCTATCAGCGAGCGGAACAGCGTGGTTCAGCAGTTGCGTAAGCAACAGCCGAACCGGTACGCGGCTGATGTGGCGGTGACGAAGGAGCGCTTCCCGTGGGAAGACTATCCGATCGATGATGACCTGATTCCGGTCACGGCCCCGATCCTGGAGACGCAGGAAGTCAACTCTATCCCGCTGATGGATCTTCAACGGTATGAGCGCGTGTTGAAGGCTAACGCGAAGACGCTGCGGGCTTTCGACCGCGGCGCGGCGAACATCGGCGAATTCATGGACCGCGCCTATGACGTGTTCAACCCGTTGTGGTCCTTCTCCGTCTTGATGCGTTTCGGGTACACGATCCGGACGCTGACCGATGACATGCTGCGCATTTGGGCGTCTCTCGGCGCGATGAGCATCATGGGCAATGTCCATGCCGGCTTGAAGAACATGCTGACCGAAGACGGCCAGTCCTGGCGGACCTTTGACCCGTCGAAGGGCGCGCTCGGCCAGCGTGCACGCAACATCCGTACCGGCCTCGCTCGCTCGTATCTGGGTGCCGCTGCCGCGGCCAGCCCTAAGGACGTGGCGAAGGTGCTGCGTGCCGAGGTTGATCGGATGGGGCGTGACATCGAATCCGTCCGGAAGATCACCGATCTCGGTTGGACGTACCGAGGCAGGAAGTTCGAAGCCCCTTATGGGGGCAGGGCCGGCGTCTACCGGCAGGTAGTTGGCGCCACCCATGAGGCCATCGCCAGAACGTCAGCACAGATCATCGAGCAGCTTCGCAGCGACTACGCGCATTGGGACGTGGTCAACCCTGGCGATGCGAACCATCTCGATTCGTGGGTGTACGCGGTCAACAACCAGATCGCACAGAGCGCCATCGGCAAGAGGTTCCTTGAAGGCTGGACGGGTGAGCAGGTAGAGCGCTGGCTTCGCACGTCGGCGGAGGGCCACGCTGTTCGGAAGAAGATCGGCACTGCCGGCCGCGACCCTGAGCGGCTCGCCGGCACAGTGCAAGCCGTAGTCGATCAGTATGTTCCGATCCTTCGTGACGCTGACGATCCGATGCTTCTCCGCCGCCTGGCGCTCGAAGGCAAGCTCGACGCGAAGACGCTAGAGCAGGTGTTCCCCAACCCCGTTGATCGACCTCAAGTTCACGGGCCGACGATCGACGACAACCTTTACATGGGTCCGTTGACGAAGTTCCGCGACTCGATCGTCTCGACTGGTTTCAAGTGGCTGTCGCAGATCCCGTCAGACAAGCTCATGCGTCACCCCACGTTCCGCACGCTCTACCAGGACAGCATTCGCCGGCAGTACGACAACCTTCGTCGCCTCCGCGACGATGACCTGATCACGGGCGATGACCTGAAGGCGATGGAGCACACGGCGCGCGAGTCCGCGCTGAAGGGCGTGCAAGACCTGCTCTATGACGTGTCCACGAAGTCGAACGCCGCGCACATGGCGCGGTTCGTAACGAGCTTTTTCAGCGCGTGGGAAGACAGCATCAGCAAATGGAGCCGGCTTGCCATGGACAAGCCGCAGTTGCTCTTCATCGGGACGAAGATCTACGAAGCCCCGAATGAGATGAACTTCGGGATGACGACCGACCCGGACGGCAACAGGGTCCCGCGGGTTCAGGTCGTGGATGAAGACGGGAACGTTGTCAAGCCTGAAGACTCTACGGTTGACGGCAACGAACGCATCGTTCTCCGCCTCCCTGAGTGGGCTAAGAAAGTCATCCCCGGCGCCGAGGATCTCGGCCCGCTGCCGATTCCGAAAGAATCGCTCAACCTCATTTTGCAGGGCAATCCGTGGTGGCTGCCGGGCGCCGGCCCATTGGTGCAGGTGCCTATCGGCGCCATCGCCAAGGACCAGCCGACCATCAAGGAAGTGTACGAGTGGGCGACACCGTACGGTGCGCCCGATATTGCCGATGTGATGCTGCCGGGATGGTTGAAGCAATCCCTGAAGGCGAACGCCGGCCTCGACGATCCCACGTATGCGAACCAGTACACGCAAATCCTTCTCACGGAGGAGTACCGGATTCGGAAGGGTGAGCGTACTCGACCCGGACCCGTCCAGTTTGAGAAGGAGATCAGGGCGCGCACTGACGCCGCCTTCAAGGTCCGCTCTTACGTGCGGTTCTTCGCGCCGTTCACGGCAGATTTTCAGAGCCCGTATCAGTTCTATATCGACCAGTACAGGAAACTTGCGGAGGCGCACGGCGACGAAGCCGACGAGCGTTTCTACGAGGTTTACGGCGACGACCTGTACCTGTTCACTACAGCGCTGAGCAAGAGCAACACCGGTATCCGCGCGACGGATACCGCCTATCTGGCTACAAAGAAATACGCTGACCTGATCGCAGCCAACCCGGAGTATGGGGCTCTCATCATCGGCCCTGACCTGAATAAGGGTGGCTTCAATCAGTACGTTCACGAGGCGCAGTTCTCTCAGATTGTTCAGCCTGGTACGGGCTTGACCTCGCGTGAGCATCGCACGCCTTTGCAGGCGCTCGCGGACAATGACCGCAAGCTGGGCTGGATGAAGTTTCAGCGCTATATGGGCATCGTGACGAACATGGAAACGTCAGGCCGGTACTCGCGTGACCAGATCGCCGCCGCTCGGCGGGCGATCGTGGAGTTCATCGGCGAGGACAACGAAGCCTGGCTTGATGATTACCAGAACACGGATAGGGCGAAGATTCCGAACCGTATCGCCTTTTTCGAAGATCTGGTGAGAGAGCCAAAGCTGATCAATGATCCGATGCGGACTGACCTTCGCGTGCTGGCCGAATATCTGGCGGTGCGGCGCAGCTACGTGGATCACTTGGCCGCGCTCAAAAAGGCCGGCCGCGCTAGCACGCTGACCGCTCGTGAGAATGCTGGGCTGGCGGATCAGTGGAGGCGCATACAGGATGCTTTTGCTGGATCGGATACCAGGTTCGGGGATCTCTTCTGGCGGTATCTTTCGCACGATGAATTGCAGGTAGCCTAATGGCTGACGATTGGTGGAGTGACTTCCTGGCTCGGCTCTTCGGGGCTGAGTCCGCATGGGCGCAGTCCGCGCAGGCGCGCGGCAGGGCCGGCATGGATCTAGGGGCTCGGATCAACGCTGAGTTGCAGCGTCAGGAGTCGATTGCTTCGACTGCTGCCAGTCCGACGCCTACGCCGCAGGCGACTGGACAGCAGCAGCAACAGCAGCGCAATCCGAACGCTCGTGACGATGAGGCCGCGGCCGCGCGCGCCCGCGATAGCGCGCTCGGCGTGCCGGCGATGAGTGACCTGTATGGGACCGTGCCGCAAGGCAAGGTCTACATGGGCAACAAGCGCGTCATGCGCGGCCAGAACCTACAGAACTCGCCTGTTCTGGAGGATATCGGCGAGGTGATCGCGCAGGTTAACGAGTGGTCGCCTAAGAAAATCAAAAAATTCAATGAGCTTGCGATCGATGCCGGCTACCTGAAGGAGCCGACGAAGAATCTCGACGAGATTGAACGCATCTGGTCTGCGCTGGCTATCCGCTCGGCGAAGATGTGGGAACGCCAAATCGGCTTGACGCCGTGGCAGATCCTTGAACGGTACGGCGCCCGCGGAACGGGCGACGACGCCGGCCGCGCTAGCGGCCCGGTGACGACGACGACCGTCAACCGCACGATCAACCTGACGAGCCCTCGTGATGCGAATGCTCTGGTTGACGCTGCCCTTCAGCAGCGCCTAGGTCGGTCTCCTACCGACAAGGAAAAGAAAGATTTCTTGGCCGCGCTTCGCGAGGCCGAGAAGAAAGAGCCCTCGATCACGAAGACGACGACCACGACGACCGGCAGCGGCACAGAGAGCGTGTCTTCTACGTCGAACACGGAAACGTCTGGTGGCGTGGACACGAGCAACTTCGCCCGTGAGTGGGCGCTGCAACACAATAAAGACGAGGCGGGCAGCTATCAAGCGCTGGCGTATTACATGCCTCTCTTCTATCAAGCACTTGAAAGTCCTGTCTGATGCCGTGGCCACCTACTGAGGCCACCGATTTTCAAATCCCTATCGAGTGGCAGCTTAGCGCCGGCTCGACGCCAGGGCTCGAATCCGATCAGCTTGTTGGCACTGAGTCAACGTCTCTTCTCGACGCATCGACGGGCGCCATGGCGCCCAATGCACTGAATGTCTACGACAATCCGCTTGACATTCTGGAGCAGATCGAGCAGCAGCAGAAGGCGCAGCGCCAGGCACTCGCCCCTGAAGGTGCCGAGGGTAAGCGACAGCAGGTTATCGAGCTGGCGAAGCAGAAGCTCGGAATGAACTATGTGTGGGGTGGCGAGTCCGACGCGGAGGGCGGCTACGACTGTAGCGGCCTTCTCTGGTGGGCTTTCAAGGAAGCCGGCATTTCCATGCCTCGTGTGAGCATGGCGCAAGCGGAGCGCGGCAAGCGCGTCCCGATCAGTGAGCTGAAGCCGGGCGACCTGGTGGCATGGGAGAACAACCCCGCGCAGAGGGGCGCCGATCATATCGCCCTCTATCTAGGGGATGGCCAGATTCTTGAGGCGCCTCGCACCGGCTTGAAGGTTCGTATTCGTAAGCTCTCGTCGGCTGAGCTGCAAAACCTGTCCCGTACGTGGGGCGTTAAGCTGGATTACTAGTGGCAAAGACACAACAACAGTGGGCCGACTATTACGGCTGGGCGCTGTCGCTTCTGAAGTCCGACAAGTCTCTTTGGGATCTTTTTCAGAAGGCGATCAAGGGCAATTGGACTGCCCAAAAGTTTGTCTCTGAGCTGAAGAAAACTTCGTGGTATCAGAAAAATTCGGAGCAGGCTCGCAAGACGCTCGCCCTGAAGCACACTGACCCTGAAGAGTGGCGGGCTCGTGTTCGCACGATCTTCCAGGAGATTCAGGGCTTGGCCGGCCAGATGGGCGTGCGTAACGTCAACTGGCAAGTCTATTGGGACATGGCCGAGGACGCTCTGATGTTCGGCTGGTCGAACGCGAAGCTGAAGCAGGAGATCGCCAAGCATCTTTCCAGCAAGGGCGGCACTTACGGCGGTGACGCCGAGAACGCCCGTCAGCAACTTGAACAGTACGCGTTCAGCATGGGCATCAAGCTTGATTCTGGCGTGATGCACGGCTGGTTGAAAGGCATCATCAACGGCACCAGGACCCTTGACGACTACAAGGGCTGGATCATGAAGCAAGCCATGAGCGCCTTCCCGGCGCTGGCTGAACAGATCAAGGGTGGCCTGTCTGTCCGCGATATCGCGGACCCGTACATGTCGGCGATGGGCCGCATTTTGGAGATCAACGCCGAACAGCTCTCCCTCGACGACCCGATTATCCGGGGCGCTTTGACGATGACCGGCCAGGACGGGAAGCAGGCGTTGAAGCCGCTGTGGCAGTTCGAGAATGAGCTTCGCAAAGATCCGAGATGGTTGAAGACGAACAACGCGAGGCAGTCTTTGAATAGCACGGCCCGGACGATCGGCCAAATGTTCGGGGTGAGCATCTAATGCCGTACGTATTCAATCCTTACACTTACTCGTACGTCTACTATCCCGAAGGCAGCCCGCCTCCGAAGTTCGACATGAGCGGCGAGGAATACATCCCTGGCTTTGCCGAGTCTTACGCACAGTCCAACCCGAACAGCCCGTACGCGCAGGCGACTGAGGGCATGGTGTCGGGCGACTACGGCAGCAACACAGGCACCATCTTCGGGCAGACGAACCCGCCGATCGTTTCGGTTCATGGCGGCCCGTCCTACGATGAGTCGGTTTTCGGGTCGAGCGCTGCGGCGCCCAGCGCGACGAGCACGCCCGCTGCGGGCGATGTCAACAACGAGCAGCGGAACGCTTACGAGTACCTGTCGCGAACCCTGGAGGGTTGGGGTCTCGGCACTCTTGCCCCGAAGATTCTGGAGTATATCCAGCAAGGGTACGACGCTGACACGATCATGCTGATGATCCAGGATACTCCGGAGTATCAGCAGCGTTTCGCCGGCAACGAGCTTCGGAAGAAGGCCGGCCTGCCGGTCCTGAATCCCGCCGAATACCTGGCGTTGGAGCGCCAGTATCGTCAGATCATGTCGGCTGCCGGCTTGCCTGAGGGCTTCTATGACAGCTATGACGACTTCACGGGTTGGATCAGCGGCGACGTGTCGCCGGCTGAGATCCAAGAGCGCGTTTCGCTCGCGTCAACGGCCCTGTATTCGAGCGACAGCTACTATCTCCAGACTTTGAAGAGCTACGGCCTCGGAGATGGTGACCTGGTCGCCTACATGCTGGATCAAAACAAGGCTCTACCCCTTCTGCAAAAGCAGGTGAGGGCTGCGCAGGTGGGCGCCGAGGCGGCGCGCAACTCGCTCGGTATCACGCAGGCGAGGGCGGAATACTTCGCCGATCTGGGAGTTTCGGGCGAGCAGGCTCGCGGGGCTTACCAGACGATCGGGGAAAATCTGCCGGCCGCGGAGCGGCTTGGCTCGCTCTATGGCGAGTCGTTCGGCCAACAGGATTTGGAAGACGAACTTCTCGGCGGTAGCGGTTTGGCTTCCGCCAAGCGGAAGCGCTTGACGACCAAAGAGGTTTCCCGGTTCTCCGGAAGGTCCGGAGTGGGTGACAAGGCGATGGCTCGACGGAGCCGCGCCGAATACTAATTGAGGGTATTGATCAATGTCTCATGTTTCTAGTGTTAACGAGCTGTCGGGCAATCTGACCGCGGCTGATGTCTTTGCGAGCGTGCCGTCTGGCTCTAATCAGCGGATGGGTACGGCGACTCTGGTCGCCGGCACGGCGACCGTGAACAACAGCCTTGTCACTGACGACAGCGTGATCCTTCTGACCGATCAGGACGGCGGGGGCACCGAGGGCTTCCTTGTGGTGTCGGCCCGGACTGCGGGCACGAGCTTCACGATCACCAGTTCCAGCAACACGCATACCGGCAAGGTCGGGTGGCTGATCTTGGAGCCTGCCGCCTAGCAGCTACACCACCCCTTCCCTTGTGGTCGGGGTCTCGTGTCCTTAGCTCAAGAGGTAGAGCGCCGGCGTGAAGTGTCGGGGGTCCGGGTTCGAGTCCTGGGGGACGCACGGAGCGGGGACCTTGGTTCCCGCTACCCAGAGCGGGTTAGAGCAGTCTGGTAGCTTGCCGGCCTCATAAGCCGGAGGTCGCGGGTTCGAATCCCGCACCCGCTACAAGGTAAGAGTGCCACGCGTGATAACGACAGCGTTCGGCGGAACGCTTGGGTCCGCATACTCGTCTCGGCTCATGACAGCCGAGACGTCATACAAGCACTCTTGCCCCGTTATGAAAGCTTCGGCTTCGGGGTCGTGCTTGCTTAGCGCTTCGATCAGTTGAGCGATCTTCATAGTGAAAGAGTACACCTTCCCTGTTCGTCCAACGGCAGGACGCGCGGCTTTGGACCGCGTAATGGGAGTTCGAATCTCTCGCAGGGAGCCCCATGAAGGGATCGACCGGCCCGCCTTCGTGAGTACCTAAGTCCGGTAGCAGGAGCCATCCAATGACGCCCCATCGGCGGATGTGGCCTGCGCTTTTCATAGTAACGATATTGGGAGTATTTGTGTCTGAGTACGACGCTTGGGATTACCAGGACGAAGACGACGAGCAGCCTATCGATCCTCGCTCGCTGCCTAAGCAGCTCCGAAAGGTGATTCGCGACGCCAAGGCGGAAGCTAAGCAAGCGAAGGAAGAGGCAGATAAGCTCCGCCAGGAGCACCGGGAGTTTGTCGTCGGCAATGTCTTGAAGGCGAAGGGCGTACCCGAAAAGGTCGCAAAGCTTGTTCCGGCTGACGTTACGTCCGCCGAGGCGATCGAGACGTGGCTTTCTGACTATGGGGATGTGTTCACCCCTTCCTCGTCTACGCCTGCACCGCAGGCGACTGGTGGGGAGCAGGCGCAGGATGCGCCGGCTAGTCAGGGACAGCAGTTCATCGAGAACGCTGCCACGTCGAACGGTGGTCTTACCGCCGAAGAGGTCGCTAATACACAGCGCATGCAGCAAGCCGTTTCGACGGCGCAGCCGTTCGGCGGTCGAGCTGAAGAGCTGATGGCGAAGCTGAACGACCCTGACCTGACAGAAGAGCAGCTTCACGCCCTCATTAAGAAGGGCGGGCTCTGATGATTCCCCCATGCGGAGATAGGGCTCCGCCGTAACTATGTCTAACGTTTATACTTCTACTGATCCGAGTTCTCTCGGTACTAGTCTCATCCAGACCGCGTATGACCGGTTTGTTCGGTTCGCGCTGCGGTCCACGCCTATGTTCCGCATGATTGCGGACAGTTCTCCGGCTCAACAGGCTATGCCTGGCAGCTCGGTCGTTATGCAGTTCTATAACGACCTTTCGCCGCAGACTGCGGAGCTTTCCGAGACGATCGATCCGGATGCCGTTGGTGTGCCGTCTACGAGCAGCGTCACCATTACTCTTCGCGAGTATGGCAATGTTGTTCTGAAGACTCGGAAGCTTCAGCTCTTCTCGCTGTCTGACGTTGATTCCGGTATCGCCAACATTCTCGCCTACAACATGCGGGATTCGCTGGACGAGATTGTCAGGCCGACCCTGGTTGGTGGCACCAATCAGGTCCGCATGAACAATGGTGCCCTGAAGTCTAACCTTCTGGCCGGCGCCAACGCCGGCACTGTCGGTGGGATCAAGGCTACCGACATCTTCAACTCGAAGATGGTTCGTTTCGCGGTCGCGAAGCTCCGCGGCGGCAAGGTCATTCCTCGACAGGGCGACCTTTACGCATGCATGCTTCACCCTGACCAGTCGCACGACCTTCGGGCCGAGACTGGCGGCGCTGCGTGGCGCGACCCGCACAACCTTGGCGGCCCTGACTCGATCTGGCAGGGCAACATCGGTATCTACGAGGGCGCTTACTTCGTTGAGTCTCCTCGTATCTACACCAATACCGATGGCGAAGGTTCGGCTACCGTTTACCGGTCGCTGTTCTTCGGTCGCGAGGCGCTTGCCGAAGCGGTCGCCGAAGAGCCGCACACCGTCATCGGTAACGTCACTGACAAGCTGATGAGGATGCGCCCGGTCGGCTGGTACGGCGTTCTCGGCTGGTCTCGCTTCCGCGAGGCCGCTCTGATCCGTGGCGAGTCGGCTAGCTCCATCAGCTAAACGCGATTCTAAGGGCTCGGGAAACCGAGCCCTACCCTTCTCTACCCCCACGACCTAAAAGGCCGTCAGATTCTTTCCCCTTCAGCGGGGAGAGGCTATCTGGCGGCCTTCGGTATCTTCATGGCTAATGCACTGTACGACTCCGCTCGCGAGAGCTTCCTATCAGGCAACCTCGATTGGCTGACAGACAACATCAAGGTTGTGCTCGTGGAGGGCTACACGCCCGACACCGCGACGCACGACTTCCTTGACGATGTGACCGGCGCGGGCGGCACGCTCGTCGCCACGAGCGCGAACCTTTCCAACAAGACGGCAACCGATGGCGTCGCGGATGCCGACGATGTCACTTTCACCGAGGTCGCCGCGGGCGACCCGTGTGACCATCTCGTCATTTACAAGGACACGGGCACCGCTGGAACGTCGAACCTTATCGCTGTCATCGACACCGCTACCGGCCTGCCACTGACGCCTAACGGCGGTGACGTTACTGTTCAGTGGGATTCGGGCGAGAACAAGATTTTCGCACTGTAACACCTGATGGCCACTTATAGCGCCAGCTCGTCGGCTTCTAGTCAGACCTCTCCCTATAATATCGCCAGACCTTCGGGTGTTGTTGAAGGCACCTACATGGTTGCCGCTATCAATAATGACGCGGGCAACAACGGGTCTGGCATTGGCATCTCTGGCGGTTCGACCTGGAACAGTCTTACGTCTGGATTGGGCGGGGACCAAACCGGCTATCGGCTTTTCTGGAAAATTGCCGGCCCGTCCGAGCCGGCCAACTATTCGGTCACCTACAATACCGCCAGTAGCGCCTACTCAACCGCCCATATCGTCACCAGTAATGACGCTGGGACAGAGGCGCCCGTCTGGCAGGTGACCACTACTAGCGGTAGTGGCACGTCCGGTCCTACGCCTGGCATTACTCCTCCGGACGCTACGGCGCTGGAAATCCGCTTCATCCTGGCGGCGAATAGCAGCAGTGCGGCGCGGACGTGGACGCCGCCAACGGGCCTTGAGGAGAGGACAGACCGTCAAGAAAGCGGCTGGGTCACCGGCTCGTCCGCGACGAGGACCCTTGCCAGTAGTTCGGCTACCTCCTCCCTGAATTTCACGTGTAGCGGCTCGGTCGTTGACAGGGTTGGCATCACGGTCGGTGTGCCGTCTGGGGCTTTTGATCAGGACATTCTTCCGTCCGGCATCGCGACGGGCGAGGCATTCGGGAGTCCGAACGTCGTAGCCGTCATCGGCCCTACGGGTATCGCCTCTGGCGAGGCGTTCGGCGGACTGATCATCAGCACGCCGCAACCTCAGACGATCGAGGCCGAAGGCGTCGCATCGGGCGAAGCGTTCGGCACCCTGACGACGCGCCTCTATCTCGGTCCTTCGGGGATCGCGTCGACGACCGTCTTTGGCACGCCGCGCCTGGCGGCGCTGATCGGACCTGTAGGCATCGCCTCGGGTGAGGCGTTCGGTAGCACGAATGTTGCGATCGAGCAGTTCGTGACCCCTTCGGGTATCGCCTCGGCAGAGGCGTTCGGGGCTGCGGTGCTCGACATCGGCTATCCGCAGACGATCGAAGTTGTGGGCATCGAGTCTCGCGAGGTCGTAGAGGACCCGCACGTTCGCAACCTGCATCGCCTGCTACTCGTCAACCCGTCGATCCAAGAGACGCCGGCCGCGTGGGACCGGCTTCACGTGAGGTTCGGTATCCATCGCGGCATCACGATCATCAAGGACGCTGACGGCGTCTGGTCGAGCGTGCGCTATCCAGCGCAAACCGAGATCGAGGCAGCGCAGAAGGTCTTTCTCGGCGGCCGCCGGCATGACATCACCCCGGACGAGGCGGACGAACTGACAGACGCCGGCTACGGCTCATACATCACCTTGGAACCCGCATGACCTGTATCGCTGCCTGCGCTACGCAGGATCACGCCTCGTGGGGCGCCTGCCGGCGCGCCCACGGGATCAAGGTCGGCTATTGCCGATCGGCCACGAATCCGAACCACGACTACACCGCGGACAAGCGCTGGAACGCTGAGCTTGACCTTTATGCCAGCGCCCGCAAGCAGGGCATCCAGCCGGACAGCACGCAGACACGCCAGATCCGTCACGCCCTAGACGAATCCGATCGGGTCGGCAAGCCCTACGGGGTGCGCGATGACTCTTGACCTACAAGGCCAGCTTAATCGGCTGGCCGGTACTTCTGGCCTCGGCGCGGCGGGCGCCGCGAACGCGTGGGCCGGCACGACCGGCCTCGAAGTTGTGGGCGCGCTGAACGAGAAGGCTCGTGCCGATCTTGACGAGTGGCCTCACGATCAGGACCTACAAGGCGTGTGTAACGCCCTGGCAGGCACGACCGGACTGGCGCCTCCGGGCGCCCTGGCGACTATCCCGGACCCCGAATGAGCACTCTCTCTCAAATGACGGATAGGGTTATTTCCTATCTTCAAGGCTTTAGCCGCGACCAGGACGAGAAGACTTGGATTCTCGGCGACATCGCAGACGACGATTTGACGTTCCGCGTGAATGACCCGAAGTTCATCAGCGCGGGCATGTGCGAGATCGGCGATGAACTGCTATGGGTCGCTCGTGTCGATAACTCGTCGGGCGATGTGACGGTCGCGCCTTTCGGGCGCGGCTATCAGGGAACAACCGCGGCCGCGCACTCCGCCAATGACTGCATCATCAACAGCCCGAAGTTTCCAAGGCGACAAGTTCAGCAGGCTATCAACGACACTATTCGTGGCGTCTATCCGGACCTGTACGTTGTCGGCAATCACGAGTTTGACTATGTGGCGGCGCGAACTACGTTCGAGCTTCCCGAGGACGTTGACACGGTTCGCCATGTGACTACGCAGACGATCGGCCCGACGAAGCGATGGGCGACGCTGGTCCGCTGGCGTTTCAACCCGCAGGCCGATCCTGACAGTTTCGATTCCGGTAAGAGCCTCGACATTTACCAGGAGCCGATCGCAGGCCAAGCCGTACGGGTCACCTACACGAAGCCCCCCAGTGCTTTCACGGACGACGACACGGAGTTTGCGACGGCAACCGGCCTGGCGGCCACGTCGGAAGATTGCATCGTCTACGGCGCATGCTTCCGCCTCGTCGGTCTTATGGAGGCGCCGCGCCTCCAAATCAACGCGATTGAACAGCAGCTCCGCTCTCAACAGGTTCCGCCCGGCTCGTCTCAGCACGCGGCCCGGCATTTCCTTCAGATGTATCAGCTCGCTTTGATGAGCGAGCGTGAGCGGCTGAACCGGCTCAATCCTTCAACCTCGCATCTCGGATACATTTAATGGCACGCAATTTTTCTAACGTCGCCGAAGAGACGACCCTATCGAGCGGTATCAACAGCTCTGACACGTCTATCACTGTCGGCTCGAATACCGGCTATCCGTCCGTGCCTTACACGATCATCATTGATCCCGGTCTGGCTACGGAGGAGGTTTGCGAGGTGACCGCGGTTGCGGGCACCACGTGGACTATCACGCGGGGCGTGGACGGCACGCCGGCCAGCTCGCACGACTCCGGAGCGACGGTCGTCCACGGCTATTCGGCCCGCGACCTGCGTGACGTGCAAGACCACATCGCAGACAGCACAGGCGTCCATGGCCTGGGCGCCTCATCTTCGGTCGTCGGCACGACCGACACGCAAACGCTGACGAACAAGACGCTCACGAGCCCGACAATTTCGGGCGGCACGATCACCGGTGTCACGTTCGGGTCTGGCCTCACGTTCCAAAGCCCGACGCTGGTCACTCCTACTATCGCGAGTTTCGTGAATGCCACGCACGATCATAGCGACGACGCCAACGGCGGCACGCTCGACGGCGGCGGTGGCGGGGGAGCTACAGGGCTCGCCTATAAGCGGTCTTCCGCGTCGTCAACCGAAGTGAGTATTTCCAGCGTGGGCGACAACGGAGCACAGGCGGTCTCTTTCGGGACGCTCGATCATAATGTGGGCGGGAATAACACGTGGGCGGCCAACACTGGCAGCACGCGAATCACTTTGCCGACTGACGTTGATGACGCCGTATGGCATGTCTCGGCAAGTGTCACGGTCAGCGTGGAGAGCGAGTTTGACGCCCATTACATCAACATCGTTCACCAGGATGAGGGCATTCTAGCGAGTTCGGGTGACGCTGTCGCGCTGGGCGCGACCAGCGTGCAACGGCGCTACGCGTGTAGCGCGGATTTCCAGGCGAACAGCGGACGGTGGGTGGAGGTCCGTATTGCTAGCGATGAGGAGTCGCCTAGCACCGTTCAACTTGAGGATCGGCAGATCTCGATTCACCGGGTGGCGTAATGCCTAGGCCGCAAAGTGCTATCACGGGCACTCTGCCGACGCCACTCTTCCGGGTGGCGTCCAGCGCGAACCCTTTCCAGGACTTCTACAACACTTTCGATTACGCCATTGGTGGCGTGCCTTTCAGGGCGGACACAAGTCCGGAGAATCCTCTCGTGCGCAGCAGCGCACAATTCCGGAAAGACCAATTCGATAATGGCCTTGAGCCGGGCGAGCAATCCCTGTCCGGGTGGTGGCTGCGTTCTCAGTCGTCTTGGCATCTCGGCGCCGGGATCGTGAATTCAGACGTTCGTCTCGATGAGTCGGCGGAATTCCGGTATTCCGATTCGGAGGGCGTTGACCCGTGGGACGAAGGGCAGATGCGACTTCTGCACAAGATGACCAACGTCGCCGAGGGGGGAAGCTCTGTGCTGGCTGTGGGTGTCGTGGGCTTGGTTGATGGCGTGCTGTACGCCGATGGCGACGCCCTATACCTGGTGGATTCCGATAGTGCCGACGAGATCGATTGGGGCGGCGACTCCACGATTCTCAGCATCACGACCGATGGGGCGAACTGGTATGCCGCCTCCGCGGACGGCATCTATTCCGGGCCGCTGACGGGCACCACGGACGGCTCGAAGCTGTGGACGATCAGCGCCGCGACTGCGGTCATCCGCTGGTGTAAGGGGCGCCTCGTGGCCGCGGTGAACAACGCCCTGTATGAACTGGTGCCCACGGGGGGCAGCGCACCCCATGGCCTGCCTACGGCTACGTACACGCATCCTGTGACCTCGTGGCAATGGACGGGTATCTCTGAAGGTCCCGAGGCGATCTACGCCATCGGGTATGGCGGTGTCGAGTCGTTCATTCTGAAGCTCGCGCTGACCACGGCCGGCGCTCTGCCGACGCTGACCGTTGCCACGGTCGCGGCGGAGCTGCCGCGCGGGGAGCTGGGTACAGCCCTCTATACGTACGTCGGCAAGTTCTTGTGTGTCGGCACGTCCAAGGGGGTGCGTATCGCTGTCGCGACCGTGGGGGGCGATATCGAGTACGGTCCTCTGATTCCGACGCCTGCCGAGGTCAAGGATTTTGTGGCCATCGACCACTTCGTGTACGCCGGTTTCACGGGCGGCTTTTCTGATGAAACATCGGGCGCTTTGAGAATCGACCTGGCTGCCCCGTTGGGCTCGGGTCGCTACCCGTACGCGAAGGATGCGATGGTTCACGAGGCCGGCGAGGTCACGGGCGTGACCACGTTCGGCCGGCAAGAACGGCTCGTGCTCGCGGTCGCGGGCGAGGGTTTGTTCGTGCAGTCCACGACGGACTATGAGCAAAACGGCTGGTTCGAGACTGGCCGCATTCGGCACAACACTTTGTGGCCTAAGTTGTTCAAGCGTTTCCGGATCAAGGCCGATCTTGACGGGCCTATCGCTATCGCGAGTGTGGACGACAACGGCAACAGGACTCTTCTCGCTTCCGTCTCGTCTGCTGCGCAGCAGGACGAGGATTTGCCCATCAATGTGCCGACGACCCCGCAAGAATTTATTCAGCTTCGATTCACACTTTCGGCGCCTTCGGGCGACGCCACGAAGACGCCTGTTCTTCGCGGGTATCAGGTGAAGTCTCTGCCGGGCGGCCCGAGGCCGCGCCGGTACATCATTCCTCTCCGCTGCTATGACAGTGAGTTGGATCTGAACGGCGTGAGAATGGGCTATCCGGGGTTCGCTCTTGAGCGGCTTCAGGAGATGGAAGCGCTCGACAGCGCCGGCGAAGTGGTCCTCTTCGAGGACCTGGCGGCCGGCACCGCCGAGCCCGTGACCATTGAGCAGATTGAGTTTCGGCAGCAAGTCCCGCCGCAGTCGCGGGAGTCGTGGGGTGGCGTGCTGACGGTTGAACTACGGACGTTGAACTAGTGGTTACTGAAATCACGGTCGCGGTTGCGACCGCTCTCATTATCGGATTGGGGACGCTGGCTTACCGCGCCATCATGCGCGGTATCAAAGCCTATATGCGTGATGAGGTTCGCTCTCATCTGGTCCCGAATGGGGGCGGCAGCCTCGCTGACCGCCTGACCAAAGTTGAAGAGTTGGTAAGCAAGCTTACCGAGCAGGCGGAGGAAACCGGATGTCTGCCTGGCTGCCCACGGCTGAACGCATACCCGCCTACAGGGACGCCGGCGTTCTGGCAATGGATGCCCCACGATGCCTATGGATCGCAAGCGGGCTGGGCGGAGAGTACTCCGCACGCCTCACCGCCGAATATTCCAATGCCTACCTTTGCCCCCCCCACCTGATTTACGACCCTCGCAACGACGAAGTGATTCAGATGGTGCCCGCGGACAGGCGGGCGACGTGGGTTGCGTCGGAAGGCATTCAGGTTGTGGTGTGCGAGACGACGCAGGAATGCCCATTCCCGCCGAAGGGGGAAGAATTTGAGAGCCTTTCAGGGCTGGCGGGTGTCCTAGGTTGGCTCCGAGATTTGGGCGTCCCAGATTTTTGCCCTCTCGGCCCTGCCGTGCCGAGCATGCCGAAGGCAGCCGGGAAGGCTGCCGGCCACTACAGCAGCGAAGGAAAGATTGATGTCGGTCGTTTGGTCCGATCCCGAATTCCCTGACGAACTGCCGCCCGAGGCGGACGTTCCCGAGGGCACTGACGAAGAGGTTGACGACGATGGCGAAGAGTAAGGCGCAGCTCGTCACGTCGATCGGGGAAAAGCTGGTCGCCCACTACGGGCGACCGAACAAGTTCATCACCTGGTGGTGTGAACCGCGCGGGCTCAAGGGCTCATGGCTGACGGCTCCGTGGTGCGCCATGTTCGCGAGCTACCTCTACAGCTCTGCCGGCCTGGCAAAGGAGGCAGGGCAGTTCGCTTACTGCCCCTCGTGGGTCAACTGGCTCAAGGCTCGCAAGCGGTGGGGCTCGACCCCGCGCGTGGGCGCGCTGGTCTTCTACTCGTGGAAGGCGAACGGCGTAGCCGACCATGTGGGCATCGTGACCGCGGTCGGCAGCAAGACGATTAAGAGCCTCGAAGGCAACACCACGAAGGGCGGCGCCAAGAATTGGGTAGCCGTGCAGACGCGCAAGCGCGACAAGACGATCCTTGGTTATGGCTATGTCGATAACCCGGTTAAGGAACGCCTCTATACCGTCCGCAAGGGCGACAGCCTGGCCAAGATCGCGGCGCTGTATGACACCACGTGGCAGAAGCTCTATGCGGCGAACAAGGCTGCCGTGGGAAGCAAGCCTAGCCTTATCAAGCCTGGCCTAGTCCTGCGGATACCCTAGCCCGTTCCGGGCCAGCCACAGGTCAACCGCTTCGCGGCGCTGTTCGTCCTGGCGGATTTGCACGAGATGTTTATGGGCTTCCGCCACTAGCGCCGCATCCCAGCACTGCGGGTGCTGCGTGATGTGCTCGGCGACGGCCACGGTCGCGGCCGGCGACTTGTCCTCTGACAGCTCGTACGCGACCGCCCTTAGGTGGTCGCACGGATCGATCCGCTTGCCTCCGTCTGCACCGTTCGCGCAGGCGGTTGCACATAGCAGTGCAGATATCGCGAGTAGTGCTCTGGACCGCACCATTCTCCCCTTGTCTCAGGTGTCCCCATGCGCTAGCGTAAATGCGGATAACGTACCGTAACGGTGCGTTGTCGTGCATCAGTCCAGGAAAATGGATTGATGGGAGGGGACAAGTAGAGACAGTGGAGCCCCCGCGCGGCCGTCGCAGGGGCTCCGTGAACCATACGTACCCGCAGACGGGCGGCATCGTCACGCCCGCCGTTGGGCTCGCTCACGCAAGGTTCACCATCTATGCTAGCGCCCTCCGCCCGCGAGCGAAAGCCGCGAAGTCCACTACCTGTGCCGACACAGCGTCAGAATGGTCAGTGACCTCCGGTTCGCTCGTGGGCTCTTTTGCTGTCTCCGGGGCCGCTGCGAGCGCGGCCAGCTCGGGAATCTTCTCCATGGCGTTCGCGGTCAGCTCCGGTGTGGCGTTCGCCCACGATGCGTAACGATCATAATCCTCATGGTCGTTGACATAGATGCGCGTCGTCTTCACGTCCTCGTGATCGAGCGCGATCTGTGTCAGCTCCCACGCGTCCCCGCGGTTCTGGTCGCTGGCTGCCTGCTTGCGCTGGTTCGCAAAGGTCTTGCGAAGGATATGCCAGCCGTCGCCGGCGCCGCGCCAGAGGCCGGCGCGTTGCAGTAAGGGGCGGATCACCTTGTCCGGGTTGGTCATGATGAAGTTGGGCGCCAGGATCGTCGGGCGCGTGTGCCCCTTGCGGGCGTAGCCGGTCGCAGTGAGCGCAGGGAACACGATCCAATTCGCGTGTGGCTCGTCCACGCCGAGTTCTTTGGCGTAGGCGTCGCGCCAGGCTTCGAGCACCGCGCGCAGGCGCGGGGTCAACGGCATCTGTTTGCCGAGCTTGCGACCCTTGTTGTTGTTCCACTCGATGAAGCCTTCCTCCCATCGGATGTCGGCCCACACGAGCGGTTCTTGACCGGTCTTGTCTCCCACCACTTCGCCGATGCGGCGTCCGGTGAGGCGCATGAAGAGCAGTAGGTAATAGTTGCGCAGGTGGGTCTTCCGGGCGACGGGCAGGAGTGTCACAAACTCCTCGTCGGTCAAGCGCCGGTCGCGCTTGGCCTTGGCGGTGTGCCGCCGCGGCGGCAGCTCTTCGGCATAGTTCACGTCGGGGGCGAGATGCCCCCGCTTCATCAACCACTTGATGATGTGACGCAGGTTCGACTTGCGTTGCTCGTAGGCGCTGGGGGCCTTGGCCGCCACGTAGTCGCGGAAGAACCCTTCCACGGTCGCCATGGTGATGTCGGTTGTCAGTGCCTCGCGGTCCAGGCCGCGGGCTTCCTCGATGTAGCGGGCGAGCGTGCGGTAGACGACGCCGTAGTTCTCGACCGTACCGAGAGCGAGGTTCCGTAGGCCGATGAGGTCTTTCTCGTGGATCTTGAATGCTTCACGGAGCGTGATCGGGGTGAGGTCCATTGCGTGAGCTTCCTGGGTGTTTGGTTACTCTCTGTATACCCAAGCCACGAACGGAATAATCTTGGACGATTGGGAGTCACATCTTATCCCGTAGCCTTGGCCTGTTGGGCACAAAACCTTAAGACTCTTTGACGGATCTCGTCAACAGGTTCGCCCTATCACGGCGAACCTAGTCTTGGCTAGAGGACGAAAGGGGATCTTCGGGCCGGCTTCGCCGGATCGGGGCGAGGGGAGAGTTAGTCACTCTGAGCAGCCATGATGTAACGTTATGTAGTCGTGATGTTTAGCCCGCTTTGAGGCGGGCACATGATCTTTAGATCTTCTCTCTTATAGGCGCCCTTCGAGGGCGCCCGAACATGGCCGGCCTTCTGAGGGCCGGCCCATCGATCGATCGAATGATGGGCAGCCCCGGAAGGCTGCCAGATCGAACAATGATCGATGGCTTAAGGACAATTGGCGGAGCCCCGAAGGGCTCCGCCCTTTTTGTTGTGTCCGAAAGACCTTCATGCCCTATCTCTCCCCTCGTCAAACGCGCGAAGCGCGACAAGTTAATCTCCTCGTGTGTGACCTACGTCACACTACTAGTCAGTAGGAAGATCTTGACATTTAGGTCTGGACATCACGGGAATTACTTGCAATCCCACAGGTCACAGGCATACAGTCTCTTTACTCGCTTCGGGGGAAGCACTTCGATCCTGACGGAGGGTAACGAAACCGTCACGCAGGGTTATAGGTGTCTCGTCGTGGGTAAAACCTCGGTAAATCGCTCATCGGGGGTATCCCATATGCCAGCACTGACGCTTGAGCGTCTCTCATATTCGACGTTGGCCAAGCTCGACGCTTGTCCAAGCAAGCTCTACCTGAGTAAGGGCACGCCCTACAAGGGGCTGCCCTCGTGGGCCAGCGTCGGCGGTAGGGCGTTTCACAAGCTCGCGGAGGACTACGATCGCGCCGGCTGTCCCGAGTGGAGGCCGCTCGAATGGGCGACGATCGCTAGGACGATCTTCGCCGATGAGATCACGAGCGAGATCGACAAGACCGCGGTCCCCTCCGAGGAGTGGCGCATCTCCGGTCGCGCCTCGAAGGCGTGGCCGAACCGCGAAGACCGCGCATGGTGGGAGCACCACTTGCCCGAGATGGGCAAGGCGTACGCCGCCTGGCGGGCGGCACACCCCGAGCTGGCCATCTGGGTGACCCCAGATGGCGAAGAGGCGATAGAGCTAGAGATCAAGGTTGCAGTCCCCGGTGTGCGGACTCCCTTTCTCGCGTTCATTGACAGGATCTTCACGGACGCCTACGCGGCCGGCTCGCTCGTGATCTGCGACCTCAAGTCGGGTTCGATGCCGGTAGAGGATCTGTCGCAGCTCATCTCTTACGCTTCGCTGATCGAGATTCGCTATGGCGTGCGCCCTCCTCGGGGCGCCATTTACGGCGCCCGCAAGGGCATCCTTCAGCCGATCACGAAGGATGGCCCATTGATGCCCTCGCTCGCTCACGTGTCCACGGACACATGGGTGAAGGGCGTGCAGGCGCGCGAGCGCATCATTGGTCTCGGGGAGTTCCCGGCAAAGCCGGGCCGGCACTGCGGCTGGTGTGACGTGCGAGACGCCTGCACGTGGGCGGCCGGCCGCGAGGCCTGGCGTTATGATCCCCAGCACCCCGCTTACCGCGGTGACCTCGCCCTGGCTGTCTAGCCGAGAATGCCCCTTCCGAGTAAAGGGGCGAGAATCTCAGCCACTTTCACAGGCTTAGGGTAGTTCGGGTATACCCCGACGCTTCCAGCGTCTCAGATTTCAGCTAGAAACACTAAAGGGACGGCTCAACTTTCCAGGGTCCCGCCGTCCCTCTAGTGGTCAACTCGGGAGCATGCTCCCTCGTTTCAACAGGAGAATATCACTTGGACGGCTTCGGAATCCAGGTAAGTTTCAAGACACCGAATGACACGTTGGTCAACGTGAGGGGTAGCGACCCCACAGAGTTCGATCTTCACCTGGCACACGCCGTCGAGAGGGTCGAGCAGATCCACGCCGCCGAGGCGGCCTTCAAAGGGCTGGCTCCGCAGGACCTTCAGCAGGCCGCGGCCACCGTCCAGGCTGTCATGCCTGGCACGCAGGTTGTCTCCCCGCCGGCACCGCAGGTGCCCCCGCAGGGGGGCTATCAGCTAACGCACTGTGGACGTTGCATGCAGAGCCCCGTGTGCAAGACATGCCAGATGCCCGCACAGATCGTGCCGAGGTCCATCAAGGACGGCCAGTACTACATCCATGACTGCCCTAGCGGCTCGCGAGATCACAAGGGCTCATGGTGCAACGTACCTAAGAACTGAGCTTGCTCTCACTCCATCGTTCCCTTGATGGAGACCTGTCGGCCGGCGAAGCCCTGCCGGCCGTCTATCAGGCGCTAGAAGATCACGACATCCGCTTTCACCGGTCCACGGTCGCTATGACCGCGGGCCGGCCTGGCGGCGGTAAAAGCATCTTCGCGCTTGATCATGCCATCAAGGCGCGCGTCCCCACGTTGTATATCAGTTGCGACATGTCGCGCTTCCAATTGGCAGCCCGCGCGGCTGCCGCTCTGACAGGCGACAGCATCGCACACGTCAAAGAGGCTCTGAGTTCTGATGGACGAGAAAAATACAGGGCCGCCCTGAAGGGCGCCGATCACCTTTTCCTCGCTCTGGAGAAACGCCCCGACATGGCGGCTCTAGAGGATGTCCTCAACGCTTTTCACGAGCGTTGGGGAATCCCGCCCTATCTGGTTGTGGTGGATAACCTCATCAATCTTTACAGCGATGCCGGTGACGAATGGGCCGGCCTCCGCGAGATGAGCCACGTCATGGACTACTTCGCCCACGAGCTGGGCGCGTGCGTCCATGTGCTGCACCACATCAATCTCAGCGATTCGCTGGATAGGCCAGGCGGGATGAATGCCGTCAAGGGGAAGGTTGTCGAGCTGCCCTCGCTCATTCTGAGCGTCGCAAAAACAGACGAGGAATTTCGCTTCGCAGCGGTTAAGAACCGAGAAGGGCGGGAAGACCCTATGGCACAGAGTTACGGACGGTTGAGGCTCGATCCTCAAACCCTGACTCTCTCCGATCTGACACCCCAATGGCCTTACGGCCCGGCTCCTAACGCCCCTACGGGTAACTGGTCGCTGGCCGCATGAGGGTCACATGTGGTGGTTGCTCGAAAGAATGGGGCGGCCTCCGTGCCGCGCATTGCTCCCGCTGCCATCGAACGTTTTCCTCGGTCAATGCCTTCGACATTCACCAGGTGTGGACGAAGAAACCTTTCGTGTGCAACGAGCCTGCCGCTTGCGGCATGGTCTACGACAAAGACAAAGACCTCTACCGCTTCATGAACCCCGACGAGGAGAAAGATGCGAACGGGACCGTTCACTCTCCGGCTAGATGAAAACAACCTGACCGACCTTTATCTTGTTCGGCCGGATGGCGACGAGCTTCTCATAGCCGGCATGGTTGTTGACGACAAGGAATACGGCAACGCCGTTGTAGAGGTTATTAACGCTGCGATCGGCTGGGCCGATGCTCGCTATCGGCAGATAGAGGCAGAACAGGAGAAGGCCATGATCTGTAGCCATTGCGCGGACAAGGATCACGACAAGTGTAAGGGATGCACCTGTCAGCATCGCCCGTTGACGCTGATCCTGAAGCCTGAAGGCATCGACAGCGGCGAAGCCGTTGGGGACATCGGTGGGCAGTAGGGCCTACAACAAAGCGAAAGGCGCCAAAGCCGAGAACGACGTCGCAGGTTATCTGCGTGATCACGGTTATCCAGACGCAGACAGGCGAATCCGTAACGGTCGCAACGACCGTGGTGATATAGGCGGCGTTCCTTACGTCGTCATTGAGGTGAAGAACACTGCCAGCTATGCCGGCGAACTGGCCGGCTGGTTGGCCGAAGCCGAGACGGAGCGCCGCAACGCCGGCGCTGATGTGGGGCTGGTATGGCACAAGCGCAAAGGGACACAGGACCCTGGCCAATGGTACGTGACCATGACGGGCGAGACAGCAGCGCTGTTCATGCGGGCGCTCAGCAACTATTTGAACCCGAACTCTCCCTAGCCCTGGACGAATCCAAGATGCCACCGAACGCGAAGAAACTCCTCCGCATAGCGGAAGAGGAAGGCTGGCAAATAGGTGTCGTCTCGCTCGTCGCTCGCATCAACCGGCCCGACGCGCAACCGTTCTATGCGAGCTGGCACTTCAAACACGGCAAGTGGGCTTTCCACGAGTGCAGGGCTCTTAGCCCGATAGGTCACGGCCTGGTGAAGCTGAACATTCGCGATGCGTTCATCTACTTGCAAGACCCGACAGTGATATATCCCGAAGATCCGGAGGAGAACGAGGATGGCCAAGGCCACGGTTGACACTGTTACTAAGACCGTCTCCAAGGAAGTCGCCGAGAAGGTTTACGTCCTGACCCTCACGGAGGATGAGGCGATGTCGCTTCGCGCCCTCACGGGCGTTGGTCGTGCCGGCGACGGCATCGAGCCGACCTATTGGAAGCATACCGACGACATTTACAACACGCTTAGGCGCGCAGGCGTGCCGGCCGTCTGGTCGCACGAGCGATTCACCTTCAGCAGTGCCGGGTTTCAGGGCAAGCGAATCAGCAACTAGGCGAACGGAGAAAACGAATCATGGCTACTGCTGTTGCCAAGGTCGAGACGAAGACCGTCGAGAAGGAAGTTCGGGAGAAGGTTTACAAGCTGGAGCTGACCGAGCTAGAGGCGAAGGTTCTGCTGTACCTCCTGGGTCAGGTGGCCGGCGATCGGCTCACGAGCTACCGGCGAGAGACGAGCAACATTTTCGCCGCTATGCGTGTCGCTGGTGTGCCCTGGCACTATGCGACGGAATACGTGACTGGCACCGTGTCGGCTGCCGCCCTGAAGGCGGAAGACGCGTGAACCTGGTCGAGATCTTCGAGAAGTCGAAGGCGTTCCTCGAAGCGAACGCCTGGGGCCAGACGGCAGACAGGCAAGAGGACTCCGAAGCGCCTGACGGCTTCAAGTATTGCGCGCAGGGCGCCATGGTTTACGGCGCCTTCGGCGCTGTCGGCTACTGCACAACTAACGCCCACTACCACGAGGGCGATTGCGAGCCTGACGAGGACGGCGACTGCTGGCGCGGTCCTTCCGGTGAGCGGGATAAGTCTTTCAAGGCGGCTCGCGAATTCCTGGACGATCTGACGCAGAAGATCAGCGACCGGCCTTACGCCGGCCTCACCTGGTACAACGACGACCTTTGCCGAACGAAGGAAGACATGATAGCGGTCTTCGATAAGGCGATCGAGAAGGCACGAGAGGGCACGGCATGAAAACCTACAACCTCGGCGCCGGCCATCTGCATTACCGGCGAGCCGGAGAGGACTGCTTCTGCGCCCTCGGCATCTACGCCAAGGAAAAGGGTTACTCCGTCGAAGAGATCGACCTCAAACGGTACATGATTTTCGAGGACCTCAAGCACTTCAAGGACATCCAAAAGATGGCCGAGATCCTTACAAGTGGCGAAACCGGCGATGCGATTAAGGCTGTCTTCTGCGCCAATGACGACTATGACAGCGCTCGCGCCGCTTACACAACTCCGCCCGAGAAGATCAAGGAAGCGCTTTCGGCTGTGGGGATCAATGTCGAACTGAACGACTGGCGTATGGGGCGGCCCAATGACGGATGAGGGCGTACACCGCTACATCGCGCTAAAGAAGGCTGTTCTCGCCAACATGCGACGGATTCAAAACGAGTTGGCGCGCATGGACGCCTTGACATCGGAAGGCCGAAGCTTCGCTCTTCGGCGGATTCAGGTCATCCTTGACGACCCGTTCGCATCCAATGGACCTACGGCCAGTCCTTGACGCCTACGACGTTGAGTATCGGGGATCGGGCAACCATGTCATCAGGTGCCCTTTCCCCGATCATGACGAGCGTAACGCGAGCTTTAGCGTAGATCCCTCTAGGGGGATCTGGTTCTGTCACTCGTGCCCATCGGAGCCGCAAGGCGGCGGGGTGTTCGACTTCATCCAACGCATGGAGGGCTGTTCTCGTGCAGAAGCTAAGCGACGAGCAGTTGACCTCGTTGGAGGAGTCATCTCGCGAGTACGAGATGACTCTGATGGAGAGTCCGGAAGCTCTCTCCTACCTGGCTGGGCGAGGGCTAAGCACGGCTTGCGTGGACAGGTTTCGTCTCGGCGTGGTGCCGGCAGAGCCGGCGCCCGAACATCGAACCGTCGCAGGCCGTCTCTCGATCCCCACGCTTAAGCGCGTGGGGGTGACGGGATTCAAGTTCCGGTGCATTCGCCCCGAGTGTCTCGGGGCCGGCGAGGACGAAGAACGGCACGAAGGTCACGGCAAGTATCAGACGTTCGAGAAGCAATCGCTGTTCAATGTGTCGGCCTTGGACAATGACCGCGGCTGGGTCGCCCTCACAGAGGGCGAGATAGACGCCATGACACTGGATGGCGAGTGCGACATTCCAGCCGTGGGTGTTGTCGGCGTGAAGGCGTGGAAGGCGCACTATGGGCGACTCCTCAAAGACTTTTCGCGGATATGGGTTTTTCAGGACCGCGACCCTTCAGGAGTCGGCGAGAAGTTCGGGGAGTTCGTGTGTGAGCAGTTCCCGCAGGCGGTCCCTGTCGAGCTGCCCGAAGTCGAGCCGGGGAGAAAGAGTGACGTGAATAGGGTGTTCCGCGCCAGAGGGCGCGACTATATCAAAGGCCTGATAGGGCTATGAAAAACGTGGTGATGCAAGATTCCGTTTGGCACGTCAGCGCCGAAGACGCAGCAGGCAATCAGTCCTTCAGCCGCTACTACAGTTCCCGCGAATGGGCGGCCCGGAAGGTTTTCCAACTCAAGCGGCACAAGCACGTGTCCAACGTCGGTTTCAAAGTTCTACGAGGAGAATGGGAAGACTGCGATGTCTGACAAGAGCATCTATCTCAATCAGGGCGGCGACTTCGGGTTCACTGTCAGCAAGGTGATCCTCCCCGATGGTTCCGAGCGGTTCTCGGTCGGGTTCAGGGGTTCCGTCATCACGCACGAGCGCCCATGGGCTGAGGCGTCCGCCGCGGTTGAGAAGTTCCGCGACGAACTGGAAACCGCCTTCGAGGCGCTCGTGCAGATCAGCACCCTGAAGCCCATCGGCGTTCACGAGGAGAGCTAGCCCATGGCGCTCGCCTGGGTGGCCTGCATCGCGTTCGGGCTGGTCGCCGGCATCCTCGCCGGCGGCTGGTCGGCGAACGCCTTCAGCAAGAGAACCCGCCAGATCAGGCGGGAGTCGCGCGATCTGTTCCTGTGGCTCGACAGCCTTCACAAACGCTGCATCGAGGCGCGCGACGTCGAGCCGTTCGCCGGCTGGATGGCCGACGAGATCACCAAGCAACTCACGAAGGACTGAACATGCGGAAGTGGGTCACGGGCGCTCTTGTCGCCCTCGGCATTGTCCTGACGACAGGATGTTCTATCACCACACCGGAGCCCGACCAGGTGGGCGTCGTCTACGACGCCGGGCCGCTGTCGGACACGTCCTTTCAGAACTGCATCAAGCCTGGCAGTCGCGACATCAGTGGCCCGGCCGACCAGGCTTACGTGTACCCGGCTGGACAGCGAACCTACGAGTTCGCCGAGAAGCCCGGCGCCGAGGCGGCTCCCATCACGGTTGTGACGAAGGACAACCTAGAGATGCAGGTTGCCGGCGTCGCCACGTTCACCCTGTCCGCGGATTGCAAGGCTCTTCAGCAGTTCCACGAGCGTCTAGGGCTCAAGTTCAAGGCGTACGAGGACGCCGGCTGGAACCGTCTCCTGAGCATCTACGTGGGGCAGCCGCTCGATCGTGCTATGGACGCGGCCAGTAAGGAGTTCGATTGGAAGGCGCTCTTCAACGATCCCGCGGCTAAGCAGCGGTGGGAAGAGCGCGTCAAGGAGCTGATCCCCGGATTCATTCAAGAGCAGGGCGGAGCCTCGTTCTTCACCGGTTTCAATGTGACTCTTCAGCAGCCGCTTCCGCCGCAGGGTGTTCGTGACGCGCTGGCCGCTGCGCAGCAGGCGGCCGAAGAGAACAACGCGCAGAAGGCGAAGAACGAGCGCGCTCGTACAGAACTGGAATCCATCAAGGAATTGGTGGAGGTTCTCGGGCCGGACGGTTATGTGAAGTTGAAGGCTGTGCAGTCTGGTCAGGCGACGATCGTCATTTCTGACGACGGCAAAATCAATGTGACTCCGAAGGGGCGTTAATGGCTAAGGGTGCCCTCATCGACGCGCAGCTAGCGCGTGAACTTGCCGGGCTAAGTCCCGGCGATGAGTTGGCCGGCTGGGTAGTCATCAGTAACGACATGGTATGCGAGGGCGTATGGACGAGCAATCACAGGCTCGTCATCGCGGAGGAGAACAGCCGCACATTCGAATGCCTGTATGACCGTTCGCGGACGAACCCTCAAGAGCTGTGCCCGATGGATTGCACAGAGCAAGTCGCGTTCAAGGAGGTTTACGATGACTGATGTCGAGTTTCGCGCGTGGCCCAAGACGCCACGCCTGTTCAAAGACGTGACGATTACCGAGAAGATCGACGGCACCAACGGCGCCATTCACGTCACCGAAGATGGTGATGTGGTCGCGCAGTCGCGGAAGCGACTCCTGTCTCTGGACGCTGACAATTTCGGGTTTGCCCGCTGGGTCTACGATCACAGTGACACCCTCCGAAATATCCTTGGTGTTGGGACGCACTTCGGCGAATGGTGGGGCCATGGAATCAACAGGGGATACGGCTGCGAGCAGGGAGAGCGATACTTCAGCCTGTTCAATGTCAACAAGTGGGGGCATTTGCGCTATTCTTCCCCGCTGGATTCCCTTTCCTGCGTGCCCGTACTGTGGACGGGGGAAATGGATACCGCGGCTGTGCTGGATGTAGCCGAGAAGCTTCAGATCAACGGTTCGCAGGCGAAGCCTGGCTTCATGCGCCCGGAGGGCGTGTGCCTCTTCCATAGCGCGTCGAACAGCATCTACAAGTATCCGTTCGATAAGGACGACAAGCCGGCGCCCATAGCTAAGGCCGATTACTGGGAAGTGGAGATGGCGCCCGATCCGCTGCCGAGGCCGAAGACCTTCAAGGACAAGGTCAAGGAAATGTTTTGGCTGATGGCGTGAGCTACGAATCACGCGAGGCGCTCGCCGGCAAGATCTCATGGGAGGGCGGCCTATGGGAGTGGGCGACCGGCTACGGGTTCAACCCTAGCGACATGCCTGACGAGGAAACAACCGAGGCCGCGGTTCACTTCAGGGCACATCTTGATATCGCCGGCTTCTACGCTCCCCGATTTCTGCGACTGCTACCGGATGTGGAGTGAATAAGCGTTGGCGATGATGCTCGGGCGAGCGGCTTACTGGCGGTTCCCCTGCAAGTGCTGTTACCCGCTCGCCTGGCATCCCCTCTACAAGAGGACGCGTAAGCGTCGAGAAGAACGAGCGTGGCGTAAATATGACATGGAATAGCAAACAGCCGTGATCATCGGCTCACTCTGCACAGGCTATGGCGGGCTAGAGATGGGGCTCCGCGTGGTGTTCCCCTTCGCCCGCCTGGCCTGGGTGGCAGACAACGACCGGGCCGCGTCGATCCTGTTGGCGGCGCGCTATCCAGGCGTGCCGAACCTGGGAGACATCACCGCGGTTGACTGGTCAACCGTCGAGCGGGTTGACCTCCTGGCGGCCGGCATCCCATGCCAGCCGCACAGCTACGCAGGGAAGGGGAAAGGGAGTGACGACGAAAGAGACCTTGTCGAGCACTTCATTCGAGCCGTTCGCGAGCTACGGCCGCGGTTCGTCCTCCTGGAGAACGTACCCGGCTTCAAACGATGGGGACTCCCCAGAGTTCTCGGGGCGCTGGCCGAGATGGGGTTTCATGCGCGATGGCATAGCGTACGAGCTTCCGAGGCCGGCGCATCTCACCGAAGAGAACGCGTCTTCGTCCTCGCGTGTTCTCCCGACGCCCGTAGCGAGAGACTTCAAGGGGCGCGGGATGAAGGGGCAGCTCGGGACGACGTTGTTGCCTACGCCCAGAACGACGGACGCGAACGGGGCTGGCCTGCACGGCTCCGGCGGCCTGGACCTGCGGACGGTGGTGAAGTACCTCCCGACGCCGGTGGCTTCGATGAGCAGCGGGCAGCCGGACAACGGACACCAGTCGGGCAAGTCGCTGATAGCGATGGGGTCTCATGGGGCGTTTACGGTCCAGCCGTCAGACGGCAAGAGCGCATCTTCGGGCGCCTAGCGCCCGAGCCTACCGAGATCGGCCCTAAGGGGAACGTGCGCCTGGCGGCGCGCTTCCCTGAATGGATGATGGGCGTTCCTGATGGTCATGTGACCGATTTCGGTTTCTCCCGCAAAGACACGTTCAGATTGATCGGTAATGGTGTTGTGCCGCTGCAAGCGGCTTTGGCAGTGAGGGGTTTGATCGATGAAGAAAGTAAAAGTAACTGTGATGCTGGCAGGTGGCCTGCCGATGGCGTTCCTTGCCTCGTTTGAGCAGGTGGGATATTTCCGCGAGGCTGTGAGAAAGAAACTCCTTTACACCTTCGAGGATACGGCTATCGCCTGTGATCACGTGATGGCTTACTACGTTGAGGATGCTCCGAAGGATGCTCCGGAGGATGACGAGGAGACGAAGGAAGCCGGAGAGGACGATTGCAACACGTAGCCGTTTAAAGGCTGAGTAATCGGGCATTAACTGTGTGTGACTGAGAAGACCGTTCTGATTGTGTCGGATATACAAGCGCCGCTCCACGACGGGGCGGCGCTCGACAATGTCATAGCCTTCGCGCGTGACCTGAAGCCTGACCGCCTCGTGAACGTGGGCGACGATTGGGACGCCCACGAGATAAGTCAATGGAGCCGCGGAAAGGCCGGCGAGTACGCCGGCACATTGCAGGCTGGCCTTGATGCCGTCGCCTCCATCCATGCGCGCTTCCGCGAAGCGGTGGGCGACATCCTCTATGACGTGTCTCGCTCGAATCATGGGGATCGTCTGCGCAAGTACCTCGCGCAGTACGCGCCGGCCCTGTCGGGCCTGCGCAGCCTCGACATCGAAGAGCTTGCCGGCTACAAGGCGGCCGGCATCCTCTACCACTCAAAGCCTTTCGAGATCGCTCCCGGATGGGTGTGCGCCCATGGTGACGAGGGCAGCCTTAGCCAGATCGCCGGCCGTACAGCCTCGCTGCTGTCGGCTAAGTGGGGTGTGTCCGTCGTGTGCGGTCACACGCACCGCGCCGGCCTGGTCCCCACGTCGAGCGGCTTCGCCGGCAAGGTGACCTCTACCCGTTGGGGGTTCGAGGTCGGGCATCTCATGGACGTGTCGCAGGCGAGCTATCTGAAGGGCGGTTCGTGCGACTGGCAGCAGGCGTTCGGCCTGCTACGTGTTCGCGGCGATCGTGTGCATCCGGAGTTGATCCCGATCAACGATGACGGCTCGTTCTGCGTTGATGGCCAGTGGTACCCGCGGGCGGAGCCTGACTTCTCTGCCTTCTATGAGCTGATGGGAGTGACGGCATGAACGCCTATCGGACGTATCAGCGGTTGAGCCAGCTCAACCCTTGGAAAGATTGCGCCCCCACAGCATGAACGACGAAGAGCTGTTGACCTACAGCCGGCAGATCGCCGGCATCCTCTGGCGTCGCTGGCCGACGCTCGACCCTGACGACATCGCCTCTGAGATCTGCCTCTACATCCTGTCCACGCCCAGCGTCCTGGCCGAATGGCACGACTACATGGAGGGCAGCTACGAGGACGAAGAGGCGGAGAAGTACGCCTCTCGGCGTATGAGGATGATCGCGCGCCGCGCGGGCGCCCGGTATTGCCGGCGAGAGATCGCCGCGCAGCTCGGATACAAGCCCGAAGACGAGGCCTTCTACAGCATTCGTCAGCTCGGGGAGCTGGTCGAGCACTACTACAGCCAAGGAATCACCGAGCGTCCGCCCGTGGGGCGAGGGGAGAGTGTGACGCGCTCTGTCTCTGATCCCGCCGCGGGCGGCGGCTGGCTCGTGTCGCTCCTGGACGTGGATCGCGGCCTACGCGAGATGCCCCAGAAGTACCGGGCGCGGTTGAAATTCCGCTTCAAGGATCTAGGCCAGTACAGCAACAAAGAGATCGTGGCCATGGTCGGCAACCTCGCGGTCGCGCCAGGCAAGCGGAAGAGGATTGAGAAGCATCTCGGCGACACCGAGAAGTCGATCTCTACGCGCGTGCAGCGCGCTCTTCGCAGGCTGCAAGAGGTGTTGGGCGGGGCGAGCCCGTACGTCCCCGATGGAGAGCCGGCCACGGCCGCGGCATGACGAAGCCCCCCTCGCATGAGGGGGGCTTGCTTGTCGGGTCAGTCCACCAGGAAATCGGTCAGGCGATAGACGGGAATGCCAACGGCCAGGGCTGTTGCCATCTCGGCGCGGGCGCCTAGCGACATCTCCCATCCTGGCAGGAGGATCAACGCGTCTGCCTGTGTCGCTATCCATTGGAGGACGTTGCCGATCGCCGGCCGCAGGTCGTGAGGGTCAAAGCCTGGCTCTGGTTCTGCCGGGCATCTGACCTCGTGGCCTCGCTCTCGAAGAGTCTTCGCCGCTTCGAGGAATGCGGGGAAGTTCATCTCTGGCCGGCCTCTCATCGGGCCGGCGATGTAGAGCTTCACCCGTCCTCGCTTTCTCGGCGCCTGAACGCTTCGATGTAGCGCGCTTCGAGCGGGGTCCAAATGATCTCGTCGTTGCAGCCGGCTTCCGCCCACATCTTGAGTAGCTCGTCAGCCCCCAGGCTTGTGCCTCCGTAGTAGCACTCGCCATCGCCATAGAGAGGACACTGACTCATCGGCTCTTGCGCAACTCGCCGCGGCACTGGCGAGTGATAGCCGATGTCGACCCCTGTGAGGCGCACCCCGTCCACCATCACGCCGAGAGAGTAGCCCTCGATCATGTCGGCCGGCAGCGGGAGGGGCATCGCCACGAGCTGTACGGCGCCCTCTGGCCCGATGAGATACCAGCGCGGCCAGCCGCTTTCGCTGATCTCGTGGCGGCGCTCGAATTCTGTCATTTCCGCCACCCCCCAAAAACGAGGATGGCGTTCCTGACCAGGAGGGTTGTGCACCCCCACACGTACGCCAAGGCGAAGGTCGCCAGGCCAGTGGCCCACAGGGGCCACTTGAACCCCTGTGCGAGGGCGATGATGCAGCCCCATCCAACGATGGCGTATCCGCTGGTGATGATGTTGATTATTCTGATCTTGGTGCGGTCTGTCACAGGTAACCGCCGATCTCGGGTTCATGGGCTTCCGCCGCCGCGAGAAGACCACGCACGCCAGGAAACGCCGCCTCGAAGTCCTCCGCGAGCATTTCCGCGAGCCTGCCTAGATTGTGGCTGCAATCGCCAGCGTCCATGCAGCATTCAGCCACGCCGAAGGCGGAATTGCCGATCCGGATTCCCGACACGCTGGGTTCGAGCGACAGGTAGTGGTCGCACGCTCCGGCGGTTTGGGGCAAGGCTTCCCGCAACTTTCGGAGCGATGTCACGACGACACTGTGCGCGTCCTCTATGCGGCCGGTCGGGTTAGTGGCGTGTATTTGGATTTCCTCCCTGTGAAGCCCTGCCACTACCACGGCGTGAAAATGGTGCTTGTGGTCGCGGTGAAGCTCCAGCGCGGCGCGCCCGGCTTCGACTGCCGCCCTGTATTCGGGGTCGACCGCCCTGCGCCACTTCTCACAACGTGGGCAGAGGCACCCGCACTCGTGGTCGCGGATGTCGGGCGACAGGTTCACGTCGCCTCCCGGGTCTCCCGCTCGACCAGCGTCCAGCGGCGCTCCCACTCCGTGCAGTGCGGGCACGTGCAGGTCTTGATGTGATTGCGAATGGCGGCCCATAGAGCCCGCCTCCCCATCTGTTTCGGGTCCATGCGTGAGCGGTCCTTTCCTCGCCCGCGGAGCGAACGCGGGCTTATTCCAGGTCGCGCCATTTCTGGCGCTGATAGAACTCCTCCCATTCGGCGAAGATCTTCGGTGTCAAAACCTCGTGCTGGCCGCGCCCTTGCGCGGTCAACCAGTTCCGGGCTTTGCGTACGCGTTCCGGCTTGTCATCTCGCGGTGTGGGCGCCCATGGCGCCCAATCGTCGGGGGTGGACACAGGGACAACCGTCAACGCCGGCCGGCTGAAACTCGAATCTGAGGCGTCGGAGGGCGCCTCCGGCACTTGGTTACCCTCCGGCTCTGAAAGTGGCTCAAATTCTTCCCCCTTCGGTGAAATGGGGGCATCCTGCGGCTCACTCTCGGGCTCGCTCGCGCTCTCCGTGGGTGGCGAGACAGGAACGTCAGGCACGGCCTTCAAGCGACGCTCCCTCTTCGGGAGCGTCGCCAGGACCTTGCTCTTGCTGGCTGGCCTGGCGGCCCGAACGAACGGAGCCATCGCCTCGCGGAACGCGGCAGCGTTCTCGTCGGACAGGTCAATGATGAGCGCCTGGCCATCGAAGGCGAAGGCCATCTCTTCCAGCTCTTCGGGGAGATGCGTCTCCCCCGTGAGGTCGTCAAAAAACGCCTCGCCTCTGTACTTTCTGCAACCCATGAAATCAACCTTGCGTGAGCGATTCTGCGAAGCGATGCATAGACCAGAGCGAATGATCTACTTGAAATCCTTCCGCGGAAGCCTCTCATCGAGACACCACAGACGGACCTTCGTCAAGGGGTATTCCATGCGAACGCGCCCTCTACGGACGCCTTCGCGCCCCTCGGGGAAGCCACTACGCTTGACCCATCGTCCCACAACTTTCTTGTCTACCCCCATCACTTTGGCTATCTCGGTTATGGTCATCCATTCCTGTTCCTCCTCCATGCTCCCTCTCCGATCAACAGCGATGAACGCTCACGGCCCGGAGGCCGCGAGCGAACAATGTCGTTGATCGGCTAGATAACCGACTCTTCCGCGAACATCCGGTAGCCGTCAGCTATCGCTAGGTTCGCGTCGATGCCGGCAAACTTAGCGTAGTGGAAGATGTCGGCGAGGAGACCCGATAGCAAATCGAACGTGCCGAGCTGCAACGTGTCGCCCGCCACCCCCTTCATACGCCTGTACTCGGCGAGCACCTCGCCGATACGGTCTGTGCCCATGTCCTTCGCGTCCTTCATGATCGATTCCTTGCGTGAGCGAGTTGTTACATGGTGTTGCGAAGGACCACGGGCGATCGCACCTGTAGCACATCTCCCAGAAGAGTGGGCGCCGGCGCCTGGTCCTCCGCCGTCACAGGGTGACGTCCCAGCCCAGCCCGGCGAAGACCGCCGCCAACGACTCCCTAGGCACGCGACGATGCCCGCCAGGCGTTAGAACCACACGACCGAGCTGGCCTTCTTTCATCCACCGGAGGATGGTGTTCTGGTTGAAGCCTGTCGCCTCTGCGATCTGTCCAGCCGACAGGACGGGGGGGTATCCCCTGAGATCAAGATCCATGATCGATCCTTGCGTGAGCTATGCAGGGAGCGAACCTGCAAAGGGTGATCGCTCTGAACGGCGCTCGCGTTACCACGCGAGCGCCAGACACAGCGGTCAGTCACGCCTCCTGGTCGTCGCGGCCGCTACCTGGTTGATCACGGGAGCCGCTTGACGGACAGGACGGCCGCGCGCAGCTTGACACCCTCGGGGATGTCCATGGAGAAGTCTTCCGCGATGCTGTACTTCGTGCCGTGCAGCTCGAAGCTGTTTGTCACGACCTCGCGGCCGGCCGCGGTCACGCGGTAGCGCACCTGATAGCTGTCATCGGACGGAAGCGCGTCCGTGACGAGTCGCACCTCCACCTCGTAGTTGACGTTGCAGCCGGCCGAACCGAAGCACTTGCGTCGCGTCTCGATCACGTCGAGACGAAGGTCTTTCTTCGTGAGCCGGCGCACGGGCGTAGGCGAGGGGGAAGGGGAGGACGGCTTGCGCGTGGTCGCGCTGGCAGTAGGAGACTCCGACACGGACATGACGGCAGACGTGGGCACGTCGGGCCGGCCGATCACTGCGAACGTCATGACGGACGAGTAAAGACTGAGCGCCACGATGGCCGCTGTCTTCCCGTGAGATGTCGCCTTAGGCGCGCGGTGCGCCGAGGTCATCGCCTGCGGGAGTGGAGGCGGGGGCATCAGCGGTTGCTGACCGGTGTGGAGCCTGTAGACGGGCTCCTGTGGCGCCCCGTGAGGGCGCTTGCTGTGGTCACCCATTGGTCAAATCCTTTGCGTGAGCGATGTGATCATGCCGGCGTGTCGCCGGCCTGGTTCCGTCTCTCAATGAGCGAATCGAGAGCCCTGCCGAGTACGGTAGGCGCAGCGAGCGAGATTACGCCGAGGAGGAAAGCCTTCTCGTTCTCGTTCGGCGCCAGGATCGTAAGGCGTCGGTTGACGCGCGACACCTTGTTTTCGTGCTTGTCTACGTCGCTGATCATATATCCCTTCCTGTCGCCTGATCACTCCATGGAGCGCACTCCGGCGAGAGAACGAAGTTCTCACACTGAGCAGGTATCGCTACGTCGATACCTGCACCCGAAGTGCGCTCGGATGCAATGATCAGGCGAGACCGAGTCGGCGCATGACGCGCTTTTCTTGCTCCGGGAATCGACACAGCGAACACGTGAAGTGTTCGGGGCACGTGCCATTGTCGAGCCTCATGTGCTCTTTGGCGTGGGCGCCCGTGCTGAGTTCGTAGCCAGACATGCCCCATGCGACTAAGGCGTGACCCTCCCATTCCAGGTCGATGGGGGAGACGTACGTCTCTTGAACGATGATGGCGTGCGCCCCTTGCGTGACATCGGGAGTCTTACAGAACACTCTGATTCCGCGTTCCATGACGTGACCCTTTCTGTTTGAGCCTAAAACCGTGGCTGATCTCATTAACGGGCCGGCGCACTCCCCGAAGTGCGCTTGCCCTATGACAAGATCAGTCACACTGCGGGCTGTTCTCAGTGCAGCCCTCTTCCGTACACCAGTCGCAAAGATTCGCGACGCGAATGTCATTGACCATGATGTGCTCGCCGCAGCATGCGCAGTCAGTGACACCAGAGTGAGTAATGACCTTCATCGCGTGAGCCTTTCTGTGGCGGGAATCTGAGCATTGATTCCACTCCGGGGCCGGCGCCGCGTTTCCCGAAACGCGGCGCATGCCCTAGGGCAGGATCAAACCCAACCGACGATTTCCAGGTCCCGAACCAGGTCCGCCATTTCGCTACGCATGCGAATGGCGTCGAACTTGTTACTGGCGAACAGGTCGCCGGCGCGCTGGTAAGCGGACATCATGCGAGCGTGCAGCGCGTCCGCCTCTTCGGTCGTGAGGACATTGAACATGGGGTTCCGGAGATACAGCATCGTGATCCCTTTCCATTGCGTGAGCGATATCCGACCGATCTCCGCACCTCCCCTCTCGCGGGGAAGACGAGAGGGGAAGCACAGGCTACGATCGGCTAGCGCCTAGTAGTTCTCGCGGCGCGCGCCGCCGCGCGGCCCCAGAATGAAACGGAAGTTGGGGTAAGGGTCCTCGACCTCGCGGGGGTCGTACGTGTAAACGTCCATGCTGGTCTTCTCGTCAACAGCGGGAAACCGCGTGCCGTTGTTCTCGCGGTCCACAAAGTACGTGGGGAGAGGCCAACCCCCGGACGTTTCCGCGCGGGCGCGGAACGTCTCGCGTGCCCGAGCGATCGTGTCGAACTTCTCCAGGTCGCCGTTCTCGATAGAACCGGGCGAATAGGAGCTACCGCCATGCCAGAGAGCGAAGACAGCCATGATGGCATCCTTTGCGTGAGCGATTCGCGTGGAATGGACAAGTGAGGCTGAGCGCTAGCCGCACCATTGGGCGGCCGGCCTCTGGGCCGGCAACCCTCCTGGCGCTTCTAGATGCCCTCGATACCGAGAGTCTCCGCGATGCTGGAGAACAGGCTCTCTGCGCGGTCGCGCATGTCCTCGGGGATGTCGCCGAGAGAGACGAATCCGACCGACGTGGAGAGAATCCAGATCAGAGCTTCCGTGTCGCCCTGGTTCGCTGTCATGTAAAACTCGCGGTTCCCCTTGTTCGCGTCGATCATGGCGCGAACCATCTCGGGAGTACCCATCGTGAACGATGCAGTGTGAGCCATTGCGTGAGCCTTTCTGGACTGGAGATCAGAGCGATTGATCTCACTAATGGGCCTGCATCCCTGCCCCCGCGGGATACTTGCCCAATGGCAAGGTCAAACACGGCCGCGCCTGACAAGGGCGCTCACGGGCGCCCATTGCATCAGCCTGGTCTTGGGTGACGAATCGTTGTCGCCTGGATAGAGCAACGCCCATTTCTCTGGGGTGTCAAGGCGGATAACCACGTAAGGGTTGTCCTGGTAGGTGACGAGATCACCCTTTTTGATTATGGACATCGGTTCCGCTATCCCTTCGCGCTGTAGGATGGAAGGGGAAGCCGAGCATCCCAACCTTCACCAGGCAACCGGCCTAGCCAATCGGCTAGCTGCTGAGCGGCTTCCCGGCCGTCAATTGTTTCGAGAACGTCTTTCCGCGGGTCTGTCTCGATTGCGTCTTCCCAATCTTCCACCATGTCGGCAACCCTGGCAACGAGTGCCATTGCGAGAGCTTGCTTTTGTGCTCGGTTCACGATCGCTTACCTTTCTCGCTTTGCTGTGTACCTCCATCATGGGGACACTTAGCGATCATGTCAAGACCCAAACTCAAGATTTTTTGAGAGCCGGCACAAAGAGCCGGCGACCAGCGGCGATGCTCGTTGGCAAAGGGGTTCCCGGAGCGCTAGCGGAGGGGTTCCCACGGCAGCTTTACGGGCTGCACAGGTCGATACAGAACGCATGGCGAACCATGATCAACTAACCTCG
>Ga0164243_10001091_pt1 | contig 46906 bp, 47 predicted proteins | sample OricompcompostOP_FD_108781 | JGI IMG/M metagenome (GOLD analysis project Ga0164243, IMG submission 108781) | Organic Plus compost microbial communities from Emeryville, California, USA - Original compost - Organic plus compost (OP) | ecosystem: Engineered > Solid waste > Mixed feedstock >...
AGCCACATCGACATGCCAGCGACGGGCTCATGCAGTTATGGACTCTTCGAATTTGCTGGGTTTTGGGCGAGAGGCTGCTGGGAACGCGCTGTTTTCTCGTGAGAGCGATGGCGGAACGCCGGTGGCGGCGCACGATCACTGTCCCTCATGCCCGACCGGCGGACCCAGGAAAAGCAAAGGAAATGGTGGACGCACTAGGGCTCGAACCTAGGACCCGCTGATTAAGAGCTTGGTCAGGGGGCGATTTTCGAGTTGTCCAAGTGTGTCCATTTCAGTTCGCATAGTTCCGCATGTGTATGCGCTATATGACTATGATAGAGACGAAATATATCAACACGTCTTGCTCAAAATCGCGCGACGGAGGGTGCCTGCGTCTGCCGTTGTCCTCCCGCAAGGTGGAGCCTATACGGAGCCTATAGGAAATTTGGCTCCGGGCAGGCGATGGCAAATCCGCTCAACAGGCAGGCAATCGAAAGCCTCGTGGCGCAAGCGCGACTCGTCAAGGGCAAGCAGCTCGAACTGGCCGATGAGCGCGAGGCGGGCTTGCGCATTCGGGCCGGCGAACGCTCGGCGACCTGGCTGCTCTGCGCGCGTCTCCGGAACGGAAAGCGGACGCGGATCAAGCTCGGCTCGTGGCCGGCAATGGGTCTCTCGGACGCGCGCGAAGCCGCGAGACTCAAACGCAACGAGGTGATCGCGGGCGTCGATCCCAACGAACTCAAGCGGGAAGAAGCCCGCGCGGCGGCGAGGGCGGCCAAGTCGCAACGGAAGCTGTGCGACGTTCTCGACGATTACGAGCGGATCAAGCTGTCGCAATTGCGGACCGGGACTGAAACCCGCCGCGCGATCGATGGCCAACGAGGGTTGCTCAAGGCTTTCGCGAACAAGGACATCGCCTCGATAACGCGAGGCGATGTGGTCGAAGCGGTGCGCAAATATGCCGAGCGGGCGCCGATTGGGGCGAACCGGTCGCTGGCTTTCGTCAAGGCGTTCATGAACTGGTGCGTCGACCAGGAAATCCTTGAAAGCAATCCTGCGGCGACGATCAAGAAACCGAGCAAGGAGCGCACGCGCGACCGGTTCCATACGCTCGACGAGCTGATGGAAATCTGGGCAGCGATGGGCGAGCTAGGCTATCCATTTGGCCCGCTGTTCCGGCTTCTGGTCGTCGTGCCGATGCGCCGCGAAGAGGTTGCATCAATCCCGTTGTCCGAACTCGATCTGGAACCAGGCGGCAACGCCGATGACGCGGTCTGGACACTGCCCGCGAGCCGGACCAAGCGCGCCAATGCCTTGCGGGTGCCGCTTGCGCCGCTCGCCTGTTCGCTCCTCAAGGAAGCGATTACCGCGCCGGAGCGACCCAAGGACAGCCCGTTCGTGTTCAGCATGACAGGCGACACGTCGGTTTCCGGCTACGCGAAGGCCAAGCGGCGGCTCGACAGGATCATTCAGGAAAAGCGGGAAAAGGCCGCCAAAGCGGCCGGCGGCGAGGCGGTCCCGATGGAGCACTGGACCATCCACGATTTGCGCACGACGTTCAGCACGCTGGCGTGCGAGAAGCTCGGGGCCGATATCGCGGTCGTGGATCGCATCCTCAACCATGTGGCGACCGCGACAACCTCGAAGATCATGCGCACCTACAACAAGTCCGAGCTGTTCGAACCGCGCAAGCAGGTGATGCGCGCCTGGGCGAGCCTGCTGGAACTTGAAGCGAAGAAGCGGCAGGAACGGTGACGGCGCGCGCGGCCGCGTCCGCTAGGCTCTGGATTGACTTGTTGGCAGATTTGACTACATATGGCTAAGCCACGTTCAACATTGCGTCCGATCTCGTGGATCAAGGCGGCGCGGAAGGATTTCGAGGCGTTCCCGCAGGGGGCGATGGAAAAGGGGCTCGATGCCCTGACCATCGTCGCCGATGGCGGAACGCCGGACATCGCCAAGCCGCTCACAGGATTGGGCGCGGGTGTCTGGGAACTGGCGATCAAGGAGCGCGGCGATGCCTATCGGGTCGTTTATGCGCTGCAACTGGGCGTCGACATCTGGGTGGTGCATGCCTTCCAGAAGAAGTCGACCAAGGGAATTGCGACCCCGCGCCGCGAAATCGATCTCGTGCGCGAGCGGATCAAACGGTTGAAGGAGATGCTCGGTGACTGAGCAGAACGACGATTTCGAGCTGGTGCGCGGCTCGGGCAATGTCTTTGCCGATTTCGGCGCGCCCGACGCAAGCCTGCGTCAGCTGCGCGCGATCCTCGCCGCCGAAATCATCAAGACGCTCGATGCCGAGCGGCTGACCGTGCGCGAGGCCGAGGCGCGCACCGGCATTGCGGCGGCGGACTTTTCCCGCATCCGCCAGGTAAAGCTCGACCGGTTCACCATCGACCGGCTGCTGCGGATTCTCGACCGGCTCAATCAGGATGTCCGGGTGAAGATTTCGGTCGCGCCGCGCGCGCGTGCCAACAAGGGGACCGCTTCGTCGCTGGCTGCCTGACGCGCAGCGCTATGCCGCGTCGCGGAGCTGCACGATCCGCTGGAACTCGGCGAGAAGCTCGGGATGATGGCGGGCGAGGTGGTGCACCACGCGCACGTTCTCGGTCAGCCGGGCGAGATAGCCGGTCGCCAGCACCAGATCGAGGTGGTCGGTGCCGTAGCTCTGCTCGATCATGCGGAACTCGCGGTCGATATTGGTCGCCTCGCGCTCCATGTGCTCGACCTGTTCGTCGCTGAGCCCGCGCACGATCTTGCGCTTGTCGCGGACCAGCAAGTGCTGCGGCGTGGCCGCGATCAGCGATTTGGCATAGGACCATGAGAACTTGTTCATGGCGATCATGGTCTCGGCGACTTCGATCTGCCGCATCGGGCGCAGCTTCTTCATTTCGCGAAAGGTGTTGAACGGCACCATCCGGTCCTGGAGCAGCTTGGCCACCTCGTCGCAGATGCCGTCGAGCAGACGGCGCTTGTTGCGGATGCTGGCGATATTGACGTTGAGCGCCCGCGCCAGGCGTTCCTCCGAAACCCCCTTCTCGAGCGCCTTCAGGATCATCTTGTGCTCCTGAACGATCGCCATGCGGCTGATGCGCCTGTTGTAGGTGATCGCCTCGTCGTCGGTCGCCACGAGGCAAACCACGTCCTTGTCGCCGCGCTCTTTCAGGACATCGATGCGGATATGTCCGTCGAGCAGCCGGTATCGCTCCTCCTTGCCGGGAATGCGCACGACGACGGGCGGCTCGATGATCCCGACCTCGCGGATCGAGGCGGCGATCTGGCCATATTTGACCGACTTTCTGGTCAGCTCGGGCATGGGGCGGAGCAGCTCGATGTCGCCGAGCGGAATGCGCAGGCTGGTGCGCTCGAAGGCCAGTTTGATCGGGCGTTGCCGTTTGGCGCGGGTCATTGCGCGGCGATCCTGACTTTCTGAATCCGCTCGGCGAGCCGGGTCGGGATTGTCGCCAGACCTTCGTCTTCGAGGAGCGCGACGAAAGTCTCGTCGCCCGATAGCTGGCTGAGCGCCTCGACGATGAAGATCAGCCGGTTGCGGGTTGCCTCGGTCTTGCGGATCATCATGCGCTTGCGCTCGGTGTCCTCCTGAAAGGCCTTGACCAGGCCTTCGGGCGTCGTCGCCGCATCCTTGCCAACGAGCCGTTTGAGCTTGGCGGCCTTTCCGGAACGCTTGCGGACCTCGACCAGGCGGCGCGCGGCAATGAGCGCGCGGCCCCTCAGCAGATTGTCCTCGTAGGCTTTGTGAAGCGCGGCCTGCACGCCCTGATCGTCCGCTTCGCAGATTTCGAGGGCGACGGAGATGGGCAGATACCCAGCTTCGACGGCGGTGACCAGCCGCCGTTCGCCGCGTTCGAGCAAGCGGCCAACGGACCAGACATAGTTGGCGGAAAGGCCGGTCATCGCGGCGATCTCGTTGTCGGAATGGCCGCGCTCGCGCATGCCGAGGATGTCTTGCAGCAGGTCCACGGCCTGATGCTGGCGGCGGGCGCAATTCTCGACGAGGCTGGCGACGAAGCAATCTTCCTGATCGGCCGTGACGATAAGCGCGGGAACCTCGCTCTGGCCAAGCTGACGGAAGGCTTCGAGGCGGCCCTGGCCACAGACGAGATCGTAGAGCGGCCCGTCGTCGCCCTGGCGGCTGGTCACGGTGATCGGCCGCTTGAGGCCGATTTCGGCGATGTTCTCGACGATCCCCTTGAACACCTTCTTGCTGCGCACGCGCGGATTGACGACGGTGATCCGGTCAATCGGGATCATCTCGACGCGCTGGGCGGGGAGGGCCATCTCAAGCCGCCCGCCGGAACGGCGCGCGCTCGGCGAGCGCGAACAAGCCGTCGAGGGTGTCGTAGCGGAACGCGTCGAGCGACAGGCCATTGTGGTCGGCGAGCCGCCGCACGCCTTCGGCAAGGGTCATGCGCGGCAGGATGTAGAAGTCGTGCGCGCTCCTGTTGTCCTCGTCCATCCTGACGCAGATGGTGAGGTCGGGGCGCAGGCTCTCGTCGAGCCTGATTTTCCAGCGCCGGCTGCCGCCGCGCGTCAGCTTGCACCGCGCGATGACAATGGAGGCGGTGATCTCCTCGTTGACCAGCAGCGTGTCATTTTCGAGGTTCTGGATGGCGGTGCCGCCGGCGGCCCGCACGCCCTCGATCACGTCGCTGACAATCGACGGGTGCATCCGGCGCAAGGCGCGGTTGATCTCGATGTAGCGGTAGTCGTGGTCGGGGGTGAAGCCGACCAGCGAATAGGCGCGCAACAGGCTGCCGAAGCGCGCTTGATAGGCGCTGCTCGACGGGCCATTCTCGAACTCGTCGATGATGAGGCCCGACAGGTAGCCGTTGGTTTTCAGGATATCCGCCAACAGCGCGAGCATGTCGTCGTCGGTGAGGCGCCGCGACCGCTCGGCGATGATGAGCCCGGCCTGTTCGAACAGTGCCTGCGAGACGATGGCGGGGAAGGCCTGGTCGTGCCTGATCCACTGCGACGGATCGTTGCGCACGTGGCGGGTCTTGAGTTTGAAGGAGGTGCGGCCCCAGACGTTGTGCCCGGCATATTTGTCGTTGATGAGAATCTGGTGGACCGCGCCGCGTGTCCAGGCGCGGCCGAGATCGGACAGGATGCCTTGCGCATTAAGCCATCCGGCTATCTCGCGCTCCGACCGCTGCTCCTCGACAAACTGGCGGTAGATTTCGCGGACGGTGGCGACCTCTTCTTCGGGGCCGTGCACCAGCACGACGCGATCGGTGGCGATGCTCTTGTGCTCGCCGCGTTCGAGCAGGCCTTTGTGCCGGCCCTGCTCGTCGACCAGCATCCGGCGCAGCCCAAAGCCGGGCGCGCCGCCTTGCCGATAGCCCAGGCTGATGAGGCGGCACTGGCCCTTGAACACCTTGACCGACAGCTCGCGGCTATATTCGCCGGCCATCGCCCGCTTGACGGTCTTGATGATCGACGAGCCGATGGTGCCGTCGTTCTCGAATTGCTCGGCGCAATAATGGACGGCGATGCCCGCGCGCTTGCAGCGCAGCTCATAGTGAGCGGCTTCGTCGGGATCCTGGAACCGGCCCCAGCGACTTACGTCGTAGACGAGGATCGCCTCGAAATCGACGTTGCCGCTGTCGATGTCGGCGAAGAGCTGCTGCAAGGATGATCGCCCGTCGATGCGCAGGCCGCTTTTGCCTTCGTCGGCGTAGGTGCGGACGATCTCGAAACCGCGGCGCTCGGCATAGGCGCGAATTTCCGCTGCCTGATTGTCGGTCGAGTATTTCTGATGTTCGGTGGACATGCGGACATATTCGGCCGCCCGCTTCGGCGGCCGATCTTCCGAGTGGTTGCCATCGGTTGTGTTCCACTCAATGACCATCGCTTACGCCTTGGTATTGGCGATACTACCTCGCTGCCTGCGTTCGCCCTCTACCAGCAAAGGAGAGGCAGCATGTTTCCAAAGAAGGGCAGTTCTTTTCCGGTCGGGCGCGATGCGCTGACCGATACCGAGTTCGCACAGGTGATTGCCTCGGCCCTCAAGGTCGAGTTCGGATCGACGCGCAATGGCGCCAAGATGATTATGAAGTGGACCGGCGTAAGCGGGCGCACGGCGAAGAACTGGCTCAATGGGACAAATTCACCGAGCGGCGTGCATCTCATCCTCCTGGCGCGGGAATCCAATGCGGTGCTGAAGGCGATGATGTTGATGGCCGAAAGGCCGGAAATGTCGCTCGGCGCGAGCCTGCTGTCGCTACGGCGCGTGCTCGCGGAAACAATGGCGGCGCTCGATCAGATGATGTGAGCGAACACATCATCGATGTTGGGTGGGTTCCGAGGCCAGGGCGGAAGCATCGTTCGTGGCGCCCGAAAGGAACGACCCGCTACGGGACGTGAGACTCTGAGCGGCCATCTCCAACACCGGGGAGACGTTCACCTTTCTGCACGATTGCGGCGGGTGGTGGCCTCGGAACGGGCCACCCCGAAATGCTGTTTACGCTCGAATATCGGGATGACGGTCGCCAGCACCTTTCCATCCAATTCGATGAACGAGATTTGGCTCCAGCCGTTGGCGTCCCACCGCTTCATAAAGGCGCAGACCTCGCCGTGGACGGCCAGCGAGGCGTCGGCTAGTACGTCGAAGTGCAGACGGGAAATCAGATTCTCGACGGGAATCAGGTGCCAGCTCCCCTCCATGCGGGAGGACCAGATGCGGATGGGCTCCCATCCGTCGCGCCGCCACGCGGGCCGCGATCTCGGCGGCGCGCTCTCCGCCGTCAACCGGCTGACGGGCAGCCTCGGGTTATCGGTGCAGGGATGCTTGGTCCAGGGCGGACCAAGTTCGTCGAAGAACACCCTGCCGCCCGATGGCGACTGGTAGAAGAACACGCTGTCACCGCAGACCGGACAGGTCGCGTTGGGGATGGTGAAGCTGGCGTAAGACGTGAAGCTCGGTGTCCGTGCCTCGGACCAATAGAGCGGCTTTGACCGGCGCGCGCTGGCGTATTTGAGGCACCAACCGCAGGTGCAATCGGCATAATGATTGTGTCCGGGCATTGATGCCGTCCCTTCGTTCCGGCGCGAAAGCAAATGATCCGGTGACCAATAGAGCGACGCGGTAAAGATTCAGCAATCCGGTTCGCAGTGCGGGGCGGGTTCCGGGGCGAGGGCGGAAATACCTGCCGCGAGCGCGCGAGCGGCCGTTCATCGGGCGGGGTGGGGCGGGTCAAACGAAGCGGCCGCGCCCGTTCAGGCGCGGCCTCGATCATCGGCGGCTATGCCGCCTCCTTCACCTGCTCGGGCTTCGCCAGCCCGTGAAGGTAGGCAACGGCGCGCTCGGCGTGGGCGGCGGCCTGAACGATGGCGCGGGTATCGTTCTGCAGGACCTTGATCCAGCTGGCGATGTAGCTGGCATGATCGGGGCGCGGCTCGATGCAAAGCCCAAGATCGGCGGCAAGAAAAGCCGCGCCAAGCTCGGCGACCAGTTCCTCGCGGGCATAGCCTTCGTCGCCCCATTTCTCGCGGCCGAAACTGCGATCAAGCCGGGTCTCGTGGCGCGTCCAGTGGACGGTCTCATGGCCCCTTGTGGTGTAGTAGCTGTGGGCATCGTGGAAGGCCGCGAAGGGCGGAAGCTGGATGCGGTCGGCCGACGGCATATAATATGCCTTGTCCCCGCCGTGGTTCACGGTCGCCGGGATGTGGGTAAAGAACGCCTCGGCGGCTGCGATGCGCTCCACCTCGGGTGCGGGTTCCGGCACAAAGTGGAAGCGCTCGGGCAGGCCGTCGATCTGCGCCACGTTGAACACGGTGTAGGTTTTCAGGAAGCGGAATGCCTGCTCCTTGTCCTCGCCGCTCGCCTCGTCGCGCACGGTTTTGCGGCTGTCGCCGTAGTAAACCACGGTCGCGCCGCGCTCGCCCTTGCGCACCTGCGCGCCCAAAGCCTGCGCCTGCCGGTAGGTCATCCATGACGGGCTGACAAAGCCGGACGCCCGCGCCTCCATCCATAAGAGAAGAACATTGATCCCGCGATAGGGCTGGCCGGTGGCGCGCAGCGGGCGGGTCTGCCCCGATGCGGCCAAGTCACCGCCGCTCCACGGTTTGAGCCAAGGGCGAGTGCCCTGTTCCAGCTCGGCGAGAATGCGGCTGGTAATGCGGGCGTGGGGGTCTTGCTTGGTCACGGTTGTTACTCCCTTCCAATCCGCGCAGCGGGTCATGCCGCGCATGACCCCTGCCGACCCGGCGAGGGGCGGAGAGAGAGGGGGCAAGGTCTGGTGCCGGCGGGTGGTGCGGGCGCAGCGCAGCGAGCCACGGCCGCCAAAGCACGGCCTTGCAGGGAGAGAGAGGCAGAGCCTCTTTCTTCCTCGGAAACAGGAATCGGCCGTGCCGCTGGCGGCGCTCAATGCAGGGCGCGCGAAGTGCCCCTATCCCGCGTCAGGGATCGTTACCCGCATGGGCGGAAACGGCGCAGCCGGTTTCGTCGCGCCAGTGATAGAGCCCGGCCCATCGGGGACGCTAGATTCCCGATGCGATGCTTGGGGCAAATGCCAGCATGGCAATCAGTCATCGATGACGACGAGTTAGCGTCCGCCGCTCCACCGCCGTTTCATCATGTCGAAGGAGTCCTCGTCTTCCTCGGCCTCATCGAAGCGGCTGAAACGGATCACCCGCTCAAGGTGCAAAAGGGAGATGGTGAAGTCATACTGGTCCGAGGCCAGAGCGATTTCCTCGCAGGGCTCGGCGAACCACGCATCGCTATCATGCGCCATCTGCCCCCGGCTTTTCTCCATCAACTCGGGCTGGGCGGCGAGAGACGTCGCAGGCACGGGGACCGGTGGGCGGCCTACGGTCTTGAAATAAGCCCCGGTGCGTAGCGCGGCGGGACTCGACCGTGCCCACAGAATGAACCCGTCGCGCGACACCACCATCACGGAGCGGCGCTCGGTATATTGCAGCCAGCGCAGCGTGGCAGCTACCAGTGAGACGCCATAGCGTTCGGCGCACCCGCCAAGATCGTCCAAGGTTGGCTTCGCTTTCGCATCAAGCTGGCGGCGGAAATCATCGAGAGGCATCAACAGGCTGGAGGCGAACTCGTTGGCCTGGGCCTCGATCTGCCGATACTCGCTATCCCACCGCACCATGTCCTGCTGGCCGCATTCGAGGCCATCAGGAAAGCGCAGGCGATGCAGCAGATAGTGGCCGAACTCGTGTGCGATCGTGAAGTTGATCCGTCCGGATGACGCGATGGCTTTATTGTAGATGATCCCCCAGCCTTTCTTGCCGGGCGGGGCCTTGTAGAGCGCGCCGTCGAAAGTGGGCAGGTTGTCGCCCGCGACCAGGGACACGGGATCGTCAGGAAAGCGATGGAGCGAATACTCCTTCGCCAGCTCAGGCACCCGCACAGGGAATCTCTCCCGCACCGCCGTGGACGCTGTTAAGCAACAGCGTCAGCGTGTTCGCCCAGCGTTGCGGCGAAAAGTTCTCCGTCATGCGTCGTCGCCCCACAGTTTTACCATCCGCCTGATCTTCTCTTTAGTCGAGGAATCCATCTTCCGGTATTGACGGTAAAACTGCGCGTCAGCGGCTTCCTCTGCGCTGACGCCTTCGCCCTCATCGAGCAGGAACTCGATGGTGGTGTCGAGCTTCTCGGCGATCTTGGCCAGCTTCTCGGCCGACGGCCGAGGCGGGTTCTTGTTCTCGAGTTCCCAGATGTAGCTTTTGCTGGACTCGGTCAGCTCGGCGAGTTTGTCGAGGGTATAACCCTTATCTTTCCGCAGCTTGCGGATTTTCTCTCCGAGGGTGTTTTGCAAACGACATCTCCTGTCTCCATTGTTCGGTGTAGGCGCACTTTATGTCCTTGACAGCCGAATCGCAACGTGAGAGTTTGTTCGGAGTAGAGGTATTTTTTATACCTCTCAACACGACTCGGAGTGTCAAGATGGACAGCAACAAGAATGATAACCCCGGCCAGGGTCACGGCAACGGCGAGGGCCATGACGACGATCATGGTCAGGGTGGGCACAGCAAGACAACGATCATCGTCAACACCCGCGAGAAGGTGATTGAAGGCAAAGAGGTCACATACGACCAGATTGTGGCTCTCGCGTTCGAGAACCCGCCAACCGGCGAAAACATCGAAATCACCGTCGCCTTCCGCGACGGCCCTGGCCCCGACAAGGAAGGCAGCCTCCAACCCGGTGGCTCGATCCGCATCAAGAAGGACATGATTTTCGATGTCACCGCCACTGACAAGTCGTAATCCCGACCTCGCCCGCCTCGTGCAGGATGGCTATGAACTGGCCATCCTGCACAACCACCTCGTCGTCAGCGGCGTGCCCTACGTGAACAGCAAAGGCGAGGTTCGCCTCGGCACGCTGGTCTCGGATATGAGCAGCATTTCCGGCGACGTGACGGCCTCGCCAATCCAGCAGCATGTTGCCATGTGGGCGGGCGAATACCCGTGCGACAGCAACGGGAAGCCTCTGGAGCATATGCGTCATGTGACCGCCGATCAGCCCATAGGCCCCGGCCTCACCGTGAACCATTCGTTCTCAAAGAAGCCGAGCACGGGCTACCGCGACTATCACCACAAAATGACGACTTATGTGGACATGATCGAGCGGCACGCGCGCATGCTCGATCCGAATGTCACGGCCCGCACGCACCGCTTTGTGGAAAGCGACGACCCGCAGTCGCCGTTTCACTATCCCGACACGGCTTCGGGGCGCGTCGGCATCACCAATGTAATGCGCAAGCTGGAGCTGGCACGGGTCGGGATCTTCGGGGTCGGCGGAACCGGCTCTTATGTCCTCGATCTTGTCGCCAAGACTCCGGTGCGGGAGATCGCAATCTTCGACGGCGACACCTTCCTCCAGCACAACGCCTTCCGCGCGCCGGGTGCGCCATCCGCAGAACAACTCAGGGAGCTACCCAAAAAGGTGGACTACCTCGCGGGCATCTATTCACGGATGCACCGTGGGATCGTGCCCCATGCCTTCGCCATTGCGGAGGACACGATCAGCAAGATCGGCGCGTTGGATTTCGCCTTCATCTGCATGGACCCCGGCACGCCGAAGCGGCTGCTCGTGGAGTATCTCGAAGCGAACAACGTGCCTTTCGTCGACGTGGGCATGGGCATAGAGCTGATCGAGGACGGCCTGACGGGCCTCGTGCGCGTCACCACCAGCACACCTGACCAGCGCGACCATGTCCGCAACAGCCGCCGTATCTCGTTCAAGGACGGTGGCAAGGACAACATTTACGCGAAGAACATCCAGATTGCCGATCTGAACGCGCTGAACGCGGCGCTTGCTGTCATCCGGTGGAAGAAGCACTTTGGCTTCTACAGGACGGACCCGAAGCTGGAACATCATGCCAATTACGCGGTCAGCGGCAACGTCATCACGAACGAGGACAAAACATGAGCCGTGCGGCCTACATCCACAAGTTCGTCAAAGCCTTCCCCGACAAACTCGATGATGGCGTCCTCTATGTATCGATGGAGTTCGGCACGGCAGCGCACCGCTGCTTCTGCGGTTGCGGCAGCGAGGTCTATACGCGGTTTTCGCCGCGCGACTGGTCGATGAAGTTCAACGGGGAAACGGTCTCGATCAACCCGTCCATCGGTAACTGGAGCTTCGCATGCCAGTCGCATTATATTCTCGATGGCGGACGAGTGCATTGGGCGGATAAGTGGTCGCGAGAGCGGATCGAACTCGGACGCCTGCTCGACCGGGAGCGCAAGGCGCGGCACTTTAAGGGCGCACCGCCGCCCGCCTCGACACCAGCGCAGCCGGGCAGGCAGACAGCGCGCGATGGGCTGCTCGCGCGCTTCCTGCACTGGCTTACTGGCAAGTAGAATGCCGGAAGGCCGGGGCGCTTATCGCGCCCCAGCCTTCGCGCCTGCCGATTTGGCGGCGGGCGCCGCGTCGGTCGTGGCGTCGGTGTCCGCCTTCGGCTTCGGAGTGTAGGCCCGCATAACGATCCGCCCTTGCAGCGGAACGGCATCGCAGAGGATGTTGAAGCCCTTGCCGTCCTTGTTCGGCCACGCTGCGCCGATGCGGGTCCAGCGGGCTTCGGGACCATTGCCATCGACGCGATAGAGCATGAAGGCGGGGCTGTTGGTGGGTTCGGTGGCCATGTCAGTTCTCCTTGTCAAACCGAGCCGCAACCGCTGCGGCCGATGTGGAGAACAGGGCGCGGCCAAGAGGTCGCGGGGTCATGCCGGTCAAAGACCGCCCGAAGGGGAAGCTGCACAAGACGATAGTCGCGGAAGCGCACGCGATTGACGCCCGACCTGGCCAAGCCAGTCACTCCACGAATGAGGCCAGCGGGGTCTGCGATCACTCGATCAGGAGAATATGGCTGTTGATCCGCAAACACCCAAAGCCCTGCAATCGCGCGGCCTAGGCTCCCAGCCTACTTCGCTGCGAACGTCTCGCGGCGAAGTTCGGTTCAACCGCCCTTTCGGCTTTTCGCTTTTTCCGCGTTGAGAGCGATCTCCGCCAACAGAACCTTTTCGTAATGGGCTGAAACAACGCCGCCGCGATAGCGATCGCGGTTGTCTTCTGAAATTTTGGCCCACTCCCGCTCAAGTTGTGCAGCTGTTTTGGTGCGCGGTTTCGGAGTGGCTCGCTTTGCGGCGATCGCACCACGGGCTTTTCGAAGCTCGTGAATATCCGGTTCGGCATACCATTGCGGCGTGCCATCTTCGCCGTACTGGACGCGCAGGGCATGTTCGCTGATGCGTCTGGCTAGCTCGGGCCGCGACAGACCGGCGGCGGAAGCCGCTAATGCGGGAGTGAGCCAATGGATGCCACCCTCCGACTTGACCTTGGGCTTCTTCGCCACGTCGGCCCCTTCTCTTGCTGCCGCTTATTCTTTCGCCACGACGGTATCGTATAGCCCGTAATGGGTCAGCCCCTCGTGGCTCTCAATGCCCGTGTAACGCAGCGAGGCGTCCTCGTAGCGGCGGAATGCAAAGACAGCTTCGTTCATCCGCTCAGTGTTGAACACCTTGAGGCGCACAAGCAGGTGGAAGTCCGCCACGGTCAAGCCGGTGACGGCATGGAACAGGTCCGGCTCCAGCTTGGTGATGACATCTTGTAGCGTGTTTTCGCGGAAGTCCGTCAGATACATGAACGCGGGGATGCGGGTGGCGAACTTAATCAGCTTCTCCTGCACCAGCTTGCGCTTGGACTTGTATTCCTTCTCCTCCTCCGTCAGCTCTTTCTTGTCCTTGGCGGACAACTCGCCGCCATTGGCCTTGGCCTTGTCCTTCAAGTCCTTCACGATATCGGACTTGTTGATGATGGTTTCGATGATGTTGTCGCCAAGGGAGCGCCAGCCCTCGATGCGCTCCACGGCGGCCATCGCGTCGGGGTTCTCCAGCACCCGGCGCAAGGTGTCGTTGTCCACGTTGACCAGCAACGCGGACTCCCACTTGCGGGCCAGCAGCGTCGCGGAGGTTCCCGCCATCGCAATGTCGAGGATGCCGCCCGCGTCGATCTGCGTCATGTTCGCGCCGTCGTAGGCGAGGACGGGTAGGAAACTGACAAGCTCGCGGACGGCGTTTTCGGGGTTCGCCTCGCCGGGCGACAGGCCGATGCCGTATTCGGACAACTGCCGTAATGCCCGCGTGGGCGCGAAGTCGAACACGAAACAGACGGGCTTGAGGATTTCTTCCTCGTTGGGATTGTCGCCGTTGGGGTTCTTGATCGACCACGGCGATTGCACCCGGAATGCCGCCTGAAAGTAGGTCTCCGGGGATTTGAGATTGCGGAGCATGAGGATCGACGACCATTGCGCCACGGTGACGCCCGTGGTCAGCTTCCCGCATGACAGGGTGATGGTCTTGGTGTCGAAGCCGCTCCCCACGGCCCGGCGAACGGGCGGAAGCGCGTCCAGGCCAATTCCGGCATTGGCCCCGGCGGACACGATCACGGTGTAATCGTGCCAATAGGTGTTGTGCTTCTCCGCCAGCAGGTTTGCCATAGCGTGGCAGGCGGCGACATTAGGCAGGAACCAGAACGAATGTTGCAGATACGGCAGGAGCCGCACGTCGGAATATGGGAACGGCGGACGGGTGCCGGTTTTCAGGCTCTCGACCGTCTGAGGGGCATAGCCGCCCCGAATGATGTCCAGCCATTTCTGAACATCGGACTTGTGTTTGAATGCCGCTGCGTCGCCTGTGCCGGTCGCGGCGAAAAAGGCGTTTAGGTCGAACTCGTCAAACTCCCCGGCGCTGGCGATCGCCAGCAATTCGTCGGGCATCTGGTAGGTGAGAAGCCGCATCTGCGGCAGGGCGCCATAGGGATTGCGCTTGTCCGGGAACTTGGCGGCGAAGGCGGCCTTGGCGCGCTGTTCGTCGGTATAGGTCCAGTTGAATATCTGTTCCTCGATGAACTCGCCGGTGGCGAGCGCCTTGAACGGGGTGCCGGAGAGATAGAGATACGCCCGCGTCGTGATGGGCAGGAACTCACCCTCACCAAGAGAAAGCTCTTCAAGATTCTCATCCACCGACTCAAGGGCGGGGGCAAACTCCAGGCTAGTTTCCTTCTTGGCGACGGCGGCTTCCTCGCCCTCGAACAATTCCTTGGCGGTCTCGCGCCACGCACCGAAGTGGTATTCGTCGAACACGACCAAGTCCCAGTTGATCGTGTGAATCCACTCGTTGCGCGGCTTGATATTGCCCGCCGCGTCACGCCCCAACAGGTCCTGGAACGAGCCGAAATAGACCAGCGGCGTATCGGCCGGGATCTCGCGCGGGTCGCCATCGACATTCCGCGACTGGTATCGCCAGCCGTCGAAATCCACATGGGTTTCAAGGTCGGTCTGCCATGCGTCCTCGACGGCGGGCTTGAAGGTCAGAACAAGGACGCGCTTCGCTGCCAGCTTCTTCGCAAGCTGGTAAGTGGTGAAGGTCTTGCCGAAACGCATCTTGGCGTTCCACAGGAAGCGAGGAACGGCCTTCTCGTCCTCCTGCCAGCGCGATTGATAATAGGCGTAGGTCTGCTCCACGGCCCGCGCCTGTTCCTCGCGGGGCGGGAAATCCTCGTGGTGCGTGCCGGTGAATATCTTGCCGGTGCGAAGCTCAGCCAGGACGGTTTTCACATCGGCAACGGTGCAGCGCATCCATTCGAGCTGCGGGTTATCGAAGCCCTTGCGCTTCAAGGCTTCGCGCACGGCGTGATCGGTGATGATCCCGCCATCATCCCGCTCGGCGCACTCGTCCAGCTCGATGGTGTAATTGGTGATGGCGGCGGTTTTGAGCTGTTCGGCCACGCGCTGTTTCACGTCACGGGTAGTCTGGCCGACCTTAAGCAGCCCGTCGTGCGTGTCGGCAGCGATGGCGTAAGCATAGATGCGCGGGCGCGCTTCAGGCTTGGGGGTGAGGATTTCCTCAATGGTGGGCTTATTCACCATTGCCCTCCATCGGGCGGATCATGCTCTCGATGAAGGCAATCTCGTCCGGCCCGATGCCGTATTTCTCGTAAAGCAAAGCGTCGGTCCACGCGCGGTCCATCGGCAAATCAGGAACGAACTGAAACCGCTCACTGTAAATGTCTTGGGTATTCTTACGCAAGGAAACAAGAAAGCGGACAAATCTCGTCCTCAAGTATCCCGCAAACCGTTTGGAGGAATCTTCATCCTTGAATCTACTGATGACAAGATATGTTTCACTACAGCACGTATCTGGTTCGGCAATGATAGGGTAGTTGTAAATCTGATGTGGGAATCCGTCACCTGCCCCATAAGCGCGACCTAGCAATACTTTCCAATCATCCACCCACGCTTCGTTTCGCGGCACGTCTGCCCGTTTGATGTATGTGTCCTCGCCGTTGCCAATAACTCGAACCGGCCGATACAAACCTTTGGGTTCTTTCGCTCCGCGAAAGTTGGTCCGAATACTGAACGGCTGGATCGGCGAAACTTTAGAGGCCAAGTTGCCAAAGCCGTCTTTCGCGTTGGCTTTCAATACCTTTTCGAGGATCGGCACAGCCTCATTTCGCCGAACTAGAACATCGTAAGCATCGAGATGACGGGGGACTGAGGGGGCCGTGGGTTCACCCTCATGTACTGTCGTTACTTCGCAAGGACCATTCCATGCGTTGTCCCATAGGAAGTAGGACACCCCACCCTTAATCTGCGTGCCGGGGAAAGCTTCCGAAGCGTCGGGGAAGTCTACGAGCTTCCGCACCCGCTTGTCCGCGAGCATTTCGGCACGATATTCGTCCAGCCCACGCCCGCCAGCAAACCACCTTGAAGGCGTCACCATGATGAGAAAATGGGGATCAAGCCCTTTCGCGGCCTGAACGAACTTCTGATATATCGGCATTGCGAACCCGCCAACGGCTTCACCTCCGCTCTGACCGAGCTGATACGGTGGATTGCCGATGATTACGTCGAACTGCATTTCGCCCCCAAACAACTCGGCTACCCGAGTCTTTACGTCGTCGGTATGTATAAGCGCGTAGGCGTGCGACTCTAAACCCTCGCCACGGTCATAATCTCTCTGGTTGGCACCACAGAACTTACACTTGCCATCGAACCAAGAATGCTCCGTGCGCTGGAACCAGATATTGCCGTCATCTTCGGTGAAACTCATGGCGACGGAATGCTCGCCCGTCGCGTGTTTCGAGCAATAGAGGCTGCGACGCGCCAGCAGGCTGGTCAGGGTGGTAAGGCCGATACCGAACACCTGCCGGGTCAGGATATGATCGACCCGTGTTTGCAGATCGCGGATTTCGTCTGCCAGCCCGGCGATCAGCCGCGTGGTGATTTCCCGGAGGAACACGCCGGACTTGGCGCAGGGGTCGAGGAATGTGACCGTGCTATCGGTCCAGATATTCGCGCCATCGTTCCGCGCCGCCCATGCCTCCGCCAACGTATCGAGCATACGGTTGGCGAACTCCGGCGGCGTGAACACCTCGTCGTTTGAGAGGTTGGCGATGCAGGTCAGAACATCGGGATTGCGCCCCCGCAAAGTAAACCCCGCCTGTTCGTTCATACGGCTCCCCCTGAATTGCCGTTCACTGTCCCCGCCAGGTCGCGCAGCGACATCGGCGGATATGAAGAAGTCGGTGTAAAGATTTCGTGCTTGCCAAGACTGGCGAACAACGAACCCTCCGCGCTGAAACTTGCCATACCGGTCAGCACGTCCAGGCGGAAATCGCGGCGCTGATATTTGCCTTTGCCCAGATAGCCCCATTCAACCACGCTGATGGGCGCACCGTTAGTGTCGCGCATCGTCATGGCGTCGCCATGCACAAGATTGAGTGACAGAACGAACATGGCGGCGCGAAACGCCTCCTCGTCGCCGGGGAGGAAGTCGGAAAAAACTTCCAGCATGTTCGCGCGGCATTCTTCGATATTGTCCGCCAGCAGCTCGACGCCGTAGCAGCACATAAGCCCGAACAGGGCATGGTGCCGCCGCTCGAAATCGGACTTGCCGTATTTCAGTTCGACAGCGGCGAGCTTGCGCTTCAGGATCGGCACGAGGAAGTTGCCGCTCCCACAGGCCGGTTCCAGAAACCGGGCGTCGATACGCTCCGTCTCGCCCTTCACCAAATCGAGCATGGCTTCGACAAGCCACGGCGGGGTGAATACCTCCCCATGATCGGCAACGCGCTTCTTTGACTTAATAAGATTCATCCATCCGCCATAGCCGAAGCGCGGCGAGCGCACACCGTGCCGGCGAGAAAAAGCGGGACAGGGCCGCCGGTCATCGCCGGCGGCAGGCCGCCGTTCGAGCAACGTCAGGCGAGCCCGGCCTCCATCCCCTTTGCCTTGCCGGCGTCGGGCACGCTTGCAGCCACGGCGGTCTGCTTCTCGCCGGCCCGCTCGTAGATGGCGCGGACGAGCCGGTCCTTATCGTCGGTGACAACGATCGCTTCGGCCCTGGCGCGCGAGAGCGCGACGTAGAGCATCTTCTGGTCGACCAGATTGGTCGAGCGGCTGTCGGCATGGATCAGCACGCGCTCGGCGGTCTGGCCCTGCGCGGCATGGGCGGTCTGCACATAGGCATGGCGGAGATGGGCATCGCGAGGGTCGGAGAGATCGAGCCGCTGCTCGCGCCCGTTCGCCAGCTTCACTGTCGCCCGGTTCGTGGCGGCTTCGATGCCGGTGACGATTCCGCCAAGACCGTTGATCCGGCCCGCGTCGCGGTCGTTGCGGGTGAATTGTACCCGGTCGCCCGTCCTGAGTTCCATCGGCTTCGGCTCGAACACTTCGGCCTTGCCCGCGCCCCACTGCCGGGGATGCCAATCAACCGACCGGCCATTGCGCGCATCAAGCGCAATACGTCCGCGCTCGGGATCGACGGCCCCGATGGTAAAGGTTTCGCCACGGCGCACGCCCTTCGCGGCGTAATCGCGGGTAAACCGGACGACCTCGCCAATGGCATAGCTCGCCGTCTCGCGGGCCTCTGCGCGGGTCAGGCCCTTAGATTCCAGAGCGACAAACCCCAGCGTTTCCGCCGCAAGTTCCCCGCGTGCGGCGAGCTGCCCACGGATCAGGCCGGTCAGCTTGTCGCGTCCGTCGCGCGAGGGTTCGATGACCAGCGTTCGAGCGCGCTCGGCGGGTGTCATGGCCGTGTATTGCCGCGCCATCGCGGCAAGCCGCTCGTCCGGCGTATCGGCCTCGATCACCTTGCCGCCGCCGCGCTCCAGCGCGGCAAGCGCCTTGCCGGCATGGCCTTCGATCGATGCGATGACAGCTTCGCGGCTCTCGGCATTCGTCTGGCGGACGATCTCGGCGAGCTTGGCGGTCGCCATCCCCGCGTCCTGCAACTGCGCGAAGGCTGCCCCGGCGCGTATCGAGCCGAGTTGCTTCACGTCGCCCACAAGGACAAGCCGCGCTCCGGCCTTGTCGGCGCTGGCCATCAATTTGGCCATGTCGTGGGCGGAGAGCAGCGAGGCCTCATCGACGATCCAGACGGCATCCTTGCCGGAGCGGCGGGACTCCGGCGTGAGCAGGTGCCGGGCAACGGTGTCGCCGCGCGTGCCCAAGGCGTCACCCAGCACCATCGCCGCCGATGCGGTCGGCGCAAGCGCCGTGACCGCAAGCCCGCGCCGCTGCGCCTCGCGCGCGTAGGTGGCGAGCACCGTGGTGGTCTTGGCGGTTCCGGCGTAGCCCTGGACAGCGGCGACGCGGTCCCGCGAGGTCAGCAGCTCGGCGGTCGCTCGCTTCTGGTCCTCGGTCCAGGCATAGCCGGAGCGCGCCGATTGCCGGGCGGCGCGTTCGACCATTCGCGCTGCCGTCATCGGGTTGGCCAGTGGCTCGGCCATGCCGCGACCGGCCGTCTCGAGCCGCAACATCGTGTGCTCGGTTTCGACGGCTTGCGGCGTGGTGAAGCCGGAAAACTCCGCGCGGCGCCAATCAAGGAACGTGCGGGGCATAAGCTCGCCGCGCTGCTCGGCCGCGGCAATGGCCGCGCTGATTGCGTCGTGCCCCACTTTGCCAAAGGCGAAGTCTCCCGCCTCGCGGGCGAGCCTGCTCGCGGCAAAGACGGCCTCGCGCTCGGACAGCTTCGCGGCGGCAAAGGCCACCGCCTGCCGCGCCAGCAATTCCGGGCTGGAGGCATCCAGGTCGCGAGTGCGTTCTCGCGCCTCGGCGATTAGCCTGTCCCGGCCTGCCCGGTCGAATCCCAAGGCATCGGCGGTGGCGCGCCAGTCGGCGCGCAGCGCGCGGTGATCGGCATGGGTCTTGGCCTCGCGGGTATCGAGCGCGGCGATCTGCTTTTCGGCGGCGCTCGCCTCCTCCCGGCTCGTGCCGCGTTCGGCAAGCCGGGCGTCGATTGCCGCCGTGCGCTGGCTCAGCGCGTCGATCACCTTCTCGGGCACGCCGGCGATCTCGAACATCCCGTCCTTGCCGGGTTCGATCCGGTAGCCGAGCCGGGCAACGCCATGCGCCAGCTCCTGCCGGTAGATCGCGCCGACTTCCTTCTGCAGCTGATAGAAGGCGCGCGGTTCCAGGCTGCGCCAGTTCCCATCCTTGTCCCGCGTGGCGTTGATGACGACGGCATGGGTGTGAAGCTGCGGGTCCTGCGCCCGGCTGGTCGCGTGGCGGAAAGTGGCAATGGCAAGGTTGCCGGTGGTTTCGCGCCGGACCTCGCCGCCGTCCCTGATCCGGGTGGCGGCCATGTGCCTTTCGACATGGGCCAGCGCCACTTTCACCGCTACGCCGTGGGCGGCGATCAGCCGCTTGTCGCCCGCGACCTCGGCCACGATCGAAACCGACTTGGGCGCGGACAGGGTGATGTCCCATCCCGGCCGGTGCTCGACCTTGCCCTCGCGGGTGGTGCCGAGTTGCTGCCCGGCAACCTGCCCCTCTAGCAGCGCGGCAAATTGCTCGCGGTCGACTTCGCCCGACAGCCCCAGCGCCTGCGCAGCCTCGCCGAACCATTCGGATGGGGCAAGGCCGCATTCGGCATAGTAGTCGTCGGCCTCGTAATAGCTCGCCGCCTGGCCGGCGCTGGACAGAGCCGAAACCGACGCGACCATTACACCGGTCCCGGTTTGGCGTCGGGCGCGGCGCCCTTGGCGATCTCGCTCACCCGGCTCCACAACGTCCCTGCCGGATCGCCCGCGACGAAGGCGGGCTGGGGGGCGGGGCCGCGCGCCGCAATGTGATCGGCGGTCAACCCGATGCGCGCCACGGGCAGGCCATCGGGGAGCAGCAGGAAACCCTGATGCGGGGCAAGCCGGAGCTCGCTTTCTAGCACGGCGGCGCGGAAAGCGCGCTGGGTGGCGATGGTTGTGCGCGGCGCGTCCTTGCCGCCGGTGAGCGTGTCGGTTGCGACGCGTATCTCGATCTCGCAATCGCCGATGGTCTGGCTTGCCCACTGGCGGGTTTCGCGATCGACGGTCTGGAGGAACAACTTGGTGTTGCAGCAGGCGAGCATGGCCTCGGCGACGTTCGCGCCGTAGCGGTGGCGCATCTGCCCGAGCGCCTGAAAGGTGAGCACGATGGCCGCGCCGAACTTGCGGCCTTCTGGCAAGAGCCGAGCAAGGTTCTCGACGCGCGGCAAGTCGGCAAGCTCGTCGAGCACGAACCAGATGCGCCGCTCGGGCGACGGCGAGAGCCCCAGAACCGCGCTCGCCGCACATTCGAGCCAGCACGCCATGAGCGGCTTGGCCGCCTCGAAATAGTCCTCCTTGCGCGGCACGAAGATCCACGGCTTTGCGCCGGCTCGCGCGTCAAGTCCGGCGATGAACTCGCGGAAGGCGAAGCGGTCGGTGCCGTCGTCTTCGACCCGCAGGAACTGGATCAGGTTCGCGGCCTTGGCGAGCATGAACAGCACGCTGCCGGTGGCGCGGTCGGCGTCGTCGGCGAAGGTCCGTGCCGACGAGGTATGGCCGAGCCAATGCTTCAATTGCTCCTTGCTCTTGACCTGCAAGGCTTCGAGCAGGGCTTCGAGGTTGCAATTGCCTTCGGCCCAGAGCGAGCGGAGCATGTTGGCGACAAGGATGCGGCTCGTCTCCAGCCAGACATCGTCGTCCTGACTGCCGGTTTCGGAGACGAGCTGGCGGGCGATGCGGTCCGCGTCGGCGGGGTGGGCGATCTCGTCGAACGGCGACCAGAAAGCGCAGCGGGCATCGAACGGATTGAGGATCACGTCGCCGCGCGCGGGGTCGTAGTAGTGGGCGATGAACTCGCCGCTGGTGTCATAGACCAGCGCCGCTTCCCCGCGCACTTCGATGCGGTCGAGCATCTGCCGCAAGGCCGTGGTCTTGCCGCTGCCGGTGGTGCCGAGGAAGGCGAAATGCCGGGTCTCGATTCCGCGCGGTATCGGCACCGGGCCGATGGCCAGCGAACGGGGGTCGGCACGCTGCGCGACGCGCGCGGCGAGCACGTCCTGACTGACCAGCCGAGTGCCGTCGAGCACGCGGTCGGCGAGCGTGTCCTGTCCCTGTGCCGACATGGTCCGCTGGATCAGCCAGACCGTCAGCCACCCCAAAGCAAGGCCCATCAAGGCTCCGATCAGCAGCGCCGTGGTCACGGCATCAAGGGGATCGGCAAACAGCGGATGGCTGGCGATAACGCGCGCCGGAACGGGGAACGTCCGGCCGTCGACCGAGACATTCATCTGGATGTCGCGGCCGGCCATTTCGGCGAAGATTTGCAGCACCTTTGCGCCAAGGCACTGGCCCGCAGCGGTCCAGGACTCGGACGGCACGGTGAAATGCGCCCAGATGATCGAACCCGCGCCGGTGCAGGCAAGAATGAGCTTGGAGAAGAAACCGAAGCGCTGCTGGAACTGCGCCATGCGCATGCGCCAGAGCGAATGCGAGCGGGACGCGAAATCGTGGGTCTGGGTCATGGTTCGATCTCCAAGGCAAGCGAGCGCTGGCGCTCGAAGGCGGCGCGCGCTTCGGCAGCGATCACCTCGTCGGGCTTGCGCGTGCTGAGCGCGGAATGGCGGGCGTAGGCGTAGGCAGCGCAGGCGGTGAACAGGGTGCGGTCGAGCACCCGCTCGATCTCGGCCAGATGCTCGGAAATCGCCCCGACTTCGGCGGCGATTTCGCGCGTGTCGGCTTCCTTGTCGGCCCCATGCAGGAGGGCGGCAAAGCCGGCATCGACGATGCGCGCGAGCATTGCGTATTCGCTCAAGCCGCGCTTGGCGGCGAAGCCTGCCAGGATGCGGTGCTGCGACGGATTTAGCCGCACGGTCTGGGCGCGCGCGCTCATCAGGCCACCTCAGTCGAGATGCGTTCCGCCATCGCAAGAAATGGCGCAATTGCGCCGTTTCCGGTGGCGAGCTGATGACGAGATGCTATCAGCATCGCGTCAAACCGGCAGAATTGCTCGCTGCACGCGTGCGTGGGGTGTGTATCCCTATTCCTGGCCCGATGCGCAGCATCGCGGCCTTTCTGGACCCGGTTGTTCGGGGAAATGTCACGCATCGCCCGGTTCGCTTTCCTGCTGGATCGAGCCCGCGGCAGCGGCCATCTGGCGAAGTGCGAGGGGGTCATCGACGCGTCGGTTCCGCTCGGCGCGGAGCGGCCGCACATAATCGAGCAGGTCGCGTTCGATGATCCACCGGGTGGCCGTGGTGTCGATCGCTTCGCGAAGCTGCTTGTGCAGCGCGGTGGCTTCAACCGGACCCAGGCTTAACCACCCGCGCTCGCCGATGAAAACCTGCGCGCCGAGCGGAAACGTCTGCCCACCGCAGTCGTATTGCGGGCCTTCAAGATGGAAACAGACGTCCTCGCCTTTGAGGATCGCGATGCGAGGGCGTTCGCCGAGAAAGAACGGCCGCAGTGCCGTTCGCAGAGCGGAGCCGTCTTCGTCGTCGGCAAGAAGGCGTTCGACCAGCGGGACGAGAACGATGGCCAGGTCCTTGGGAATCTGGAGGGTGTGCGGCACCAGGCGGTGGCTGCGCGTGGGGCGATGGAAAAACGACATGACTATTCTCCTGCCGGACAGGCAGGGTCCGGCGCGTGATCGCGGGGAAGGGGAGACGAGCTGGCCGGCGGCTTGGGCGGCCGAAGGCTTATTCGCGCGGTTTCAGATTGTGTATCCAGTCGCGGATATCGGATTCGCGCCAGCGCAACCCGCGCCGGTTGATGACGCAAGGCGGCGGCAAGGCCTTGCGTTCGAGCATCTGGTAGATCGTCGAGCGGGAGCGGATATTGAGCACGGCTTGCACCTGCCGCATCGACAGGAGCTGGATCGATTCATCGGGCATGCGAGCCTCCTTTCGAGAGACCCAGCATCGGTGCTTCCGGCGGGCCGGGCGACGACTTGGCCGCCAATTGGTGAGAAACTCAGCCGATGAAGTGCGGCGCGATGTTCAGCTCATCCTGAATCGTTTCGGAGAGCGGTCGGTTCACCGGCGCGTAGCGCCCGCCCATCAGTTCAACGAACCAGGATTCGGGCTTGCGGCCTCGGTTGCCGGTCTCGGCGGGATCGTTCGAGCCCTGTTCGCCGGTGATGTTGAGGCGGCACAGCTGCGTTTGTTCGAGCGGGGTGATCGCGTCCTCGGCGGACAGGCGCGCGGCCTCATCCTTGAGCGCCCGCGCGAACGCGGTGACCACCGTATCCTTCGGGGGTGGGGCCTTGCGATCTTTCCTATGCCGTGCCGCGCTTTCGCTGATCGTGCGCAGCGCGATCCTGACCTTCAGGCGCTTCACGGCGTCGCCCGCATAGATTTGCTTGGTGCGGTCGAACAGGTCGAGCAAGTGGTCGGCCACGGGCGGGTGCCAGAGATAATAGTTGAACCATTCGCCGGTCGGCTCCGGGACGATAGCGACAAATTGCCTTCCTGCGTTGGCGCTGCCGAACAGCGTCACGGCGAGCCGCCGATCCGCCAGACAATCCTTGCCGATGACGAGGTCGACCGGGCGCCGGGAAACCGGAGTCGCGGCGGCTGCCGCGCCGCTCTCGGCGATGCGCATCACGGTATGGTTTCCGGCATCGACCTCCTGCAGCAAGTCGTCGATGTTCGATTGTTCGGTGTGGGTGAGGGGCCGGACACCTCCCAAGGCCAGGTAGTGCGTCCACTTCCTGCGACGGAAACCGGCAGTGAGCAGGAAGAAGGCCGCTAGACCCACCACGGCGATAAAGGCGAGTTCACGGACGCCGAGTTCCGGGATGGTCGCGATGGCGCTGCCCGCGACGAAAAGCGCTGAAGCGCCGAGCACGAGAAGGACGTTCGCTTGGATATTCACCCAACCGATGGCGCCTCTCGAAAGCGCTTGCCGAGGCGCGAAGGTCGGCGATCGTGCAAGCCAGGCCAAGCTGATCGATCCGCTGTCCGAGGTATTCGTCGAACTCCAGTTCAACAAGCAGAGGGGGACGCGGCTTCGCCATGCCAGGAAGGCTAGCAAACCGGCTCGCCGCCCGACAACGCAATCTCCGCTGCGGCCGCCTGCTGGCCGCAACAGGGCGAGCGCGCCGATTCGGCTCAAACGGTGGAAAAGTGCCGGGTTTGGCGCCATCGCGAGGGGGTGGAGCCTATATGGAGCCTATGGCGAAAATTAGGCTCCACGCGACCCTTCAGCCGAGGTCGCCTTCCATCTAACTTGCTGTTTTATGGGAAAGTTTTGGTGGACGCACTAGGGCTCGAACCTAGGACCCGCTGATTAAGAGAAATTGGATTGGGCGTCTCATCGAGGAAATTTGGGGTGGCTTATGTCATCTCGCGTCTCCAGTAAGTCATTATATTTCCTTGATTTACCGTCTAGTCTGTGCCATTCTTCTGAACACGGAGGAAACTGGCATCACCTCCGATTTGTAGCGCAATTTGTAGCGCAAAAATCGAGATAAATATGGCGACCAAGAAGTTTTCTGATCCTTGGCTCCGCGGATTGAAGGCCGCAGCGGAGGGTATGCGCGACGAGTGGTATGACGAGGCCGAGACGGGCTTGCTGGTCACGGTTAATCCCAAGCGCCGTGTGACATTCTGGTTGTATGCACGCTACCCGAAGGGGGACGGCACATTCGGCGCTCCTAGTCGCCGTGTGCTTGGCGACTATAGCCCCGCCGATTCCAAGGACCGTATCTTCAAGGTCAAGAAGGGGGTTCCCGCTCTCACGCTGGACGAAGCGCGACAGAAGGCGCGGGAATGGAAGGCGATGATCGCCGCCGGAGTTGATCCTGGCAAGCCCGCTGACAAAGTTGGCGAGGTTGAGCCGGAAGCGGAGCCCGACACCGTTGCGACGGTGTTCGCCGAGTATCTCAAGCGTCATGTGAAGAAGGAGGGGCAGAAAGATGGCCGAGGCAAACCACTTGCGCCGCTGCGCTCGGCTTCAGAAATCGAGCGGATCTTCGATCACTATATCTTTGCAGATCTCGACGGCAACGAGCGGTGGCGCAACCGTTTGATTGCTTCGATTACGCGACGTGACGTGACCGAGCTGCTCGACACGATCCAGGATACGAATGGTGCCACACAGGCTGATGCCGTGCTCGCTCAACTCAGTTCCATGTTCAATTGGCATGCGGCGCGTGGCGATGATTTCGTGTCTCCTATCGTGCGGGGAATGAAGCGGAGCAAACCCTCCGAGCGTAAACGCAAGCGTATCCTGAGCGATGAGGAAATCCGGATATTCTGGGAAGCGTGCGATACGCAGGATACCTTTGGGGCGTTTTGCCAAGTGCTGCTACTATCGCTCCAGCGGCGCGAGAAGCTGCGGCTAATGCACCGCGATCATGTCACGCCCGATGGCTTATGGACAATCCCGACCGAGGACCGCGAAAAGGGTAATGCCGAGTATATCCGCTTATCCCCCTTGGCCATGCGGATCATCGAGAAGCAGCCGACGACCCCAAGCAGGCCGTATATTTTCCAGGGGCGCCTTGAAGGCCCGATCAACGGCTTCACAAAGGACAAGGCAGCGCTTGATGCTAAGATGGAGGAAATCGCCGGTCATCCCATTCCCCATTGGGTTTTGCACGACCTGCGCCGAACCGGAAAGACTCTGATGATCCGCGCGGGCGTCTCGCCGCATGTTTCCGAACGAGTGCTGGGGCATGTTATTCCGGGCGTTGAAGGCGTTTACGACCAGCACGACTATCTGGCCGAAAAGACAGCCGCCCTGCGGAAGCTGGCGATGCTCGTGGCTCGGATACTTAATCCCAGAAACAATGTTGTTCCAATGAAGCCCAGAACCCGCTCTCGCGCGACTGTAGGTGAGACCAAAGGTGAACTGCGTCGAGGCACAGCCACTGTCACAGCTGAAGCGTCGTAGCCGCTCGGCCGCACGGCTTGACCATCTCGAACATGCAGGCCGAGCTGCTATTTTTGGCATGCAATGATCGTTGCGATGACAGTGAGCGTCTCAGCTGGATTGCGCACTGACACCGTATCCAAACCCAATTCCTTCGCAGCATAGTCGTTTCCACCCGGAAAGATTGCGTCGCCTACGAACATGATCGCGTTCAACGGAAACCCGCTTTCCACACTCAGCTTCTTCAGTCCGTAAGCCTTGTCGACGCCGGCACGGGTGACATCAATCGAAGTCGTGCCGCCGAGTTTGATCGACAGCTCCGGCAGGCGTCGCTGCAAATCAGCCTGGATCACTTTCCGCTTGGCAAAGTCGGGGTCCCATTGCTCCTTCGCCTTCAGCGGCGCTTGCTGTCCCAGCGCCGAGAAAGTGATTTGGCTGCCACGATCCTCGACAACTTGCCCCCAAGTCTGTTCGGATCGGAATCCCGTGGCTTCCAGCGCAGCATCGAATGCCGCCAGAATTGCCTTTTTCTGGTCCTCGTCGAACAGTTCCGCATAAACCGCGCGCCATGTGTCATCATAGCGATAGAGCTTGGTCCCTGTCGTAGGCAGCAGCCACAGTTTCGTTCGATCGGCATGTTCGGGCAGTCGGCTCACGACTTGGTTCTCGAACTGAGGCCAATCACCGCCCGAGATGACTGCGACATGCATAACGGCCAAGAGGTTCGACAGCGCATCTGCCATATCTGGCTGTAGCGGTTGCTTGCTTTCAGCAAGCGTGCCGTCGAGGTCAAAGGCTACAAGCAACTTCATTAAATGCTCCCGGATTGCGAAGCTTCGACACCGTCTCAGTCAAGATCCATCGCTCTCCTTCGGTTAAATTCCGCAGGAAATTCAATTTCTACCGGCCTATCCAGTGGCCTGCAGGCGACAAGCGCGCACTCAGGATCGCTATAGGCCCTTTCGCCGATCGAGGGACCAAATCAGACAAGGCATAGCTTCCTGAGGAAATTCGAACCGAGCAGAATATAGGCCATCACACCCAGACCGATTTCGATGGTATATATGGGCAGTTCACCCTTCTCACCGGGCGTGCCGCAGCGGATAACGGCGATCATGGTCTTGGCGAGAAAGATGATAAGGCCCGTTCCGATGACCAACAGCGCACCGCCGACGGTTCGGGCAATTAGTCTCGATGCGCATATGGCGAAATGCGGATGCGCAGCGCTGGCGATGCCGAACAGGACGAAAGGTATGGGGGCCAGAGCAATCCAGATCATTGGCAACATTCGACGCTCAAATCGGCGACGTTCGAAAGCCTCCTGTCTGGCCTCCCGCTCAGCCAGCGTCTCCTGGATGCGCTTATGGCGGGGTGGCTTGCTGCGCGGCATCACTATTCTTCCTGCTAATCGACAGACGGGCACTCCAGATTATGCGGTACGTTTCATCACCGATCCGGACGAAATCCCTTCCGCACCTTCCGTTTCGCCGGTATTTGTTTGGATCGGTCCCGACTTAAATGGCGCTGCAACATGCGGTCCATCACGTCGAGCATTGCCCGGAAGTTTCGCTGCATCTTCTTCATAGGTAGTTTGGAGACTAGGCCGGTGCATCGAAAGCTGTGGACCAACTTCGATCCGACCGGATCAGGGTGGATCGCGTAGCTTTCCTCTAACGACATAAGCCGCCCGAACCCGAACTGAAAAACCAGTCGCGTGTGCGGATCATAGGCGGTCAGCTTGGCATCGACCGTCCAAAAGCGAGCCTTCTTCGGGTTCATCCGGAAAGAGTATTCAACCACGGCCTCGGGCGCAGCCGGGCCGCTGGGGCGCACATAGGGATTCCAGCGCTTGAACTCGTCAAAGCTGCTCAGCGCCGTCCAGACCCGTGGCGGCGATGCATAGAGTATCGTCTCGTTGCTCACCTCGAACACGCGGCTCTCCCGTGGGTTGGATTAGTCGAACAAGTCGGAGAGGAAGCTGCGCCGACGCTTATGCCCATGATGACCCGAGCGGCCATGATCGCCATAGCCATAGTCCGATTGCTCACGTCGCGGCCTGGCGTCAGTGTCGGATCGCGACGGTGCTGCGCTCTCCGACCGTTCGATGATCTTGTCGAGCTCGCCGCGGTCGAGCCACACGCCGCGGCATTGTGGGCAGAAATCGATTTCAACGCCCTGTCGCTCAGACATGGAAAGGGCTACGCGACAAACGGGACAAAGCATGCCCGGTGTCGAAGATGTCGAGGAATTCATCATCAATCTCCTCTTCCGCTACGGACTTCGTTTCACATTTAGAGATGGAGAGGCTCGGCCTCGGAACAGGGTCTCGTCTCGGTTTGGATCGTGGCGTGCTCGATGGCGAACGCCTGGGCGAGCTTCGCCGCCACTTGGCTTCTGATGGCCTCGGCGTTCGCATCAGCATCGACCATAATGTGGACCGAGCAGCTGATGCTGTCGCTCGTGATCGACCAGACATGGAGGTCGTGCGCGCCGCGAACCCCATCGACCCCGAGAATTGCAGCCCGCACCTCAGCCAGCGAAAGGCCACGCGGCACGCCTTCGAGCAGGACATTCGCGGTGTCGCGAAGCAGGATCCAGGTCCTCGGCAGGACCCAGAGGCCGATGCCTACGGCCACAACCGGATCAATCCAGCTGATGCCGGTGAAGCGAATGGCGAGCGCGCCGGCGATCACGCCGATAGAGCCGAGCATGTCTGCCCATACTTCGAGGTAGGCGCCTTTGAGGTTCAGGCTCCGGTCCTTGCCAGACATTAGCAGGCGCATCGACACCAGGTTCACGACGAGGCCGATGATTGCGACAATCAGCATCCCGGTCGACTGGACAGGCTCTGGATCACGGAAGCGGTTTACGGCTTCGATCAAGACATAGATGGCGACGGCGAACAGCATGAGGGCATTGAAGGCAGCTGCAAGGATCTCGAACCGGCGATAACCGAAGGTCCGCTGATCATCGGCTGGTCGGGCTCCGATCCGGATCGCCAGCAGCGCAATGGTCAACGCCGCAACGTCGGTCAGCATATGTCCGGCGTCGGAAAGCAGCGCGAGGCTGTTGAAGACAAAGGAGCCGACGACTTCGGCGATCAGGAATGTGCCGGTCAGAAGAAGCGCGATCAGCAAAACCCTGCTGTTGGCGGTCTTCGCATGATCGTGAGCGGGCTTGGCGGCGACGTTCGGCTTGGCCTTCGCCTGTTCGACTATAGGCTCGGACATGGGTTTGCTCCTTTCCGGCGGATCAGGATTCTAACCATCATGCGATCTCCTCCGTGTCGCGGTAGGCAAGGAGCCGCAGCGCATTGAACACGACCAGGAGCGTCGATCCTTCGTGGACCATGACGGCCGGGCCTATCCCCAGGCCGAGGATCGTTGCCGGCACCAGCAGTGCGACCACTCCCAGGCTGACGACGAGATTCTGCCGGATGACCCAGCGGGTTCGGCGACTGAGTCCGACGGCGAACGGAAAGTGCGCGAGATCATCCGCCATGAGCGCGATGTCGGCCGTTTCGAGCGCGACGTCGGATCCGGCGGCCCCCATGGCGATGCCGACGGTCGCATTTGCCATCGCAGGAGCGTCGTTCACGCCGTCACCGACCATTGCCACGGGCATTTCGTTGCGAAGTCGCTTGATGGCATCGACCTTCTGCTCGGGCATGAGGTCGCCCCAAGCCTCGCCGATGCCGACGTCGGCGGCAATCGATTCTGCGACCCGCTGATGGTCGCCCGAGATCATGATCATGCGGCGGATCCCCAGGCGCTCTAGGCGCGCGATAGCTGCCTTAGCGGCAGCACGGGGCGTATCCATGAGGCCGATCACCCCCAGGTCGCGTCCGCCGCTGTGAACCACCATCGTGGTTCGTCCCAATAGCCGCAGACGTTCGATCGCTTGCGCCATTTCATCGGAAAGTGAAGGGATCCCGTCGTTTCCGAACATCTCGGCCTTGCCGATGAACACGGTTTCGCCATTAATCTCGGCTTGCACGCCGCGGCCGGTGAGGCTCTTGAGATCCGCTGCAGCCGGGAGCGGTTCTCCATTAAGATATTGGCGCCCGTCGCGCGCGATCGCAGCGGCAAGAGGGTGATCGCTGAGGCTTTCCACCGCCACCGCCACCGCCATGAGCTGTTCTTTCTTCGCGCCGGGCGCCGGAAAGACATCGGTGATGCGTGGTTTGCCCTCGGTAAGGGTCCCGGTCTTGTCGAATGCGACCGCGGTGAGGGAGCCGAGACTTTCGAGTGGGCCGCCACCCTTTATGAGCACGCCGCCACGTGCCGCCCGCGCTACTCCCGACAGCACGGCGCTTGGCGTGGCAATGGCGAGTGCGCAGGGGCTCGCCGCGACAAGTACCGCCATGGCCCGATAGAAGCTGTCGCGAAATGGTTCGTCGACGACCGCCCAGGCGAAAAGCAGGATCACGACCAGTCCGAGAACGCAGGGGACAAACACGCGTTCGAAGCGGTCGGTGAAGCGCTGGGTAGGGGACTTCTGGGTCTCGGCTTCGCTCACCATTTTCACCACCTTGGCAAGGGTGGTGTCGGCGGCGAGTCTCGTCACAGCAATTTCGATTGCACCGGATCCGTTGATCGTGCCCGCAAAAACGCGGTGCTGCGCAGGGAGTCTGTCGGGCTGAGCGGCTGCCTGTGCTCGGTCAGGCACTGGTTCCTTGTCGACCGGTACGCTCTCGCCGGTTACCGGCGCCTGATCGACACTGGACCGACCGACGACCACGAACCCGTCCGCAGGCACCCGTTCGTTCGGCTTGACGATTACGGTGTCGTCGATCGCCAGTTGTTCCACCGGGAGTTCGCTTACGACACCATCGCGACGAACCATGGCGGTTTGCGGTGCCAGCTCAGCCAGCGCTTCGATGGCCCGCTTGGCACGCCCCATGGCATAATGCTCGAGCGCGTGGCCGAGACTGAACAGGAAGAGGAGAAGTGCGCCTTCTGCCCAGGCGCCGAGCGCGCCTGCTCCGGCCGCGGCGACAAGCATCAATGTGTCGATCTCGAACCGCTTGAGCCGTAGATTTTCGATCGCTTCGCCAAGAGTGAACCATCCGCCGAACACATAGGCCGCGAGGTAACAGACGAGGGAAATCCAAGCGGGAAGGGCCGTCAGTTTCTCGATTGCAAATCCGGTGGCGAGAATAGCGCCGCAGAGAAGTGCGAAGATCAGTTCGGTGTTGGAGCCGAAGATGCCGCCATGGGCATGCTCATGGTCGCCGCCGTCACCTTCCGCAGTAGCATGCTTGCCATGATCATGGCCGGCATGGTCTTGCGGCTCCCGTAACGGTGCGCGCTCGGCTGACGGACCTGTCCGTCGGTGGACGCCCATTTCAGCGAGCGCTTTGCGGACTGCGTCTTCCGTAAGCTCTGCCCGATTGAATTCGACCCGGATCGTGCCTGTGGCGCTTGCTTCGGCTTCGACGACACCAGGCAATTGCCGGAGCTTGTCGCTCACCGCGCGCGCGCGACGCGGGTGGCTCAACCCGTCGACTGGCCAGAGAAGGTGCTGGTACTGCTCCGTCAGTGAGGCTCCCGCAGTTCTCGCGATCTGGCGCACGCGTTCCAACGGCAGCACGTCCGGATCATAATGAATGCAGAGTTGCGCCGGGGCATCGCCTTCAGCAGCGATAACATGCGCCTCGTCGATTCCTCGTCGGCCTTTCAGGTCGGAGGTGAGCCGGCCAAGACACTGGTCGGCCTCGTCCTGGACTTCCGGAAGGAGGAGCGGAATATCGAGACGCAAATGCTCTTTCATGCTTCGTTCCCTGAACCGGCGGGTTCATTCATCCGGGATTTCCGCTCCGATGGCGGCTCAATCCATGTTCATTGGTGAGGCGCGGGCGAGATCGAACGCCCGCGCCTCATAACGTGACAGCATCGACAACAGCAGAATGGTGGAGGGCGGGGAGGCACTCCTCTCCCTTGAGCGGCAACCTGCCGACTGGGCGCGGAGCGGACCTCTTAATGACGCCGACCGACCCGGTGCGAATAGCGCGAGATGGTGGTGCCCCGCTGCAAATAGATCGCCAGCGAATCGTCGATCCTCACGAGGGAACGTCGGAAGGCTCGCTTCAGGACAGCAAGTCCGAGCCAAGAACCAACCCCCGTACAGAACAGGTAATGCGTGAGTTGGGTGCCCTGATCCGACTTTTCCAAATGGAAGCTTTCCTCGATTTGGAGGACGCCTTTGATTCCTAGCTGCCAGGCAAAATCGGCCTGACGGTCGAGGCGAACAACGTATCCATCGGCGGAAAACAACGGAGCCGCACTGTCCGGATTCCTGTAAGTGCAGGAAAGCTTCCTGGGATCCACGGGATCGCTCTTGAGCGTAATGTAAGGGTGCCAGTCGCGATAGCGGTCTAAATCGACAATCAACCGCCAGACCCGCGCCAGAGGTGCGCCAAGCACTGTGGTATTTTCTACGGTAAACATGGCTCGTCATCCCGCGAGCAGCACCCGGAACAGCCCATCGGGTGGAGGGCTTGGGCGGCACGATATCGTGCCGCGCCAAACCCGATCCTTTACCGGCGAGCACTTCGCCTCCAGGTCCGACGGTGCTCATTCGTCGCTATTGAGGACGGCCTGTTGGGCCTTCCCGCCCAGGATCTCGACGGCTTCCAGCGTCACGAGGCCGATATCAGGCACTTCATCCAGTGCCGCGACAAACGCCCTCAGCTTGGCATCCTCGTCAACGATCTCGATGACCACGGCCCGATCGCTTTCGAGCACATGGCGGCGATGGAAGTGGGCCGAACGGCCGAAGCCGATCAATGCTTCGAGCACCGTAACGCCCGCCAACTTCTGTTCGCGCGCGAGCGAGGCGACGTATTCGAAGACCTTTCGGTCGCCCATATAGGCGGACTCGTCGGTGTAGATCCGTAGCAATTTTACCGAATTGCCCATATTTCTCTCCTTCACTCGCTCACTGGGGCTTCAGGTTCGCTCGGCAGCTCATCTGCACGACGCCAGCGCCATTTGACGCTCAGCACCACCTTGGCGATGGCCGGGAGCACGAGCAGCGTCAGGATAGTCGCAGCGATGAGACCGCCGATGACCGTCGTCGCCAGAGGCTTTTGCACCTCGGCTCCTGTGCCGTGCGCCAGCGCCATCGGCACGAAGCCGATCGCCGGCACGAATCCGGTCATCACCACTGCGCGCATCTTCTCGGCCATACCCTCCCGGATGGCCTCGGCCAGCGGCAGCCCGTTCTCGAGCCGTTCGCGGATAGCGGTCATCACAACCAGGCCGTTCAACACTGCCACACCGGCCAGGACGATGAAGCCGACGGCCGCCGAGACTGAGAAGTTGATGCCGGTCATGGCGAGCGTGAACACGCCGCCGGCAAGCCCGAGCGGTATCGCCAGATAGACCGCCAGTGCCCGGCCGACTCCTCCCAAGGCCATGTAGAGCAGCACGAAGATGACCGCGAAGCACAGGGGCACCACGATCGACAGCCGCTGAGACGCCGCCTGGAGACTCTCGAATTGACCGCCCCACTTGAGATAGTAACCGGCAGGCAGTTTCACCTGTGCGATCTTGGCCTGAGCTTCCTGGACGAACGAGCCTGCGTCGCGACCTTCCAGATTGACCTGTACCGCGATCCTTCGCTTGCCGTCTTCGCGTCTTACTTCGTTCAGACCTTCGGTAAGCCGGATTTGCGCGACCTGTGCGAGCGGAACCTGGCGCCGCGCATCGACCCCATCCTGCGGCAACAAAACGGGAAGGGACCTTATGTCATCGAGATTGACCCGCGTGGCATCTGGTACGCGCACCGTGACGTCGAAGCGCCGGTCGCCTTCGTAGAGCAACCCGGACTCGCGGCCGCCCAGGGCTGCCGCGACCGTATCCGCCACTTCCTGTACGGTCAGCCCGTAGCGCGCGATCATCGCGCGATCGAGCTTGACGTCGAGCATGGGCGCGCCGCCGACTTGGTCGGCCTTCACGCTGGCCGCACCCGGGATCGATTGCAGCACGCGCACCATCTCGTTGGCTGCTTGCGACATCTTGTCGAGATCGTCGCCGTAGAGAAGGATCGCTACGTCGCCACGCACGCCAGCTATGAGTTCATTGAAGCGCAGCTCGATCGGTTGACTGACTTCGTAGAGCTGGCCGAGCTGGCCGCCAGCGGCCTTCTCGATACGCTCGACCACGTCGGCCTTCGTTTCGCCTGCCGGCCATTGATCCTGAGGCTTCAGGATGACGAAGCCATCGGAAATATTGGGCGGCATCGGGTCGGTCGCGACCTCAGCGGTACCTGTCTTGGAGAACATCAGCTCTACCTCAGGCAACTTCTTGACCGCCTCCTCGACCTTGCGCTGCATCACCAGCGACTGCTCGAGGCTGACCGATGGAACTCGCGTGGAGGCCAGTGCCATGTTCTTTTCGTCGAGCTGCGGGATGAACTCCGAGCCGAGCAGACCGAAGACTGGAATGGCGGCAAGAAAGAAGGCCAACCCACCCAATATAAATGGCCAGGGACGCACGATTGCCTTGTCGAGCAGCGGCAGATAGCGAGCCTTGGTCTTGCGGATCAGCCACACTTCCTTTTCGGCAACCCGTCCGCGGATGAGCAGCGCCACGAGCGCTGGGACCAGCGTAAGCGTAAGAATGAACGCGGCGACCAGCGCGAGCATGATCGTGATCGCCATTGGCGAAAAGGTCTTGCCCTCGACGCCGGTGAACATCAGCAGGGGCGCGAAAGCGAGGAGGATGATCGCCTGCCCGAAGACGGTTGGCTTGATCATCTCCTGTGAGGCATGCATCGTTTCCTCGAGGCGCTCCCGGAGCGTAAGCAGCCGCCCTTCATGTTCCTGCCGGTGCGCGAGGCGCGCGAGACAATTCTCGATGATAATCACCGCGCCATCGACGATCAGGCCGAAGTCCAGAGCGCCAAGGCTCATCAGGTTGCCCGGCACCCGAAATGCATTCATCCCCATCGCCATCATCAGGAAGGAGAAAGGGATGACGAGGGTGGCAATGATCGCGGCACGCCAGTTGCCGAGTAGCAGGAACAGCGAAGCGGCCACCAGCAGCGCGCCTTCGGTCAGATTGCGCTCGACCGTACCCACCGTCGCATTGACCAGACTGGCGCGATCGAGAACGACCTTCACTTCAATGCCGGGCGGCAGCGTCTTCGAAACCTGATCGAGCTTGGCGGAGACGTCCTGCGCCACGGTGCGGCTGTTCTCGCCGATCAGCATGAGCACGGTGCCGATTACGGCTTCCTCGCCGTTCATGCTGCCAGCACCCGTGCGTAGGTCGCCGCCAATCCGAACGTTGGCGATCTGCCCGACTGTGACAGGCACACCGCCCCGGGTAGCCACGACTGCGTTTCTAATCTCGTCAACCGAGCGCACGCGCGCATCGACGCGGACGAGATAGGCCTCGCCAGCTCGGTTATAGTAATTTGCGCCGACTGCCAGGTTGGCCTTCTCCAGCGCTTCGCCAAGCTCGCTGTAGGAAATGCCGAAGCTCGTGAGCTTGGTCGGATCCGGTTCGACCACGAAGGTTTTCGCGTAACCGCCGATCGAGTCCACTCCCGCGACACCTCTAACCGCCTTCAACTGCGGCCCGACGATCCAGTCCTGGACGGTGCGCAAATAGCCCGCTTTGGCGATCTCGTCGGTGAGCAGTTCGCCTTCGGCCGTGAGATAGCTGCCGTTGGGCTGCCAGCCAGGCTGCCCGGCGACCTTCTTGGCGCCCTTGCCGTCGGGATTTTTGTAGCCGACGGTATACATGACGACCTCGCCTAGACCGGTAGTGACCGGCCCGATCTGCGGCTGGACACCATCCGGTAGGCTCTCGGTTGCTTGACGCAGGCGCTCCCCGACCTGCTGGCGGGCAAAATAGAGGTCCGTCGATTCCGAGAAGATCGCGGTAACCTGGCTAAAACCGTTGCGCGAGATCGAACGCGTCGTTTCGAGGCCCGGTATGCCCGCGAGGGAGATTTCAACGGGATAGGTAACCAGTTTTTCGATCTCGACCGGCGAGAGACGCGGGTCGATCGTATTGATCTGCACCTGCTTGTTGGTGATGTCAGGGACCGCATCGATCGGCAGCTTGGTCAACTGCCAGACGCCGAGACCGGCGACGAGGAGAAAGAAGAACAGGACCGCCCAGCGTGCGCGGACGGAAAGCGCGATAAGGCTTGCAATCACGACTTATTCCTCCTCGCCCGCGCCCTTGCCGAGCTCGGCCTTGAGCAGGAATGCGTTTTTCGTCGCGATCATCTCGCCAGGCTTCAGGCCCGAGATGATTTCAACCCTACCGGCGCTGCGCTGGCCGAGCGTGACAGACTGTGCGCGAAAGCCCTGCTTGGTTCGCACGAACACAACGTCACGGCCTTCCAGCGACTGAAGCGCTTCGTCAGGCACGACAATTGCGCCAGAAGCGTCACCCCGGCTCGGCTTCAGGCGTACGCGAACCGCAAGGCCGGGGACGAGCCCAGCATCATTCACGTCCAACACTGCCGTGGCAGAGCGAGTCTCGCCACTGAGCGTGGGCGTAACTGACCGAACGCGCGCATCGATCGTTCGGCCGTCGGGAAGCTCAACGATCGCCGTGTCACCAGCAGCGAGACGTTGTGCATCGAGCGGGCCAACGGCCGCCTCAATCTGAATCTGCCGAGGATCCGCTACGCGGAACAACTCGGTTTCGGGTTGCACGAACGCTCCCAGGCTGACGCTCGCGGCGGTGACCCGGCCGGAGATCGGGCTGGCGACGATTGCACCACTGCCATCGCGTGTGATGTTTGCGGCCCCTGCCGCGACCTGTGCTCGCCGGGCTTCAGCCGCGGCTGCCGCGGCTTCCGCCTGCGCCTGCTCATAATCGACGCGGGCAGATACTTTCTGCTCGTAGAGATGGCGTTCCCGGGCAAGGTTGCGCTGCGCAAGAACCGCGCGTGCGTCGGCCGCCGTTCGATCCGCTGCGATCTGGGCGGCATCCCGGCTCTGCACGATGGCAAGCGTTTCGCCGGCCTTTACCGGATCGCCGAGCCGCTTGAATACGCGGCTGACCGCGCCGCCCGCCCGCGCCGTGACGATCGCCTCACCGGTCGGCGAAGCCGTGACGGTAGCCTGGGCGAGAATTTCGGATCCAAGTCCGCCGGAACGGACCGCTTCAACGGCGATGTCGGCTGCTCGGATCGCCTCTGCCGTCATCGCAAGGCTGCTTGGCGGGGTTTCCGCGCTTTCCTCTCCGGCCTTCTCCTTCTGTGCTTCTGCGGCCGGGTCTGCGGTGCAGCGAGCAACCGTGAAGCCGCCAACGGCCGCAAGGAGCACGGCGCCAGCCACGCCCCCGAGGAGTCGTTTATCCTGCGTGATCATTTAGCATCTCCGAATTTCATCTGGGCTGGCCGCGCAGAGTTGCGCGGTGCTGCGAGCCGTGAGGGAAGGGCTTTGGAAGAGAGCGTTGCGGACCAAGCTGCCGGGAGCATAGCGGGCTTTGCGCTCTCTCGATCGGGTCCGGCGCCAACTTCTTCAGCCCGATCGTCTCTAAGAGAAGCTGCTGCCGGTGATGGCGATGGAATGTGAGTCATTGAGCCAGATGGTTTCATTGGCCTGTGTCCACGTCGCTGGCGGCCGCTGCCTGCCGCGCCAGAGTCGCCTGGGCATCCGCCCGGGCACGTCGCGCCGCGATGAGTTCCGCTTGAGTTGAGGCATAGGCCTGCTGGGCGTCGAGCAATTCGATCAGCGATGATTTGCCGGCCCGATAGGAGAGCTGCGCGAGCCGCAATGCCTCGCGCGCCTGGCCGATACCGCTGCCTTCCAAGGCTGTGACACGTGCTTCGGCAGCGGCGAGCGCAGAACGGGCGTTGGCAATTTGGGCCTGGGTGTTGGCGAGGGTGCTGTTTCGACGCGCCTCAGCGGCCTGCGTGCCTGAACGCGCTGCCGCCACATTCCCTTGATTGCGATCGAACACCGGGAGCGGGATGGACAGACTTGCGACCAGCGCCCGATCGCCGGTTTCGCGCAATTGGCGCATGCCGACACCCACGGACGGATCAAGGCGGCCCTCGGCCCGCGCCTGACGCAACTGCGCCTCAGCAATCACGCGCTCGGCTTCGGCAAGCCTCACGTCGAGTGTGGCCATGGCGTCAACCGGCGCGGGCGGCGGCAGCATGTCACTGCCAACAAGCTCGGCCGGCGGAATGTCGACGCCGAAGAGCGCTGCGAGCGAGCGCCGGGCGGTGACCTCATCGGCTTCAGCCGCGCGCAGAGCCGCGGTCGCTTGCGCCAGCGCGGCCTCGGCCCTGAGACCACGAAGCGGCGGTTCCTTTCCAGCATCGACGAGCTCGCGTGCGATGCGCGTCAGCTCGCGAGCTCGTTCCTCATTTTCCCTGGCGAGAGCCAGATTGTCGCGCGCCGATACACCCAGCGCAAACAGATTACGGACCTGCTGCCCGAGATCAGCGCGGGCGATCGCGAAGCGATATTCCTGGGCGGCGAGCTCGGCTTCGGCAAGCGTCATGCGCGCCTTGCGCCGCCCGCCGATATCGAGCCTCTGATTGACCGAGACCGTCGTCTCGGTGCCGTTGAACCCCGAATAGGGTCCGGTGCCGGCGAAGTTCTCGACCTCGACGTTCAGAACCGGATTGAAGCGGAATCTCGCCTGGCGCAGCCGACCGCGTGCGGCATCGACCTCGGCTCGTGCGGCTGCAAGGGCAGGGGAGCGCGCTTCGGCTTCGTCCAGCGCCTGGCTGAGGGTCAGGCTTGCAGGAAGGGGTCCCGTGCGAATCTGCGGCGTGGTCGATGATGCAAGCGGCCCGGCCATATCGGGCATTGTCGCCTGCGCGGCAGCGGGCGTGGCTGCAAATGCGGCCACGAGCGCCGCAGCCGTGGCGGCGGCAGATATGCGATGCATGAAGAAAGAACTCCTGACAATCCAAGGGTGCGCGCCTGATTCAGGTCAGGCGCAGCCATTTGGCTGTCAGGCGATTGGAGGGCGGAAGGTGCCGATGAATGTTGGCGGCGCAAGGCTGATGCTTGGTCCTGCGGGCAGGATTTCGACCTTTGCCAGCTCGGCTTCGTCGCCCGCAGGCTCAACCGGCACGCCGATATGGTGACAGTGGCAAGCGTGGAACTTCACCAGAGATTTGCCATCTTCCGATGAGGAGCTTTTACCCTGATCGAGACCGTCCTTGGCTTCGCTGGGCAGGTCAAGGCAGCCGTTCAACGAAGCAACAGCACTCCGGCCACCGCCCATTTCCGCCGCATGCGCCATCGATCCCGCCACCAAGCCGGCGGCGACAAAAAGACTGACAATGAGCGCGAGCAGCCCTTTCATATGTGGAGGCCCTATCGCCATTGCTCTCGAAAGGAAAGAGAAAATTGCAACCTTCGCCAATCCGCGACCATGTATATCTTCCGATTTGCAGATGTTATGGTATCACATCGAGCATTTTTACGAAAACACTCGAAAAACGTCCAAATAAACGTGCATGTATGTCGGAATTTACTTTGAATATTTGCAATCGTTGATCGCATATGGCTTCGTACTTAATGATGACTGCAATCGCACAATGTTGAGCATTGAGTAGAGGCAAGGGTTCCAAATAGAAACTTCTTATCACTAAGCCTGATGCCGGTGCGGCAAATGAGTAATATGCTCGTTGAGCTTGTCTTCCGGATCCGATGCTCGTGCGTGAGCGTGTCGATGGTGCAAGTCCGGATAGTGGGGATGACCATGGATCAGCGGTTCATGACGATGCCGGTGGCTGTGCGGTTCACCCACAGGGCATTCCGGCTCATGCGCATGCTGATGATGTGCGTCGTGGATATGGCTATGCTCGTGCTCGATCGCCTCATGGCTGTGAACGTGATCGTGGCGCTCAGTCAGGTGCAGCCAGACCCCCAGTCCCATCAATCCGGCAGCCGCCATGAGTTGCAGGGTTATCGGTTCATGCAGAAGCGCGGTCGCCAATGTAGCGCCCATGAACGGTGCAACTGAAAAATAGGCGCCTGTCCGGGCTGTCCCGAGATGCCGTAGCGCCAGCACGAACAGGACGAGGCTCACGCCGTAGCCAAAAAATCCGAGAAGGCTGGCGATGAGCATCGTTGGAACGGTCGGGACATGGGCGCCTGCGAAAATCGCGAGCAGAAGATTCACGCTACCAGCGACGATGCCCTTGATGGCCGTGATCTGGACTGGATCGGCCGAGGAAAGCTTGCGCGTCAGATTGTTGTCGATCCCCCAGCAAAGGCAGGCGGCGGCGATCGCGAGCGCCCCCAGGCTGAAGCCGCCCGGACCACTGGTCCAGGAGAGAACAATTGCCCCTGCCAGAATCGTAGCGGCACCGAGCAGCAGCCGCCGGTCGACATTCTCTTTAAATGCCAGCCAGGCAATCGCCATTGTCGCAAGCCCCTCGAGATTGAGGAGAAGCGCAGCGGTGGAACCGGCAGTCGATGCAAGTCCAAGCATGAGCAGAAACGGACCAAGCATACCGCCGAACAGGGCCACGAGCATGAGCCAGGGCAAGTCGCCGCGACGGAGCGGCGCTTCCTTCGATTTGCTAGGCAAGAAGCGCCGGTACAGATGGATGGCTGAAAGACCAATACCGGATCCAAGATAGAGCAGGCCAGCCAGGGTCCAGGGAGTGATGCCTTCGCCTAGCAGCAGCTTCGCAAGCGGTGTGCTCGCGCCGAAAAGCGTCGCCGAGAGCAGCGCCATTGGAACCCCGGGCCAGCCGATCCAGCCTTGACCACTTGAAATTGTCATTTGCTCTCGTCCGGGGTCCGGCGCTGAAACGTCGCGTCGGTGTCCTGTCCCTCAAGACTAGCCGGCGCGAGCGCATCGAGGATAAGGCAGTGGGCGATCGTGCCCTGCTCGCATTGATCAAGCAGGCGTACCAGTTCCTCGCGAAGCGCGTTCAAATCTGCAATCTTGCGGTCGATTTCCGCCACATGCGTGCTCGCGATCGCATCCACGGCCGCGCAGGACCGGTTCGCGTCATCGGCGAGGTCGAGAAGCTCTCGCACCTGGTCCAATGTAAAGCCGAGATCGCGCGCACGGCGAATGAAGGAAAGCCGGTTGAGATGTCGATAGGAATAAGCCCGATAGTTTCCAGCAGTACGCTTGGGCGCCGGGAGCAACCCCTCGCGTTCGTAAAAGCGGACCGTCTCGACCTTCGTTCCCGTCCGCCGGGCAAGTTCACCGATCAGCAGCATGTTTGAACCGCTTTACCTGTGGCCCTCGAGATGGCCCGGCTTGTGGGCGAGCTTGCTGGGCGCAACGATTGCTTGACCCTCTAGTTGGTGCAGGGTGGATAATCCTGCCCATTGATCGAGTCGAGGATGTATTCAGGTGGACGATTGTTGCTCAAAGAAGGGAAGTGAACTCGCAAGGCTCGCGGCCAAGCGTGATCAGCGGCGCGTGCTCATCATCGTTCTCATCATCAACGCCGTGATGTTCCTTTTTGAGTTCGGGGGCGGACTCGTTGCCGGTTCGTCGGCGCTGATGGCGGATTCGGTCGATATGCTTGGCGATGCCTTCGTCTATGCGCTGAGCCTGTTCGCGCTTTCGCGGGGACCGCGGTGGGAGGCTGGAGCAGCCTTGGCGAAGGGCTTCATCATCCTCGGGTTTGGGATCGCCGTGTTGGCCGAGCTGGCGATAAAGATCATCCATGGCGTGCCGCCTTCGAGCAGTCTGATGCTGGCGGTGGGATCGGTCGCACTCGTCGCGAATCTCAGCTGTTTGGCGCTTCTATGGCGATTCCGCAGCGCCAATGTGAACATGAGCAGCACTTTCGAATGCTCGCGCAACGATGTCGCGTCGAATGTCGGAGTACTGGTCGCCGCCGCGCTGGTCGGCCTGTTTGCGTCGCCCTGGCCGGACATCATTGTGGGCGCGGCTATTGCCGCCATTTTCCTGCGCTCGGCCGTCAAGGTCCTGCGCAGCGCTTGGCCGGTGTGGCATCAGTCGGCATCACCCAAGCGCCCGGGGATCGCCAGGGACGTTTGACAAGCACGCTGGCCTAGCCGTCGCCGCAGCATCCCGCATCTTTGCCCTCGAGCTGAATTGGCGGACACGGAAAGCTGCCATAGGAACAGAAGACGCAGCAATCACCGCGCTTGGGTCGCAGGATTGCGCCGCAGCCAGTGCAGTCGTAGAAATATTGGCACGCATCGGTCGGCATGGTCTCGGCTTTCACGAACCCGCAATGCGGGCAAGTGAGCGTCGATTGGAGCCGGGGCAGGCGCTCAGACATAGGAATAACCCAGCCATAGCAGGATCGCGCCTGAGATCAGCCCGATCAGCAAGACGAGACGCAGCCATCCGGGTGTGCAGACACCGCCTGAGCCGCCGGCAATGGCCGAACGCTGCATCCGCCAGAGCAATAGCGCGCCGCCAGCGAGGCTGAGCGTACCCAGCCACAAGAGAAGATCCCGGTATGGCGCGGTCACCACTGCGATCCCGCCGAGCCATGCAGCGCTGAGCCCCGCCGCCGTGAGCAGGATTGGCAGCGCACAGCAAGATGCCACGCCGAAGGCGGCGGCGATACCGCCCAGCGTCAATGCAATGGCACCCCTCGCGCGTACGAGGCGCGTAGCATCGCCCGAATTGATCGACATCAACGACTCCTTGAACCGGTCATGTCCGGGCCGTACCGTCTGTAGCAACTACAGACTCAAGCTCTTTTTCCGGGAGTGACGCATGACGGCCAGCGGGGTGATCACGATTGGCGAATTGTCGCGGCAAACAGGCTGCAACATCGAGACGGTCCGCTATTATGAGCGGATCGGCCTTACGCCCAAGGCGACCCGTCGCGGCCGCTATCGCTGTTACGGCGTGACGGATGTCCGCCGTCTTCACTTCGTCCGTCGTGCCCGTGAGCTCGGCTTCACGCTCGACGAAATCCGCGCGCTGCTCGGGATTGCGGCCGAAGGCGAGGTGGCATGTGCGGAAGCCCGCGAGATCGCCGCTTCGCATCTGCACAGCGTCCGTGCGCGCCTCGACGATCTGCAACGCATGGAGCGCGTTCTCGACGAAACCGTGCGGGCATGTGACGGGGGCGATAGCGCCGGGTGCCCGTTGATCGATACGCTTTCAGATGCAGGTTGAACGCGCTCGGCCAGCGTGGTCGAGACCCGTTCTTACTCGGCGGCCGCCGAGTGCACTGCATGTTTCCTTCCATTGTAACGGAACCCGATCCAGAGAACCGCCAGCGCAAGGAATTGGAGCAGCAGAGGCTGTAGCGAGGGGAAGATGCCCAGCATCGAAAGCCTTGGCATATGCGCGACCGGTGTGATGTCGATGAGACCGGCTTCCTGAAGCGCTGCCGCCCCCTTGCCGGCGAGCACCACCGCGAGGACGGCGATGAGCACCGAGCTATAGGCGAAAAATTTGCCGATCGGCAGCGAGCGGCTGTAGCGCAACATCGCCCAGGCAATCACCGCGAGCAGCGCCACCGCCGTTCCAGCGCCTGCGGCGATGATGCTACCACTTCCTTGTGCCGCGAGCGCAGCGAAGAAGAGGATCGTCTCGAACGCCTCCCGATAGACGACGAGAAACGCGAGGCCGAATAGGAACCAGGCCGACCGGCGCGACAACGCCTTGCCCAGCGCTTCGCGGATATAGCGCTGCCAGCTTTCGGCATGCGACTTGCCATGCATCCAGATGCCGACCGAGACCAGCACAACGGCGGCGAAAAGCGAACCGAACCCTTCGGTCAGCTCGCGACTCGCACCGCTGATCGAGATGGCGTAGGTGGCGACCGCCCAGGTCGCACCGCCCGCGACGAGCGCCGCGATCCACCCGCCATGGACATAAGGCAGCACCTCCGGGCGGTCCGCCTTGCGCAGAAACGCGATCATCGCAACGACGATCAGCAGTGCCTCAAGGCCTTCGCGCAACAGGATGGTGAGCGCGCCGATGAAGGTCGAGACATCGCTCGCCGCGTCTGGCGAGAGCACCGTTTCGGCATTGGCGAACAGGCTTTCGATCACGGCCGCTTTTTCGGCGACCGCCTCTATGGGCGCCCCTCGCCCGATGGCGGTCCTGAATTCGCCCATCGCGCCCTCAATCCGCGCCATGAGCGTCGCGTCGCGGGCAGTCAGGATCGGCTCCAATGGTTCGAACCCATCGAGATAGGCCGAGAGCGCAAGTCGCTCGGCGCTATGCTGATCCCCCGAGCGATAAGCTGCAAGGCTTTGCGCGAGCTTCTCGCGGGCGACCGACAGCGACGCGGGCGCCGGCGCGCTGAGCGCTTGCGGGTTCGTGCGCAGATAGGCGAAGACGGCGTCCGCCTTGTCCTGCCCGATTGCGCGGCCGAGCGCCTCGGGTGTCATACTGGTGACTGCCTGAAGGTCGGGAAAGCGCTGACGTAGCGCTGGATCATCCTTCCAGATCCGCTCGCCGGCCGAAGCATCCTTGAAAGCGAAGCCGCCGACATGGGCCGCCAGCGCCCAGCGGTCATCAGAAGGCAGTTGGGCGAAGCTCTGCATCGCCGTGCCATCCAGCCCCTGACCGATTACCTGATAAAGCGCGAACAGGCTGCGTTTGCGCGCGCGCTCAACATCGGTGAAGGCAATCGGCGGCGGGTTCAGCCCAGCAGCCTGAGGGCCGCGACCATCGCCCTTGGTCCCGTGGCAGCTCGCGCAATTTTCCGCGTAGAGCGCGGCGCCGCGCCCCGGATCGGGGGCTTTCGCGGGTGCGAGCGGCACAGGATAAGCGGCGAGCAGGTTGCTTGCGAGTCCACGCGCTTTCTGGGCCACTGCCTCGGGCGCGGCCTTGGCTGCGATGGCCGCCTGGAGTTCCTTCGCCTCGACAATGAGCGGGGCACGCTCGGGCTTTGTCGGCAGGTTTGCGATGCTGCTCCGGACAGTCGCCGAGAACTCGGTCATTTCGGCATATTCAGTAGCGCTGGTCACCCGGCCATTCGAAACTGCGCCGGCATAGTCGACGGCGACATAGTCGAGTAGTCGCCATACGGTTTGAACCTCTCCGGCGTCCGCGCGGGCGGCGGCGGGATAAAGGACTGTGCCGCCAAAGGCGGCGAAGAGAAGGATCACGAAAGGAAGACGAAAAAGGCCGGCCACGCGAGAAAACTCCGAAAAAGTCAGGCCGCCTGTGGCAACCCGCGCAACTCGGCGCGTGCCCCACGAAGGATCTCATAGGCCGAATGGAGGAAGAGGAGTGCGATCACGGCCGCCACTGCTAGGTCGGGCCAGGCACTGCCCGTCCAGGCGACCAACCCAGCAGCCGCGATCACAGCGACATTAGCGACGGCGTCGTTGCGGCTGAACAGCCAGACCGCGCGCACATTGGCGTCGCCCTCGCGAAAGCGCGAGAGGACAAGCGCCGATGTGACATTCACAAGGAGCGCAACCACGCCGATGCCGCCCATCAGTTCGGCCTCGGGAGCGACCGCGGTCAATGCACGCCAGAACGCAACCCCAATCACGCCAAGACCCAGCGTCAGTAGGAAAATGCCCTGGACGAGCGCGATCCGCGCGCGGGCCGCAGCGGTCCAGCCGAGCGCAATCAAGCCGACAAGCGTGATCGTTCCGTCGCCGATGAAATCAAGCGAGTCAGCCTTGAGCGCCTGACTGTCAGCGATGAACCCGCCTACGATTTCACAGGCACCGAAACCCAAATTGAGCAGCACGACAATCCATAGTGCGCGACGATAGGCCGGGTCCTTCTCGGCCCGCTTGCTATCACCGGTGCAGCCGCAGCCGCCTTCTTCATCCGAATCTGCCATGCGTTCGCTTCTACAACCTCCAGTAACTGTAGAAGCAAGGCTATCTGCAATTGGTTCGCGTTATAAGCCCTTTGGAGTCTCCACCATGAACAGGCTGATGGCGCCGGTAAGTGTCGGAACCACACGCTGCGGGATCACCGACGAACCCGAAATCTCAGTCAGAATAGCTTCGATCGCACCATCGGCGTTGGGCTGTGTATCGGCCACTCCGTCGAGGCACTGGACCGTCAGCCGGAAGAGCGATCGCATCACCGGCGATTCTTGCAGTGCATAATCGGCGATATGGAGCTGACCACCCGGCTTGAGGGCCGCCAACATTGCCGCTATCCCGCTTCGCTTGCCGGGCATTGGTATCTGATGGAAGACGAGACTGGATACCGTCTTATCAAATCGCTTGCCCGACGCCGCTGCATCGCTTGCGTAACCCTGCAGCCACTCGATGACGACGCCTTCTCTCTTCGCCTTGGCCTCCGCCCGGGCAAGAACGTCTGGATCGGGATCGAGTCCGACAATCCGCGAGCCTGGAGCCCATTGTTTCATTAGGATCG
>Ga0164243_10001092_pt1 | contig 46891 bp, 37 predicted proteins | sample OricompcompostOP_FD_108781 | JGI IMG/M metagenome (GOLD analysis project Ga0164243, IMG submission 108781) | Organic Plus compost microbial communities from Emeryville, California, USA - Original compost - Organic plus compost (OP) | ecosystem: Engineered > Solid waste > Mixed feedstock >...
GGACTCGGTGGCCGGCCGGGAGCCGCGGCTGCGGCTGGTCGGTGTGCGCACCGGCGCGGCGCTGGACCGCTGCTACGCCGGGGCCGACCTGCTCGTCGTGCCGTCGCGGGTGGAGACCTACGGCATGGTGGTCACCGAGGCGCTGGCCCGTGGCATCCCCGTCCTCGCCACCACGGCCGGCGGGCTGCCCGCCACCCTCGGCTTCGCGCCCGACGGCACCCGCCCCGGCCTGCTGGTGCCGCCCGACGATCCACCGGCGCTGGCCGCGCAGGTGCGTCGCTGGCTGGACGAGCCGGGGTTGCGGCGCAGGCTGCGCTCGGCCGCGCTGGCTCGGCGCGCGACGCTGCCCGGATGGTCCGCCACGGCAGCGATCGTCGCGGATGTCCTCGTCGATGCGCTGGCCGGATCGGCGCCGACGAGTAAGGCTGGTAGTCGTGCCTGAGAACAACCGTGGTGAACCGAGGGTCGAGACGATATCGACCGCTGACGTGATGCCGGAGTCCGCCGGGGGCGACGTGTCCGGTGCGATGCTTGCCGGCGCCACGATCTCGCCGGCCGGCGCCGTCACCGGTGCGGTGGTGGCCGATCTCGACCTTCCCTACACGGTGGCCAGCTGCGGCATGTCCCTCGACGGCTACCTGAGCGGGCCGGGGGAGGAGCGGCTGCTGCTGTCCAACGACGCCGACTTCGACCGCGTCGACGAGGTGCGGGCCGGCTGCGACGCGATCCTCGTCGGCGCGTCGACGGTCCGCCGCGACGACCCGCGTCTGGTGATCCGCTCGCCGCAACGGCGCGCGGCCCGGGTGGCCCGTGGTCTGGCTCCCTCGCCGGTCAAGGTGACCATGACCGTGACCGCCGAACTCGACCCGTGCGCCAACTTCTTCACCCAGGGCCAGTCCGAGAAGATCGTCTACTGTGCACCGTCTACTGTGGATGATCTACGGGCGCGGCTGGACGGCCTGGCGACGGTGGTCGCCGTCGAGCCGTTGCCGTCGGGGCGGGTGGACCCCCGGCTGGTCGCCGTGGATCTGGCCACCCGCGGGGTTCGACGGCTCATGGTCGAGGGCGGCGGCACCGTGCACACCCAGTTCCTCACCGCGGGACTCGTCGACGAACTGCACCTGGTGGTCGCGCCGTTCTTCGTCGGCGACTCCCGTGCCCGGCGGTTCGTGGGCGACGGCTGCTTCCCCTGGCACGCGCAGCGCCGGGCCACCCTGGCCGAGGTCCGCCAGATCGGCGACGTGGTGCTGTTGCGCTACGCCCTCTCCGAGCGTTTCGATGGCTGATCAACCCGAGGAACGCGCACCCGGTCGCGGGGCGCGGTCGCGACTGGCGACGGGCAGCGCGGCGGCGCTGGTGGTGGCGGCGCTGGTCGCCCCGGCCGAGCCGGCGGGGGCGTGGCTGCGGTTGCCGGTGGAGGCCATCGTGCTCGGCGGCGTGCTGCTGGCCCTGACCTGGGCGTCGCCGCGGGCCCGCCGGGGAGTGGCCGCCGTGCTCGGGGCGCTGCTCGGGCTCGTGACGATCGTCAAGATCCTCAACATCGGGTTCCTCGTGGTCTTCTCCCGCGCCTTCGACCCGGTGATCGACTGGACCTTCCTGCGGCCGGCGGCGGAGTTCGTCCTCGCCTCGATGGGTCGGCCCAAGGGGATCGCGGTGCTCGTCGTCGCCGCGCTGGTCGCGCTCGCCCTGCCCGTCGGGCTCGGTTGGGCGGTACGCCGCCTGGCCGACGTGACCGCCGCGATGGTGACGTCGGGGGTGCGGGCGCTGCGTCGGGCTTCCCTCGCCCGTACCGCTGGTGTCCTGGCCGCGGTCTGGGTGCTGCTCGCCGCTGTCGGTTCCCCACTGGCGGGGGCGAGCGTGGTCCGGCTCGTCGTGCAGCAGTCCCGGCAGGTCGCCGCCGACCTGAACGACCGCGACGCGTTCACGCGGGTGCTGGCCGCCGACCCGTGGCGCGGGGTGCCGAACGGGCGGCTGCTCACCGCCCTGCGCGGCAAGGATGTCCTGCTGGTGTTCGTGGAGAGCTACGGGCGGGTGGCGCTGGCTGATCCAGGGGTGCGGGCCGTGCTCGACGAGGGCGGCCACCGACTGCGGGCGGCGGGATTCGAGGCGCGCACTGCCCTGCTGACCTCGTCCACGCTGGGCGGGGCCAGTTGGCTGGCGCACGCCACACTGCAGTCCGGCCTGTGGGTCGACGGCCCACTGCGCTACGACGCGCTGCTGCGCAGCGACCGGCTCACGCTCAGCCGTGCCTTCGCCCGCGCGGGCTGGCGTACCGTCTGCGTCGCCCCCGCCAACACCCGGGACTGGCCTGAGGGGCGCGCGTTCTACGGCTTCGACGAGATCCTCGACTCGCGCACGCTCGGCTATCGGGGGCCGCTCTTCGCGATGCACTCCATCCCGGACCAGTTCACGCTCGCGGTGGTCGAGCGCCTGCTCGCCGCCCCGGGCCCGCCCGTGATGGCCGAGATCGACCTGCTCTCGGGGCACGCGCCCTGGCGGCCGGTCCCGCCGACGCTGCCGTGGGATCAGGTCGGGGACGGCGGCGGCTACCCGAGCGCCGCCGGGTCGGACGACCTGGCCGAGGTGATCTTCGATGAGGACCCTGCCCGGGTACGGGCGGACTACGCCGCGGCGATGCGCTACACCCTCGGCACGTTGTTGTCCTTTGTGGAGCGTCTGGACGACGAGACCGTGGTCGTCCTGCTTGGTGATCATCAGCCGTTCTCGATAGTGGCCGGAACGGATGCCAGTCGGGATGTGCCCATCAGCGTCCTGGCCCGCGACCCCACCGTGCTCGCCCGGCTCGGCGACTGGTCGTTCAGCCCGGGCCTGCTGCCGAGCGGTGACGCCCCGGTCTGGCCGATGGACGCCTTCCGCGACCGGTTCCTGGCCGCGTTCGGCTAGCCGCCCGTGCTGCTGTGCCCGGGTTGCTGTGCCGGGTGGGGCGGGACGGACAGGTCGTGCGATGGGCCGGTGTCGGACCCGCCCAATCTGTCCGGATGGAGCTGACGGAAACGTGACGGGTCTGCCACGGTTCGGACCCGGGATCGCGCGGTTAGGACCAGGTACGGCAGACTTGTCCGTCGTGATCCGAACCCCCACCCCCGCTGCCCGGCAACGACGTGCCGAGCTGGTCCGCGTCCGCCGTCCACGCCGTGCCCGCTGGGTCGCGGCACTCGCGGCGGGCCTGGCGCTCGCGCTGGCCGGCTGCGGCGGTGGAGGTGAGACGGCGACGTTCAACCCGCTCCCCTCCGCGGAGCCGGATGCCTCGCCGACCACGCCGCCCTTCGATGGCTGGGTCGACCCGGCGAGCGTGGGGAAGCCATACCCCAACGCCACGGTGCAGGGCCTGCTCGCGTTCCGTGGCAACCCGACCCGGACCTTCTACGGCACCGGCCCCATGCCGCGCACCACCCCGGTGCGGGCGTGGCGGTTCCCCGACACGCCGATGTGCGGCCTGTCGGCGGACGAGACGCACAACGGCCAGCCGTACCAGTGGTGCGGTTCGGGCTGGACCGGCCAGCCGGCGGTCTTCGAGCGGGACGGGCGCACCTGGGTGGTCTTCGGCGCCTACGACTACAACGTGCACTTCGTCGACGCCATGACCGGCAAGCGGATCATCTCCGACTTCCACACGGGCGACATCATCAAGGGCAGCGTGACCGTCGATCCCGATGGCTACCCGCTGGTCTACATCGGCTCCCGGGACAACTACTTCCGGGTCATCTCGTTCGACCAGGGCAAGCCGGTCGAGCTGTGGAAGCTCAGCGCCTACGCGGTCTCACCGACCAAGTGGAACAACGACTGGGACGGCAACGCGCTCGTCATCGACGACTACCTGTTCGAGGGTGGCGAGAACAGCCAGTTCCACATCGTCAAGCTCAACCGTGGCTACGACGCCAACGGCAAGGTGACGGTGAACCCGCAACTGGTCTTCAACACGCCGTCCTGGGACGACCAGCTGATCCGCGACTGCGGCTGCGGCGCCTTCTCCATCGAGGGCTCGGTGGCGATCTACAAGAACACCGTCTACTGGGCCAACTCGGCGGGCCTGGTGCAGGGCTGGGACATCAGCGGTCTCAAGGAGGGCAGGACCCCGACCCGGGTGTTCCGGTTCTGGACCGGTGACGACACCGACGCTTCCATCGTCATCGACGAAGAAGGCTTCCTGTACGTCGCCTCGGAGTACGAGAAGAAGAACGCCCGATCCAAGGAGGTCGGGCAGATGATGAAGCTCGACCCGAGCAAGCCGGACAACCCGCTGGTCTGGAGCGTCAAGGACCTCACCGCCGGCAACGTGGTCGGCGGCGTCTGGGGCACCCCGGCGCTCTACCAGGACATCGCGATCTTCATGACGACCGGTGGGCGGGTCTTCGGCATCGACCGGGTCACCGGCGAGGAGCGCTGGAAGTTCGTCATCCCGGGCCTGGAGGCCTGGATGTCGCCGGTCGTGGTCGACGACGTGATGATGATCAGCAACTGCAGCGGCATCCTGCGCGCCTACGACGTCAAGGACACGCACGCCATGCCGACCGAGCTGTGGAACTTCACGATCAACCCCGGCACCTGTCTGGAGGCGACCCCGGCGGTGTGGAACGGGCGGATCTACATCTCCGACCGGCAGGGCTACCTGAACGCGCTGGTCGCCGCGTAGGGCCGGGGTCGCCGACCGTCCACAGTGTCGCGGCGCTGGCGAGGGTCAGGACGGCGGCGGCGACGAGGAAGACCGTGGTCGGCACGGCGGCGCCGGCCACGGGCGATCCGGCGCGAGCCAGCGTGACCGGGACCGTCATGGCGGCCGAGATGGTCGCGTACCGCAGCACGCCGTATCGGTCGACGACGATGGCGGGCTTGGCGATGGTGTTCACGCCGAAGCCGATCCCGAACGCGATCACGCACACCACCGCGGCGGCTACCGAACCGCCGGCCGCGGCCAGCCCGGCGATGCCCAGCGCCTGGAGTGCGTAGATGGCGGCGACGACCTGGGTCATGCCGAACCGACGCGCGACGCCGCTGAGCACGACGCGCCCGGTGACCGACAGCACCCCCAGCAGTCCGGCGAGCGTGGCGGCGGTGGTCGGCGCGTGTCCGGCCTGCCGGAGGATGTCGACGAGCAGCACCCCCACGGCCGAGCTCGCCGAGGCCTGAGCCACGAAACTCGCGCACAGCCTCCAGAAGCGCGGGTCGGCCATCGCCGCGCGCACGCTATGACCGTCCGATGTGGACGATGTGGTCGCCCATGTGCCGGTGCCGAGCGCGACGTCTGCCGTACGGTCGGTGGTCTCGCCGTGGCCGGCGGCGCGCTGCCTGCCCGGTACGAGCAGGGCGTGGACGGGGATGGTGACGACGGCGAGCAGCGCCGCGAGCACCATCAGGGCGCCGCGCCAGCCCAGCCGCTCCAGCAGCACACCGGTGAGCGGGAAGAAGATGGTCGAGGCGAAGCCCGCCACCACCGTGACCGCGAGGATGGCGCGGGTGCGCTGCTCGGGTCGGCTCGCCGCGATGACGACGGGGAAGGCGGCCTCGTAGAGGCTGGCGGAGCCGGCCAGGCCGATGAGCGCGAACGACCCGTAGAGCTGCCACAGGTTCTGCACTCCCGACCAGCAGAGCACGGCCACCACCCCGAGGGCCGAGCCGAGGGTCATCAGGCCGCGGCCGCCGTGATGGTCCAGCCATCGACCAATCGGGATGCCCACCGCCGCCGAGACCACGATGGAGACGGTGAACGCGCCCGTGACGGCGGAGGCCGACGTATGCAGATCAGTGGCGATCGGCGTGAGGAGCACGGAGAAGGCGTAGTACAGGACGCCATAGCCGACCGTCTGCGTGGCGGCGAGGGCGGCCACCAGGATCCGCCGGTTGCCGGCCAGCCCCACCCGTTCCCCCTCACCCCATCGCGGGGGAGTCTACTGATCAACCGCTCCCAGCCGCCTCGTGGCGGCGGCAACGTCACAGCAGACAATCCCGTGCCGGCTGGCTCACGGGACGCGTGCGTGCATCGACCGGCGAGGCGTCGTCGGGTGGGCGCAGACTGGGGTGACCGCTACCTGGGGAGGGACGGGCCGTGTCGAACTACAAGGTGGGCTACCTCGTCGGCAGCCTCTCGAAGCAGTCGATCAACCGCACCCTGGCCAACGCGCTGGTGCGGGTGGCGCCGCGGAACCTGTCGATGACCGAGATCCCGATCGGCGACCTGCCGCTCTACAACCGGGACTTCGACGACGACTATCCGCCTGAGGCGAGGAAGCTGAAGGAAGCGATCGACGACACCGACGCCGTGCTGTTCGTGACGCCCGAGTACAACCGTGACATCCCGGGCAGCCTGAAGAACGCCATCGACTGGGCGAGCCGGCCCTGGGGCACGAACTCCTTCACCCACAAGGCGTCGGCGGTGATCGGCGCCTCGCCGGGCAAGATCGGCACGGCGGTGGCGCAGCAGAACCTGCGCAGCATCCTGAGCTTCTGCAACTCGCCGCAGATGAACGCGCCGGAGGCCTATCTCCAACTGACTCCGGGCCTGATCACCGACTCGGGCGAGGTCACCGAACCGACGGTGGAGGAGTTCCTGCGCGACTTCATGATCGCGTTCGAGGAGTTCATCGGGCGGGTGCACCTGGCGTTGCCGCCCCGGTAACGACCACCTCAGCAACGATCACCTCAGCAACGACCACCTCAGCGACGACCACCTCAGCGACGACCGTCATCGCCGCCGGCCAACGTTCGCCCGGCGTCGTGCCCGTCAGCGCTGCAGGGCCGGCGGGACGGGCGGTCGCGCGCCGTCGAGGCTCGCCACCAGCACGGCGAGTTCGTAGCCGACCTGACCCACGTCGCAGTTGTGCTCGGCCCAGACGACGAGGGCGTTGCCGGCGACCCCCGACATGAGGAACAGGTGGCCGCCCTGCATCTCGACGACGGTCATCGCCACGTTGCCGCCCTCCAGCAGCCGGGCGGACCGGCCGGTGAGGCTGACCAGGCCCGACGTGATGGCTGCCATGGCGTCGGCCCGGTCCCGAGGGATGTGGGGCGACATCGCGCTCAACAGCCCGTCGGCACCGACCGCGATCGCGTGCCGGACGCCCGGCACCCGACTGGCGAAGCGCGCCAACGTCATGTCGAGCTCCGATGCCATCGGACCCACGGCCTGCCCCTCCGTCGAATCCCCACGCCGCCCCCTGGTGAGGTGCGCCGCGATCGGCCGATGTGAGGCCGACGAACGATGCTCTCATGTTTGGCGTCGGAGTGGCGAACGGGTGGTCCAGAATGATCGGCGCATCCGGTCAAGACGGGTGATTCGTCCCGACCATTTTGGGTACAAGACAGGTGGTATCCCATCGGAAGGTGCGAAAGGGGCTAACCCCCCGCCATGGCACCAAGGATGATGAATGGTTCTCTCCCGGCCACGACCGCCGGCGGCAGTGGGGCATCGGGCGACTCGTGGGAGAGGTCCTCCTCGCAGGCATAGAACCGCACGAATGCTCGGCGGCGTCCGGTGTGGCGATCGCGGACCGTGCCGAGCAGCATCGGGAACCGTGCCTCGAGCGCGTCGAGCAGCGTCGCCCGGGTGACCGGGCCCGCCAGCTCGATCCGTAGCTCGCCGGTGACCCGGGCCAGCGTCTTCAGATGAGCCGGCAGGACGACCCGGATCACGCTCACCCCGCTGTCGGACGTCACGGCAGCACCTGCACCTCGACCGAGAGCACCGCGGGAAGGTCGTGCACGATCGCCGCCCACGTGTCGCCGCCGTCGGCCGAGTGGTAGACCTGCCCGCCCGTGGTGCCGAAGTAGACGCCGCACTCGTCGAGCGTGTCGACCGCCATGGCGTCCCGGTAAATGTTCACGTAGCAGTCCTGCTGCGGCAGCCCGCGCGTCAGCGGCTCCCATTCGTTGCCTCCGGTGCGGCTGCGGTAGACGCGCAGCTTGCCCTCCGGCGGGTAGTGCAGCGAGTCGCTCGTGATCGGCACGACGTAGATCGTCTCCGGCTCGTGCGCGTGCACCGCGATGGGGAAGCCGAAGTCGCTGGGCAGGTTGCCGCTCACCTCGTGCCACTGGCCCCCCGCGTCGTCGGAGCGCAGGACGTCCCAGTGCTTCTGCATGAAGAGCGTGTCGGGTCGGGACGGGTGTTGGGTGATGTGGTGGACGCAGTGGCCCGTCTCGGCGTCGGGGTCGGGGATCTCGCTCGACCGCAGCCCCTTGTTGATGGGCAGCCAGCTCGCTCCACCGTCGTCGCTGCGGAAGGCCCCGGCGGCCGAGATGGCGACGTAGATCCGTCCACTGTGGACGGGGTCGAGGATGATCGTGTGCAGGCAGAGCCCGCCCGCCCCGGGCTGCCAGGACGGCCCGGACGGGTGCTCGCGCAGCGCGGTCAGCTCCGTCCAGGTGGCACCGCCGTCGCTGGACCGGTAGAGCGCGGCATCCTCGCCGCCGGCGTAGACCGTGTCGGGGTCGTCGCGGGTGGGCTCCAGGTGCCAGATCCGCTTGAACTCCCATGGGCGTGGGGCGCCGTCGTAGAAGAGGTGGTCGCTGGTCGGCGACTGGTAGGCGAAGTCGTTGCCGACGGGCGTCCAGGTCTTCCCACCGTCGTCGGAGCGGTGGATCGTCTGGCCGAACCAACCGGTGGAGGGCGCCGCCCAGAGCCGGTCGGGGTCGGCGGGTGAGCCGTTGAGGTGGTAGACCTCCCATCCGCCGAAGTGGGGACCGTCGATCTTCCAGTCCTTGCGCGCGCCGTCGGACGTCAGGGTGAACGCGCCCTTGCGCGTGCCGACGAGCACCCGTACCCCGGTCATGAACCGTCCTTCCGTCGCAGGTCTGCCCCCGTGAGGTAGTCCTACCCCACCCGTACGACGAAAACCGACCCGCGATGACGACACGCCCCGGCGAAAAATCGTGGGTCAGCTTTGCAGGATCACGGCCAGCTTCTCGATGGCGGGCCGCACGGGCCGGTAGTAGATCCAGGTGCCACGCCGTTCGCCCTCGATCAACCCGGCCTCGCGCAGCACCCGCAGGTGATGCGAGATCGTCGGGCCCGACACGTCGAAGGCGTCGCTGGTGATGTCGCAGACGCAGATCTCCCCGTCGGGGGCCGAGGTGATCCGGGACAGGATGCGCAGCCGCACCGGGTCGCCCAGTGCCTTGAACATCCGCGCGAGCTCGGCGGCCGCGGCGGGTGGCAGCGCCTCCTGCGTGATCGGCGAGCAGCAGGACGACGCGGGGGCCCCGACCGTGGGGGACGACTTCGCCATGACCGTTAGCTTGACAGATGTCGAATCAAGCGGCAAGCTCTGCTTTGACAGATGCCTAACTAGCCGATCGTCGAAGCAGGGGAAGTCATGACTCACGAGCATCCGGTCGCGGTCATCGGGGCGGGACCGGTCGGTCTCGCCGCCGCGGCGCAACTGGCGACGAGGGGCCTGCCCTTCGTCGTCGTCGAGGCGGGCACGGCCGTCGCGGCCTCGGTGCGGCAGTGGGCGCACGTGCGCCTGTTCAGCCCGTGGCGCTGGACCACCGATCCCGCCGCGCGCGAGTTGCTGCGCGCGACCGGCTGGCGCGAGCCGGACCCGGACGAGCTGCCGACCGGAGCCGATCTGGTCGAGCGCTACCTGCGGCCGTTGGCCGAGCATCCGGCGATCGCCGCGAACCTGAGTCTCGGTGCCACCGTCACGGCCATCAGCCGGCAGGGCTTCGACAAGGTCCGCGGTGCCGGCCGTGACGCGGCGCCGTTCGTGCTGCGGTTGTCGACCGGCGAGGAGCTCCTCGCCCGGGCGGTGATCGACGCCTCCGGCACCTGGCGGACGCCCAACCCCTTGGGTGGCAACGGTCTGCCGGCTGTGGGTGAGGCCCAGGCCCGGGCCGCGGCGCGGGTCTTCGACGGCATGCCCGACGTGCTGGGCGAGTGGCGCCACCACTTCGCCGGCCGCGCGGTGGTGGTCGTGGGGGCCGGCCACTCGGCCATGGGCACCCTGCTCGCGCTCGCCCAGCTCGCGACCGAGGTGCCCGACACCCGGGTGGCCTGGGTGCTGCGCGCCGACAGCCCTGACGGCTCCTACGGTGGCGGCGAGTCCGATGCGCTGCCCGCCCGGGGCGCCATCGGCACCCGCCTGCGTGCCCTCGTCCGAGCGGGCGCCATCGCTGTCCACAGTGGATTCTTCGTCCGCGAGGTCACGGCCACCGCCCTGATCTCCGTGGACGGCCGCGGGGTGCCGGCCGAGGTCGTGGTCAACGCCACCGGCGCCCGGCCCGACCACACCATCACCGCCGAGTTGCGCCTGGACGTCGATCCGATTCTGGGCTCGACCCGTGCCCTCGCCCCGCTCATCGACCCGAACCTGCACTCCTGCGGCACCGTGCCGCCGCACGGCGTGGACGAACTGGCCCACCCCGAGCCCGGCTTCTTCGTCGTGGGTGCCAAGTCGTACGGTCGGGCGCCGACCTTCCTGCTGGCGACCGGTTACGAGCAGGCGCGCTCGGTGGTCGCCGCGCTCGCGGGCGACTGGACGGCCGCCCGCGACGTGCGCCTCGAACTGCCCGCGACCGGTGTCTGCTCGACCAGTCTCGCCGAGCCCGCCGCCGCCGAGGGCGCGGACGTGTCGTGCTGCGGCACCGCGACCCCGCTGATCAGCCTGTCGGTCAGCGGCGCCGCGTCCTGAGCCGGCGCTCCTGCTCGGGCGCTCCCGTACGGAGCTTGACCTTGCCCTTCTGGATCCACAGCGTCCGCTGCGCCCGCTGCGCGACCCAGGTGTCGTGCGTCACCATGATCACGGTCAGGCCACGCTCCCGGTGAAGCTCTTCGATGAATTCGATGATCTCGTCGCGGGTGTCCTCGTCGAGGTTGCCGGTCGGCTCGTCGGCGAGGATCACCTTCGGCTCCTTCACCAGAGCGCGGGCGATGGCCACGCGCTGCTGCTGGCCGCCGGACAGCTCCGAGGGCAGGTGATCCAACCGCTCGGCCAGGCCGACCTCGGCCAGCGCTCGCGAGGCACGCTCCCTGCGCTCCGCGGCCGGCACCGTCAGCGGTACGAGTGCCGCCTCCACGTTCTCCAGCGCGGACAGCGTCGGCACCAGGTTGAAGCTCTGGAACACGAAGCCGAACTTGTGCGCGCGCAGATCCGCCAGGCGCCGCTCGGGCATGGTGCCGATGTCCTCGCCGTCGAAGGTGATCGTGCCCGACGTCGGTCGATCCAATCCGCCCAGCATCTGTAGCAGCGTGCTCTTGCCGTGGCCGGTCGGGCCCTGGATCGCGACCAGGTCACCGTCGGCGATCGTGAGGTCGATGCCGGCGAGGGCGGTGACCGGGCCGCGCTTCGTCTCGTACTTCTTGATGACGTTCGTCAACTCGTACATGGTGAATGGCTCCTTCGCTGCCTAGTCGATGCGGCGCAGGGCGTCGGCGGGGCGCAGCCGGGAGGCGCGCCAGCCTCCGAAGCCGCCAGCGATCAGGCCACCGGCCGCGGCCAGCCCCACGGCCAGGGCGATCGAGGCGAACGTGACGGGCGCGGTGAGCTGCACGGTGATCTCGCTCGCGGTCCGGAAGGCGCCGCCAGGCCCGCCGGGGCCGCCACCGGGGAGGGCGCCCATCTCGCCGCCGCCGCCGAACGGGCCTCCGGCCGGCATCGCCCCGGCACCGCCGAAACGACCGTCGCTGCCGAACCCCGAGGTGAGCGTCGCGGTGAGGTCCGGCGCGAACCTGGCCACCAGGAACGCTCCCAGCAGCCCGAGTCCGATGCCCAGCACGCCGCCGAGCAGGCCCTGCACCACGGACTCGCCGACGACCTGGCCGATGATGCGCGGACTGCGCCACCCCAACGCCTTGAGCGTGCCGAACTCACGCACGCGCCGCGAGACGCCGGAGATCGTGAACAGCGCCGCCACCGCGAACGCGGCCACGAGCACGATGATCGACAGCCAACGGCCGAGGTTGTTGGCCAGGCCCGAGGCGCTGGACAGCGAGCCGGAGATCTGCGAGGCGAGGTCGCTCGCGGTCTTCACGGTCAGGTCGGGCAGGGCCGCCTGGATCTCGCCCTGCGCGGTCGCGACGTTGTCGGCGCCATTGGCCTGGACATAGATCGTGGTCACCTTCCCCTCGTGCCCGGCGAGTGTCTGCGCCAGGTTCAGCGGGAGGAAGACGTCAGTGGCCTCGCCGCTGGTCGAGGAGACGGTGCCGACGACGCTGACCGACGTGCCCGCGATGGTCAGCGTGTCGCCGATCGCGAGGTTCTTCGTGTTGGCGTACTCGGTGCTCAGCAATGCGACGGGCGCGGCGCCGTCGGCGGTGTCGTCGGTGGTGAAGGCGCGGCCGTCGACCAGGCTCGCCGAGGAGAGCGGCCCGACATCGAGAGTAGTCACATCGACGCCCACGATGGTGAAGCTGTTGAGGTCGATCTGCGGCCGCGACCACCCCTGGCCGCCCTGGCCGTTCTGCCCACCCGGCCCCGGCTGCTGGCCCTGCGGCGGTGGGCTGAACGTGCCCGAGAGGGTGACATCGGTGAGCTGCAGGCTGCCGACCGCGCGCGCCACGTGCGGCTGGCTCGTGATGGTGTCGATGACCGTGGCGTCCATGGTGGTGGTGCCGGCGCCCACCATCAGCCGGTCCTGCGTGACGGTCTCGGAGGTCGTGTCGCCGAAGTCGAATCGGCCCGGGCCACCGCCGGCGCCGGGCTCGGCCTGCTGGGTCACGGTGATGTCGGTGCCGACCCCGTAGAGCGCCGAGAGCACCTGGCTCTGCGCGTCGGCGACGCCCGCCGAGGCCGCGTTCACGGTGATCACGAGGCCGATGCCGACGGCGAGACCCACGGCGACCACCAGGGTCTGCCGCAGGCGCCGTCGTAACTCACGGCCGAGGTAGGTCAGGAACACGGGATCGCCACACCTTTCGAGTGGATTGCCTGTGGAGAAAGCGGATGTCGCCGACGAACCAGCGCGGAGCCACCCTGTCCGGCGGACATGTGCCGTCGCTGTGGCGGGCCTGGGGATGTGCCAAGGGAGTGGGGTGTCGCAGACCACGTGTCGGGAAACTCGGTGCGGGCCGTCGTGGGCGGGGGCGTAGTCTGGCCGGCCGTGACTCCTGCAAGGCGGCAGGCTGACGCGACGGCAGGAGGCCTCGTTCGGGCGTTGGTTCCGATCGGGGTGGCGACCGCTCTCGTCGGCCTCGCCAACGCGTTCGCGATGCCCTATCTCGCCCTGTTCCTGCGCCAGGCGCTGCACGCGGACTCCGTACGTGCCTCGCTGTTCCTGTTCCTCACTCCGCTGTCCGCGGTGGTGGTGGGCTCGGCCGTCGCCCGCTACTCCGACCGCCCCGGCCGGCGACCGCGGGTGCTGGCCATCGCCGCCCTGGCCGGAGTCGCGGCCTACGCGCTGCACGCGTTCGTGCGCGATTACTGGACCCTGCTGGCGGTCTCGGTCACCCTGGCCGCCCTCGCCGGCACCCTGATGGCCCAGGTGTTCGCGTACGGTCGGGAGGCGGTCGCCGGGTTCAGCCCGGCCCGGGCGACGCTGGGCATCAACGCGCAGCGCACCATGCTCTCGCTGGCCTGGGTCGGTGGACCACCGCTGGGCGCCTGGTTGATCGCTGTCTATGGCTTCCAGGGTCTCTTCCTCGCCGCCGCCGTCGCCTTCGCGGCCACGCTCGCCGCGCTGCCGTTGCTGAACCGCACCGGCCCGACGCCGCCGGGTGCGGTGGCCGGGGAGGCGGGGCCACCCGCCGCCGACGTCGATGTGTCCAGAGTGGACGACGCGGACGGCCTGCCGTCGTGGTGGACCCGGTGGGGGACCTCGACGGCCTTCGCGGTCACCCAGATCGCGGGCAACCTGACCGTGGCGGTGCTGCCGCTCTACATCAGTCACGACCTGCACGGCGACGTCGCCGATGCCGGCCGGATCCTCGGCCTGTGCGCGGCGCTGGAGATCCCGCTGATGATCGGGCTCGGCGTGCTCGTGCGGCGCTGGTCGCTGCGGCGGATGGTGCTCGGCGGTGGCATCGTCGGTGCCCTGTACTACGCGCTGGTCAGCGTCTCCACCCAGATCTGGCAACTGCTGGCACTGCAGGTGCTGGTCGCCGGCTTCATCGCCTGCATCGGTGGGCTGGGCATCTCCTACTTCCAGGAGCTGATGCCGCGCGCGCCGGGACGGGCCACCACGATGTACACCAACGCGATGCGGGTCGCCGCGATGGCCGCGGGCCTGCTCTTCGGCCCGGTCATCCTGCTCGGCTACCGGCTGGCCTACGTCGTGGCGGCCCTGTGCTGCGCCGTGGGCGTGGTGATCCTGATCCTCACGCCCGTACGGTCACGTCGTGCCCCGGTCGCGAGCGAGCCGCCGACGGGGCAGCGGCCGGTCGCGCCGGCGCGCCCCGCGACCCGGCGCCGGTGCAGCCGCTCACGACGGTGGGATAGCGCGTACCGACGCCAGGCGCCGGACGGATTCCAGTAGCGCGGCCGGGATCTGCTGGCGTAGCTCGGGGGTGAGCCGAGCTGTGGGCACGGAGACGCTGATGGCGTCGGTGGGCGGGGATGCCAGTCGGGGCGCCACGGCGTAACAGACCACGCCCTCGCGGTTCTCCTCCTCGTCGATGGCGTAGCCGCGGACCCGGATCTGCGCCAGCTCCGCCCGCAGCGTGGCGAGGCTGGTGTGGGAGCGGCTCGTCCGCGGTGGCAGCGTCGCGGGGAGCAGTGCGGCGACCGCAGCCTCGTCGCGCGCGGCGAGCAGCGCCTTGCCCATCGCCGTCGTGTGCAGCGGCACCCGCTTGCCGACCGCGCTGACCAGGCGCAGGGGATGGGTTGACTCCCGCTTCGCCAGATAGACGATCTCGCCCTCGTCCAACCGTCCCAAGTGGACGGTCTCGCCGAAACGCTCGGCCAGGTCGTCCAGGACCGGCGTCAGGAGTGCGATCGTGCTGTCGCCGGCCAGATAGGCGACCCCGACCCGCAGCGCGCGGGGTCCCAGCCCGAACCGGGTGCCGGTCTCGTCGGTGGCCACCCAACCCCGGGCGGCCATGGTGCGCAGCAGGCCGTGCAGGCTGCTCTTGGGAATGCCCAGCCGCTGCGCGAGCTGGGTGAGCGTGGGTCGGCTCGGCGTGGCGGCGAGGAACTCGATGAGCTCCAGCACCCGATCGGCGGACTTCACGGGCGAGGTCGGGGGTGCGCTCCCCGCGCTGGTGGGCATCCGGTTCCCCTCCGGTCGTTCTCCGGTCTGTCCTCGACAAGGATTCGTTGATAGGGTTCAGATTCGTGACCCTTGTTCAAGGATATGAACAGCACGATAGCCTGCTCGCCACCGTGACCGCCAGCCGCCTCATCCCGGTCATCGCGATCGAGCAGGCCCGGTATGCGCGGGCGCTCGCCTCGGCGCTGCTGGCCGGCGGCCTGCGCTGCGCCGAGGTCACCCTGCGCACCGACGCTGCCGTCGACGCGATCGCGGCCCTGGCGCAGGAGCCCGACCTGGTGGTCGGCGCCGGCACCGTGCTGACGGCGGAACAGGTCGACCGGGTCCGCGATGCCGGCGCCACCTTCGTCGTCAGCCCCGGCTTCGGGCCGAAGGTCGTGCAGCGCTGCCGGGAACTCGGCATGCCGGTCGTGCCCGGCGTGATGACCCCCACCGAACTGCAACGGGCGCTCGACGCCGGCCTGCGCACGGTGAAGTTCTTCCCCGCCGAACAGGCCGGCGGCGTGGCGATGATCAAGGCGTTGGCCGCGCCGTTCCGCGACGTCCGGTTCATCCCCACCGGCGGCATCCACGCCGGCAACGTCGCCGACTACCTGAAGCTCGCGTGCGTGGTCGCGGTCGGGGGCAGCTGGATGGTGCCCGCCGACGCCCTCGCCGCCCAGGACTGGCATCGCGTGGAACGGCTCGTCGCCGAAGCCGTCGCGCTGGCGGCACCAGGGAACCGACCATGAACATCCGGCCGGCGGCGCAGTGCCGCTTCGACCTCGTCTCGCTCGGTGAGGTGATGCTGCGGCTCGACCCGGGTGAGGGCCGGGTGCGCACCGCGCGCGAGTTCCGCGTGTGGGAGGGCGGCGGGGAGTACAACGTGGCGCGCGGGCTGCGTCGCTGCTTCGGCCTGCGTACGGCGATCGTCACGGCGCTCGCGGACAACGAGGTCGGGCGTCTGATCGAGGACCTGATGCTCACCGGCGGGGTGGACCTGAGCTATCTGAGGTGGATGCCGTACGACGGGGTGGGCCGCACTGTCCGCAATGGACTGAACTTCACCGAGCGCGGCTTCGGCGTGCGCGGCGCGATCGGCACCTCCGACCGCGGTCACAGCGCGGCCAGCCAGCTGCGACCCTCCGACGTGGACTGGGACGATCTCTTCGGGCGGCAGGGGGTGCGGTGGTTCCACACCGGTGGCATCTACGCGGCCCTGTCGGAGACGACACCGGCGGTGATCGAGGCCGCCATGACGGCGGCCCGCCGGCACGGCACGATCGTCTCGTACGACCTGAACTACCGGCCGAGCCTGTGGCAGGCGGTCGGGGGCAAGGCCAGGGCCCAGGAGGTCAACCGGCGTCTCGCCGGCCTCGTCGACGTGATGATCGGCAACGAGGAGGACTTCACCGCGTGCCTCGGCTTCGCGGTGCCGGACACGCCCGAGTCGCTGGACGCGTTGTCGGCGGCCAACTTCCGGCGCATGATCGACGCGGTCGCCGCCGAGTTCACCCACTTCGCGGTGGTCGCCACCACGCTGCGCACAGTGCGGTCGGCGACGGTCAACGACTGGGGCGCGGTCGCCTGGTCGCGTGCGGAGGGCTTCGCGGAGGCGACGCTGCGCCCGGGACTGGAGATCCTCGACCGGGTCGGTGGTGGCGACAGCTTCGCCTCCGGCCTCATCTACGGCCTGCTCACCGGACGGAGCCTGGCCGAGGCGGTCGAGTACGGGGCGGCGCACGGCGCACTGGCCATGACCACTCCGGGCGACACGTCCATGGCCTCGCTCAAGGAGGTCGAGGCGCTCATCGCGGGCGTCGGGGCTCGCGTGCAGCGCTGACGCCACCCGCCCGGGCCGTCCGGGTTCAGCGCAACGCCCCGGCGAGCAGGATCCGCGTGAAGTGCCGCTGGAAGGCGAAGAAGATCAGCAGCGGCACGGCCATGGCGATGAACGAGCCGGGGGCGATGACGTCGATGTTCGAGGAGAACGCGCGCATCTGTTCCCGGATGGCGTAGGTGATCGGCGGGTTGTTGAAGCCGAAGACCAGCGCGACCAGCAGGTCGTTCCACACCCACAGGAACTGGAAGATGGCCAGCGAGCCCAGCCCGGGCCAGGACAGCGGCAGCACCAGGCGCGCGAAGATGCGCAGCTCGCCGGCGCCGTCGGCCCGGGCGGCCTCGATGAGGTCGGCGGGGATCCCTTGGAAGTAGCCGCGCAGCAGGAAGATGGCGAACGGCAGGCCGAACGCCACGTGGAAGGCGACGACCGCCGGGATGGCACCGAAGATGTGCAGCGCCTGGAAGACCGCCGCGTCCGGGATGATCGCGACCTGCGCCGGCACCACGGTGAGCGCGACGACCACCGCGAAGAGCACGTCTCGTCCCGGGAACCGAATCCAGACCAGTGCGTAGGCGCCGAGCGCGCCGAGGCCGAGCACGAGCAGCGTCGACGGCACGGTGATGAGGACGGTGTTCCACATCGACCCGAGGATGCGTTCGTTGCCCAGCAGCGCCGCGTAGTTGTCGAGCGTGAGCTGGCTCGGGGCCGTGAAGACCGTCCACCAGCCGGTCGCGCTGTTGTCGGCGGTCCCGCGCAGGCTCGCCATGAACAGGCCGAAGGTGGGGAAGAGCCAGAACGCGCCGATCACCACGACCAGGGCCCGCGCCGCCCCGGCACCGAAGCGGGTGGCCAGGCGGCGCAGCGGGCTGGGTCCGACCACGGGCCGCACCGCCGTGCCGGCCGGGATGAGTTCGGGAATCTCCGATGCGCTGAGCAGACTCACGACTCCCCTTCCTCCTCGGCGCGTCGCCGCCGGACCACCGAGCGCCACCTGCTCAGCGCGCCCCCGCCGCGCGGTGCCGCGCGGCCGCCGACCGGCCGCTCGGGCGCGAACTCGCGCCGGCGCCGGTAACGGATCGTGAAGAGCATCGCCGGCAGGATCAACAGGAAGAGCAGGACGGCCAGCGCGCTGCCCAGCCCGTAGTCCAGCCCGCCGCCGAAGGAGACCCGGTACATCTCGACCGCCAGCACGTTGGCCTCGTCCTGGGACGAGTCGGGCGGCAGCACGTAGAGAAGGTCGAAGATCTTCAGCACATTGATGGAAAGCGTGACGAGGACGACGATCAGGATCGGGCGCATCAGCGGGACCGTCACCCGGCGCAGCACCTGCCAGTCGCTGGCCCCGTCGACCCGGGCCGCCTCGATCACGTCCCGGGGCAGGCCCGCGAGGCCGGCGGAGATGAGCAGCATGGCGAAACCGGCCCAGACCCAGATATAGACGCCGATGACAGCGGGCGTGACGAGTTCGGGACCCAACCAGGTGAGGCCGCGGAACGGCTCGGTGAAGTTCGTCGCCGCCAGCCGTACGGTGTAGTCGCCCTCGGTCAGGTCCGGGAACGAGAAGCGTCCCTGGCCGTCGGTGACGGCCGTCGCCACCACCTGCCCGTCGCGGACCGCCTCCACCCGGACGCCGGGCAGCCCGACCTCGCCCGCGTCGATGGAGCCGGCCGCCCCGTCGCCGCCGCGGGTGAAGTCCAGCCAGACCACGCCGCGCAGCTCGGTCCCGGCGGCCAGCGGGCCCGCCCACTGCGCGTCGGAGGGGACCCGGTTGCGGGGCAGCCCGACCAGCGGCATCGCCACCGGCTCGCCGACGGGCACCGGCGCCGCCGTCTCGTACCCGCCGTCGGAGGCGACCAGACCTGTGCCGTCGCGCGGGGCGGCCCCGTAGTACTTCGACGGTGGCTTGAAGGCGTCGTGCACCGCGACCAGGGCCGCGTTGAGCGCGCCGCGCTGCGGGTTCTCGTCGTAGACCAGACGGAAACTCACCCCGACGGCGAGGAAGGAGATCGCCATCGGCATGAACAGGATCGTGCGCAGCGCCGTCGACCACCGGATCCGTTCGGTCAGCACGGCGAGCAGGAGCCCCAGTGCGGTCACCAGGGTCGGTGCCACGACCACCCAGATGATGTTGTTCGTGATCGCGTGGCGGGTCTCGTCGATGCTGAACATCCGCGCGTAGTTGGCGGCACCGACGAAGGAACCGTTCGCGTCGTGCAGGCTCAGCCAGAGCGTGACCACCATCGGGTAGCCGACGAGCACGCCCACGACGATCGCGGCGGGGGCGAGGAACAGCATCGCGACGAGCAGGCGCTCTGTCGCGATGCGGCGGGTACCGAACGAGGTCGCGCGTTTCATGAGTCCCTCACCGCCGCTTCCGTGAGCCCCCGCGTCTTCGCCTGCTCCGTGAAGTCCTGGCTGGCCGCGTTCTCCAGCGCCACGGCGATCTCGTGCGCGGGGACGCCGCGGGCCAGCAGGTTCTGCAGCAGGACCCACATGTGGGCGTTCGACCCGGCCCCGAACGACTGCGGGGTCAGGTCGGACAGGTCGTAGCGCAGCAGGTCCGCCTCGACCAGCTCGCGGGCCAGCGCCCGGGTCGTCTCCTCGGGATAGAAGGCGAGGTCCAGGCTCTTGTTCACCGAGAGGCTGCCGCCCCGGCTGACCAGGATGGCGGCCGCCTCGGGTGAGGCCAGGAACGTCATCAGCGCCGTGGCGGCGGGCGTGTCGCGGAACATCACCCCTTCGTCACCGGCGACGACGACCGCCGGCGGCGAGCCGCCGATCGACGGCCAGGCGAAGAACCGGGCGCCCTCGCCCACCTGCTGGCGGTCCAGCTTGCGGATCTCGGCGCCCACGAAGTCGCCCTCGGCGATCATGGCGGCGGTCGGCCGGGCGCCGAAGACGTCGGCGACCGCCTGGGTGAAGCTCAGCTGCGCCGCGGCCGAGGGGCCGCCGGCGAGAAAGTTCGGCGCGCGCCAGTAGTCGGCGAGCAACTGCAGCGTCGCCACGACGGTGGCGTCGGTCCACGGCAGCTCGTGCCGGGCCAGCGCGTCGTAGCGCTCCGGACCGGCGAGGCGCAGGTACGCGTTCTCGAACCAGTCGGTCAGCACCCACCCGTCGGCGCCCGCCGTCGCCATGGGCGTGATGCCGGCATCGGTGAGCGTGCGCGAGATGGCCAGGAACTGGTCCCAGGTGGACGGTGGCGTGACACCGGCCTCCTCGAACGCGTCGGTGCGGTACCAGATCAGGGACTTGTGCGCGACCTTGACGTAGAGCCCGTACAGGCGGTCCTGCTCGGTGCCGAGGGAGACCCAGGCGTCGGAGTAGTGGCGACGCACCGCGGCCTCGGCCGCTGGCGGGAGCGGCCGGATGACGCCGCGGGCGATGAGCTGCGAGACCACGCCCGGCTGCGGGATGAAGGCGATGTCGGGCGGTGAGCCACCGGCCAACCGGCTGTTGATGAGGATCGCGAGGTCGTTACCGCCCGAGGTGTAGCGCACGGTCGCGTGGGTGCGGCGGGTGAACTCGTCGGTCACCGCGCGGAAGTTCGCCTGCTCCGCGCCCGACCAGGTGCCGAGCACCTCCACCGTCGAACCGGACAGGTCCCCCAGGACGGGATCGGGCTGCCAGGGCTCCGGGGACGCGCACCCGCCCAGGATCAGTGCCACGACGAGGATGGCAGCGCGAGCCGGACCCGGTCGACGGGCTTGGCCTGTCGCTGCGCGCATGACCCGCAGTCTGGACCGGGCGCGCCGGGCACGCCATAACCGAACGGGCGGCGTAACACAACCGATGCGGTGCTCACCAAATCCGGCGCCGCCCCGGTGCCGCCATCGATGCCCGCGCAACGCCCCATGGCCTGCGCTGACGCGGTCGCGCACCGGGTCGTGGCCGCGTCCGGCCCAGCATCGGGGTTGTCAACCTGGTGAGCAGAAGTTGATGCAATCGTGACGGCGGGCCACACTGCCGTAAAGACATGCAGACGCGACACTGTTTGGCGGAACACGTGCCTGCGGCAGTGCCGGCTCGCGTTCGCCCGGGTGGGCGCGGTGCGCCACCCGTGGGGAAGCAGCGGCGAACGTTAGCAAGACCGCGCAACGAGCGCGACCGCGAGCGAGGAGCACAGCCCAGCGAAACCAGGCCATGGGGGATCGCCGGGGAGTGAGAGGAGGACGTCGTGGTCCCGGGCACCGAACCGGCACCGCCTCCCCTCGGTGGCTTTACGGTGGCCCTCGCGGCCGAACGTCGTACCACCGACGTCGCCTCCTGGCTCGAAGCCGAGGGGTTGCGCGTCGTGCCGGTCCGGGCGGTGCAACAGGTTCCGCAGCCCGATCCGGCGGAGATCGCCCGGGCAGTGCGCGAGTGCGTCGCGCAGCCGGCGCACGAGGTGATCGTCTCGTCCGCGTTCGGGCTGCGCCTGTGGCTGTCGGCGGCGCGCCGCGAGGGTCTGCTGGACGCGCTCAAGGAGTGCCTGTCCGAAGCCCGGCTGCTGGCGCGCAACGCGGTCACCGCGGACGGGTTGCGCGAGTTGGGGCTGACCCAGATCTGGTCGACGCCAGCGGGCACCACCGAGGACCTGTTCCGTTATCTGATGGCCCAGCCGATGGCCGGCCGGCGCGTGGTGGCGCAGATCGAGACCGACGCGCACCGCGAGCTGTGCGACGCGCTGCGCGCCGCGGGGGCGCTGGTGGTGGAGGTCGTCACCCACCAGTTCACGGCACCGACGCATGTCGACGTGATCCGTCGGCTCGACGACCTCGTCCTGCGCCGCAACATCGATGCCCTGGTGCTCGCCGGGCCCGCCGCCACGCGCAACCTGATCGACCAGGCCACCGCCGACGGCGTGCTCGACGACCTGCTGAACGCGCTCGTGGAGGACGTGCTGGCCGTCTGCCTGGGGCCGTTGACGGCGGCGCCGCTGGTCGCGCGAGGCGTGCCGGTGGCCACCGCGGCCGAGCCGGTGCCCCGGTCGCTGGCCACCACCGTGCTGACCGAGCTGCCGTGCCGGGCGGTACGGGTCGTCGCGGGCGGGACGCAGGTGGAGATCCGTGGGCACGCCGTGGTGGTGGGCGGGCAGTTCGTGCCCATGCAGCCGGGGCCGCTGGCGGTGCTGCGGGCCCTGGCGACGCAGCCTGGGCGAGTGCTCTCGGCCGCCGAGATCCGGGCGATCGTGCCCCGGTCGTCCGCGGCCGACGACCACGCGATCGAGATGGCGGTGTCGCGGCTGCGTGGCTCGCTGGGCCGCACCGAGCTCGACGGGCTGGACCTCGTCCAGACCGTGATGAAGCGCGGCTACCGGCTCGCGGTGTGACCACGGGCCGGTAGCCGCGCTGCGACAGTCGATCAGCCCTTCACGGCTCCGCCGACAATGCCGCGGACGAAGTACCGCTGCAGGGTAAAGAAGATAATCAATGGAACCAGCATGGACAGGAACGCCGCGGCACCGAGCAGGTACCAGCCGCCGCCGAGCGAGTTGACCAGGTTGGCCATGGTCGCGGTGAGCGGCAGGTTGTCGGGGTTGGCGAGTCCTATGTAGATCAACGAGACGAGCAGGTCGTTCCAGACGAACAGGAACTGGAAAATGCCCAGCGCCGCGAACGCGGGCACGCTCATCGGGACGGCGATGCGGAAGAACGTGGTGACGTGGCTGGCCCCGTCCATCGCGGCCGACTCGAAGACCGACTTCGGCAGGGAGCCCATGAAGTTGCGTAGCAGATAGACGGCGAACGGCAGGCCGTAGCCGGTGTGCGCCAGCCAGACCGCGAGGAACTCGCCGGTGATGCCCCAGTCGGCGAAGGCCCGCAGGACCGGGATGAGCGTGGTCTGCAGCGGCACGACGAGCAGTCCGACCACCACCACGAACAGGATGTCGCGCCCGGGGAACTCCATCCACGAGAAGGCGTAGGCGGCGAACGCGGCGATCGCGATCGGGATGATGGTGGCGGGGATGGCGATGAAGAGGCTGTTGACGAAGGCCTGACCGATGCCGCTCTGCTCGACCACCTCGCGGTAGTTCTCCATGGTGAAGTGCAGCGGCGGGGCCAGCGCGGTCCACCATCCGGAGCGGCCGAGCTCGGACTGCGGCCGGAACGAGTTGATCAGCAGGCCGATCGTCGGCACGGCCCAGAGGCCCATGATGGCGAGGACGGCCAGGTGCAGGAACAGGCGGCGCCGACGCCCCGGCCGGCGACGCTGCCCCGACCCGTGAACGGGATCGGACGCGGCGGCGGCGGTCGTGGCGTGGCGTGGCGGGACGGTAGTGGTCATCGGACCGACTCCTGAGCGCGGAACTGGCGGATGTTGAAGGCCATCACGGGGATGATGGCGAGCAGCAGAACGACGGCCACCGCGCTGGCCCGGCCGAAGTCGCCGATCGTGAACATCTCCTTGATCATCAGGTTCGCGATGACCTCGGTGTCGTAGTTGCCGTTGGTCAGGGTGTAGACGATGTCGAAGGTCTTCAACGAAGTGATGACCATCGTGGTAGAGACCACCGCCAGGGTCGGGCCCAGCAGCGGGAACGTGACGCGGCGGAAGACCTGCCACTCACCGGCCCCGTCGAGGCGGGCCGCCTCGAGCAGCTCGGGATCGATGCCCTTCACCGCCGCCGAGATGATGACCATGGCGAATCCGGTCCACATCCAGACCATGATGGCGATGAGCGCGAAGGTCGTGACGTGGAGTTTCGGCGACTGGAGCCAGCCGACGGGGCCGAGCCCGACCGTCCCGATGGCGGCGTTGAGTGTGCCGGTCTGCTGCTCGCCCGGCGGCCGGAAGTCGTACATGTACTTCCAGATGACACCGGCCGCGACCATGCTGATCGCCAGGGGAAGGAAGATGATGCTCTTCGCCCAGGACTCGTACCGCACCCGGTCGACGAGGATGGCGATGAGCAGGCCCAGGCCGACGGTGAAGACGGTCAACAGCACGACCCACAGCACGTTGTTCACCAGTGCGCTGCGGGCACCCTCGTTGGTGAAGAACCACTGGTAGTTGTCCAGGCCGACCCACTCGGGGTTGCGCGGGTTGCGGCTCTGGAAGCTGCGCAGGATCGTACGGATCGTGGGATAGATCAGGAAGAATCCAAGGAACACCAACGCGGGCCCGAGCCACAGCCAGGGCCGCACCCGGTTACGCGCCTTGGCCGGCAGGAGCGTGACGATGCGTTCGGTGAGCCAGATGTAGGCGACGAGCGCGGCCGGTACGCCGACCACGACCTCGATCGCGGTGACCAGACGAGGGTCCACGTGGACCTCCAATCGAGCGGCGCCGGGCCGGTCCAGGACCCGGGGTGGGCCCTGGACCGGCACGTGGAGGGTCAGGCGGCGTAGGCGTCCTTCTGTGCGCTGTCCAGATCGGCCAGTACCTTGTCGATGCTGTCACTGCCGCTGGTCAACGCGACCATGCCCTTCCAGAACGCGTCGTTCATGGCCGTCGGCATGCTGTCGGAGGCGTCGAAGACGAAGATCTTCGCGTCACCGATGATCTGCGCCGAGCGCTTGCTGATGTCGTCGGGGTAGCTGGTGGCGTTCTTGTTCGCCGACAGCGCGCCGCCCTTCTTCACCCAGATGTCCTGGGCCTGGGCGGTCACCAGGTAGCGCATCAGCGACCGGGCGGCCGGGGTGTCGTTGAACATGCCGAACAGGTCACCGGCACCCTCCACCGCACCGGCGTACTTCTCGTCGATGTCCGGGAACGGGAAGAAGTTGTAGTCCGTACCGGCGGTGTGGTTCTTGAACTCGGAGAAGCCGGTGATGAAGCTCGCCTGGTGCAGGAACTGGCAGCCCGGCGGGTTGGCGAACAGCGGGTCGCCGGCGTTGCCGAAGTTGGTCGAGACCGCGGTCTGCGCGCCGCCGTAGGTCTTGCCCACGACGTCGTCGAGGTAGAGCTGGAAGGCGTTCTTGATGGCCGGGTCGCTCCACTTGATCTTGCCCTGGTACCACTGGGTGTAGACCTCGGGACCGGCCGTGCGCAGCACGATGTCCTCGATCCAGTCGGTGGCGGCCCAACCGGAGGCCGCGCCGGACTCGATGCCCAGGCACCACGTCGCCTTCGCCGCACCCTGGTTGGCGGCGGCCTGGGTGAGCAGCTCCGACCAGGTCTTCGGCGGGTTCGCGCCGTAGTCGTGCAGCTTGGGGTTGTACCAGATCAGGCCCTTGACGGCGGCCTTGATGAAGACGCCGTAGACCTTGCCGTCGGTCTTGCCCAGGTTGACCAGCGCGGGCGCGGTCTCGCTGTTGTAGGTCGCGATGTCGAGCACGTCGTCCAGCGGGACGAGCGCGCCAGCCTTGGCGTAGTCGGCCATCTGGCCCGGACCGGGCAGGCCGGCCAGGTCGGGCAGCACGCCCGAGGCCACGCCGGTGGTGAGCACGGTGTTGATGTCACGGGTACCCGTGTACTTCACCTTGGCGCCGGTCTGCTCCTCCCAGGGCTTGACCATCTCCAGGAAGGCCTCTTGCTCGTCGCCGCCCCAGGTGCCGATCACGGTGACGGTCTTGCCCTTGATGGTGCCGTCGTCCTCAGCGGTCGAGCTACAGCCCGTGGCCACCAGCGCGACGACCGCCACTGGCGCGAGCCGCCGAATCCATGGACTCATCCAAACTCCCTCACACGGAACGGTGATACGGGGTGGGTTGGTTCACCCTTGGCAAGGGAGTCTCGTCGTCTCGATTCGTTGCACACCAGCCTCTTCGGCCTTGTGCAACGCAATCGCATATCTGCTCACATGATCACGGCCCGAACCTCACGGGGCGTCGTTACGGGCCGTCGAGGGTGAACAGATCGAAACCAGATTGCAACGGACCTCACCGACTCGCAACGTTCCGTTCGCCTGGGGTGCGCCTTCCCGGCGCCGGACGCACCCCTTCCGCACGCCGCGTCCACAAACGACGGTGGGGTGCCCTGCCGAAGCAGGACACCCCACCGGGGGACAGCTGTGTGGTTACGCGCCCGCGGGAGCCTCGTGCGCGCCCTGCGGCCGGCGGCCCGACGCCAGCAGGACGATGCCGACGATCAGCAGCACGACGCCCGCGCCACCGGTCGTGGCCGGCAGCGTGACGCTCACCAGCTGCAGCAGGTCGCGGTTGGCCTTGATGGTCTCCAACGCCTCGGCCTTGGACTGCTCGGTGTACTCGAACTTGCCGCGCAGCATGGTGATGGTCTTGACCGTGCCGTCCTCGGTGGTGGTCTCGTACCAGGCGTGCGGGGTCTCCCGGACGTTGAGGAACTGGCCGGTCACCGGCTCGACCCACAGCGTGCGGGTCGTGCTGTAGTAGGCGGCGCCCTTGTCCGAACCGTCGCCGACCACCGCCGACAGCAGCGTCAGGGTGTCGTCACTGACGTTGGCCTTGACCCGGTTGTAGCTCTGCTCGAAGACGTACGCCTCCAGGCCACCGATCGTCTCGGTGCGCACGAAGTACAGGTCCGACGCCTTGCCCGCGTTGTCGTCCCAGTACAGGTAGGTCTGCTTCTTCGTATAGAAGGGCAGCTTGTAGCTGTTGCCCTCGTAGCTGACCTTCGTGGCGCTGCCGCCGTCGTTGACCCAGGTGCCGTCCCACTGGACGTAGGAGCCGGTCTTGCGGTCGAGCGCGAACTCGGTGGACGAGCCGCTGACGAGGTGGCCGTCGGTGTCCTTGATCTGCGAGTAGACGTCCCAGATGACCGCCTTGCCCTGCAGGTCACTGGGCAGCTTGTCCCGGGTCAGGACTGGCTGCGGGCGCACGTCGGTCGACGAGATGAGCTTGCCGGTCTTGACCGTGGCGCCGTCCGCGCCCGCGCTCAACCAGGTCGAGTTGGGCGACTCGGCCAGGGTCGTCGACGGCTCGAGGTCGTAGGGGATGTTGGTGCCCAGCGGGGCCACGTAGAACCGCAGGCCCGCCGCGAACACCGCGAGCGCGATTCCGAGTCCGAGCAGGACGGTGCCGATGACACGGCGCATCGAGGTCTCCTCCGGAGGGGACTGGGCGGCAGAGAGACAAACCTGGCGGCACGTTACTCCCTGGTCAACTTCCGCGCCAGCCCCCTGCGCGGCCCCCAGCATCGACCGTTCGGCCAGCTGGATGCCGATCGCGGGCGCCCCTACCGCCGCCGGGTCGTGGTGCCGTACGGTGTCCCGACGATCTGGCTGCGACGGGACGGCGATGATGCTCGACCAAGCGGGTGACGTGGGCCGGCACGTGCTGTTCCTCAACTGGCGCGACACCGGCCATCCCCTCGGTGGCGGCTCCGAGCTCTACGTGTTGCGTGTCGCCGAAGAGCTGCGCCTGCGTGGACACCGGGTGACGATCTTCTGTGCCCGCTACCCGGGCGCCGCCGCCCGTGAGCGCACCGCCTCCGGGGTCACGCTGCTGCGCCACGGCGGCCGGTACTCCGTCTACGTGTGGGCCGCCGTGCTCTACCTGGCGGGGGCGGTGGGCCTGGGTCCGCTGTCGCGGCGCGGGCTCGGCCGGCCAGGGGTCATCGTCGATGTCGGCAACGGCCTGCCCTTCCTCTCCCCGGTCTACGCCCGGGTGCCGGTCGTCGCGCTGGTGCACCACGTGCACCGCGAGCAGTGGCCGGTGGTCATGGGGCCGCGGCTGGCCCGGATCGGCTGGTGGGTGGAGTCCTGGCTGGCACCGCGGGTCTACCGGCACTGCCGCTACGTCACCGTCTCCGACGCGAGCCGGGCCGAACTCGTCGCGCTCGGCGTCGACGACGAGCGGATCACGGTGGTGCACAACGGCACGCCCGAGGTGCTGGGCGAGCCCATCGCCCGCGACCGCGCGCCGAACCTGGTGGTCCTGGGCCGGTTGGTGCCGCACAAGCGGGTGGAGTTCGCGCTGCGGGCGGTGGCCGCGCTCGCGACCGAACTGCCCGAACTCACGCTCACCATCGCGGGGCAGGGATGGTGGGAGCCGCGGCTGCGCCAGCTCACCGACGAGTTGGGCGTCGCCGACCGCGTGCGGTTCGCCGGCTATGTCGACGAGGAGGTCAAGCACGAACTGCTCAGCCGGGCGTGGCTCGCGCTGACCCCGTCGATGAAGGAAGGCTGGGGGCTGACGATCGTGGAGGCCGGTGCTCGGGGTACCCCGACCGTGGCGATGGCCGGGGCGGGCGGCGTCAGCGAGGCGATCATCGACGGCGAGTCCGGCGTGATCGCCAGCGACGAGGCCCATTTCGTCGCGGTCATCGGTGAACTGCTGCGCGATGACACCCGCCGGGAAGCCATGGGCGTGGCCGCGGCCAAGCACGCGCAGACGTTCACCTGGGAGACGTCGGGCGCCCGGTTCGCGGCGGTCGTGGATTCCTGCCGAACCGTGGATTCCTGCCGAACCGTGGATTCCCACCGACCGCGGCGCCGGCGCCCGTGACCAGCACGCGTACGCCCCGGACCGGAGTGGTCCGAGGCGTACGCGGAAGTGGGTGCTACCTAGCGGCTGCCGTAACCGGCCGGCGCGCCGAGGTCGGCGTCGTTGGCGGTGCTGGCAGCCTTGTCGGCGCTGGCCACCGCCACGTTGGCCACGACGACGGTGCCCAGGATGCCGACGGCGGCCGCCAGGACGGCGCTCAGCACCACGCCGACCGCTGTGCTCTTCATGGTCGTGACTCCCCTCGGGACGGTGGGTATGCGAGGGCACGCTACCACCGAGTACGGTCTGCGGGAATGGACGACAGGATGACTTTCGTGGGGTGGCGGTGATGGGACAGCGGCCGGCCTCCACGGCCTTCCGTGCCGACCTCGCCCGGACCATCCGGTTGTTCCGGGCCTTCGGACGGGAGCAGCGCGACCCGGACTACTTCTACGGCATGCTCGCCGAGGACACGGTCGCGCAGCTGGAGCAGTACACCGACCTCGACGGGGCGCGGCTGCTCGACGTCGGCGGCGGCTCGGGCTACTTCGCCGACGCCCTGCGCAGGGCCGGCGCCACGGTTACCTGCGTCGACGTCGATGCCGGGGAGATGGTGGGGCATCGGGGCGCGTTCCCCGACGGCGCTGTGCTCGGCAGCGCGCTGGACCTGCCCTTCCGCACCGAGTCGGTGGACGTCTGCTTCTCGTCCAACGTGCTCGAGCACGTGCCGCGCCCGGAACGGATGGCCGACGAGATGGTGCGGGTGACCAAGCCGGGTGGCCTGATCTACCTGTCGTTCACCAACTGGCTCTCGCCCCACGGCGGGCACGAGACCGCGCCCTGGCACTACCTCGGCGGCGACCGGGCCGCGCGGCGCTACGCGCGCCGGATGGGGCGGCAGCCGAAGAACCGGTACGGCCACTCGCTCTACGCGGTCTCGGTCGCCCAGGCGCTGCGCTGGGCCCGGACCCATCCAGCCGTACGGCTGGAGCACGCCCTGCCGCGCTACCACCCCCGGTGGGCGGCCTGGGTCGTGTCGGTGCCGGGGCTGCGCGAGGTCGCCACCTGGAACCTTCTGCTCGTGCTGCGCAAGAAGCCGCTCGGCGGTTGACCCGCCGTCACGGCGTCGTGCCGCGCGGCGCGAGCAGCGGGTGTGCCACCGGATACCGCACCCACGCGGGTCTGTCAGGGGACGGCGACACGTCGCGGCCGTCGATACCCTCCGGAGATGGAACCGACCTCGCCCGACCCGCCTGCGGCCGGCGACGTGGCGCGCCCCGACGACGGACCGTCCCCTGTGGACCGATGGCCGGACGAGGGCCTGTCACTGATCCAACCGGACGGTGAGGTCGAGGAGCGGTCCGGCGCGCGAGACGTGCCGCGCACGCCCTGGCCGGTCTACGTGCTCGTCGCGGTCTATGGCCCCATCGGCTTCCTGGCGTCGCTGGGCGCGGCCGTCGTCCTGGTGCAGGATCTGCTCAACCGGGCGACGACCTTCGATCTGCTCCGCGAGGTCTTCGTGGTCGGGACCATCGTCATCGTCGGGGCGGCGCTGGCCGTCTTCGTCGGGATCTATGCCCTGCGCGGCGAGCGGATCTACCTCATGGTTCCGTTCTGCGTCTTCCTGTGCTTGTTGCCCCTCGCCGCGGGTGGGCTCAGCGACCGCGGCGCCGACCAGCGCCTGGCGCTCTCTGTCGCGGTGATCGTGCTCGCCGTGCTCCCGCTGCTGGCGTTCCTGCCGGTCAACCGCCGGTGGATCGCGGCGAAGGCGCGCCAGCGTTCGACCGCCCGCTCGGCTGGTTCGCCGACGACGGGGTGACGACCGCGAGCCAGGCGAAGGTGACGGCCAGCAGGCCGAGCACGTGCGGCCACAGCGAACGGTGCGTCCCGTCGATCGCGAACGACAGGGCTCCGGTCACGGCCAACGTGACCGGAGCGGCCCAGGCCAGCACGTTCGCCGCCCGCCCCGGTCGCCGTGCCACCGGCGGTTGCGGCCGGAGCGCGACCACGGCCAACGCGGCCAGCAGCACGAGCACGCCCAGCATCCCGCCCGTCAGCGCCAGGCTGGCCCCGCCGACCAGCCAGGCCAGCCCGGTCGGCTCGGCGGTGCCGGCGGGCGACGCGGCCGCGACGGTTGGCGCGGTGTCGGCGGTCGCGACGGTTGGCGCGGTGTCGGCGGTCGGTTGGGCGCGGCGCGGTCGGCGTCCGCGCGGCCCGGTGAGCAGCGCGAGGACGACCAGGACCAGCAGCAGCACGGCGCCGGTGACCAGACCCGCGTGATAGACGGCATCGGCGGGGAAGTCGAGCACCACCTCACCCGACAGGCCGGCCGGCACCAGCCACCCCTGCTGCCAGCCATCGACCACGATCGGCTGCAGCGTCACGTCGCCGAGGCGCGCCCGCCAGCCGCGATTCGTGTTCTCGCGCACGGTCAGCACCAGGTCGCTCGCGTGCGCGTCGATGGTCAGGGTCCGATGGGTGGCCGACCACTCTCCCCGGTGGACCAGGTCCTGCGCCCGTACGGGCGTCTGTGGTGCCGCTCCCGGCGCGACCAGGGCGACCCGGGTGGCGACCGCCACCGGGCTCGGGTCGGCGACCAGGCGCTGCTGTCCCGCGACCAGATCCACTGTGGACGAACCGCAGGCGACGGCCGGCAGTTCGCGCAGCGTCAGCAGCTCGCCGACCGTTCCGGTCAGCCGGGTACGCACGACCTGGTCGCCCACCCGCAGGGAGGGTCCGCTGCCGCACGGGAGGTCGAGCGCCGCCGAGCGGTCGAGGGCCGGCGTGCCCGTCGCGGCCGGGTCTGCCGTCAGGAAGGCGACCTCGCCGACGGCCACCGGCAGCACCTCCAGACGGCCGTGGTAGGCGTCGATGGAGGCGGTCTGCTCACCGGCGATCGGCAGGAGCGTCAGCTCCCGGGTCCGCAGTGGACGGTCGAAGCGGATCTCGCCGTCGATCAGCCTGGCCGTGAACGACTGCCCGCCCGAGCGGGCGGTGACCTTGGTGATCTCGGTGGCGGCGATGCCGTCCGCGGTCGTGATCCGCAGGCCCGTGATCACCTGGTCGGTAGGCCAGGTGAACCGCAGCCACGGCTCGTCGTCGGTGGTGTCGGGCCACCACACCGTACCCGGATCGCCATCGACCACTGTGGACGGTCGGCCGATCGGCTCGTCGACCAGGCGGGAGGAGGCCGTCACCGTCGGGCGGCCGGGTAGGAGCTGGTCGAGCAGCGCGTCCAGGTCGCCGCCCGGCCGGGGTCGGGCCCACACCGTCGCCTCGTAGGTCGCCGCCGTGCCCAGGGTGACGGTTCGGTCGAGCGTGGCGCCGTCCTCGGAGCGGCGGGCCAGGCTCGGGTCGCAGCGGGCCAGCCCCGCCTCGTCGTAGCAGGCCGGGGTCGCCGGCGTGGCGGTGAACAGCAGCGTCGCCGGGGCGGCGGAGGCCGGCGGTGTGGGGAGCACGAGTGTGCGGCTGGCGCTGACCCCGGGAATGCTGACCTCGGCGAGCCCGTACGGCACGAAGTCACGCTCTCCCCGCAGATCGGTGATCGTCAACCGGATGGTGCGCACGGCGAAGGTGCCCTGCAACGGGATCACGACGTGGTCCCCGTCCACCTCCACGGTGGAGCTCTCGGCGCCGGTGTTCACCGTGACCCGGGTGGGTAGGGCGCCGTTGACCGTGTCGAAGGTGATGCCGACCCGCGCCACCCGCATCGGCTCGGCGAGCCGGATCTCCAGCCACTGCCCGTCCAGCCGCAGCCCGGGCGAGGGGAACCACGCCGTGGTGGGGTCCCCGTCGACGGCGGCGAAGGGTTGGCGATCCGGCCGGGCACCGTCCACAGAGGACGTCTGGGCGGCCGAGCTGGAGGCGCGCACGTCGTCGATGCCGACGAACGCCGCCGTGGTGAGCCAGTCCTGCGCCCAGTCCGGCAGGTAGTCCCTGGTGGTGCCCCCGACGGCGGCGGCGATCGCGTCGAGGCCGTCCACGGTCAGGGTCGACGACACGGCGTCGCGGGCGGTGCCGAAGTTGACGTCACGCCGGCGCAGCCCGTCGGTCAGCAGCACGGGTCCCGACACGGCCCTGCCGGTGGCGTCGCCGGCGAGCACCACCGGACCGTGCGGCAGCAAGCCGGCCGCGGCGAGCCACAACAGGGACTCGGGACCGCCGACCACCGTGGTGACCTCGCTCGCGTCGACCGCGTCGACCAGCGACACCGGCCGGTCGACCCGCACGACCTCCAGCGCCGGTCGGGCCTGGCCGAGACCGCCGTTGGCGACGATCTCCGGCCCCACCTCCGGGCCGAAAGAGTCCACAAAGGACAGGCCCGGCGAGCGGAGCAGTGCCTGATGCACGACCAGCGGTGCGGTGGCGCCGGTGCGCCCGTAGTCGAGGTCGTTGCGGACCAGCAGGTAGCGCACGCCGGCCCGAGCCAGGTAGTCGGCCAGCCCGGGTGAGCCCTCACCGGTGGCCAGCGCCACCTCGATGGCGTCGAGCATGCGCGTCAGCGTGGGCTGGCCCATGGGGACGGCGTTGCGGACCGCCCACGGCCCCGACGCCAGGGGCTGCAGGATCTCGTCGAGCGTGTCGCCCCAGGTGTAGTTGGGGAACCGGGCGCCGGGGATCACCAGCACCCGGCCCTCGTCGGCTCGCTCGCCGAGCCAGTCCGCCGCGTCGCGCCAGTACCCCGGCACGGCCGAGAACCCGTACGGTGCGGCGAGTTTCCCGGCGAGGGCGGGGGTCGCCACCGTCGTGACGGCGGCAACCGCACCGGCCATGGCGATCACGGCGCGCCACCGCGCGCGCCAGCGCCGGCCGCCGGACCGGCTGGGCCGGGCCGGGACATCCCGGGGACGGGCGGCCAGGTCGAGCAGGTGGGCGAGGCCGAGCAGCAACGGGATGCGCATCAGGAGGTCGAACTTGTGGATGTTGCGTAGTGGGGCGCCGGCCCCGTCGAGGAAGGTCCGGAGGGCCTGCGCCGGCGTGCCGGGCAGCTCACTGACGTGACCCAGGCTCACCAGCGTGAAGCCGAGCAGCAGGCTGGTGACGAGGTACGCGCGGTAGGGCATGCTCGGCCGGGTCAGCCCGGCCAGGCCGATGACGGCGACCACCACGGTGGCGCCGGCGAGCCACGGGTTCGTGGCGAGCGCGAACCCGGCCGGCATCGTCGGGCCGAAGGCTCCGTTCAGCCAGGCCACCCAGTTGTTGGTGCCGCGCAGCACCGTGACCGGGTCGGTCAGCAGGGTCGTGGTGGCGGCCGTCTCGATGTAGTCGAGGAAGGGTGCGCTGTAGCGGCCGAGGACCAGCAGCGCCACCAGCCACCACAGCGTGGCCGCCGCCACCGCGGCGCACCAGCCGGCGAGCAGGGCCAACCGTCGCCGCCACGGCTGGACACCGGCCAGCCACAGCAATGCCACCGGGACGACCGCGAACGTGGCGGTGGCGTTCGTGCCGCCGATGCAGCCCACCGCCAGCGCCGACGCCACGATGGCCCGCAGGGTTCGCCTGCGCGAGTCCTCGCCCAGGCCCGCGTCGGGGGAGCGCAGCGCGACCAGGGGGATCAGGACCCAGGGCGCGACGGCGGTGGGCCAGGCCTCGCTGGAGATCGAGCCGAGTTCGGTGAGGATGCGCGGGCAGAGGGCGAAGGCCAGCCCCGCCACGAGCCGGGAGGCGGGAGTGCCGATGCCCAACCGCGCGGCGAGCCGGACGGCGCCGGTGTAGGCGACGCACAGCAGCACGGCCCACCACAGGCGTTGCACGACCCAGGCCGGCAGGTGCAGCGCCGAGCCGAGCGTGAAGAAGGGACCCATGGGCCACAGGTAGCCGTACACCTGGTTCTGGATCTGCCCGAAGGAACCCGTCGGATCCCAGACGTGCAGCGCCCGGCCGAGGAACGCGACCGGGTTCACCGCGAGGTCGATCTTGCTGTCGGCCACGATCCGGCCCGGCGACTGGATGAAGGCGAGCAGGGTCAGCACGGCGCAGACCACGCCGTCCCGCCACCGTCCCAGCGCCCGCATCCGCAAGACAGTACCGGCGCCCGCGGAAGGGCTGCGCGACCACCGGCCGGGGCGCTAATCCTTGCGGGCCACCACCACCAGCACGGCGGCGAGTGAGGGCCGCCGGCACAGGATGCTGTCGAGCCACTGTCCGGCTCGGGGCATGTCGTGGTAGCGGGCACCCCATGCGCCCACGGGCCGCAGCCCGGCGCGACGCAGCAGGTCTTCCAGCGCGGCGCGGTTGAACAGGCGCAGGTGGCCCACCGGCCGGTCATAACGCTTCCAGCGGCGCAGCGGCCCGGCACCGACCTGGGTCGAGCGGGTCGAGGTCTCGTGAAAGAGCGGCTGGATGCCGGCCACGAAGAGGATCCGGTTGAACCACGCGTGCAGGTTGGGGGTCGTGATGACGACGTGCCCGCCGGGACGCAGCACGCGGGCCGCCTCGTCCACCAGGAGGTCGGGGTCGAGCAGGTGCTCGATGACCTCGGCCGCGTGCACCAGGTCGAAGGTGGCGTCGTCGAACGGGATGCGCACGCCGAGGTCGGCGACGCGGAAGTCGTACGGGGCGTCCGCCGCCTCGGCCAGCCGCCGCGCCTTGGCGAGCTGGAACTCGGAGCGGTCGACGCCGGTAAATCGCGTGCCGGGCCGGTCCAGCGTCCGGGCCAGCCGATCGACGAAGGTGCCGTCGCCGCAACCCGCGTCGAGAACCCGGAACGGGCCGGCGGGCGCACGGGCGGCGAGGTCGGCGATCACCTCGCGGGCGACCCGCTGCCGATGGAGTTCCACGCCCGGATCGAGGTCGCTCCACCCGTCCGGGCCGTAGTAGTCGATCATCGGGCAGCCAATCGGTCGGAAGTCGGGCGTCGTCGGCTAGTCTGCGCCATGACCTTGCGGCAGGCCAGAGCGTCCGGGCTGGGTTCGCGCCTGGTCGAGGGGGCAGCGGCGGGGCTCGTCGGTGCCGTCATCCGGGCCGTCTACGCCCGCCAGGAGCCGGAACTGGCGATGTTACGCACGTTCGTGCCCACCGGCGGCACGGCCGTGGACGTGGGCGCCTGGCTGGGGCCGTGGACGGCGCGGTTGCGGCGCCGGGCCGACCGGGTGGTGGCGGTCGAGCCGATGCCACGGCTGGCGGCCGGGCTGCGGCGGGCCTTTCCCGACGTCGAGGTGGTGCAGGCCGCCGCGTCGGACCGGTCCGGCGAGGCCGTGCTGCACGTGCCCGCCGGTGGTCCGGTGACCGGCATGTCTTCGCTGGAGCCCGGCACCGGGGTCGACGTGCCGGTACGGTCGGTGCGCCTCGACGACCTGGCCCTGACCGACGTCTCGTTCATCAAACTCGATGTCGAGGGGCACGAGGTGCCCGCCCTGCGGGGCGCCGAGGCGACCATCCGCCGCGACCGTCCGGTGCTGCTCATCGAGTTGGAGGAGCGGATCCAACCGGTACGGCCGGTGGTCGACCTGCTCGCGCAGTGGGGGTACACGGCCTTCGTGCTGCCCGGCCGGCACTGGGTGCCGCTGGCCGACGTGGACCTCGGCGCGTTGCAGCGGGCCGGAATCGCGCGCGTGAGCCAGAGCTTCGCCCGCAAGGTCGTCTCGTCCCGACCGCGCTACGTGAACATGGTGCTGTTCCGACCCACCGCGGGGTCGGCGTGAAGCTGCCACCGATCGCGCCGGCCGATCCGAGGCCGGCGGGCGTGGGCTGGGCCACCTGGGTGGTGACGGCCGCCGTGGTGGCACTGGTGCTGGGCCCGCTGGCCTGGCCGGGCTATGTGCTGAGCTACGACCTGGTCTTCGTGCCGCGCCAGCCGCTGACGTGGGAGTCGCTGGCCCCGGCCGACGCCCTGCCCCGCGCGGTGCCGCTGGACATGGTCATATCACTGTTGAATATCGCCATTCCTGGATGGCTGCTGGAGCGGATCGCGCTGGCCGGGTTGCTGGTGGCGGCCATGGTGGGTGCCGCCCGCCTCGTCCCGACCGCCCGGACCGCGCCCCGGCTCGTCGCGGCGGTCGGCTACGGCTGGAGCCCGTTCCTGGCCGAGCGGCTGCTGCTGGGACAGTGGGCGTTGCTGTGCTGCTACGCCGCGCTGCCGTGGCTGGTGCTCGCGGCCACGCGGCTGCGTGCCGGTCACACCGATGCCTGGCCACGGCTGGTGCTGGCCGCCGCGGCCGCCGCGCTGACCCCCACGGGCGGGGTGATCGCCGTCGTCGTGACCGCCACGCTGCTGCTCGGCCGGTGGGGCGGCCCGTCCGGGCGGGGCAGCGGCCGCACCCGTTGGGGCGCCCTCGTGGCGGTCGGCCTGCTCAACGTGCCGTGGCTGGTCGCCTCCGTCGTCAGCGGCGCGGGCGGACGCTCCGACCCGGCCGGGGTCGCCGCCTTCGCCGCGCGCGCCGAGAACTGGAGCGGCGTGGTGGGCGCCCTGCTCGGCACCGGCGGCTCCTGGAACCGATGGACCACACCGGACAGTCGCGCGTGGACGGTCACGCCGCTGGTCACCGTGGCGCTGCTCACGCTGGCCGTGGCGGGGTGGCCGCTGCTGCGCTCGCGGCTGCCCGCCGGCCTGGCCGGGCGGTTGGCCTGGCTCGCGGCCGGTGGGTTCGTGCTCGCCGGCGCCGGGGCCACCACACCGGGCGCGGCGGCGCTGCGGTTCCTGGTGGCGCACGTCCCGGGTGGCGGGTTGCTGCGCGACGGCCAGAAGTTCCTCATCCCGTACGTGCTGTTGCTGGTACTCGCCGCCGCCTGCGGTGCCGAGCGGGCCGGCGCCTGGCTGACCGCGCGCGCGGGGGCGCAGGCCGGCGGCGTGCTGCTGGTGAGTGCCGTGCTGCTGCCCGTGCTCGCCATGCCCGACCTCGCCTGGGGCGGGTTCGGCGCGTTGCGGCCGGTGAGCTACCCACCCGAGTGGGCCACGGTGGCACGGTTGGTGGCCGCCTCGCCCGGACAGGTGCTGGTGCTGCCCTTCGCCGAGTACCGCCGGTACGGCTTCAACCACGGCCGTACGGTCATCGATCCCTGGCCGCGCTACCTGGCCGCGCCGGTCCTCGCCGACGACACCCTCATCGTGGACGGGCAGGCGATCCCCGGGGAGAACCGTCGGGCGGCGGCGGTGCACGCGCACCTGGCCGCGGGCGGTGCCGCGGCCGAACTCGGCGTGGAGTGGGTGGTCGTGGTCGGCCCCGGCGTGCCGGCGTCGGCGTTGTCCGGCCTGGCGACGACCTTCGCCAGTTCGGAGCTGACCCTCTACCACAACCCGCATCCGGCGCCGGTGCCCCAGGCGTCGACGTCCACCCGGATGGCGATGATCGCCGCCTACGCGGTGGCGCTGGGCTGCGTGCTCGCGGCCGCGGTGGCCGCGCTCGCCCGGTGGCGGGCGGTCGCCTCGTGGCGGCGGCGGGCCAGGGCGTAACGGAACCCCGTCGCGATCGTGGTGATCGCGGCGGTGGCGGCGGAGACGGCCAGCAGACCGTCCAGAGTGGAGGGTCTGAGGAGGGCGGTGGCGCACGCGATGGCGAGCAGGCCGCCCCAGAGCGTGGCCGCGGGCCAGCGCAGCCCCAGCGCGATCTCCGCGTTCACGACCACGAAGGTCAGGGCGTAGAGCCCGCCCACCAGGGCGAACCCGGCCGCGACGTCGGCCAGGTGCGTGTAGCGGGCGCCCCCCGCCAGCCGGACGGCCAGGTTTCCCGCGACCGCCGCGGCGGTCACGAAGGCCACGCCCGACGCGATCACACCAGCGGCGGTCAGCCGCACCGCGTACCGGCGCCGCCGGGCGAAGGCGGGCAGGGCCAGCACGGTGAGCACGCCGGGCGCCCACAGCACACCCTTGGTCAGCACCGACCCGACGACGTAGGCACCGGACTCCGTCTTGGGCAGCACCGCCTGCGCGAGCACGACGTCGGCCGAGGAGATGGCGAGCATGGCGACCGAGGCGGCGCTGGCCCGCAGGACCGCCCGCCAGCCGATCGCCCCCGTCGGCACCGGCGCGCTGTCCGCGGCCGGGTTGCCCGCGGCTGGGTCGCCCGTGGCTGGGTCGCCCGTGGCTGGGTCGCCCGTGGCCGGGTTGTCCCTGGCCGGTGCGGCGGTGGGCCGGCCGGCGAGGACGACGAGGGCGGCGACGGCGAGCCAGGCTCCGCCGGCACCGAGCGCGAGTGCTCCGGTCACGCCCGAGCCGATCACCAGGCCCGCGAGCACGCCCCCGTACCGGGCGAGTCCGAGCAGGACGACGCCGGCGGCGAACCGGCGGAAGCGCTGCCCACCCTGCAGTTCACCGAGCCAGCGGCCGGCGAGCACGACCGGCAGGATCATCGCCGCGACGAGCAGCGCCTGTACGGCCGGCAGGTCCAGCGTCGCGGCCAGCACCGGCGTCGCCGCGACGAGCAGTCCGGCGGTGGCCAGCGCCGTGCAGGCGGAGATCCGACCCGCGCCCGTGGTGTGGCCGCCGCGGGCGCCGTGCACCGCCACCGCCGTCTGCAGGCCCGTGCCCACGACGGAGAACGTGGCGCCGATCGCCAACAGCGCTCCCAGGGCGCCGAGCTCGTCGACGGGCACCAGCCGGGCGGCGAGCACCGGCACCACGTAGGCGAGGGCGTTGACCGCCACACTCGCCCCGGTAACCAGGGCACCCGCCGACAGCAGCGCACGCCGTGCGGGTGCCTGCGTCGGTGAATCTTCAGTCACGCGAACAACTCCGCATCGCGAGGGGACGGTGCGCCGTCGGGCCAGGCTACCCGTTGGTAGCCCGGTGGCGACACTGTCCGGACGGGGTAAAGGTGCCAGGGCGGCCGCGCCCCGAGCGAGTTCGCGGAGTTCTACGGGGCCCGCAAGGATGCCGTGTTCCGGGCCGTGCCCCGCCCGTCCCGTCCCCCGCGCCGATCTTGGGGTTTTCCGCGTGATTGGAGATCAACTCACGCGGAAAACCCCAAGATCGGCGCGATTAGGCGGAGGTGGAGGTGGAGGCGGCGGCGACTTCGGCGGCGGTGAGGCGGTAGCGGCGCATGAGGAACAGCCCGCCGGCGACCAGCAGGGCCGGCGCCAGGGTGAAGCCGAGGATCACCGCGGCCCGCACCGCGCCCGGCTGGACGACGCTCTGCCCGCTGGTGCTGGAGACGTACCCGGAGAACTGGAGGAACAGGGCGAAGATGCCCGGGCCGACCGCGAGCCCCAGCGTCTCGCCCGCCGTCCACAGCCCGGCGAAGACGCCGCCCTGCTGCTGCCCGGTGCGGGCGGTGTCCACCGCGATGCAGTCGGCCAGCATGGCGAGGGCGAAGACCTGCTCGCCGGCGTACCCGACTCCGACGATCGCGGTCGCGACATAGGCGAGCCAGGCGGGCGCCTCGAACCAGCCGACGGCACCGACGAGCGCGGCGCCGGCCGCGAAGAGCAACGACGAGATGACGAAGCCGCGCAGTTTGCCCAGCCGGCCGCCGATCATCGACCACAGCGGCATGACCAGGATGGCCGGCCCGACGAACGCCGCGAACAGGAAGGTGGGGCCGTCCTTCGGGCTGTGCAGCACGTGGTCGGCGAAGTAGTTGACGCCGGCGAGCATGGTGGCGATGCCCGCGGCCTGGATGACGAAGCAGAGGAACAGTGACAGGTAGGACCCGTTGCGCCGCGCCACCGCGAACTGGGCGCGGAAGCTCGGCGAACTCTCGGTCACCGCGCTCGTCGAGGCGCGCCGCGTGCCGGCGAAGGCCGCCACGGCGCCGATCACCATGATGGCGCCTACAAATATTCCCATGTAACGATGACCAACGATGCTGTCGTCGGTGCTGTTGGCGATCGCCGGTGCCACCGCGCCGCAGATCAGGATCGCCACCGCCAGCAGGGCGATGCGCCAGGTCATCAGGCGGGTGCGCTCGGTGTAGTCGTCGGTCAGTTCGGCCGGCAGGGCGACGAAGGGCACCTGGAAGAAGCCGTACGCCGTGGCGCAGAGCACGAACATGATCGCGGCCCAGGCGGGCGCGCCGGACGTGGCGCCGAAGGGCCCGGCGAAGATGCCGGTGAACAGCACCCCCGACGCGATGCCGCCCGCCAGCAGGTACGGTCGCCGCGCGCCGATGCGGGTCTTCGTCCGGTCGGAGATGCGCCCGGCGATCGGGTTGAGGATGACGTCCCAGGCCTTCGGGGCCAGCACGAGCACGCCCGCCAGGCCGGCGGCCACGCCGAGCGAGTCGGTGAGGTAGGGCAGCAGGAGCAGGCCGGGCACCGTGCCGAAGGCGCCGGAGGTGAGCGAACCCAGCGAGTAGCCGATCCGGACGGAGCCCGGCAACCGAGGGGAGGTCTGCATGTGGCGTCCTTGGGCGGAGGTGGTTTGCCGGGAGCATAGGTGGTGGATCTTCGGCAGGGAACCTCCGGCCAGCCGGTTGCTGGACGGGCCGACCTCGGGCGACGGTGCGCGCTCGACTGGCCGCCACGGCGCGCGGTCGACCGGCGACGGCGTGTGGTCAGCGCAGCGTCAGGGCGTAGTCGCCGTTGGCGCTCGCGGTCAACCGGAACCCGCCCTGACCGGCCGCGACGACGATGGCCGTCAGGCCGGTCGACTCGATCGTGGGCCGGGTGGTGCCGGGCACCCAGACGTCGAGCACGCCGGTGCCGGTGCCGCTCAGGTAGAGGTACAGCGTGGTCGGGGAGGAGGAGAGCGAGGTGAGCCTGCCCGGCGCCGCCCGCGGGTAGGCCTGGGCCAGCGCGGCGGTGTAGCCCGCCGGGCGCGGCAGCGGGGAGCCGGACGGACAGGCGACGAGGTTGATCTCGCCCGCCACCTCGTCGGTGCGGCCGATCTGCGGATCGCCGCACGCCTTCTTCCACACCCAGACCGCCGATCCGAGCAGATGGGCGTTCTGCAGGGACAGGAACCGGTGCACCTTGTCGAGGTGGTGGGCGTCGACGTCGCCGAACCAGCCCCACTCGCCCGACCACAGGGGAACGTCGTAGCTCGCCGCCGCGCGCAGCGCCAGCTCGTACCCCTGCTCCATCGTGGTCAGCGTGAGACCCAGCCCTTGATCCATGCTGATCGATTCGTTGTACAGGTGCGGGGAGAAGACCAGGTTCTGGTCCGAGGTGAAGCCGACCGGTGGGCTCACGTCGAACCCGAGGCCCGACCAGAGAATCGAGGGCTCGAAGAAGATCAGGTGGGGGTAGCCGTTCGGCGTCTTGGACTCGCTCTCCCGGATCGCGGTGATGATCTTGTCGTAGACGCGGCCCAGCAGCAGTCCCGAGGTGATTCCCGGCGTGTTTCCGGGGCCGGGCTCGTTGAGCAGGTCGTAGCCGGCGATCGCGGTGTCGGCGGCGAACTCGCGCACCACCCGACCCCAGGTGTCGGCCAGGGCGGTCGCGATCCCCTCGGTGTCGTAATACAGGTTCGTGAACGCCTGGGCGATGTTCGGGGCCAGGTCGCGACCCAGGAAGCCGCAGCCCCGCGCGCCGTCGGTCACGGTCGCCCACTCGGGCGCGCCGTCGTTGCCGAAGACCGGCGCCGCCAGCTCGCGGCACTGCGAGCCCGGGGCTGTGCCGATGTACTTCGAGTAGGTGTCCTGGTGCATGTCCAGCACCGTGTAGATCCCCTGCCGCGCCGCCCGGTTGACCGCCGTACGGACGCGGGCGAGGTACGCCTGGTCGAGCTGCCCCCGGGTCGGTTCGAGGGCGGACCAGGACAGGCTCAGCCGCTGCACGTTGAAGCCGTACACGGTCGCCATCTCGGCGTAGTCCGTCTCGGTCAGCGGCAGCACGGTGGGTTGGTTCGGGTCCGGTTGGCCGTAGTCGATGAGCTGGTTGACGTTGACGCCGCGCAGCAGCACCTGGCGGCCGGCGGAGTCGGCGATGACCGGCGTCTTGCCCGCCTCCCGGCGCACGAACAGCGGCAGCAGCCAGCCGGCATCCGAACTCTGCCCGTTGGGGACGGTGACCGGCCGTGGCACCGAGGACGTGGGAAGGAGGACACCGATCGCCAGGGTGAGCGCCGTGACGTAACCGGCGACGCGGCCCACGATCCGCGGGGCACGGCGGGCTCCCTCGGGCAGCGGCGTGGGGACGAGCCAATCCAGCCCGGGGACCCGGGCGAGCCCCGCCCACAGCAGACCGAAGAGGCTGGTCCACGCACCGGCGATCACTCCGGTGGCGATCGAGAAGAAGGCGCCCATGAGCGGGTACCAGCCGCCGCCGAACCCGGCGATGAGGCCGTCGACGAGCCAGGGCAGCAGGAAGCCGATCGCGCTCGCCGTCACGGTCAGGGACGAGCGGGCCCAGATCGATCCCCGGCTCTCCCGGCCGCGCAGCGACGAGGTCAGCAGCCGGGCCGGGATGGTCGTCCAGAGCAGCCGGGCGCAGGCCCACGAGCCGATCGCGCCGGCGATCGGCAGCAGGAACGGGCGCAGCGAGCCCTGCAGCCAGCCGTACGACGCGTCGGCGACGTTGCCCGCGATCATCGCGCCGGCCAGGAACCACACCGGAGACCAGCGGGCGCGCGCGTCCTCGGCCGGCGGTGCCTCGTCCGGGTTCCCTCGCCGTGCGCGGATGCCGTGGGCGAGCGTGGCCGGGGCGGCCAGCACCATCCCGAGCACCGCGTACTTGGCGGCGCTGACCCCGGCGACCGCGAGCAGAGCACCCAGCGTGGGCCACAGCCGCAGGCCATCGGTCCCGGCGATCAGGAGCTGGATGAGCGAGTAGATCAGCTTCACGCCGAAGGCGACCAGGATGATCGTGGACCACACCGCACCGAAGATCCAGCCGGTACGGGTGCCGCGGCCGGCCCCGCTGACCACGCGGTGGGCGGCGATGACGCTGGCCAGGACGAGCAGCGGTGCGTACAGGATCGTCGACCAGGCCTGGCTGGCCGCCGAGTGGGGGAGATAGCCGGCGTCGACCCAGTTCAGCGGGGCGAAGAGGTTGGTGCCGTCGATGTAGCCCAGGCCGACGGTCAGCCCGATCCAAGCCACGGCCAGGGTCAGTGCCGTCGCCCGGGCCGGGTTGGCCGCCCGGTGCTGTGCGATGTCCCGACCGGTCCGCCGTGACGACTGTGCCTGCGCCATCACCATGGGCGCACACGGTAGAGGATCATTGTGTCCGGCGGTAATCGGCATCGAGGAGACGCGCGATGGCCTGTCGCATTCATCCGTTTAGATAACAGATGGTTGGTTTCGTCGCGGTGCGGCGCCAGGTCATCGCGAGCCCCCCGGTGGCAGCTTGCAGGGCAGTTCCGGCGTCCGGGCCAGCGCCGCACGGGCGTGTTCCCGCGCGAGGTTGAACTCGTACCAGCGATCGGGCCGGGACAGGTCGTAGCGCAGGTTCTCCAGCGCGCACTCCCGCACCTCGGGCGGCAGGGCGAGGATCTCGTCGATCGCGTCGGCGGAGAGGCCATCCACGTAGGAGAAGTCCACGCCGTACGAACCGTGCAGCCGTTCCAGCGTCGTGCGGGCGATCAGCGCCTCGGGGTCGATGGCCACGAGGGCGAACAGCACGGCGACGGCGGTCCCCGCGGTCGCCCGGGGCAGCCAGGAGCCACGCAGCCGCACCCCGGCGACCAGCAGCAGCACGAAGATCAGCCCCAGCCACACCTGGCTGGCGATGCCCAGCAGCCGCAACCAGGACAAGCCGTACGCGTCCACGTAGAGCGCCAGCCGGCGCACGGCCGACGCGACGATCACCAGCGTGAGCACGCAGAGCAGGCCGCCGGCCGTGCGGATCAGGAGCCGCTGGCGCACCGACTCGCGCCTGGCGAGCACGCCGAAGAGGGCGGCCAGCAGCAGCGCCAACGCCGCGACGAAACCGAGCTGCCCCGCGCCGTGCCAGGCGTACTCGGCGTAGTTGGGACCGCCGACGCGCTGCACGTAGTCGTGCCCGCCGAACAGCACGCGCAGCTGCACCGCCACGAAGACCGCGAAGATCAGATCCACCACGACGATCGGGATGACCCACTCCATGCCCGCCACCTGAAACCGACTCCCCACAGTGGACGGATGGGTGGCGACCGCGCCGCGATGGGCGAGGAAGGCGGTGGCGACGCCGATGAAGGCGACGATGACCGCCGCACCGACGGACCGCCCGTCCAGCTGGGGGAGCTGAGCGATCCAGGAGTCGAGCAGCGTGGCGAAGACCGCGTCGGCACTGCGCAGGATCGGGATCAGGATGAGCGCCAGCAGGACGCTGACGGCGACCGCGGCCAGCACACGCAGCGGGTTCGTGCGGCCCGCCTTGTCCGTCTCGCTTGCGTTGTCTGTCTCGCTCGCGTTGTCCGTCTCGCCCGCCTTGCCGGGGCGGGAGCCGTGGGCGGCCAGCCACCGCAGCCCCAGCACGGCGCCAGGGATGAACGCACACGCGGCGAGGACCAACCGCAGCCAGGTGCGCCCGCCGACCAGGGCGTAGGAGGCGAGGGGCAGCGCCGCCGTGAGGCAGAAGAAGGCCAGGATGTCCGAGGCGCGTACGGCGGGTACGGCCATCAACAGCATCGCGCTGGCCCCGGCCGCGTAACGCCAGACGCGGTCCGCGGCGGTGGGTGGCTGCGCGGGCACTGCCGCTCGCGGAGCCGGCGCCGGCGGTGTGGGCAGGGCGGCCGGTGGTGTGGGCAGGGCGGCCGGTGGTGCGGGTGCGAGTGCGGGCGCTGGCGTGGCGCCGGTCGGGGCGGGAACGGCGGATGCCAAGGGTGTGGCGGTGGGCGCGGGGGAGACCGCCGCCGGCAGGGTCAGCGGCAGGATGGGCACACTGCCCCGGACCGACCGGGCCGCGATCGCCACCCCGGCGATGGCCAGGGCGCAGAGCAGCCAGCCGATGCCCACCGATCCCAGTGGTAGCGCGACCGCGCCCACGCCGATCGCGACGAACAGGGTGATCAGGACACGGCTCATCGTTACCTCCCCATCAGGTGATCGCGGCGGCGTGACGGCACCGTGCGATGACGTATCGGCCGGCGATATATCCGCGACCGTACCAGGGGTCTCTTCGCCGGCATATACCGGTGGACGTATTGTCGACAGCGTGCCCGCTGCGGAGATCCCACCCTTGCAGGAACCGACGTTCCTGATCCTCACCGCGCTCGCGGGTGAGCCCTTGCACGGTTACGGCATCATCCAGCAGGTGGCCGAGCTCTCCGCCGGGCGCGTGACGCTGCGGGCCGGGACCCTCTACGGCGCCCTCGACCGGTTGGTCGAGCAGTCGCTCGTCGCCGCCGACCGCGAGGAGATCGTGGACGGCCGCCTGCGCCGCTACTACCGGCTGACGGACGAGGGCGCCAACGTGCTGGCCGCCGAGGCCCGCCGGCTGACCAGCAACGCCGAGGCCGCCGTGAAGCGACTGCGGACGCATGCCCGTCGCACCCGCCTCGCCCATGGCTGAGCCGGCGGTACTCCTCGATCCGGCCGGGCGCGACCGCCGGGCCGTGTCGACCGCGCGCCCGGCGCGTCGTGACGCCGAGGCGCTCGAACGGCGCTGCCGCCTGCTGCTGCGCGCCTACCCGGCGAGCTACCGGGCCGAGCGTGGCGACGAGATCGTGGCGACCGTCCTGGACACCACACCGTCCGCCCGTCGCTGGCCCACCGCGGCCGATGCGCTCGACCTGCTCGCCGGAGGCCTGCGCCGGCGCTTCGGCCTCATCGGCGTGACCGGCCTCGACGAGGGTCTGAGGCTGGCGGCCCCGGTCGCGCTGGCGCTGGCCGCCGGGATCTCGGGCTTCGCGTGGTGGCGGCTCGAGACCGTCGAGGATCCCGACGGCGGGCCGGCGCTGCTGGGCGTCTTCCGCACCACCGGCCCGGTCGCCTACCTGTGCTGGCTGCTCGCCGCGCTGGCCTGGCTGCACCCCCGGCTGCTGGTGCGGCGGCTGATGGTCGGGCTGGCGATCGTCGCCACGATGGCGCTGCCGCTGGTGGACCCGATCGTGCCGGTGCCGCGCCCGCCACTGTGGACGGTCATGTCGCTGGCCGCGTTCGGTCTGATCACCATGGTCGGCGCCGTCTCCGGCCGATCCGCCACCCTGGACACGCGTTCGGTGGTGCCGGTGGGCGCGATCGCGGTCGCCGTCGTCACCCATGTCCTGTCCACAGTGGACCTCTTCGCCCAGCTCGCCTCACGCGTGACCCGCGCCCGGTCGGTGGGCATCTACTACCAGCCGTCCATCGCCTGGATAGGCCTGCTGGTGACCTTCACGGTGGCGGTGGTGGCGGCCTGTGCGGTGGTGCGCCGGCTGCGGGGCGGCCGCGCCTCGCCGCTGCTGTGGACGGCCGCGGTGCTCGCGCTGCCCGCCGGATGGCTCGGCCCGTACGGTTCGGGCAACGGGTTCGGCCGACTCGCGCAGGTGCTGCTGGCGACCTGCGTGGCCACCGGCACGCTGGCCTGGCTGTTGCGCCACACCTCGCTGCGTCCCGCGCCAACCCCCGCGGCGCTGCGTACCGTCGGCGCCGTCGCGCTCGGCGCGGGCCTGGGCCTGGGCGCGTTCCTCGCCGGTGCGCAGGTGGGTCTGTTCGGCCCCACCGGCACGGTCGGACCCACCGGCGTGGTCGGCTCCAGCGGCGTGGTCGGCCTCGGCTGGGGCGCTGCCGGCATCATCCCGGTGGCCGTGCTGCTCTGCACCGGCGTGGTCGGGGTGACCGCCGGGGTGGGTCCGCTGCGCCGGGCGGTGGTGGCC
>Ga0164243_10001095_pt1 | contig 46812 bp, 41 predicted proteins | sample OricompcompostOP_FD_108781 | JGI IMG/M metagenome (GOLD analysis project Ga0164243, IMG submission 108781) | Organic Plus compost microbial communities from Emeryville, California, USA - Original compost - Organic plus compost (OP) | ecosystem: Engineered > Solid waste > Mixed feedstock >...
CAGGAGACACAGGCTGCGCGGCGGTGAGTCAACCCGTTCAGCGGTCAAGGCCGGCCTTACTGCCTTGACGACTGAAGTTTGAACCAACTGAGACATATAAGGAGACAGACCATGCAAGACCGTCGCCACTTCCTCCACGCCCTCGGCGGTGCCGCCGCGCTGGGCGCGCTCGCACCGCTTTCCGCGCTGGCCCAGGCGCTGGACCAGGTGAAGATCATGTACGGCTTCCCGGCCGGCAGCGCGGGCGACAGCGTGGCCCGCCGCGTCGCCGAGAAGATCGGCGGCACGCCCTACAGCAAGAACCCCGGCTATGTGGAGAACCGGCCCGGCGCCGGCGGCCGCATCGCGGTCGAGGCGCTGAAGAACTCGCCGCCCGACGGCTCGGTGCTCACGCTGGCGCCGGTGTCGGCCCTCTCGGTCTACCCGTACATCTACCCCAAGCTCAGCTACAAGCCCGAGGACGTGACGCAAGTGTCCATCGGCGCCATCATGTTCCACGGCCTGGCCGTGGGCCCGGCCGTGCCGGCCGAGGTGAAGACGCTCAAGGACTTCCTGGCCTGGGCCAAGGCCAACCCCGACCAGGCCAGCTACGGCTCGCCCGGCGCCGGCTCCATGCCGCACCTGCTGGGCGCGCTGCTCGGCCTGCGCTCGGGCGTGGCGCTCAAGCACGTGCCCTACCGCGGCACGGTGCCCAGCATCACCGACCTGGTGGGCGGCCAGATCGCCGCGGCGATGAACCCCAGCGGCGACTACCTGCAGTACATGAAGAGCGGCCGCGTGCGCGTGCTGGCCACCTCGGGCAAGCAGCGCTCGCCCTACCTGCCCGACGTGCCCACCTTCACCGAGCTGGGCTACCCGGACGTGACCTCGGAGGAATGGTTCGGCTTCTTCGCCCCCGCGAAGACGCCTGCCGCCACCATCGCCGCGGCCAACGCCGCCATCACCGCCGCGCTGAAGGACAAGTCGGTGGTCGACTCGCTGGCGCTGGTGGGCCTGGTGGCGCACGGCAGCACGCCGCAGGCGATGGCGGCCGACCAGAAGGCCGAGTACGAGCGCTGGGGTCCGCTGGTCAAGCAGATCGGGTTCACCGCGGAATCCTGAGCGCCATGCGGGGCATGCGCCTGACCGTGGCGGCCGGCGGTGCCGCCCTGCTCCTGGCCGCCTGCGGCAGCCGGCCGGATGCAGATGCCAGCCTGCCGCGCCTGGCCGCCGCGCGGCCGGGCGCGCTGCACCAGTGCGCGGCGCTGGCGCACGGCGCCCTGCCCGCCGGCACGGTGCTCACGCGCGCCGAGCCGGTGGCGGCCGGCACCGTCACGGTGGGCAACAGCCCGGTCGCGGTGCCGGCCCACTGCCTGGTGCAGGGCCGGCTGAACGAACGCACCAGCCCGGTGGACGGCCAGCGCTATGCCATCGGCTTCGAGCTGCGGCTGCCGGACGCCTGGAACGGACGCTTCCTGCACCAGGTCAACGGCGGCCTGGACGGCGCGGTGGTGCCCGCCATGGGCACGATCGGCGGCGGCGCGCCGACCCACACGGCCCTGCAGCAGGGCTTCGCCGTGGTCAGTTCCGACGCCGGCCACAGCGGCGCGCAGAACCCGCGCTTCGGCCTCGATCCGCAGGCGCGGCGGGACTACGGCTACGACGCCGTCACCCAGCTCACGCCGGTGGCCAAGCAGCTCGTCGCCGCCGCCTACGGGCGCGGGCCCGACCGCTCCTACATCGCCGGCTGCTCCAACGGCGGCCGCCACGCCATGGTGGCCGCCGCGCGCCTGCCCGGCGAATACGACGGCGTGCTGGCCGGCAACCCGGGCTTCAACCTGCCCAGGGCCGCCGTCGCGCAGCTGTGGGGGGCGCAGCAGTACGCACGGATCGCCACCGGCCGCACCGCCGCCGGCCAGCCCGACCTGCAGACCGCCTTCACGCCGGACGAGCTGACCTTCGTCGCCGGCCGCATCCGCGCCCGCTGCGACGCGCTGGACGGCCTGGCCGACGGCATCGTGGGCGACGTGCAGGCCTGCCAGGCGCGCTTCGACGTGGCGCGCGACGTGCCGGCCTGCGCCGGCGAGCGCACCGGCCGGTGCCTCACGCCGGCGCAGAAAGACACGCTCGCGCGCGTCTTCGCCGGCGCCCGCGACAGCCGGGGCAAGGCCCTGTACAGCGCCTTCCCGTTCGATCCCGGCCTGGCCGGCCAGGACTGGCGCAACTGGAAGCTCGCCTCGCCGGGCACGCGCGACGCCGCCGCGGTGGCCTTCATCTTCAGCACGCCGCCGCTGGCCGACCGGCCGCAGGGCCTGCCCTTCGCGCTGGGCTTCGACATGGACCGCGACGCGCCGCGCATCGCCGCCCGCGACGCCACCTACCGCGAATCGGCGCTGGACTTCATGCTGCCGCCGGCCGGCGACCTGGCCGCGCTGCGCGGCCGCGGCGCGAAGATGATCGTCTACCACGGCACTGCCGACGGCGTGTTCTCCCCCAGCGACACCGCGCGCTGGTACGGCGAGCTGGACGCCGCCCACGGCGGCCGGGCCGCGGCCTTCGCGCGCTACTTCCCCGTGCCGGCCATGAACCACTGCCGCGGCGGCCCGTCCACCGACCAGTTCGACCTGCTGGCGCCGCTGGTGGCCTGGGTCGAACAGGGCCGCGCGCCCGACGCGGTGGAAGCCCGCGCCCGCGGCGCCGGCACGCCGCAGCCCAACCCCGAGGTGCCGGCGGACTGGTCGCCGCAGCGCAGCCGCCCGCTGTGCGCCTGGCCGCGCGTGGCCCGCTACGTCGGCGGCGATCCCGAGCAGGCGGCCAGCTTCGCCTGCCGCGCTTCCTGAACCCCTTCTCCGCCGCACCATGGACTACCGCCCCCTCCCCGACGACACCCTGTTCCTGCTGCGCGACGTGCTGGCTGCGCCGGCCGCGCTGCAGGCGCTGGCGCCCTTCGGCGAAGTCGATGCGGAACTCGTGCAGCAGGTGCTGGATGAAGCCGGCAAATTCGTCGGCGAGGTGGTCGCGCCGCTGAACCGCGAGGGCGACGAGACCGGCTGCCGCCGCGAGGCTGACGGCAGCGTGCGCACGCCGCCGGGCTTCCGCGAGGCGTACCGCGCCTTCGTGGATGGCGGCTGGCCGGCCCTCTCGGCCCACCCCGACGACGGCGGCCAGGGGCTGCCGGCCGTGCTGGAGGCGGTGCTGTACGAATGGCTCAGCGGCGCCAACCACGGCTTCACCATGGCGCCGGGCCTGCTGCACGGCGCCTACGAGTGCCTGAAGCACCACGGCAGCGACGAACTCAAGGCGCGCTACCTCGGAAAGATCGCCACCGGCGAATGGCTCGCCACCATGTGCCTGACCGAGGCCCACGCCGGCAGCGACCTGGGGCTGGTGCGCACGCGCGCCGAGCCGCAGGCCGACGGCTCGCTGCGCATCACCGGCACCAAGATCTTCATCTCCGGCGGCGAGCACGACCTGACGGACAACATCGTCCACCTGGTGCTGTGCCGCCTGCCCGACGGCCCGCCCGGCCCCAAGGGCCTGTCGCTCGCGCTGGTGCCCAAGGTGCTGGAGGACGGCAGCCGCAACGCGGTGCACTGCGAGCGCATCGAGGAAAAGATGGGCCTGCACGGCAGCCCCACCTGCGTGATGCGCTTTGACGAGGCCACCGGCTGGCTGGTCGGCGAGCCCGGCCGCGGGCTGGCCGCCATGTTCGTCATGATGAACAGCGCGCGCCTGCACGTAGCACTGCAGGGCATCGGCCTGCTCGACGCCGCCCTGCAGAAGGCCGCGGCCTATGCCGCCGAGCGGCGGCAGATGAAAGCGCCCCCAGCCGCCGGCGATGCCGGCGGCGCCCCCCGAGGGGGACTCGGCAGCTTGGGGCGGCCCGGCGCTGCCTCGGCGCCCGGCGCGCCCGGCAGCGAGCCGAGCCTGATCGAGGACCACCCCGCCGTCGCCCGCATCCTCGACACCCAGCGCGCCTGGGCCGATGGCGCGCGCCTGATCGCCTACCGCACCGGCGTGCAGCTCGACGTGGCCCGCCACGCCGTCGACGCCCGCGCGCGCGAGGCGGCGCAGCAGTGGTGCAGCTACGTCACGCCGGTGCTCAAGGCCGCCTGCACGCAGCAGGGCTTCGAGGGCGCCAGCGCCTGCCTGCAGGTCTTCGGCGGCCACGGCTACGTGCGCGAGTGGGGCATCGAACAGGTGCTTCGCGACGCGCGCGTGACCATGATCTACGAGGGCACCAACGAGATCCAGGCGATCGACCTCTTGGTGCGCAAGGTGCTGCCCGACGCCGGCGCCGGCTTCGCCGCCACGCTGCTGGCGCTGCGCGACGAACTGGACGCCTCGCGCGAGGCCGATGCCGACGCCCAGCGCCGCCTGGCGCAGCTGCGCTACCTGACGACGAACGTGGCCATGGCCGCCCAGGCCAGGCCGCGCCTGCCCTACGAAGTGGCCGACGACTACCTGCGCCTGGCGATGCTGGCCATGATGGCCTGGGCCTGGGCGCGCATCGAGTCCACGCCCGGCGCCGACGCCGCGCGCTGGGCGCGCCCGGCCGCCGCCTTCCGCCGCTGGGTGCTGCCGGAGTTCGAGCTGCGCGCCGGCATCGTCAAGAAGGCCTGCGAGGCGGCGTGAGCGTGGCACGCCGATGCCGTAGCGCGAAGGTATTCCGGTGAGCCCGTCCGACGCCCCCACCCCCAGGGAAGCCCTGCGTGCGCGGCGGCCGGGCTACGGTAGCCTGCGCGCCATGGCATCGACATCGACGACAAGAAAAAAAACAGCGCCCGGCACCCCCCGCTCCGCCAACACCCCCGATCCGCTGGACAGCGGCCTGCTCGAAAGCCTGGTCGGCTACAACACGCGGCGCGCCTACCTGGTCATCAGCGCCGTGTTCGCCGAGCGCATGGCCGACTACGGCCTCAAGCCGGTGGACTTCTCCGTGCTCTCGCTGCTGGCGCACAACCCAGGCGCCACCTCGCGCCAGTTGTGCGCCAAGCTCGACATCCTGCCGCCCAACTTCGTCAACATCGTGGCCGGCATGGACAAGCGCGGCCTGATCGAGCGGCGCCCCCACCCGTACGATGGGCGCGCCGTCGGCCTGCACCTCACGCCGGCCGGCGAAGAGCTGGTGCGCGAGGCCGAAAAAGCCGTCGTCCAGCTCGAACAGGACGCCAGCGCCAAGCTCACCGCCCGCGAACGCGAGACGCTGATCCGCCTGCTGCAGAAAATCTATCTCTGATCAGCCCTGGCGCACGTCGGCCACCGGCTGGTCGCCGAAGTCCAGCCGCTCCAGCCACGCCAGCACCTTGCGCGCAGCCGACTCGGGCGAATCGAGCATCCCCTCGCTCTTGAGCTTCTCGAAGCGCCCGCGGTCCGGGAACAACGCCGCGTCGGCGCTGCGCAGTTGCACCTGCATGTCGGTGTCGATCACGCCCGGCGCCAGCGAGACGATGCGCGCGCCGCCCGACTCCAGCGCCACCGCGCGCGAGAAGTGGTCCATGCCCGCCTTGGCCGCGCAGTACGGCGCCTGGCTGCCCATCGCGTTGCGGCCCAGCCCGGAAGAGATGTTGAGCACCTGCCGGCGCCCCGCCCAGCCGGCCGTCGCATGCAGGAAGGCCGCCGTCAGCAGCAGCGGCGCCTCCAGCCCCACGCGCAGCGCCTGCGACAGCGCCGGCAGCGCAGCCTGCGCCAGCGGCGCCGGATCGCCCACGGTGCCGGCATTGTTGATCAGCGTGGCGGCGCCGAAGCTCGCGCCGTCCAGCCCGGCCAGCCACTGCCCGAGCTGCTGCGCCGCGGGCACCGGGTCGGCCAGATCCAGCGACCACTGCACCACCTGGCTGCCGGCGCGCGCGGCCTCGGCGTCCAGCGCCGCGTCGGTGCGCCGCGAGATGCACAGCAGTTGCACGCCGCTGCCGCGCGCGAGCAACTGCGAGGCCATGGCGCGGCCCATGCCGCGCGAGGCGCCGGTGAGGATGAACAGGGAGGCGGCGGCAGAGGCCATGAGGAGTCTCCAGAAAGGATGAACGAAAAGAAAGAAGAAGGCCGTCAGGCGAGGAAGCCGTCCCACACCAGCTTCAGGCCGGTGAGCAGCATGCCGGCGTAGACGCAGCGGTAGAACCAGACGGGATCGATGCGGCGCGCGACGCGCACGCCGGCCCACACGCCCAGCGGCGCCAGCGGCATCAGCACCAGCGAGGTCGCCAGGTTGCGACCGTCCAGCAGGCCCAGCCAGGCGTAGGGCACCCACTTGCTCAGGTTCACGATGAAGAACAGGTAGGCCATGGTGGCCGTGAACACCACCGGCGACAGCTTGAGCGGGATGACGTACGCGTTCAGCGGTGGCCCGCCCGCGTGCGCGATGAAGCTGGTGAAGCCGGAGGTCGCCGTCAGCAGCGCGCCCGCCGCGCGCGAGGGCGGCTTGGCACCGGGGCGCGGCGGAAAGAGCAGGCGCTGCGCCAGGAACAGCAGCGTGAACACCCCCACGATGCCGGCCACCACGCCCGAAGGCATCGCGCGGAACAGCAGCGTGCCCACCACCGTGCCCACCAGCGCCCAGGGCACCAGGAAGGCCAGCAGCGAGCGGTCGAAGTCGCGCCGGTAGGCGGCGATGCCCAGCACGTCCATCACGAACAGCAACGGCATCATGATCGCCGCCGCCTGCGGCACCGGCACCGCCAGCGCCATCAGCGGCACCGCCAGCGAGCCGAAGCCGGCGCCGAAGCCGCTCTTGCTGATGCCCAGCAGCAGCACTGCCGGGACGGCGACGGCGTAGAAGAAGGGGTCGTGGAGGACGGGGAGGCTGGGGAACAAGGCAGGGGCAGGTCAGGCGGGCGGACCGGCGATTCTCGCTAGGGTGGGGAAGGCGTGCAGAAGCGGGGGCGCGGGGCATCATTGATTCGGGCGGAAGAGCGCACCCAAGCAGGTCTTCGTTTTGAATGACCGTGAATGAACGGCCGGCAGTCGCTTGCGTCCTTATGCGACGTGTTCAGACCGATGTCTGTATGGCAGCGGAAGCAGGGATCCGAAAGTCTGGTCGCTCCGAAATCTAGAGCGCAGTCTGTCTGCCTCAATATTTGATGTCGCGCTTCTCGTCAGCCAAGACTCAGTTCGTAAAGCCAAGTCCGTCCAACGCCTTTGCTTGTCTCCTTCGAATAGCGAGTCGCGTACGGGAAAATGATGCTAGCGGGCTTGCCAACCAAGTGCTTCAGGTAGTACAGAGCGAAGCCGACGGCTTGAGGTTTGGTGGCAAGCGGGCTTAGATAGAGGTTCGAGATTTGACGAGAGCGCGAGGCGATTTTCTGCAATGACTCGACCAAGACGATGTAGGTCACAAATGGGTCGCTTGCGCTCGCATACGCCAGTTGCTCGTCTGGCACCTTGACGGGAGCATCTGCCACTCTGTGCAGTCGCGTCAGGCTTTCCTGGTACATGTCGGCACTCAGTGACGGCAGGCTCAACAACTGGAGCAAGCGAGCGCTGCTCTTGTTGGCAATTACGTGGCCTATCAAGTCATGGTCATAACCGGCGCCCACAACAAGCACATCGGCACTCATATCGACAGAATGGGTCCCTTCGTACCCGTTGACCTGCCTGACCTCGACTACATCGGAGGAGAAAACGGTTTCAGCCTTACGCGTGTATTGCGAAGGCTCGGTATAGATGAAATCAAACGTCCCGATTTGCCTAGTGCGCAGTAAATGCATAAGGAACATCAGGTGTGGTCGCATGAAGCCAGTCATGTCGATGCAAAGCCTCACACCCGGCGTCAGATCAGATTCGATTTGCTCAAGCGCATCTATCATGAAATCAGCTTCCGCCAACTCAGTTGATCGCAAGAGCGATGTGTTGGTCGGAAGCTCTGAGTCAGAGAATCCGTATTCGTTGTGGATCAGCCAGAATTTGCGCGCTGCGTTGATCTTTCCGAAAGTCTTTCCTACACGTTCACTCAGATTGAATGCCGATATGAAGACATCGCAAGAGTAATCGTCCGGGATCGACCGCTTCCCCGGCCCTGCCTGAAACAATATTTCGTCAGTTGCCATCAAACAAGCTCGCTTGACCCGGGTTGGTCCGAGCCACGAGATTCGCCTCGAGGAGGCGCGGCAGGTACATGGTTTCCGTCCTGGCTGTGATTGCCTGCTGTGCACCGGCAGGGTCAGCACCACTCAAAAGCAGATCGGCCACTTCCTTCTTGAGCTCAATCGCGCCTCGGCGTGATTCGGAGATACCCCACCTAGCGGCAAGCATCGGGTTGATCTGGTACTTGGTCAGGACGCGATCATCGTTCTTCGCCCCCGAGTTTCCCTTCACCCTCAGCAAGAATGACCAGTTCTCGGCCATTTTCAAGGCTTGCGCAGACATATTCTCCAGCGTTTCGGGATTGATCAAGAAACAGCAGAGATCACATTCAGAAGGGCTGTCACTGTAGCGAATCGAGCGTGCCAAAGTTGCAAACTGTTCCACGGCGTTGCGCACCAGGGAACCATGTTCGTCCGGTTGGGCATCCTCCCAGAACCACTCCGTGGCGTCGTAGATTCCATGCACCTGCGCTTCAACGGAGATCTTGCCGCGCACAAAAGGCGCTTCGCCGCCGAAGCTCGACCGGCGATGGATGTGCTTGAGAAGACTGAGCAGATTGCGAGGCACGCCCTGCGATAGCCGAACCAGAGTCTTGAAGCCTGCATAGACGGGTTTTCGACCATAGTCGCGATAGAGCTGCGCGAGTAGGTCCGACGAAAAGTGACTGTACAGGTCGTAATAGTCAGGGGCGGCAGCTGCGCCTGACTTCAAAAGAGCTGCCGCATCTTGTTCGATCGTCCGAGCCAGCGCCAACACATCGACGCCGCGAGAAATACGCTTGTAGAACGCGAGTAGATTGACCTTCTCCAACAGCGGATGTTCAGGGAGTCTAAGCGTTTCCACGAGCGCCTCCACTATCGACTTGTCCGCAATTAAACCGGCGGCCGCATCTCTAAACCGGGCTAGGTGCGGTCGTTCCACTCCGGTTGCATCTCGTGATGACACGATATCAAGAGCGATTTTCTGATGAAAGTTTTCAGTCGATAGCTCTGCGAAAGCTTCCGGCAGCGACTGCTCCGAAATGTTGGTCCCTGCATGGGCTGCTTGCAGACGTCTTAGAACTAGGCGTGCCGCCAAAGTCTCGTATTGAGATGCTTCTTCGCGCAGGCGAGCATCCAGCACAAGCCGCTCATACTCCGCATCCCTCTTGATGGGCTCACCCGAGCCAAGCGTGGCTTCGGTCTTGACCCCATAGAGGCGCGCACCAATGCGCAAGGTGACATTCCCTTTGCGGTATCGCACCAATGTGTTGAGAAATCGTTGTTGTTGTTCGGTAAAGTTCTCCACCTCATCAATGAGATATACGAATACCGTTTTCTGGAACGCTGCGCAAAGCTGAGTCAGAACACTAGGAATTCCGAACACCAAGTCCCCTGGATTGAACAGCACCGTGATCCCTGTTAGCTGCCGCGTGATCGCCGAATTGTTCACCGCCACGTCCACTGCAGTTCGGAGGGTGCTCAAATACTCTATCAACTCGTCGAAGTTGCGGGGCAGAGTCTCGGGCTTCACATGGAAAAATTGAAGTACATGCTTGATCAGCGCTTCGCTCCATGCTGCTGACTTCAGCTCATCGTCGGCCAATGCCGGGCGCAGCGAGCTGAGGAGATTGGCGGCAAGCCAAAGCTCAAAGGAGTAAGCAAAAATCGACTGCCAAGTTTCGTCCGTCTGTCCCTTTCCGGAAAATCGGTGGACATTCAGGCCATCGGCAATGGAGTACACGCCGAGGTATTTTTCCTGGGCAATGGCGGTGCGAAGATTAGAATGTCGAAGTTCTTGAACCGCCGACGAGCAGTAGCGCATCAAGTGGGTCTTGCCACTACCCTTACCGCCTAGAAGAAACATGGGCACAAGGGACGTTGGCTTGATGAATGTAACTAGGCTCTTCTGAGCATCGCCGACGTCGACCCAGTACTCTTTCACCTGCTCGTCGGAGTAGTCCGATGCTTTGGTGAGATCAAAAGGATTGTTCCGATGTAAATCGGTTGTTACGCTTCTCATACTTTGGGATACCTCTTGAATATGGGGTACCAAGTTGTCGAAGTTCCATGCTCCTGTTCGAACCAAATGATTGGGAGCGTGTTATCCGGCGTGTTGTGCGAGAAACCGAGCAGGAGCTCGCTCTCCTGGTATCCGAGCGGATGCCCTGGGATTAGCATGCTGCCGTACGTCAAAGGTAGCGCTGTAAGCAGCGACCGGTGCAAACCATCCGGTAAGGCGGACAAGTATCGGGATTTCAAGCCCGTCCATTTATAGGTTTCATCAAGCTCGTACACCGCGCCGCAGCACGTACCGAACACCGTCCCATTGACTACACGGCGCAGGCCGTCCGAGGTAGCAAACAGTGCGAAGTACCAGACTTCGACCTCAGGTTGTTCGGCGAGTAGTTCAGGAAGAAGATTGTTTGAATATCGAATCGCGGTCTCTCCAGAGCCGCAGATATCGTCGAGAAAGACATAGCGCTTCACCTGAGGGTGACGGGGCACCCGCTTTCGCTGCCCCCCCACGTCAGTCAAATCGTAGATCTGCGCGGAGTCTAGAAACGCGCCCTTGCTCAGCCCATTCTCCTGCCTGAAGTAGTAGAGCAGGTGAACACCGCTCTCGGACGGGTTACCGACGCCCAGAAAGCGGGTTGCGGATCGTTCTTCTTCCATCCGCTTGCAGAATTCCGCGGTGTCGCTGGTTTCAGCGCGCACCCTCTGCGCTAGCGGCAGCAGGAAGAGTTCTCTGTATAGCGCCCGAAGCAACACCCGTATCTCTTGCGACCCGAAATACATGAACTGGGAAAGTATGTATAGGGCATGCAAACGCTCCAAGTCGGCAGTGGCACCTGTACGTCCACTAAAGTTATCCAGCCAACTGCTGACTGCGGGTCCGCTCGCCTTTCCCTCCCAAACGCGCTCATCGAGGGTAACAAGCCGCGTAATCAGCGCGTCCCAGAGCTCCATCTGAGCGTTTTGAAGTGTGGGTGGTGCTTTCAACATTTTCGATTTTTGCTAAACACCATCACCCATTCTCTGGTGATCACACTCGCAGACCGGTTGCGTTTTGTCATCAGCCCACGAGACTTTATTTCATCGATGAGCGCCAGTTCAAGTTGAAAATCTTTCCTTTCGATCATTTCACGTAGATAGTCGGATGACATGAATTTTTGGCCACAGACCTCGTTGTTGCCAATAACAAGAATCAGGTTACCCCCTGGCCGCATAACTTTGTGCACTTCGTCAAAGACCGCTTCCATCTCGTTCAGATAGGTAGCGCAGATAGCTGCACGGAGAGGGTTCTTCTTCCAAATTCGCGAGATGACGGCGTTGGCCGCAGCAATCGACGTTTCGACTACCTGATCATCAGCCCCGGGAAGGTGCTCGCGGCCGATCGTTGCGTTCTCGAGGGGCTTAAGTTGCCCAGCTTCGGCAAGACCCAGCCAGCCAAGGCTCAAACTCGAGGCGCGGATGTACTTTTGAGCGCCCGCGTAAGGCGGTGACGTCAGCACGAGATCTACGGAATCCGTCGCTAGGTGCCCACCGGATGAGACATGCATCCGCCTAGCATCATCCCCCGCCTGAGTCAGCCGAAGGGGCGACGGGCAGAGGCGCGTGAGTTTTTCTATGCGCCGTGCATTCGCACCGAATTGGTCTGCAAAGCATTGCCAGACATCTTCCGACCTCAAAGGCGCCCGACCCTCCTTCGGTAGCACGGGGACTGACAGTCTCGGATCAGCGTTGCTCACTCGACGAACCGTCGCCGAGAAAGTGACTTGGAGAAACTTTTGCAGGTCGGCGGAAGACTCCGGCTCAATGGCTGCCCTGAGTCTGGCGAGTGATCGGATCACGGTAGGCTGGAACCATTTGTGCATGTTGACCACCGTCGGGTGCTGCACAACTCTAGATTTCAAGTACCGCGCGGAGACGCGTTCAAATGCTGCCTGCAACGTCAGGATTGGAATTGCGCGAAGCTTGGCTTCCGTGATGAGACAAGCAAGAGGATTCGTGTCCGCGTACGCAGCGGGTCTCCCCGACAGGCAAGCCTCAAGTGCCACCGTCCCAGATCCGCTGAAGGGATCGAGGACTAGGCCGTTGGCGGGGCAAAACCGCTGCGACGCCAAGAAGAAGTGCGCGATATGCGGCAGGAGCTTGGCAGGATACGAATGAAGGTAGTGGGTTGCACGCTCCCCAATCTTGATCCATGAAACGATGTCGCGGAACGAAACTGGAATGGGTCGCGTCGTGCTTCGGTACTCGTCCAACAGCGCTTGGAGTTGGTCCGTCGTGTCCACAGGAAATGCGCATGACGGCTCGGCCGGGGGCGTCTCACCCAGATCCTCTTGCACTTCTCCGTCACTTTTTCCGCCACCACGCTCCATCACTGAATCATGCCATTCCTGAGACGCATGTCCGCCCCCTTCATTGGCAGGAAGCGGTCATCGGGCTCTTCTGTCTCGACAGACATCAATCAGTCTGAAGCTGTCGCTGCCAGAGCTAGCGACACGCTCCGCCCACCCCTCACCCCAAATCCGGCGCCAACTCCACATCCAACTGCCCCTCCAGCTCCTCGAAGGTCAGCGGCCGGCCGAAGAAGAAGCCCTGGTACATGCGGCAGCCGTGGCGCACCAGGAAGTCGAGCTGCTCGCGCGTTTCCACGCCCTCGGCAACGATCTCCAAATCGAGATTGGCGGCCATGCCGATCAAGGTCTGCACGATCAGCTCGATCTTGGCGTTGTTGCCGATGCCGCCGACGAAGAACTTGTCGATCTTGATCTGCGCCAGCGGCAGTTGCGCCATGTACGACAGCGACGAGTAGCCGGTGCCGAAATCATCCATCGCGAAGCGGATGCCGATGGCCGCCAGCGACTTCATCTTGGCCACGGTCTCGGCCAGCTGCTCGTGCAGCAGGCTCTCGGTCAGCTCCAGCTTCAGGCGCGAGGGGTCGGCGCCGGTGCGGATCAGCACCTCGCGCACCTGCTCGGCGAAGTCGTCGCGGCGGAACTGGCGCGCGCTGACGTTGACGGCCAGCGTCAGGTGCCGGCGGCGCGGGTGGTGGCTCCACTCGTCGAGCTGGCGGCAGGCCTGCTCCAGCGCCCACAGGCCGATGGGCACGATCAGGCCGGTCTCCTCGGCCACGTCGATGAAGGCGGCCGGCAGCAGCTGGCCGCGCTCCGGGTGGTTCCAGCGGATCAGCACCTCGGCGCCGATGATCTGGCCCTCGGCCGTCACCTGGCGCTGGTAGTGCAGCGTGAACTGCCGGCGCGACTTCAGCGCCGCGTGCAGTTCGCTCTCCAGCGCGGCGCGGGCGGCCACGCTGGCCTGCATGTCGGGCTCGAAGAAGCGCAGCACGCCGCCGCCGGCCTTCTTGGCGTGCACCATCGCGATGTCGGCCTGCTTGAGCAGGTCTTCCAGCGAGACGGCATGCGCGCCGAAGAGCGCGGCGCCGATGCTGGCGGTGCCGTGGTAGAGCAGGCCGGGCAGTTGCACCGGCCGGCCCAGCTCGGCCAGCACGGCGTCGCCGAAGGCCTGCACCTGCAGCGCCGCGGCCTCCGGCCGCGTGCCGACGGCGCCGAGCATCACGATGAACTCGTCGCCGCCCAGGCGCGCCACGGTGTCGCCCTCGCCCAGCAGCTGGGTGAGGCGCTCGGCGGTGTGCTTGAGCAGCAGGTCGCCCACCGAGCGCCCCTGCGCGTCGTTGAGGGTCTTGAAGTTGTCCAGGTCCAGGAACAGCAGCGCGCCCAGGCGCTGGTGGCGCTGGTTGCCGTCCAGCGCCGACTGCAGGCGGTGCAGCAGCAGGCGGCGGTTGGGCAGGCCGGTGAGGTTGTCGTAGAAGGCCAGGTGCTCGATCTGCCGCGCGGCGGCCATGCGCTCGGTGATGTCGCGCAGGATGACGATGAAGCGCGCCTCGCGGCCCTCGCCGGCGCTCTTGCGCGAGGCCGAGACCTCGAACCAGGCGGTGCCCTGCAGCGCGCGGTGCTCGAACTGCCGGCCGGTCGACACGCCGCCGAGGTAGGCGTCGCGCACCGCCGCCATGATCTGCGCGCCGGGCTCGCCGGGCAGCAGTTCGGCCACGGTGCGGCCCACCGGCGCGTCGAGTTCCAGCGAGGTGCTGCGCGCGGCGTGGAAGCGCAGGCACAGGCCGTCCAGGTCGAGTTCGAGCAGGGCGTCGGGCAGCGCGTCCAGCGTGGCCTGCAGCTGGGCGCGGCTCTCGATGATGTCGGCCATCTGCAGGCGCTTCTCGGTGGTGTCGCGGTACACGCACACCAGGCCGCCGGCGGGCGTGCTGCTGCGCACGATCACCAGCACGCGGCCGTCGGGCAGGTGCAGTTCCTGCTCGCCGGGCACCAGCGGCGGCGGCGGCTCCTGCGCGGCGGCCTGCAGGGCCAGTTCCTGCTCGATGGGGGCGAAGGGCGCGCCGGAGGCGATGGCCGGCTCGGCCCGCGGGAACAGCTCGACGAAGCGGCGGTTCCAGTTGAGCACGCGGCCCTGGGCGTCCAGCAGCACGAAGCCGTCGGACATGGATTCCAGCGCCTGGTCGAGCATGGCCTTGGAGTGACGCAGGTGCTCACGCTGGCGCCACTGCCCGCGCCAGTGCCGCCACGAGAGCCAGCCCACGCCCAGGATCGTCAGGATGAAGGTGGCCGCCGCGCCGCGCGCCAGGCGGCGCTGGCGCGCCCAGTCGGCCAGCACCACGTCCATCGGCAGGCTGCCGGCCACCACCAGGCCGTCCTGCAGCGTGGCGCGCGCCGCCACGATGGCCGGCACGCCGGACAGCCGGGCCGGCGAGCGCTGCAGCAGCCCGCCGTCGCCGCCGGGCTGCAGCGGCCGGCCGAGCGCGCGGGCGGTCCGCATGCCCAGCGGCGCGCTGGCCAGCAGCGTGCCGTTGTCGCGCTCCAGCGTGGTCTCGAGCCCGCGGATGTCCACGCCCTGGTTGATGATGCGCAGGAGCGAGGCGGCCTGCACCTCGGCCACGGCGACGGCACGGCCCTGCTCGCCCAGGCGCAGCGGCCGCCCGAGGTACAGCACCTGCTGCGAGGTCACGGGGCTGACCACGGGCGCGCTGACCACCAGCCCCGCCACCGGCTGCGCCAGCGCGCGGGCGAGGAAGCCGTCGGGCAGCTGCAGCGCCTGCTCGGCGCCGCTGCGGCCCGATGCCGCCAGCACGTGGCCCTCGGGCGAGACCAGGGCGGCGTACTGCACCAGCAGGTCGCTGCGCGTCACGCCGCGCAGCAGGGCGTCCGCCTGCGCCGGCACGCCCGGGCCCTGGCGCAGGGCGGCGCCGGCCTCGGCCAGCCGCAGGTCGATGTCCAGCAGGATCTGGTTGAGCGCCGCCGACGCACCCTGGGTGAAGCGCACCAGCTGGTTCTCGGCGGCCTGCTCGGCGGCCTGCCTGGACTGCAGCACGAAGAAGCGCGTGGCCGCCGCCACGGCCAGCACGAAGAGCAGCACGGCGCCGAAGATGGCGGCCGCGGCGTAGAACTGGCCGCGCCGGTTCATGGCCGGCCTCCCGCGCGCAGGCCGACGAGGGGCGCCAGCGTCTGGTTCCACAGCTTGGCGCAGGCGTTGCCGCAGCGGCGCATCCAGCCCGGCAGCACCGCGTTGGCGAGGATGTCGCGGCGCAGGCGCTCGTCGGCCACGCCGGGTGCCTGGGCCTGCATGCGGCCGCGGCGCGCCGGCTCGCAGGTGCTGGCGCCGATGTTGCAGGCCACGCCGGCCAGCGCGTCGCTGTCCGACTCGGCCCAGTTGCGGGCCTCCAGCCGCGGCATGTGCTCCAGCAGCAGCGCCTGCAGCTCGGGCGGGAAGGCGGCCCACGCGTCCTCGTTGACGGCGAACAGGGTCAGGCCCCAGTTGACCGGCTGGGTGAACAGCGTGCCGGTGACGCGGTGCAGGCCCACGGAGTTGCCCGCCATCGCGCCGGTGATGGCGCAGTCGATGCCATCGGATTCCATCATGCCCATCATCGCGTTGAACTCGGTGAACACCGGCTCGGCGCCCAGCGCGCGCACGAAGTCGGCCTGCGAGTAGCCCGACACGCGCACGCGCCGGCCCTTGATCCCGGCCAGCGCCTGCATCGGCTGCCGGCAGAAGAAAACCTGCGCCGGATAGACGTACACCGCCAGCAGGCGCGCGTTGAAGCGCTCGCGCAGCAGGCGTTCCGTCGCCGGCCGGAAGGCCTGCACCATGCGGCGCAGCGAGGCCAGGTCGCCGCTCAGGCCCGCCATGTCGGGGATGGCCAGCTCGGGCCACTCGCCGGCCACGTGGGCGAGCGTCACGGTGCCCAGCGGCACCACGCCCACCGAGATCAGGTCCAGCATCTTCTGACCCGGCACGCCGGCACGGTCGAAGGGCATGAGGCTGGCGCGGAAGCGCCCCTGGCTCAGGCGGGGCAGATCCTCGGTCCAGAAGCGGGCCTCGTGCTGCGCGTAGCGGCCGGTGCCGCCGACCACGCGCAGGTGCCACGCGCCGTCGGCGGCGGCCGAGGCGCAGGCGCACGCGGCCAGCAGCGTGCAGACGGGCAGAAGGCGGCGCGCGAGCCAGCGGCGCAGGGGCGCGGTCATGCTTGAAAAAAGAGGCAGGAGGACCAACGGCCGGCGCCGTGGCGGATGGCCTCGGATTGTGCCGGCAAGTGGCACGCGCGGCCCATGAGAGAAAAGTACTCGCCTGCGCCGGCGGGCCCCGCTGATAGCATCACAAGGCCCGCGCCCCCCTTTCCCCATGCCCGCTCCGACCCCGCCGATGCTTGCCCCCAACGACGACCAGTCGATGTTCGATCTCGCCCCGGTCTCGCTCTGGCTGGAGGACTTCGGCGGCCTGAAGCGCCTGTTCGACGGCTGGCGCGCGCAGGGCGTGCAGGACCTGCGCGCCTACCTGGCGCAGGACCCGTCGCGGCTGACGGCCTGCACCGCGGCGCTGAAGGTGATCAAGGTCAACCAGGCCACGCTGCAGCTCTTCGGCGCCGCCAGCCTCGACGAGCTGGTGGACCGCATGGGCGACGTGTTCCGCGACGACGCCGGCGAGCACATGCTGCACGAGCTGGAGCAGTTGTGGGGCGGCGCGCTGCACTTCGAGGACCGCACCGTCAACTACACGCTGGACGGCCGCCGCCTGGAGGTCGACGTGCGGGTGCGCGTGCTGCCCGGCCACGAGCAGACGTGGGGGCGTGTGCTGGTCTCGCTGGACGACGTGACCGAGCAGTCGCGCACCGCTGCCGCGCTGGCGCGCAGCGAGCGCTATGCGCGCGGCCTGTTCGAGCGCTCGCCGGTGTCGCTGTGGGTGGAGGACTTCAGCGGCATCCGCCGGCTGCTGGAAGAAGTGCGCGTGCAGGGCATCCGCGACTTCGGCACCTTCCTGAAGGTGCACCCCGAGTTCATCAGCCGCTGCATGCAGGAGATCCGCGTGCTCGACGTGAACGAGGAGACGCTGCGCATGTTCGGCGCCTCCTCCAAGGACGAGCTGCTGCGCCGCCTGCCCGACATCTTCCAGGGCGAGATGCATGACTCCTTCGCCGAGCAGCTGCGCGACCTGTGGGACGGCCGCACCACGCAGCAGCGCGAGGTGGTGAACCACTCGCTCTCGGGCGAGGCGATCCACATCCACATGCAGCTCGCGGTGCTGCCCGAGCACATGCAGCGCTGGGACCTGGTGCTCGTCTCGCTGGTGGACATCACGGCGCGCAAGCGGGCCGAGGCCTACCTGGAATACCTGGGCACGCACGACGTGCTCACGCAGCTGCGCAACCGCACCTGGTACACCGAGGAGATCAAGCGCCTGGCGCGCAAGGGGCCGTGGCCGGTGGCGGTGATGGCGATCGACATGAACGGCCTCAAGCGCGTCAACGACGAGGTCAGCCACGCCGCCGGCGACGCGCTGCTGCGCCGGGCCGGCGAGGTGCTGGGCAAGTGCGTGGACGCGCCGGCCAGCGTGGCGCGCATCGGCGGCGACGAGTTCGCCATCCTGCTGCCCGGCGGCGACGAGCGCGCGGTGCAGGCGGTGCGCGACCGCCTGGCCTCGCTGGTGGAGGTGAACAACCAGTTCTACGCCGGCACCAGCGGCCACGCGCTGAGCTTCGCCATCGGCGCCGCGCTGTGCAGCCCCGGCGAGAGCCTGGAGGCCGCGCTGCTGCGGGCCGACCGCGCCATGTACTCCGACAAGGCGCAGCACTACGGAACGGGCATCGCCCTGCCGCCTGCCGCCGCGGCCGGCGAAGAGCGCTGAAGCGCGCCGCCGGCCCCGCCCGGCGCGTTGCCTACACTGCGTTCCTCGCCTTTCTTCCCGCCCTCCCCGTCCCCTCACCGCCGCCGTGCCGGCGCGCGGCCCGCCATGGAAATCCTCCTCGTCCTGATCGTCCTCGCCGCCGGCCTGTACGTGCTCAAGCAGCGCGAGCAGCAGCGCCGCATCGCCCTGCTCGGCCGCTACCTCGGCACCTACCAGATCGAGCGGCAGATGGAGCAGCTGCTCGACGGCTACCTGCGCTGGCTGGGCGAGAACGACCCCGAGCGCCGCCGCCAGATCCGCGGCATCCTCAGCGGCGTGGAGCAGTCGCTGGCGCAGCAGTTCGCGCGCTTCGCCGCCGACGTGCAGCGCATGGAGGCGCCGCTGGCCCAGGTGAGCCGGCTGCCGCTGTGGCTGCCCTTCGCCCAGCCGCTGCTGCCGGCGCGGCGGCTGTTCGACGTGCGGCGCGTCTTCGCCGTCCATGCGCGCGGCATCGAGGCGGTGGCCGCCAACGCCGCGCAGCTCGACCCGAAGGCGCAGGCCTACATGATGAGCGCCGAGCTGCTGCTCATGCAGCACACCTGCCACTGGTTCTGCCGCTCGAAGGCGGTGGCCTCGGCCCGGCTGCTGGTGCGCCACCAGACGCCGTACGTGCAGGTGCTCGATTCGGTGTCGCGCGCCACCCGCGCCGACTACCTGGCGCTGGTCGGGCGCTGAAGGGCGCCGGGGGCGCTCAGCGGGCGGCGTGCAGCGAGAGCACCTGCTCGGACAACTGACGCAACTGCGCCGCCAGCGAGCCGGCGCAGCGCAGCGCGACCCGCGGCTCCTCCTCCAGCAGCGCGCGGAAGCAGGCGCCGTCCAGCGTCGCCACCAGGCAGCGGGACAGGGCCACGCCCTCGGCGGGCGGGGCCGCCGCGCCGGGTGCGGCGGCCCACTCGCCGAACAGGTCGCCGCCGCCGATCTCCTGCAGGTCGACCTGCACGCCCTCGGCCGTGCGCAGGCTCAGGCGCATGCGGCCGGCCACCAGCAGGTGCGCGGCGTCGGCGCCCGCCTCGCGCAGGTCCAGCGGCTCCCAGGGCGCCAGCCGCTGCCACCGGCAGCGGGCGGCCAGCGCATCGAGCCGCGGCGCGGCCAGCGGGGCCAGCACGGCCACGCGCGCCAGCGCCGCGCCGGAGGGCACGAGGCTGGCGTCGTCGCGGATGGAGAGGGGGGCGGCAGCCGGCATGGCGGGCCATTGTTCGGCGGGCCGGCGGGCACGGCCATCCTCCGGCAGGTGGAGGGGGCTGCCTACTTGCGCACCTTGGCGATCTCGGCCATCAGTTCCTTGACGGTGGCCTCGCCCACGCTGGCGGTGTACTTGTCGATCACCGGCCTGACCTTTTCGCGCAGCTTCGCCACCTCGGCCGGCGGCAGCTCGGTCACCGTCATGCCGGCCTGCTTCAGCGCGGCCAGCGCGCTGTCGGCCGCGCCGCGCGAGACCTGCCGCTGGAAGGTGGTCGCCTCGGCCGCCGCGGCCTCGACGATCTTCTTCTCCTCGGCCGAGAGCGAGTCCCAGAAGCGCTTGCTGACGACCAGCGCCTGCGGGTTGTAGATGTGGCGCGTCTCGGTCAGGTACTTCTGCACCTCCGCGAAGCGCGACGAGAGGATCACCGTGTTGGGGTTCTCCTGGCCGTCCACCACGCGCTGCTCCAGCGCCGGGAACAGCTCGGGGAAGGGCATCGGCGTGGCGTTGGCGCCGAGCGCGGCGAACAGGTCGATGTAGATCGGCGACTGGATCACGCGGATCTTCAGCCCCGCGATGTCCTCCGCCCTGGCGATCGGCCGGCGGCCGTTGGTGAGGTTGCGGAAGCCCAGGTCCCAGTAGCCCAGGCCGTGCAGCTGGCGGGCGTCGAGCATGCCCAGCAGCTTGCGGCCGAAGGCGCCGTCGGTCACGGCGTCGGCCTCCTGCGCGTTGGCGAAGAGGAAGGGGAAGTCGTAGACGGCGAACTCCTTGACCTGCGCCGCCAGGATGCCGGCGTTGAGCACCGTCATCTCCACCGTGCCGCCCTGCAGGGCCGAGACGGTCTGCAGGTCGCCGCCCAGCGTGCCGCCGGGGAAGAGCTTCACGCTCATCCTGCCGCCGGACTTCTGCGCCACCAGGTCGGCGAACTTCTGCGCACCCTGGGCCTGCGGGTGGCCGGTCTGGTTCTGGAAGGCGAACTTGATCGTGCGCTCCTTCACCTGGGCGCCGGCCAGGCCGGCGGCGGCCAGCGCCGCGGCGGCGATGACTGCGGATAGCGTGCGTCTTCTCATGGCGATGTCTCCTTCTTCGTTGTGGAACCAGCCGGGGCGCCCGCCTGCGCGTGCACCCGTCGAATCAGTACTGCAGCTTCGCGACGGCGCGCAGCGCCTCCGCGGTCGTCGTGCCGAAGCCGAAGAACTCCAGGTAGGCCGGGATCTGCTCGAACAGCATGTCGGTGCCCACCTGCACTTCGCAGCCCTTCGCGCGCGCCGCCTGCAGCAGCGGCGTGTACTCGGCCTTCATCACCACCTCGCCCACGAAGGTCTTCGGGTCGATGCGGTCGATGTCGAAGGGCAGCGGGTCGCCCTCCTTCATGCCCAGCGGCGTGGCGTTGACGACGATGTCGAAGCCGGCGGGGTCGTTGGCGCCGGTGTCCACCTTCAGTTGCGGATGGTGCTCGCGCAGGCGGCCGGCCAGCGCCTCGGCCGCGCCGGCATGCGCGTCGAACAGCATCAGCTCGGCGGCGCCGGCGGCCGCGATGGAGGCGGCGATGGCCGAGCCCACGCCGCCCGAGCCGGACACCAGCACGCGCGCGCCGCGGAAGCTGCGGCCCTTGCGCTCGACGCCGCGCACGAAGCCGGCGCCGTCGAACATGTCGCCCAGCAGCGTGCCGTCGGGCCGCTTCAGGATCGCGTTGCAGGCGCCGGCGATCTGCGCCGTCGGTGTGGCCTCGTCGACAAGCCGCAAGGTGGAGATCTTGTGCGGCATGGTCACCAGCGCGCCGCGCAGATTGGTGAAGCGCATGATCTGCGGCAGCGCCGCGGCGTAGTCCTCGGCCTTGACGCCCATCGGCACCACGACCGCGTCGATGCCCTGCTGCTCGAACCAGGGGTTGTAGATCATGGGCGCCTTGAAGGTCTCGGTGGGGTAGCCGAGATGCGCGATGAGGATGGTCTTGCCGGAGATCATGGGAAGCATTGCGTGTGAGGACTCAGGAGCGCGCGACGTGGCTCTCGCTGAGCCGGCGCGCGGCCTTCATGCCGCGCTGCGCGACCACCATCGGGTCGGAGTTGACGTAGTCGTCGTTGAACACCTCGAAGGTGTAGTGGCCGCGGTAGCCGCGGTCTTCCAGCAGTTGCACCAGGTCGCGCACGTCGTGCAGGCCCTCGCCGGGGAACAGGCGCTGGTGCCGCGCCAGCTCGATCATGTCGGCCTGGCGGTCGCTGTACTCGAAGAAGTAGTCCGCGAGCTGCACCAGGAAGATCTTCTCCACCGGCACCTCGGCCAGCCGCGCCAGCGTCTCGGGCGTGTCGTCGCCGTGCACCGACATGTGGAAGCTGTCGAGGTTCAGGCCGACATTGCTGCGGTTGCAGCGGCGCACGATGTCCCAGGCCTGGTGCCAGCGGTTGACGTGCCGGCCCCAGGACAAGGCCTCGTAGCAGATGCGGATGCCGAGTGGCGTGGCCAGCGTGGCGAGCGTGCGCAGGTCTTCCGCGGCGCGCTCCGGGTCGTCGATGGCCAGCGGGCTGGTGGTGGAGCACACCAGCAGCAGGTCGGCGCCCACCAGCGCCATCTGGCGCAGTTGCTCGCGCGCCATCTCCAGCCGGTGCGGGCGCATGGCGTCGGGCGCGCACTCGAAGTCGCGCAGCGGCTGGAAGTCGGTGACCTTCAGGCCGCTGGCCTTCACGATGCGCGCCGCCTCCTCCACGCCGCCGGGGTGCGCGACCAGGTCGCGCGCCCACAGCTCCACGCCGGAGAAGCCGGCCGCCTTCATGCAGTCGAGCTTGTGGCCCAGCGCACCGCCCATGGTGACGGTGTTGAAGCCGAAGCGGGCGAGGTCGATGGACATGGCGGCGCCGGTCTCGAAGGCGGGCTCAGGCCGGCTGCGCGGCGGCCATCGACGCGGCGCGCAGGCGGTCGTACTCGGCCTTGTCGACCGGCTGCGCGTCGGGCCTGCCCAGGTCGTTCATGTGCACGCGGTAGGTCTCGCGGGCGCTGAGCGCCGCCAGCGCGGCGATCACCGTGATGCCGAAGGCGATGGCGCCGACCGTGAGCCAGATGTTCGACGCGCCGGGCGGAGCGACGGCCGTGAACAGCGCCGGCAGCATGGCCGTGATGGCGGTGCCGATGTTCTGCGAGATCGCCATGGCCGACACGCGGGTGCGGGTCGGGAACAGCTCCGGGTAGAAGCTGGGGAACACCGCGTTGTAGCCCTGGTAGACGATGCCCCACATCAAGAGCGACATGCAGATGGCCAGCGGCACGTTCTTGATGCTGATAGCGTAGAGGTAGCCGAAGGCCAGCAGCCCGGCCAGCAGCGAGCCGACGATGATCGGCGGGCGGCGGCCGATGCGGTCGGACAGGTTGCCCACGTAGGGGATCACCAGCACCGCCAGGATGTTGCCCAGCACGGGGATCCACAGGTACACGTCCTTCTCGAAGCCGATGCCGTAGGCCGGCTGCACCGCGTAGGCGGCGCCGAAGATGGTGGCGACCACGGGGATCACGTTCATCAGCGCCATGCACACCACGCGCAGCATGTCGGGCGTGCTGTACTTGAAGGCGTCGACGATGGGTGAGCGGGCGCGCTCCTTGAGCGCCGACTTGTCGGTGAAGGCCGGCGTCTCGGCCACCTCGCGGCGGATGATCCAGCCGGCGACGATGACCACGAAACTCAGGATGAAGGGGATGCGCCAGCCCCAGGTGTTGAACTGCTCGGCCGGCATGTAGTGCGCCAGCGGCAGGAACACGGCGGCCGCCAGGATCTGCCCCGCCTGCACGCCCTGCAGCGTGAAGCTGGCGAAGAAGCCGCGGCGGCCGAAGGGCGCGTGCTCCAGGATCATCGAGCTGGCGCCCGAGATCTCGCCCGCCACCGCGAAGCCCTGGATCAGCCGCATCAGCACCAGCAGCGTGGGCGCCAGCAGGCCGACCTGCTCGTAGGTGGGCAGCAGGCCCACCGCGATGGTCGAGAAGCCCATCAGGAACATGCACCACACCAGCACCTGCTTGCGCCCGTGCGTGTCGCCCAGGTGGCCCAGCACGAAGGCGCCGATGGGCCGCGCCACGTAGCCCACGCCGTAGGTGGCCAGCGAGGCGATGATGGCGATGGCCGGGTCGCCCTTGGGAAAGAAGATCTGCGGGAACACCAGCGCGGCGGCGGTGGCGTAGATGAAGAAGTCGTAGTACTCGAGGGCCGAGCCGATCCAGCCGCTGGCCGCGGCCTTCTTCGACTGGTGCCTGCCCTGCGGCTCGTGGGCCGTGACGGTGCTGCTCATGATGTCTCCGGGTGGATGGTGAGGTGGCGGGCCTTCGAAGGCATGGGCCGCCACCGGTTTCAGCGCGGTCCCGCGTCCGGGTAGCGCCAGGGGTTGCGGATTTCGCCGGCCAGCGCCGGCGGGTAGATCAGCTCGCGCAGGAAGTCGGCGTCCTGGCGCACCAGGGCGCCCGCCTGCGGCAGCGCGAAGTAGTCGAAGTAGTGCGCCATCTGCTGCACCAGCATCTCGAAGCCGGGCTGCGCGTGCAGGCCGCGCGCGCGGGCCGCGCGCACCAGCGGCGTGGGCTGGTTGCGCAGCAGGATGTCGAACAGGGCCGCGTGCGGCGCCATGCGCGCCACGTCGCAGGGCAGCGGGTCGCCGTCCGAGAGGCCGACCGAGGTGCCGTTGATGACCAGGTCGTAGCCGGCCGGGTCGGCGCTGGGCACCGACACCACGCGGGCGTCGAAGGCGTCGTCGATGCGCGCCGCCACGCCGGCCGACTTGCCCGGCGCCGGGTCGTAGAAGGCGATGTGGCCGGCGCCGTCGTCGCCGCCGCCCTCGGCCAGCGAGACGCCGATGGCCGCCGCGCTCACGCCGGCGCCCAGGATCAGCACGCGCCTGCCGCGGAAGGGGATGCCGAAGCGGTCGAGCGCGCCGACGATGCCCTCGCCGTCGAACAGGTCGCCCTCCAGGTCGCCGGTGTGCGTGCGGCGCACCACGTTGACCGAGCCGGCGATGCGCGCGAACAGGCCGCAGCCGTCCAGCAGGTCGACCGCCAGCGGCTTGTGCGGCGGCGCGATCACCATGCCCTTGACGTTGCGCGCCAGGAAGCTGGCCTTGAGCCACACGGCGAAGTCGCGGGCGCGCACCTGCACCGGCAGCATGCGCGCGGCGATGCCGCAGCGGTCGAACACGGCGTTGAACATGCGCGGCAGGCGCACGTTGGTCACCGGGTCGCCGGGGATCAGGTACAGGTCCGTGTTGCCGTGGATGTCTGCCATGGGAAATTGCCTTTCGCGGTGAAGTCGTCGGAAAAAGCGCCCTGCCGCGTTCGTGCAGGCACTGTAGGAAGCGGCGCCCGGGCGCGCATCGGCCGGCCGCATCGCCGCGTTCGATAATCGAACATTTCTGGTCGATGATCGATCGCATAGAGGGTTTCCCCTGAGCCAGCCGGCACCGCAGGGTGCGGGCCGCTGCGCACACTGTCCACCATGCCCGCGCCTTCCGCCAAGCCCTCCGACGACGACGCCCCGCCGGGCCTGGACCGGCGCGACTGGATCGCCGGCCTGGAGCGCGGCGTGGGCATCATCGAGGCCTTCGACGACGCCCACCCGCGCATGACCGCCAGCGAGGCCGGCCAGCGCACCGGCATGACCCGCACCGCCGCGCGGCGCTACCTGCTGACGCTGCAGCACATGGGCTACGTGGCGACCGACGGCAAGCTGTTCTGGCTGACGCCGCGGGTGCTGCGGCTGGGCCAGTCGTACCTCGAGTCGGCGCGCCTGCCGCGCATCGTGCAGCCCTTCCTGCAGCGCGTGGCGGCCGGCACGCACGAGACGGCCTACCTGGCGGTGCTGGACGGCGACGAGGTGGTCTACATCGCCCGCAACGGACCCAACCGCAGCATGAACACCGGCTACGTGCTGGGCGCGCGGGTGACGGCGCAGGTCACGGCCTCGGGCATGCTGATGCTGGCCCTGCGGCCCGAGGAGGAGACCCGGCGCTGGCTGGCGACGCACGAGCTGCAGGTCTTCACCTCCCACACCATCGCCAGCAAGGAGCAGCTGGCACGCGAGCTGGCGCGCATCCGCGCCCGGGGCTGGGCGCTGTCGGAGCAGCAGCTGGACCTGAACTCGCGCGGCATCGCCGTGCCGCTGCGCGACCGGCACGGCGAGCTGGTGGGCGCGCTCAACATCACCATGCCGATGGGGCGCGAGAGCAGCGACGGCGCGGTCGCGCGCGTGCTGCCGGTGCTGCGCGAGACGGCCGAGGCGATGCGCAACCTGATCTGAGGGACGCGGCGCTCAGCCGGCCGGCGCCAGCCGCACCACCGGCACCGCGCCGGCCTCGTCGATGGCCGCCGTCACCGGCAGCACGCGCGGGATCACCGCGCACTGCGTGCGCAGGTGCGGCGTCGCCTGGCTGCAGCTGAAGCGCGCCGGCCGGCCGCTGCGCCACACGGCCAGCGCCAGCAGCAGGGCGAGCTGGTCGGCCAGGTGCGGCCCGACGGCCGCCGCCGGGCGGGCCTGGAAGGCGCGCATCTCGCCCAGCAGGCGGCGCGCCACCTGCTCGGAGGGCAGCGACTTCTCGCCCAGCGCCATGAACACCTCGGTGGCGTGCTCGTGGACCAGCGTCGCCATCAGCGCGTTGCCCGGCCCCTCGTCCTGCCGCGCGTCGCCGTGGCGAAGCTGCTCCGGCGCCCAGCGGGTCGCCTCGCCGAACACCGCCAGCTCGCGCGCGGCGATGCGCCGCGGCAGGCCCGGCGCCAGGCAGTCGGCCCAGGCCTCGCGCAGCTCGCCGCGCGCCATCAGGTCGAAAGGCTGCAGCACGCCGGCCGCCGGCGTGACCGTGGCCAGCACCTCGCCGCCGCCGGCCGGGTGGAAGCCGTGGCGGCGCAGCGTCAGCTCCAGCCCCGCGCCCGTGCGCCGCACCAGCGGCGCGAAGGCGCGCTCGACGAAGTGGAAGGGCGGCGCCCACGGGTTGTGCGTGCCGCCGCTCAGGTGCAGCGTGCTCGGCCCGTCCGCCAGCAGCAGCGCCGGCAGCACGGTCTGCAGCACCAGCAGGCAGCTGCCCGCGCCGGCGATGGCGAAGCGGTAGGCGCCGGCACGCACCGGGCCGGGCTCGAAGCGCAGCGCCTGCGCGCCCAGCTCGGCGCCCTGCACCCGCGCGCCGCACACGGCCGCGGCCGCCTGCACGCAGGCCAGGTGCTGGCGCATCAGGCCGGGCTTGGGCCGGCCGGCGCGGATGCGCTCGATGGCGAGCGGCCGCTGCGCCAGCATCGCCAGCGCCAGGCCCGTGCGCAGGATCTGGCCGCCGCCCTCGCCTTCGGAACCGTCGAGTTCGATCATGCGGCGCCCTCCGCCTTCGCTGATGCGCCGAAGCGCAGCACGGTGTCGCGCAGGAAGGCGTCGAGCGCGCCCGCGCCATCGCGGCACGGCGCCGGCGGGGGCGCGTCGGCCGGCGACGCCAGCTCGGCCTCGAGGAAGGCGTGGATGCCCGGCCAGCGCGGGCTGGTCGCCGCCTCGCCGGCGCGCATCTTCACCTCCAGCAGCGCGTCGATCTCGGCGATCAGCGCGGCGTCGGCGCGCGCGTCCAGCACCTGCTGCGCCAGTTCGGCGAAGCGCATCGGCGGCACGCCGTCGCGGGCGGCGATCCAGCGCGCCGCCAGCAGCGGGCGCAGCACGTACAGGTACTTCTTGAAGCGCACCGCCTCGCCCTGCAGGTGCTCGCGGAAGTTCTTCTTCGCCATCGAGCGGTAGTGGTGCCAGGCGCGCGGGCGCGTGTAGACCGCCTCGGCCAGCGTGCGGAAGCGCGCCATGGTCCCGGCCTCCTCGCGGTAGACGATGGGCGAGCGCAGCCACTCCAGCAGCGTGGGGTTGGACTCGCGCATCAGGCCCAGCGCCTTGCGCAGTTCCCAGCCGTTGATGTCCAGAGGCGGAGCCCCCACGCTCGGCCCGGAGATCGGCAGCTCGATCACGTCGCGGCCGGGCGCCACCGTCAGGTACCACGGCAGGCGGTGCACGTAGATGAAGCGCACGTCGTAGTCGCTGTCGGGCGAGGCGAAGCCCCAGCCGCGGCTGCCGGACTCGCAGGCGAACAGCACGGTCACCTCGTGGCGTGCCTCGATGGCGCGCAGCTCCTCCAGGATCTGCGCCCGCACGGCGGGCTCGACCGGGTGGGCCGAGCGCAGGAATTCGTTGTCTTCACGCTTCGTCATGTCGTCTTCTCGTTGCTTGCCGCCGCCAGCGCCTCGGCGGCCGCGCGGCGCACGGCGCTCCAGCGGCCCAGCGATTCGTCGTGCGCCCACTCGCGCAGCCGCGGCAGGTCGGCGGGGCGGCGCCAGCGGCCCAGCACCTCGATGGCGACCTTGCGCACGCCGTCCCACTTGCTGCGCAGCGCGGCCTCCACGCGCGCCTCGGTCTGCGCGTCCGGCGGCGCCGCGCTCACGGCGCGCAGCCATGCCACCTCGTCGCCGAGCCGATTCGCGCCGGGCGCCGCGCGCGATGCCGCGAGCGCCGTGCGGCGCGCACGCCGGCACGGCAGGCAGCGAACGGCCCTGCTGTCGATGTGGGCCCGCACCACCTCGTACCACCACTTCTGCTGCTTCGCCGTCCAGACGGCCTGCGCGCCGCAGTCGCGGCAGGTGAAGGGCCGGTCCAGGTAGAAAGACGGCAGGCCGTAGCTGTTGTTCAGCCGTGCCAGCAGGACGGTGTCGGCCGGCACGCAGCCGGGCTGCACGGCAAAGCCGCGCGCGTCCTGCGGGGTCTTCATCTGCACCCGCAGCCGGTCGGCCCGCGCCAGACGGCGGGCCACGATCTCGGCGCGGCGCTGCTTGTTGCTCTTCATCGTTCTTCCTTCCGCCGCTGCCGGCATCGCCCGCAGGGGCGGCGCGTGCGGCCCTATCCTTTCACGCACACCACCTGCTTGAGCGTGTAGACCACCTCCACCAGGTCCTGCTGCGCCGCCATCACGGCGTCGATGTCCTTGTAGGCCATCGGGATCTCGTCGATCACGTCGGCGTCCTTGCGGCACTCCACGCCCTCGGTGGCGGCCACCTGGTCGGCCACGGTGTACAGCTTCTTCGCCTTGGTGCGGCTCATCTTGCGGCCCGCGCCGTGGCTGCAGCTCATGAACGACTCGGGGTTGCCCTTGCCTCGCACGATGTAGCTGCGCGCGCCCATGCTGCCGGGGATGATGCCCAGCTCGCCCGCGCGGGCGCTCACCGCGCCCTTGCGGGTCACCAGCACGTCCTCGCCGAAGTGCGTCTCGCGCTGCACGTAGTTGTGGTGGCAGTTCACCGCCTCCACGTGCGCCTCGAAGGGCTTGGCGAGACACAAGCGCGCGGCCGCGACCACGCGCTGCATCATCACCTCGCGGTTGGCGCGGGCGAACTTCTGCGCCCAGCCGACGGCGCGCACGTAGTCGCCGAAGTAGCGGCTGCCTTCCTCGAAGTAGGCCAGGTCCTGGTCCGGCAGGTTGCGCTGGTGGCGCTCGGCATCCTTCTTCGCCAGCTCGATGAAGTGGGTGCCGATGGCATTGCCCACACCGCGCGAGCCGGAGTGCAGCATGAACCACACCGCGCCCGCCTCGTCCAGGCAGACCTCGATGAAGTGGTTGCCCGTGCCCAGCGTGCCCAGGTGCTTGTGGTTGTTGGTGTTCGCAAGGCGCGGGTAGTCCTCGCAGATCGCGTCGAACTCGCCCTTGAGCTGCGCCCAGGCGGCATCGGTCTCGTCGGGCGGGGTTTCCCACGCGCCCTTGTCGCGGCCCTGGTGCCGGGGGTTCGAGCCGTGCGGCACGGCCTTCTCGATGGCTGCGCGCAGCGGGCCCAGGTTGTCGGGCAGGTCGTTGGCATGCAGCGTGGTCTTGCAGGCCATCATGCCGCAGCCGATGTCCACGCCCACCGCGGCCGGGATGATGGCCTTGAAGGTCGGGATCACCGAGCCCACGGTGGCGCCGATGCCGTAGTGCACGTCGGGCATGGCCGCGATGTGCCGGAACACGATGGGCAGGCGCGCCGCGTTCTCGAGCTGGCGCTTTGCCTCGTCTTCCACGGGCACGCCGCGGGTCCACATCTTCACGGGCACACCGTGCTCGACATCGTGCAGGTCGTAGTTGTTCTGGTTCATGGCTCTCGTTCCTTCCGGTCGTTCGGGGAAGGCGCCCATCGCGCCTTCCCCCGACTCACGCCACGCGGCGCTTGGGCACTCCATTGCGAGGAGCATGCCATGTCGCGCCACCACGGTGCAGCTTCACTCAAGCCATTGATATTCAAGGAAATTCTCTTCCAGTGGCACAGCTTCTCGCCTATGCGATTCACGAAAAACTAGAATTCAAGCTAAATTTCTAGCCCAATGAAACCCATCGTCGTCATCGGCTTCCTCGGCACGCAGCTCGATTCCGGCCAGGGCACGGGCCGCTGGGAGAAGTGGCGCCCCACGGTCGCGCTCACGCAGCGCGAGGAACTGGTGGTCGCACGCCTGGAGCTGCTGTACACCGAGCGCCACCTCGCGCTGGCCGAGCGCGTGAAGGCCGACATCGCCACCGTCTCGCCTGAGACGCAGGTGAACCTGGTGCCGCTGCCCATCGCCGACCCGTGGGACTTCGGCGAGGTCTACACGCGCCTGTTCGACTGGGCGCGCGCCTACCCCTTCGACACGGAGCGCGAGCAGTACTGGGCCCACATCACCACCGGCACGCACGTGGCGCAGATCTGCCTGTTCCTGCTGACGGAATCGCGCACCCTGCCCGGCGTGCTGGCGCAGACCTCGCCGCCGAAGCGCCAGCGTCCCGGCCAGCCGGGCGAGGTGGCGCTGATCGACCTCGACCTGTCGCGCTACGACGCCATCGCGCAGCGCTTCGCGGCCGAGCAGCGCGACGCGGTGGCCTTCCTCAAGCGCGGCATCGCCACGCGCAATGCGCGCTTCAACGCGCTGATCGACGAGATCGAGCGGGTGGCGGTGCGCTCGCGCGCGCCGATCCTGCTGGCCGGCCCCACCGGCGCGGGCAAGTCGCACCTGGCGCGGCGCATGTTCGAGCTGAAGAAGTCGCGCCACCAGATCGCGGGCGACTTCGTCGAGGTGAACTGCGCCACGCTGCGCGGCGACGGCGCGGCCTCCACCCTGTTCGGCCACCGCAAGGGCGCCTTCACCGGCGCCGCCGCGGAGCGCGCCGGCCTGCTGCGCACCGCGCACGAGGGCGTGCTGTTCCTCGACGAGATCGGCGAACTGGGCCTGGACGAGCAGGCCATGCTGCTCAAGGCCATCGAGGAAAAGCGCTTCTACCCGATGGGCGCCGACCGCGAGGTGGAGAGCGACTTCCAGCTCATCGCCGGCACCAACCGCGACCTGCGCGGCGAGGTGGCGGCCGGCCGCTTCCGCGAGGACCTGTTCGCGCGCATCAACCTCTGGACCTACGCCCTGCCCGGCCTGGCCGAGCGGCCGGAGGACATCGAGCCCAACATCGACCACCTGCTGGCCCTGCACGCGCAGGAGAACCGCAGCGCCGTGCGCTTCAACGCCGAGGCGCGCGCGGCCTACCTGCGCTTCGCGCAGAACCCCGGCGAGGCACCCTGGAGCGGCAACTTCCGCGACCTGGCGGCCAGCGTGACGCGGCTGGCCACGCTGGCCGAAGGCGGACGCATCACCGAGCCGCTGGTGCAGGCCGAGATCGCGCGGCTGCGCTGGCTGTGGAAGCATGCGGACGGCGGGCCTGGCGGCAGCGCCGATGGCGACATCGACCTGGCCGCCCTGCTCGGCGCCGAGGCCGAGGCGGCGCTCGACCTCTTCGACCGGCTGCAATTGCAGGGCGTGCTGCGCGTGTGCCGCGGCGCCCGCAGCCTGTCGGACGCGGGGCGCCGGCTGTTCCAGGCCTCGCGCCTGCAGCGCAGCGTGGTCAACGATGCCGACCGGCTGCGCAAGTACCTCGGGCGCTTCGGGCTGAGCTGGGAGCAGGTGCGGGGCTGAACGGGCGCCGCGCCGGATCCCGATGCAAGGCGGCCCATGAACTATGTCACTGAGTGGCATAATTCAACCATGCATCGCGTCTTCAAGACCCGTCACTTCAGCCGCTGGATGCGCAAGACGGACCTGACCGACCCGGTGCTGTGCAAAGCCGTCGGCGAAATGCGCCGTGGCCTGGTCGATGCGGACCTGGGTGGCGGCGTCGTCAAGAAGCGGGTGGCCTTGCCCGGCCGCGGCAAGAGCAGCGGCGCCAGGACACTCGTGGCGACCAACCGGGGCGATCGATGGTTCTTCGTGTTCGGCTTCGAGAAGAACGACCGCGCCAACATTTCCGAGGCCGAGCTGGAAGCCTTGCAGGCCGTCGCCGCCGAATGGCTGGCGCGCACGGCCGCGCAGTTGAACGAAGCCGTCGAAGACGGCGCCTTGCAGGAGATTTGCCATGACCGTCAAGACCCGGGCCAAGAGCCCCATCCTCGAAGCCGTCCATGAGACGGCGCGCGACCTGCATCGCCTGGGCTTCATCGACAAGCGCAAGATGAGTAAATTCGACGCCCTGTGCATCGAGCCCGTGCCACCCTACGACAGTGCCCAGATCCGGGCGCTGCGCGCCCAACTCAAGCTCAGCCAGGCGGTGCTGGCCGGCGTGCTCAACACCAGCGTCTCGACCGTGAGGAAGTGGGAGCAGGGCGACAAGCAGCCCAGCGGACCGTCGCTGAAGCTGTTGCACCTGCTGGAGCGCAAAGGGTTGGAGGCCGTGCTGTAGCGCCAGCCGGGCAACCTCCCGGCTGGCGCCGCATCAGTCCTCTGCCGCCCCCCGCCACTGCCCCATCAACTGCTGCTGCGTCGCCGGCGGCACTGCCTCGTAGTGCGACAGCTGCAGGGCGTAGCGCCCCTGGCCGCCGGTCAGCGCGTTCAGGCGCGACTGGTAGCCGCTCAACTCGGCCAGCGGCGCCAGGCCCTTGACCACGGCCGTGCCCGCCCCGCCGGCGGTGGTGCCGTTGACCAGCCCGCGGCGGCCCGACAGGTCGGCCGTGATGTCGCCGATGGCCGGCTCGGGCGCGGCGATCTCCAGTTGCACCACCGGCTCCAGCACGATCGGCCGCGCCTCGCGCACGGCCGCCAGGAAGGCCTTGCGGCCGGCGGCGACGAAAGCCACTTCCTTGCTGTCCACGCTGTGGTGCTTGCCGTCGTAGACGACCACCCGCACGTCCACCACCGGGTAGCCGGCGATGGCGCCCTGCGCCAGCACCTCGCGCACGCCCTTCTCCACGGCGGGCATGAACTGGCCGGGAATCACGCCGCCCTTGACCTGGTCCACGAACTCGAAGCCGCCGCCGCGCGGCAGCGGCTCCACGCGCAGGAACACCTCGCCGAACTGGCCGGCGCCACCGGTCTGCTTCTTGTGGCGGTGGTGGCCCTCGGCCGGCGCGGTGATGGTCTCGCGGTAGGCGATGCGCGGCGGCCGCGTGCGCACCTCGAACTTGTGGATCTCGGCCAGCCGCTCCAGCACCACGCGCAGGTGCAACTCGCCCAGGCCGTACAGCACCGTCTCGTGCGTGGCGGCCACCTGCTCCAGCCGCAGGCAGGGGTCTTCCTGCACCACGCGCGAGAGCATCTCCCACATGCGCTGCTCGTCGCCGTGGCGCACCGGCTCCACCGCCAGGCCGTGCACGGGCACCGGCAGCGCCAGCGGCGCCAGGTGCACGTGCGCGTCCTCGGCGGCGTCGTGCAGCACGGCGTCAAAGTGCAGCTCGTCCACCTTGGCCACGGCCACGATGTCGCCGGGCAGCGCCTGCGGCACCTCCTCGTGGTTCTTGCCCTGCAGCATGAACAGGTGGCCGACCTTGAAGGGCTTGCGCCCGTCGCCCACGTAGAGCTGGCTGCCCGGCGTGATGGTGCCCTGGTGCACGCGGAACACGCCCAGCTTGCCGACGAAGGGATCGAGCGTGAGCTTGAACACGTGGGCCAGCACGTGGCGCGCGGGATCCGGCAGCGCCTCGATGGGCTGCGCCGCCTCGCCTTCGCCCAGCAGGAAGTCCGGCGGGTTCGCCTCGCCCGGGTCGGGCAGCAGGCGCACGATCGCATCCAGCAGCTGCGCGACGCCGGCGCCGGTGCGCGCCGAGACGAAGCACACGGGGATCAGGTGGCCCTCGCGCAGCGCCTGCTCCAGCGGGGCATGCAATTCGGAAGGATCGACGTCGCCGTCGTTCAGGTAGCGCTCGACGAAGCCGGCATCGACCTCCACCACCTGCTCCACCAGCGCGCGGTGCGCGGCGTCCACCGGGCCCAGGTCGCTCGTGCCCTCTCGGGCGAAGAAGCAGTCGCGCACCTGGCTGCCGCCCTCGGCCGGCAGGTTCAGCGGCAGGCACTCGCGGCCGAAGGTCTCCTGCAGCTGCGCCAGCAGGCCGGCGCAGTCGGCGCCCGGCGCGTCGATCTTGTTGACCACCAGCAGCCGCACGCGCCGCCGCGCCGCCGCCTGCGCCATGAAGCGCTGCGCCATCGGGTCGACGCCGGCGGTGGCGCTGAGCACCACCGCGGCCGACTCCACCGCCTCCAGCGCCGGCAGGCTGTGCCCGACGAAGTCGGGGCTGCCGGGCGTGTCGAGCAGGTGCACGCGGGTGTCGGCGTGGGTGAGATGCAGCACCGAGGCGAGCAGCGAATGCTGCATGCGGCGCTCGAGCGGGTCGTGGTCGCTGACGGTGCTGCCGCGCTCCACGCTGCCGGCGGTGCCGATGGCGCCGGCCTGCTGCAGCAGGGCCTCGGCCAGCGTGGTCTTGCCGGTGGCGGCGGCCCCGAACAGGGCCAGCGTGCGCACTGCCTGGATATCGGCCACCCCGGCGGAGTGGCCGTTCGATCGGCTTGGCATGGCGTATCTCCTGGAACGCTTGGCGAAGGCCAGCCTACGGGATCGGGCGGCGCGGCGCAACCCGGGCGGCGTACATTGCTGCGCCATGCAGCCCTTCGACGCCGAGGCCACCCGCGCCGCCCTGCCCCTCGACCGCCTGATCCCCGCCCTGCGCGCCGCCTTCGCGGCCGAGGCGCAGGTGCCGCCGCGCCACGTCCACACCATCGCGCAGGGCGGCGAGGCGCAGGGCACCGTGCTCATCATGCCGGCCTGGAACGAGGCCTTCCTCGGCATCAAGACGATCAACATCTTCCCCGGCAACGGCGCGCGCGGGCTGCCGGGACTGCATGCGACCTACGTGCTGTACGACGCGGCCACCGGCGTGCCGCTGGCGCTGCTGGACGGCAACGAGATCACCGCGCGCCGCACCGCGGGCGCCGCGGCGCTGGGCGCGGATTTCCTCGCCCGGCAGGACGCGCGCCGCCTGCTGGTGCTGGGTACGGGCCGGGTGGCGCGCCTGCTGCCCGAGGCGATGCGCTGCGTGCGGCCGGGCATCGAGGAGATCGCCGTGTGGAACCATCGGCCCGGGGGCGCCGAGGCGCTGGCCGCGCAGTGGCGCGCCGCCGGCCTGCCGGCGCGGGCGGCGGCCGACCTCGAGGCGGCCGTGCGCGCGGCCGACATCGTGAGCTGCGCCACGCTGGCCACCGCGCCGCTGGTGCGCGGCGCCTGGCTGGCCGAAGGCTCGCACCTGGACCTGATCGGCAGTTTCACGCCGCAGATGAAGGAGGCCGATGCGGCCAGCTTCGGCGGCGGCGCGCGCGTCTACGTCGACACGGAGGAAGCCCTGCTCAAGGCGGGCGACCTGCTGGACGCCATCGCCGCCGGCAGCTTCCGCGCGGACGCGGTGCAGGGCACGCTGGCGCAGTTGTGCCGCGGCGAGCGCGCCGGCCGCGGCAGCGCGCGCGAGCGCACGGTGTTCAAGGCCGTGGGCTCGGCGCTGGAGGACCTGGCGGCCGCCACGCTGGCGTGGACGGCGCGCGCGGCCGCCTGAGCGGCGTCAGAGCAGCGGCGTGGGCCGCAGCGGGCGCTCAAAGTAGTCGCCCAGCCGCTCCAGCGCGTGCGGCTCCAGGATCTGCAGCACGCCGCCCTCCAGCCGGTGCAGGCCCATGCGCTGCAGCTTGCGCAGCGTCTTGTTGGTGTGCACCAGCGACAGGCCCAGCGCGTCGGCCAGGTGCTGCTGCGAGAAGGGGAAGGCCACGCAGCCGTGCGCGGCCATGCCCACCCGCTCGGCGCGGCGGTACAGGTGCAGCAGCAGCATCGCCACGCGCTCGGCGGCGCTGCGGCGGCCGGCGGTGACGAGGTTGTCGTCGACGAACTTCTCCTCGTTGGCCACCATCCAGGTGATGGCGTAGCCCAGCCGCGGCTGCTCGCGGAAGAAGGACCACAGCGCCTCGCGCGGGTACGCCGCCAGGATCACGTCGGTGGCCGCCTCCACGCCGTAGGAGGTGCCTTCGACGAACTCGTCCTGCAGGCCCATGAAGTCGCCGGGCAGCAGGAAGCTGAGGATCTGCCGGCGGCCGTCGCTCAGCGTCTTGTAGCGGAAGGCCCAGCCCTGGCAGAGCGTGAACAGCCAGGGGCTGCGGCGATGCTCCTCGATGACGGTGCGCCCGGCGCCGAGGCCTCGCACGCCGCGGCGGAAGGCTTCGATGGCCGTGCGCTCGGCCTCGCTCACGGGCAGGAAGGCCGGGTTCGCGCGAAGGGCTTCGAGGATGGCGCCGGCTTCGGCGTCGGAAGGCTGCAGGGCTTTGTCCACGCGCGCGACTATAGGCGTGCGGTGCCATGTCTTTTGACATTTCTGCCGCCACGCCCGCGCCCTACAGTCGCGTCCCTCCCTTCAGCGCGATTGCGGCGGACGATTTGCCCCTCTACGAATTTCTCTACTGCAGCACGCTGGCCGACGGCCAGTCGCCTTCGGTGATCGCCCAGATCCTGGCGCGCGCACGGCCGCACAACGCGGCGCACGAGATCACCGGGCTGCTGGTGTTCGACGGCCAGCACTTCTGCCAGCACCTGGAAGGCCCGCACGCGCCGCTGGAGGCGCTGATGGCCCGCATCGCCGACGACCCACGCCACACCAGCGTATGCATCGCCCACGAGGGGCCGCTGGCGCAGCGCCGCTATCAGCGCTTCGACATGGGCTACGCGGAAGCGGAGGGCGCGGCCCAGATCGGCGCGCTGTTCACGCTGCGCGACGAGGCCGCGCTGGCGCACTTCCTCGGGCTGCGCCCGGGCTTCGACGTCCACGGCGGCTGATCAGCCCTCCTGCACGTCCCAGCTGTAGGTGGCGCCGTAGCCGTCCCACGGCTCCATCACGATGCGCTGGCCGGCTGCGACCGGCAGCGCCTCGCCGGGGCCGAGCACCAGGTCCTCGCTCGCGTGGGCCGCGGTGGCGTCGCGCGTGATCCACAGGCGCCCCTGCCGCACGCGCAGCACGCTGGGCCGCCGGGCCCGCAGGCTGGTGGCCTGCCCGGCCGCCAGTTGCCAGGCGCCGCGGCGCACGGCCGGCGGCACGGCCGCGGCCGGGGCCGGGGCCAGGGTGGAAGTGCAGACGGTGGCGCTGGACATGACGGACTCCTCAGGGTGGTGGGTGAATGCGCGAACATCGCGATTCGGGAATGAATGATCCCGGCAAGCCTCATGGCAGTCCAATGAAAACGCGCTAGGCTACTAATTCCGGTTTCGCATCAATCGCGTCATCGGACCTTCATGCAGCACTCCCAGACCCACCTGCGCACCCGCCCCATCGGCGCCGGCCACCTGCGCGCCTTCGAGGCGGTGGCGCGGCACCTGAACTTCCGCGCCGCCGCCGAAGAGATGGCGCTCACCCAGTCGGCCGTGAGCCGGCAGATCCAGTCGCTGGAGGAGGAGGTGGGCGTGCCGCTCTTCCTGCGCCACACGCGCGCCGTCGAGCTGACCAGCGCCGGCGCGCAGCTGCTGCTGGCGGTGCAGCAGTCGCTGCCGCGCATCGATGGCGCGGTGCGGCAGATCCGCGCCAGCGCCGGGCGCAAGAGCGTGGCGCTGACCACCTTCGCCTCCTTCGCGTCGATGTGGCTGATCCCGCGCATGGAGGCCTTCCAGCGCGACAACCCGGAGATCGACATCCGCATCGACGCCAGCGACTCGGCGGTGGACCTGGACGTGGCCGACGTCGACCTGGCGCTGCGCTACGGCCCGGCCGACAACATGCCGGCCGGCGCCGTACGGCTGTTCGGCGAGACGCTGATGCCGGTGGCCAGCCCCTGGCTGCTCAAGAGCGGCCCGGCCATCCGCAAGCCGGAGGACATCGCCGGCTTCACCCTCATCGAGGCGGGCGACGCGCACCGCACGCACCTCGAATGGCTGACCTGGCGGCGCTGGTTCGACGCCGCCGGCCTCACGCGGGTGCAGCCGCGCCGCTGGCTGTACTTCAACTACGCCTACCAGATGGTGCAGGCCGCCCTCGCCGGCCAGGGCGTGGTGCTGGCGCGCAGCCCGCTGATCGCCGAGAGCCTGAGCAACGGCGACCTGGTCGAGGTGCTGCCCGCCAGCCAGCGCGTCGATTCGCCCCTGGCCTACTGGATGCTGGTGGCGCCGCGCAGCGCCGCGCGCCCGGAGATCGCGGCCTTCTGCGACTGGCTGCGCCTGCAGGCCGCCGCCACGCGCGAGACCATCGGCGACGGTCCGGACCCGGACACCGTGGACAACATCGATTGACCGGCGCGCGCCGGCGCGCGGCCTATGCGCTCCGTCGGATGGCTGCCCCGCCCGCCGGTCCGGACAATGCCTCGATGACCGCGCTGCGAACCCGCCTCCTGCTGCCGCTGTGCGCGCTGCTGCTGCCGTGCCTGCCCGGGCCGGCCGCTGCCGCCGAGCCCTGGCCCGGGCCTGCGATGGCCGTCGGCCAGGGCGCGCCGCGCTGGCGCAGCTTCGTGCCCAAGGACATGGCGACCCTCGGCGAGCCGGTGGAGGTGGCGTCGGAACATTCGCCCAACCCGGTGCAGGCCATCCTGCTGCGCCGGGACGAGCAGTACGCGCTGCTGATCGGCACCACCACCGGCGACGGCCGCTTCGAGGCCTGGCACTGGGCCACCTTCATGAACTGCCGCATCTGCCTGGACGACCCGACGGCGCACGTGCGGGTGCGCCTGGCGGGCCGCGGCCGGGTGCTGAGCGTCACCGCCGAGGCCGCCTCCGAGCGCGAGAACGCGCGCTGGCGCGTCACCTGGCGGCTGCGCGAGCGCGAGCAGGACGGCATGGTCGAGCTGATCGGCCTGGACGCGCTCACCGGCATCGAGGGCCGGCAGGGCACGCGCGAGAGCACCAACCTGCTGACCGGCGAGACCGCGACCGAGACCGGCACCCTGCGCCGCGGCCGGCTCGCGGCCGTGGGCACCGCCGCGCGCACGAAGCAGAAGATGCCGCCCGCGCGGCCGCTGGCGGATGCGGTGGAGCCTGCGTTCTAGTCAGGCGATCGTCATCAGGCTCGCATTGCCGCCCGCCGCGGCCGTGTTCGTGCTGACGGCGCGTTCGAGCACCAGCGCCTCCAGCGGCATGTCGTCGCTGCCGGGGTCGAAGCGGCGCAGGCAGGCGATGGGCCCGTCGCGCTCGGCCAGCCGCACCGCCGCCGCGCGCAGGTCCGCCTCGCTGCCCTGGTGCAGCGCGACGTCGAACGCCACGCCGGGCGCGTTCCAGTCGCTCGCCAGGGCGATGGCGCCCTGCACTTCCAGCGGGAGGCCGGCATGCAGCTTCCCGGTGGCGGCGGTCAGCGGCCAGATGGCGCGGCAGCCCACGGCCAGCACGCCAGCCAGTTGCAGCAGCAGCGCGTCTTCCGAGTCGGCCAGGCACAGCGCCGCCTCGCGCGGGTGCAGCGAATAGACGTTGCGCTCGCCGGTCGGCCCGGCCAGCACGCGCGCCTGGCGCGAACCGGCGCGGCGGGCCAGTTCGCGGCACCGGGCCGCCAGGCCTTCGCCGCGATGCTCCGCCACCCAGGCCACGAGCGCGGCGAAGGCCGGCGACGGCGCCTGCGCGCGGCCTTCGGGCACGGAGCCCGGCAGGCCGCAGCCGGCGGCGCGCGCGAGCACGTCGCCGGGCCGTGCGGCCAGCAGGCGGTACATGTACAGCGGGCCGCCGGCCTTCGGGCCGGTGCCCGACAGGCCCTCGCCGCCGAAGGGCTGCACGCCGACGACGGCACCCACCATGTTGCGGTTGACGTAGAGGTTGCCGGCGCGCGCGCGCGAGACCACCTGGCCGATCGTCTCGTCGATGCGCGTGTGCAGGCCCATCGTCAGGCCATAGCCGGTGGCGTTGATCTGCGCCATCAGCCCGTCCAGCTCCTCGCGGGCGTAGCGCACCACGTGCAGCACCGGGCCGAAGACTTCGCGCTCCAATTCGGCGATGCGTTCCAGCTCGATCAGCGTCGGCACGACGTAGGTGCCGCCCTCCAGCACGTCGTGCGCGCAGCGGCCCAGGCGGTGCACGCGCCGGCCGCGGCCGCGCATGGCTTCCACGTGCGCCTCGATGGCGCCCTGCGCGCCGGCGTCGATGACCGGGCCCACGTCGGTGCGCAGCGCGGCGGGGTTGCCCACCGTGGCCTCGGCCATCGCGCCGCGCAGCATGTGCAGCAGGCGGTCGGCCACGTCGTCCTGCACGCACAGGATGCGCAGCGCCGAGCAGCGCTGGCCCGCGCTGTCGAAGGCCGAGGCCATCACGTCGGCCACGACCTGCTCCACCAGCGCCGAGGAATCGACCACCATCGCGTTCTGCCCGCCGGTCTCGGCGATCAGCGGCACGGGCGCGCCGGTGGGGCCCAGCCGCTCGGCCAGCGTCTGCTGCAACTGGCGCGCGACCTCGGTGGAGCCGGTGAACATCACGCCCTGCACCCGCGCGTCGGCGACCATGCGGGCACCGACGGTGGAGCCCCGGCCCGGCACGAGCTGGATCGCCGCGGCGGGCACGCCGCCCTCGCGCAGCAGCCGCACGCCCTCGGCCGCGATCAGCGAGGTCTGCTCGGCGGGCTTGGCCAGCACGGTGTTGCCGGCGGCCAGCGCCGCGGCGATCTGGCCGATGAAGATGGCCAGCGGGAAGTTCCACGGGCTGATGCACAGCACCGGCCCGAGCGGGCGGTGCGTGGCGGCGTCGAAGCCGGCGCGCGCCTGCTGCGCGTAGAAGCGCAGGAAGTCGATCGCCTCGCGCACCTCGGCCACGCCGTTGGCGCAGGTCTTGCCGGCCTCGCGCGCCAGCAGGCCCAGCAGGCGCGGCAGTTCCTGCTGCAGCAGGTCGGCCGTACGCTCCAGCGCGGCGGCACGCTGCGCGGCGGGCGTGGCGGCCCAGGCGGGCGCGGCATCGGCGGCGGCATGCAGCGCGGCATCGATCTCCGGCTCGGTGGCGGCGCGCACGCGGCCCACCACGTCGCGCAGGTCGGCCGGGTTGCGCTTGTCCTGCCACGCCGGGTCGGCCACGGGCACCGGCTGCGCGAGCATCGGTTCGGCCTGCCAGGCGGTGCCGGCCTGCTGCACGAGCAGCGTTTCCAGCTCGCGCAGCGTCTCGTCGTCGGCCAGGTCCAGGCCGGCCGAATTGCGGCGCGCCTCGCCGTACAGCGCGGCCGGCGCGGCGATGGCCGGATGGGGCAGACCCAGTTCCCCCTCTTCCTTCGCCATGCGTTCGACGGCCGCGACCGGGTCTTCCACCAGCGTCTCGATGGAGATGGTCGGGTCGGCGACGCGATTGACGAAGGAGGTGTTGGCGCCGTTCTCCAGCAGGCGGCGCACCAGGTAGGCCAGCAGCGTCTCGTGCGTGCCCACCGGTGCGTAGATGCGGCACGGCCGGCCGAGCCTGCCGGCCCCGGCCGCACCGACCACCTGCTCGTACAGCGGCTCGCCCATGCCGTGCAGGCACTGGAACTCGTACTGACCCGGCTGCCAGGCCGTCGGGTCGGCCATCGTGTAGATCGCCGCCATGGTGTGGGCGTTGTGCGTGGCGAACTGCGGATAGACCTGCTGCGGCGCCGCCAGCAGCTTCTTCGCGCAGGCGAGGTACGACACGTCGGTGTAGACCTTGCGCGTGTAGACCGGGAAGCCGTCCTGGCCGTCCACCTGGGCGCGCTTGATCTCGCTGTCCCAGTAGGCGCCCTTGACCAGACGGATCATCAGGCGGTGGCGGCTGCGGCGCGCCAGGTCGATCACGTGCTCGATCACGAAGGGGCAGCGCTTCTGATAGGCCTGGATCACGAAGCCCATGCCGTTCCAGCCCGCCAGCGCGGGCTCGAAGCACAGCTTGTCCAGCAGGTCCAGCGACAGCTCCAGCCGGTCGGCTTCCTCGGCGTCGATGTTCAGGCCGATGTCGTGGCGATGGGCCAGCAGCGCCAGGCTGCGCAGCACCGGGTACAGCTCGTCCATCACGCGGCCGTGCTGGGCGCGGCTGTAGCGCGGGTGCAGGGCCGACAGCTTGATCGAGATGCCCGGCCCCTCGTACACGCCGCGCCCGGCGGATGCTTTGCCGATGGCGTGGATCGCCTGCTCATAGGACTCGCGGTAGCGGTCCGCATCCTCGGCCGTCATCGCGGCCTCGCCGAGCATGTCGTAGGAATAGCGGAAGCCCTGCGCCTCCAGGCCCTTCGCGTGCGCCAGCGCGTCCTGGATGGTCTCGCCGGTGACGAACTGCTCGCCCATCATGCGCATCGCCATGTCCACGCCCTTGCGGATCATCGGCTCGCCGCCCCTGGCGATCAGCCGCGTGAGCAGCGTGGACAGCGAGGTCTCGCTGTGCGTGGCGACCAGCTTGCCCGTCAGCAGCAGGCCCCAGGTGGCGGCGTTGACGAACAGCGATGCGCTGCGGCCCGCGTGCGCCTGCCAGTGGCCGTGCGCGATCTTGTCGCGGATCAGCGCGTCGCGCGTGGCCGTGTCGGGGATGCGCAGCAGCGCCTCGGCCAGGCACATCAGGGCCACGCCCTCCTGCGATGACAGCGCGTATTCCTGCAGCAGGCCCTGCACGATGCCCGCGCGGCCAGCTGTGCTCCTGCGCTCGCGCAGGCCCTGGGCGAGGCGCAGCGCCAGCGCGTGGGCGCGGCCGGCCGCCTCGGGCGCCATCCGGGCCTGCGGCAGCAGTTCCGCCACGGCCAGCGGCTCGGGCATCCGGCAAGCCCCGCTGATGCGCCGGCGCAGTTCGCTGGTGTCGGAGGCGCCGCCGGCGAAGCCGCGGAAGAAGGAGGCCGGATCGACGGGTGCGCGCGTATCCATGAGCGTCTGCAGTGCTGAGGAGGATGTACGCATAATGCGCCGCAGTTCGACGATTTTTTGTTCGTATTTGAGGCTCGATGCAGAACAAATCACCAGATGAATCCGCCGACCTGGTCGATCTGGACCGGCTGGACCTGCGCATCCTGGCGGCGCTGCAGGCCGACGGCCGCATCACCAACCTGAAGCTGGCCGAGGCGGTCGGCCTGTCGCCCACGGCGGTGCTGGCGCGCGTACAGCGCCTCACGCGCGACGGCTACATCCTCGGCTACGAGGCGCGCCTGAACCCGCTGAAGCTGGGCGCCGGCATGCTGGTGTTCGTGGAGATCCTGCTGGACCGCACCACGCACAACGTGTTCGACGAATTCAAGGCCGCGGTGCAGGTGCACCCGCAGATCATGGAATGTCACATGGTCGCCGGCGGCTTCGACTACCTGCTCAAGACGCGCTGCGCCGACATGAACGACTACCGGCGCTTTGCCGGCAACGTGCTGTGGCAGCTGCCCGGCGTGCGCGAGACGCGCACCTATGCCGTGATGGAGGAAGTCAAGGACTCGGCGCGGCTGGCGCTGCCGGGGGTGTGAGTTTTCGGGAGGCGCCGTGGGTGCGCGCCGTGGCCGGGGGCATCCTGCGCGGTTCCATCGACCGGGAGTAGGCCCAGGCCCCGGTGAGAGGGCGGTGGCGCGCCTGTGGAGCGCCGAGAAGCGCAGGGCGGCCGGGCTGCATGCCTGCCGCAGGACAGGCATGCTTCAACATCTGACTCGGCGCAGCTGTTTGAGCGCAGCGGTCCGAAGGAGCGCGCAGTGAGTTCTGCGCCGGCCCGGCCGCGCGAGCATCGCAGGGGAGTCGGCGCAAAGCGCCGACCGCTCCACCGAAGCGCCACCGCCCCCTCACCGGGGCCTGGGCCGGACCACGAACAACACGCCCGCTGTGCTACACAGGCCAGACCACCCCGTTGTCGTTCAGGATCGCATCCAGCGGCACGTCGTGCGCCTCCGGCTCGAAGTCGTCGACGAAGCCGTTGGCGAAGCCCAGCCCCACCGTGAACGGCCGGGGCACCATCGCCGCCAGCGTGCGGTCGTAGAAGCCGCCGCCGTAGCCCAGCCGGTAGCCGCCCGCGCTGTAGCCCAGGCAGGGCACGAACAGCAGCGTGGGGACGATCAGCTCGGTGTCCTTGGGCTTGGGGATGTCGTAGGCGTCGTTCTCCATCGGGCAGCCCGGGTACCAGGCGTGGAAGGTCAGCGTCTTGTGCACGCGGTCGACCACCGGCAGCCCGATGCGCCGGCGCAGGGGCTCGTCCATCAGCTCGCCGTCTTCCTTCCAGCGGTGCAGCGCGGGCAGCGGGTCGAACTCGCCCTTGATCGGCCAGTAGGCGCCGATCACCGTGTCGGGCCGCCCCACCAGCCAGATGCGCATCACCTGCTGCAGGGCGGCGGCGCGCTGCAGGCGGTCCGGCATGGCCAGGCGCTGCTCGATCAGCGCCTTGCGGACCTGCGCCTTGAGAAATTCGCCCGCTGCGGACGGCTTCGCGCCGGTGCGCGAGCGATTTCCATCGTGTGCCTTGTCCATAATCCCTCGATGCAGTTTCGAAGCATTTTGGCAGCCTTGCTGCTGGGGTCGGTCGTGCTGGCGCAGCCCGCCTGCGCGCAGGAGGCCGGCAGCGACGACGTGATCCTCCAGATGAAGCAGGCCTTCCAGCGCGGCGACAAGGCCCGGCTGGCGGCCCTGCTGCCCGCGGCGCGCGGCCACGCGCTGGAGCCGTGGGCCGCCTACTGGGAGCTGAAGGCGCGCCTCCAGGAGGCCGGCAGCGACGAGGTGCAGGCCTTCCTCGCCCGCTACGCCGGCACCTACCAGGAAGACCGGCTGCGCAACGACTGGCTGCTGCTGCTCGGCCAGCGCCGGCAGTGGGACGAGTTCGCGGCGCTGCACGCGGGCTTTCGCATGCGCGACGACCGCGAGGTGCAGTGCTACGCCATCCTGGTCGACGTGCTGACCAGCGGCCAGGCCACGCCGGAGCAGGCCGAGACGGTGCGGCGCAACTGGCTGGGCCAGCGCGACCTGGACGACGGCTGCCTCACCGCGGCCGACCGCATGATCGCCGCGCGCCTGATGTCGCCCAACGACGCCTGGCGCAAGGCGCGCCTGGCGATGGAGGCCAACCGCACCAGCGCGGCCCGCGCCGCCGTCACGCTGGTCGCGCCCGAGGCGCTGCCCACCTTCGCCCAGGTCGGCGCCAGCGCGGCGCGCTTCCTCTCCGGCGCCGCCTCGGCCGCCAGCAAGGCGCGCAAGGAGATGGTGGTGCTGGCCCTGATCCGCATGGCCGCCTCCGATCCCGACACCGCCGCCACGCAACTGGAGGGCAAGTGGGGCCCCATGCTCTCGCCCGAGGAGCGCAACTGGCTGTGGGGCAGCATCGGCCGCCAGGCGGCGCAGAAGCTCTCGCCCCAGGCGCCGGGCTACTTCGCCAACGTGACGAAGAACGGCGACCTCACCGACGACATGCTCGGCTGGCGCGTGCGCGCCGCGCTGCGCATGGGCCGCTGGAAGGAGGTCGAGTCCGCCGTCGACGCGATGAGCGAGGAGGCGCGCCAGGACGCCACCTGGGTCTATTGGAAGGCCCGCGCCCTCGCCGCGCAGGGCGGCGCGCGGCGCCAGGAGGAATCGCGCGAGCTGCTGCAGTCGATCGCCGGCACGCGCGGCTTCTACGAGCTGCTGGCGCTGGAAGACCTGGGCCAGCGCGCGCAGGTGCCCACGCCGCCGGAGCCGCTCACGCCCGAGGAAAGAGCCGCCGCACGCAGCAACGCCTCGCTGCAGCGCGCGCTGTACGCCATCGGCATCGGCCTGCGCTCCGAGGGCGTGCGCGAGTGGAACTACGCCACCAACCTGCACGAGCGCGGCGGCATGGACGACCGCGCCCTGCTGGCCGCCGCCGACCTGGCCTGCCAGCGCGAGGTGTACGACCGCTGCATCAACACCAGCGAACGCACCAAGGGCTTCATCAGCGCCGAGCAGCGCTTCCCGATGCCCTTCCACGACACGGTGCTGCGCAAGAGCGCCGACATCGGCCTGGACCCGGCCTACGTCTACGGCCTGATCCGCCAGGAGTCGCGCTTCATCATGGACGCGCGCTCGGGCGTCGGCGCCTCGGGGCTGATGCAGCTGATGCCCGCCACCGCGCGCTGGACGGCGCGCAAGATCGGGCTGGACTACGCGCCCTCGATGATCACCGACCGCGAGACCAACATCACGCTGGGCACCAGCTACCTGAAGCTGGCGCTGGACGATTTCGACGGCTCCATGCCGCTGGCGGCCGCCGCCTACAACGCCGGCCCAGGCCGGCCGCGCGCCTGGCGCAACGGGCCGGTGCTCGACGCCGCCATCTGGGCCGAGAACGTGCCCTTCAACGAGACGCGCGACTACGTCAAGAAGGTGCTGGCCAACACCACCAACTACGCGGCCCTCATCACCGGCCGGCCGCAGTCGCTGAAGGACCGGCTGGGCACCGTCGGCCCGCGCTCGGCCGCCGAGCCGGAGCCGAACAAGGACCTGCCCTGACCGCCTGCCCGATCCCCATGCGCCGCGCGGCCCCGACCGGGGCCGCGCGCCTTTGACGACATGAACAAAACCCTCCAATGGCTGCGCGCCCACCTGCCGCCCTGGGCCCTCGACTGGCTCGACGTGCTGGTGCCCGCCGTGCAGGTCGTGCTCATCGTCCTGGTGGCCTGGCTGCTGATGCGCCTGGTGCGCCGGCTCGTCCGCCGGCTGGCCGCGGCCTACGCCCTGCCCTCCGAGGTCGTGCTGCTGTCGCGGCGCACCGTCGCCTTCGTGGTCTACGGCGGCGCGCTGCTGTGGTGCCTGGAGCGCCTGGGCGTCTCGGGCGGCGTGCTGTGGACGGCCTTCACCGGCTTCGCGGCCGTGGGCGCGGTGGCCTTCTTCGCGGCCTGGAGCGTGCTGTCGAACATCTTCTGCGCGCTGCTGATCTTCACCACCCGGGCCTTCCGCCTCGGCGACCTGGTGGAGCTGCTGGAGAACGGCGACAAGCCCGGCCTGAAGGGCCGCGTGGCCGACATCAATCTCGTCTACACCACGCTGGACGAGACCGGCGACGCCGCCAACGGCACCACGCTGCAACTGCCCAACAGCCTGTTCTTCCAGCGCGTGCTGCGGCGCTGGCACGGCGGCGCGGCGGCCGGCGCGCCGCTGCCCGCCGCGCTGCCGCCGCCCGGGCAGCCGGCCGCCGCGCCACCGCCGCCGGCGCCCCACTGAACCGGCGGCCTGCGCCTACAGCG
>Ga0164243_10001096_pt1 | contig 46803 bp, 43 predicted proteins | sample OricompcompostOP_FD_108781 | JGI IMG/M metagenome (GOLD analysis project Ga0164243, IMG submission 108781) | Organic Plus compost microbial communities from Emeryville, California, USA - Original compost - Organic plus compost (OP) | ecosystem: Engineered > Solid waste > Mixed feedstock >...
CCCCGCCGAGTGGCCCGCCACCCCACGCCCGCGGTGCACGAGCCATGCGCCCACCCGAGACGAGCACCCGGAACGCAACCACCCGCCGCCACACCCGCACGCCGCCGAACCCTCACCGCACCCCACCGCCCCACGCGAGACACACACCCACCGGGACACCCGCACCACCGGAGAGCAGCCGCCCGCAGCCGTCCCGCACGGCAACCGACCTCACCGCACCGCGCCCGGTCACAGCGACACCCCCGCCCGGTGCCCCTCCACCACCGCCGCGTGCGCGCGCCGCGGCGTCACGCAGTCGCCCGCGCGCAGCACCTCGAACGGCGCCCCGCGCAGCTCCTGCCACAGCTCGTCCTCCGGTTCCTGATGCGTCGCGCACACGACCCAGTCGCAGCGGACCTCCCTCGTCTGGCCCGTCGGGTGGGTCAGGATCCGCAGCGCCACCCCACCATCGCCGGTCGCGGCGGCGGACAACACCACCTCGTCGGTCCGCTCGGCGATCCCCAGCCGGTGCGCGCGCCGGGCGAACAGTTCCCGGTCCAGGGTGATCCCCAGGTCCTGCCCCACCACCATCGCCGGTGTCGACAGCGTCACCCGGCACCCGCGCCGCGCCAGCAGCTCCGCCACCGACGTCGCCGGGTGGAAGCCGGTCTCGTCGATCACCACGACCTCCCCCGCGGGCTCGGCGCCCTCCAGCACGTCCCGCACGTGCACGACCCGAGCCAGCCCCGCGGCCCAGTCCGGCAACCGGACCCGGGCCCCGGTCGCCAGCACCACCGCGTCCGGCGCCTCCGCCGACAACGCCGCCGCCGTCGCCGCGCACCGGCGCACCTCCACCCCGGCGCGCCGGCACTCACCGAGCAGGTTGCGCACCAGATCGCCCAGTTCGGCGCGGCCCGGCGCCGTCGCGGCCAAGGCGATCTGCCCGCCGAGGCGATCGCGCTCGAACACCGTCACGCGGTGCCCGCGCTCCGCCGCGATCACCGCCGCCTGCAGACCCGCCGGGCCCGACCCCACCACCAGCACCCGCTTCGGCCGCGGCCCTGGCGCGGGCAACGGCACCGACTCGCGTCCGGCGCGCGGGTTCTCCACGCACCCGAGCCACCGGTTGAGCCCCATCCGCCCGGCGCACTCCTGGTTGCACGACAGGCACGTCCGCACCTCCCGCCCGGCACGGGCCTTCGCCGCGAACTCCGGGTCCGCGATCTGCCCGCGCACCACCCCCACCAGATCGCAGCGACCCTCGGCCAGGGCGCGCTCGGCCTCCGCCGCCGACTTGATCCGCCCGATCCCGATCACCGGCACCGGCACCGCCCGCCGCAACGCCTCGGCCACCGGCAGGGCGTACCCGCGCGGCACCGCCATCGACGGCTCCACCATGTGCAACGTCGCGGTGGCCACGCCGACCGCGGTGTTGAGGTAGTCGATGCGATCGGTGACCATCCGCGCCACCTCGACCGCCTCGTCGAGCGTGACACCGCCCGGTATCAGATCGCCGCCGGACAACCGCACCCCGAGCGCCCGGTCCGGCCCGATCGCCTCGCGCACCGCGTCCAGGATCTCGCGCAGGATCCGCGCCCGGTTCACCGGCGGCCCGCCGTAGGCGTCGGTGCGCCGGTTCGTGGCGGACGCCAGGAACCCGCGCACGAGCGAGGACTGCGAGCACTGGATCTCCACCCCGTCGAAGCCGCCCGCCACGCAGTGCCGGGCCACCAGGGCGTACCCGTCGACCACCTCGGCGATCTCCGCGGCGGTCATCTCCTTGGGCACCTCGCGGAACAGCGGGTCCGGCACCGGGGACGGCGCCCACACCACCCGCCGCGTGTACATCGACGACGACTGCCCGCCGTTGTGGTTGAGCTGCGCGAGGATCGGCACCCCGTGTGCGTGCACCGCGTCGGTGATGCGCCGGTAGCCGGGCACCACCTCGGGCAGGTAGCCGCGGATCACCTTCTCGTACGGCCGGTCCGACGGGTGCACCACGTGTTCCTCGGACACGATCAGCCCGGTTCCGCCCGCCGCACGCGCCGCGTAGTAGGCCACGTGCTGCTCGGTGGGCAGCCCGTCGGTGGCGTAGTTGGTCAGGTGCGCGGCGAAGACGATCCGGTTGCGCACCTCGACCGGACCGAGCCGCAGCGGTTCGAACAACAGGCTCACAGCGCCACCGCCGCCCTGCGCCCGTCGAGCACGGCCTCGTGGATCGTCCTCGGCGCCACCGCGTCCCCCACCGCGAGGCCGGGCAGCGCCGCCGCGGGCAACCGGTGTCCGCAGTGGATCAGCGCCGCGCACGGCAGCTCCCGCGGCACTCCCGTGTAGACGTTGTCGACGACGAGGGACCCGCTTCGCACCGAGCGCGTGCGGGACCGCGTCACCAGGGTGACGCCCGCCCGGCGCAGACGCGCGTTCACCGCCGCGACGTCGGCGAGCTGTGTGGCGACCACGGGGTCCGGGCTGACGATCGACACCGGGTGGTCGGCCGCGAGGAGTTCGGCGACACCGGCGCCGGTCCACTCGCCCAGCGGGTCGTGCACCACGACCGGCCCGTCCGGCAGCGGCGCGCCCGCGAGCACGGACACCACGTCGACCACGTGGCCGCCCTCGACGGCGTAGTCACGCGGTCCCGGCCCGCTCCCTGTCGCCACCACCACCGGGCGCCCGTCGGCACGCACCGTCTCCACACCCGTCGAGATCCGCACGCCGAGCCTGCGGACTTCGGCTTCCAGCCAGTCGGTGAGGCGCGTCAGCCGTTCCCGCCCGGCCAGCCGCGCGGCGACGCGCACCATGCCGCCGAGCCGGTCGGCGCGTTCGGTGAGCTCGACGTCGAACCCGCGCGTGGCCAGCACCCGCGCCGCTTCCAGCCCGGCCGGTCCCCCGCCGACCACCAGCACCTCGCCCGACCCGGGCGGAACCGGACCGTCCTCGGTCTCGTGGCCGCTGCCCGGTTCGCCGAGGCAGCTCACCAGCGGGTTACGCGGGTCGCGCACCCGGCACTTCTGGTTGGCCAGCACGCACGGTCGCGGCGCCGTGCCCGCGCGGACGTGCCGCACGAGGTCCGGGTCGGCGATCTGCGCCCGCGTCATCTCCACCAGGCCGGCGAACTCCAGCGCCCGCTCGGCCGATTCCGGGTCCACGACGCTGCCCTGCAGCACCGTGGTGACGCGGCCGGCGAAGGCCCGGCACAGCTCGGTGCCGAATCCCGGCTCGGTGCGCAGATCGGGCCGCGCGTCCGCGTACGCCGAGGCCCGCACCGGCACCAGGTAGTCGATCCCGGGTGGCACCGGCGCGGTGTCCGGGGTGATCCCGCCCCACGGCGCACCCTCGTCGCAGGCCAGCCGCAGGCCGAGCACCCGGTCCCCGATGGCCTCCCGCACGGCGGCCACCACCTCGCGCAGCAACAGGCCGCGGTCGGCGTGGGTGTCGGTGCGGTGGTTGGTGAGGCCGGAGCAGAACTGGCGCAGCAGCGAGTACTGGCCCGCGTCGACCTCCACACCGTCCACGCCGGACTCGGCGGCGAGTGCGGCCGAGGCGCGGAACCCGTCGATCAGCGCCGCGATCTCCGACTCCGCCATTTCCATCGGCAGTTCCCGGCTGACCGGGTCGGGCACGCGCGAGGGCGCCCACAACGCCGCCTGGTTGTACGCGGAGCTGCCCTGGGAGCCGGCGTGCCCGAGCGAGGCGACCACGAGCGTCCCGTGTGGATGGCACGCATCGGCCACGGCCGACCAGCCGGGACCGCACTCGGCGGCCAGCGGGGCGCGTTCGTAGGGCCAGTCGGAGCCGTGCACGCTCGCCGTCTCGGTGACGACGATCCCCGCGCCGCCCTCGGCACGTCGCCGGTAGTAGGCGACGTGCCGGTCGGCGAGCGCTCGGCCCCGAGCCAGGTTGGTTTCGTGCGGACCGAAGAGGACCCGGCTCGGGGCGGTGCGGCTGCCGACCCGGACCGGGCCGGCGAGCCGGCTCATCGCGCGGGCTGGAACCCCGCGAGCGGGCTGGTGTCGCACGCCCGGTCCGGTCGTGCACCGTCGGCGGGCGGGCCGAACCCGATGTCCACCGGGACCTTGCGGCTCTTGCGCGTCCGGCTGTGCGAGTGGTCGATGTGCGAGCGCGGCGCGGAAGCGCCGACGGTCGCCAGCGCCCGTTCGCCGTGGCCCTTGACGCACTCCGGGTCGGGGCCGTCCAGCGGCAGGCCGGTGAAGAACTTCGCCGCCATACACCCGCCCTGGCAGGCGTCGTAGGCCGAGCACGACGTGCACGCACCGCCGGTCTGCGGGCCGCGCAGCCGCTCGAAGAGCTCGGACCCGTTCCACACGCCCGCGAACCCGCCCTCGTCGCGGACGTTGCCCGCGAGGAACTCCTCGTGGATCGCGAACGGGCAGGCGTACACGTCACCGACGGGGTCGATCAGGCACACGACCCGGCCCGCGCCGCACAGGTTCAGACCGGGCAGCGGGTCCGAGCCGAGCGCGTTGAGGTGGAAGAACGAGTCGCCGGTGAGCACGTTCTCCCCGCCTGCCACCAGCCAGTCGTAGAGCTGGAGCTGCTGCTCGGCGGTGGGGTGCAGCTCGTCCCAGGTGTCGGCGCCACGGCCGGACGGGCGCAGCCGCGTGATGCGCAGCTGCGCGCCGTAGGTGTCGGCGATGGCCTTGAACTCGTCGAGCTGGCCGACGTTGTGCCGGGTCATCACGACGCTGAGCTTGAAGTCGCGGAACCCGGCGTCGTGCAGGTTGCGCATCGCGCGGATCGCGGTGTCGTAGGAGCCGGGGCCGCGGACGTGGTCGTTGACCTCCGCGGTGGCTCCGTCGAGCGAGATCTGCACGTCCACGTAGTCGGTCTCGGCGAGCCACCGCGCGCGTTCCGGCGTGAGCTTGACGCCGTTGGTGGAGAACTTGACGCCCACCTGGTGGTCCACGGCGTAGGAGACCAGCTCCCAGAAGTCGGAGCGCACGGTGGGCTCACCGCCGCCGATGTTGACGTAGAAGACCTGCATGCGCTGCAGCTCGTCGATCACGGCCTTGCACTCCGCCGTGCTCAGCTCGCGTGGGTCGCGGCGGCCCGACGAGGACAGGCAGTGCACGCACGACAGGTTGCAGGCGTAGGTCAGTTCCCAGGTCAGGCAGATGGGCGAGTTGAGCCCATGCTTGAAGTGTTCGACGAGCTTCATCGCACGCCCTTCGTGTGGTTCAGCGCGGTTCGATCGTGCCGGTGTCGGCGAGACCGGCCAGCGCCTCGAGGTAACGGGAACGCTGGTCGCCGGGAACGCCCGCGGCGTCGAGGGTGGTGTGCACGTCGGGCTGCTCGGCCAGCGTGCGCACCACCTCGACCAGCGTCGTCGTCTTCAGGAAGGACAGCCTCCGCGTGCCGAAGTCGTACGCGAGCGCGCCGAACGGTTCCGGCCGCAACGCGACACGGGGCGAGCACCGGTAGGCCTGGTCGGGATCGAACGCCACGGTCAGTAGACGCCGCACATGCCGTCGATGGAGACCTCTTCGACGAGGAGGTCCTCTTCCACGAGCGCGTCTTCCGCGGCAGGTGCGGTGTTGCGGCCATCGGACATGGGATGCTCCCTTCGGCGATCCGGCCGCTCTGGTGCGGCCGCGCTTCCTGGACGATAATGGCACCGAGTGCCGAATGGAAGAGGGATGACCGAAAAGGCGGAGGCCGCTCCCCGTGCGGGACGCAAGCCGATCACGTCGCGGGCGGAGGTCGAGCACGCGGCGTTCGACCTGTTCGCCTCCCGCGGGTTCGACCACACCACCATCGACGACATCGCGAAGGCCGCGGGCATCGGGCGGCGCACGTTCTTCCGCTACTTCCCGTCGAAGAACGACATCGCGTGGGGCGACTTCGACTCGCAACTGGCCCGGATGCGCGAACAGCTCGCGTCCTACCCGCCGGACCGGCCGCTGCTCGCGGTGATCCGTGAGGCGCTGGTGGAGTTCAACCGGGTCGATCCGGACGAGGCACCGTGGCACCGGCGGCGGATGGAGCTGATTCTGAACACGCCCGCGCTGCAGGCGCACTCGACGCTGCGCTACGCCGATTGGCGGCACGTGATCGCCGAGTTCGCCGCGAAGCGCCTCGGCGTCGAGGTTGCGTCGCTGGCCGCGCAAACCGTGGCCTACACGGCACTGGGCATCGCGCTGGCCGCGTACGAGCAGTGGCTGGGCGATCCGGATGCCGACCTCGGCGAGCTGCTCACCTCCGGCACCGACGCGCTCAGCGACGCCCTGCTCGGGGCGCGGAACCCGCAGCCGTGACCGCGGGCGGGCGGGTTCCGCGCCCGCCCGTCAGGCGAGACGGGGTTCGTCCCGGGTGGCGAGCAGGCTCAGCAGACCACGGCGCCCGGTGAACGGACGCTCCGGCACGGTGAAACCGTGGGCGGCCAGCACCGCCGCCTCCACCCCGTCGGCGGCCGCGTGCGCTGCGCGGACCGCGGCCACCTCGATGCCGGACTCCGTTCCGGTGACGGTGGTGGTCTGCGTCGCGCCGAGGCCGAGCGCCCGCAGCGCGGCGGCGGGCGGCAGGTCCCGCGCGGTCGCCGCGGCGACCGTCGCGGCGAGGGTGAGGAGGCGTTCGGCGGGCACGTCCAGCCGCGCGGCCACCCGGGACACCACCTCGGACCGCTCGCCACCGCAGGCCGCCACGACGGCGGACAGTGGATCGGTCCCCTGTCGCACCGACCGCGCCGCCCCGGCCGCGGCCACCTGGCGCGCATCCTCCATAGTGGACGATCCCAGCAGCCGGGCCAGCGCGGCGTCCTCGCTGTCGTCCACGGTGCATACCTCGAGCAGACGGCGCACGTAGCCGGCCCCCGCGCACCGGGAAGCCGCGTCCAGCGCCGCCGCGCCACCGGGCACCACGCGGTCGACCAGCCCCTCCGCTTTGACCCGCAGCTCGTCGTCGGTCAGTGGACGCGCGAGGCTGCCGCGCGCGTGCACGACCTCGTGCTCCAGCACCGCACCGTCGGCCATCGTGACCACCAGCCGGGCGGCGTCCCGCGCGCACGACGGCGTCGCGTCGAACTCCACCAGCCCGCGCAGCCGTCGCGCCTGCGGCGAGGTCACCACGTCGGCCGCGTAGCCGCCGAGGTCGACCCGCGGCAGCAGCAGCCCCGCCGCGACGCCGTGCGCGGTCGAGAACCGGGCCTGCAGCCCGTCCGCGGGCTGCACGCGACCGGTCAGCTCCGGCACCAACGGGTGGCACACCAGGCGGATCGCCGTCACCGCCTCGGCCCCGCCGTGCTCGGCCACCGCCGCGCGCAGCGCCTCGGCCGCCTCGATCGCCGGGTGCGTGACGATCCCGCACGGGTACGGCTTGAACGTGTTGTCCAGCAGCTCCCACCGCTCGCGCACCAGCGCGTCCGCGTCGAACTTGCCGCGCGCCAGCCGCGCCACGAACCCGTCCGGCCCGGTGAGCGTGTCGCCGGGCCCGGGCCGCCCCGCGGCGGCGTCCAGCGCCGCCCGCACCCCGCGCACCGCGGCTTTGCCGGGGTGGAACGGTTTCGTCATCGAACCGAACGCCTCGCGGTTGCCCAGTCCGCCCTCGACGGCCCACTCGAGCGCGACGCGCAGCTGCCCCGCGTCCAGCCCGAGCAGCAACCCCGCGGTGACAGCGGCGCCCGCCGCACCGCACGTGCCGGTGATGTGCCAACCCGCGTCGTAGTGCTCCGGCGACACCGACACACCGATCCGCAGCTGCGCCTCGACGCCCCACGCGAACGCGGCCAGCACCTCGGAGGCGGTGCGGTCGGCGATCTCCTCCTGCAACGCCACCAGCGCGGACACGCACACCGCGCCGGGGTGGATCACCGTGACGAGGTGGGTGTCGTCGTAGTCGTCGAGGTGGGCCGCCACGCCCGTGGCGAACGCCGCGTCGAGCGGCTGGAGCCGTTCGGCCCGTCCGGGCAGCACGCCCTTGCCCTCACCGAACTCCGTCAGCGCGGCCGCGACGACGTCCATCGCGGGCTCGCGCGCCGCGCCGACGGCGGTCGCGAGCGCGTTGTAGAGGGTGCGCCGCGCCGCCTCGGACACCTCGGCGGGCAGCGGGCGCTCGCGCCGGTCGGCAATGAGCCGGGCGAGTTGGTCGAGCGGGGACATGGATCTCCTTCTCCGTGATCAGAAACCGACGAGCTGGGACATGAGCAGGACACCGGCCACCAGTACGGCCACGCCGAGGACGTCGAACACCGCGCCGCTGCGGATCATCCGCGTCATCGGCACCATGCCCGACCCGTAGACGATGGCGTTCGGCGGTGTGGACACCGGGAGCATGAAGCCGTAGCCAGCGGCCGCCGTGGCCACGAGCCCCGGCACCAACGGGTTCACGCCCACAGCCACCGCGATCGGCACCACGATCGGCACCACGATGCCGGCGCTGGCGGTGTTGCTGGTGGTCTCGGAGATGATCAGGCCGGTGACCGCGGCGAGGATCGTGATCGCGGTCAGCGACGAGACCCCGAGGTGCTCGGCCAGCGCCGAGCCGAGCGTCTTCGCCAGCCCGGTCGACGACGACAGTGACCCGATCACCGTTCCCGCACCGAACAACAGGATCACGCCCCAGTCGATCTTCACCGCCTCGGTCCAGGTGAGCGTGGCCTCGCGGCGGCCCGCGGCACGGCGCAGCGGGAGCAGGAACAGCGCGGTGGCCGCGAAGATCGCCGCGACCCCCTCAGTGAGGTGCTCGTGCATCAGGGCGACGAACTCGTGGTCATCGCCCAGGACCAGACTGCCGATACCGGGCGCGGTCCACAGCACCACCGCGAGCGCGAACGCCACGCACGTGTTGGCCTCACCGCGGGAGAAGCGGCCGAGCTGGGCCCGCTGCTCCGCGACGTACTCGGCCGCACCCTCCAGCCTGCGCACCTCGGGCCGGTTCAGCCACAGCAGCACCGCGCACAGCACGAGGAACATCACGAGCACGATCGGCGCGAACGTCAGCACCCACTCGACGAAGTCGACGGTGCGCCCGGTCTGCTCCTCCACCAGGTCGCGCCCGATGAGCTGGTGCGGGGCTCCGATCGGGGTGAGCAGGCCACCGATCGAGGCGCCGTAGGCGATCATCAGCATCAACGCGGTGGACCAGCGGGAGAACCTCAGGTCCCGGCCACCCTTCTCGACGTTGATGGCGTTGACCGCGCCGACGATGCCGATGCCGATGGGGAACAGCATCGCGACGGTCGCGGTGTTCGAGATGAACGCCGAGATCACCACGGACATCGCACCGAACGCGATCACCGTGCGCGCGGGCGATTTCACGACCGCGCCGATGGAGAGCACGCGCAGCGCGATGCGCCGGTCGAGCCCGTGCACGGTCATCGCGCGGGCGATCACGAACCCACCGAGGAACGTGAAGATCGTGTCGTTGCCGAACGCGCCGAACACCGTGTCCTCGTCACCGACGCCGAGGAAGACGCACAGCACGATCGCGAAGACGGCGGTCACGGCGAGCGGAACCGCCTCGGTGACCCACCAGACGACGACCAGCACCAGCACCGCCGCCAGCGATCGCTGCGACCACGGCAACCCGCCCGCGGCGAGCAGCACCAGTGCGAAGACCAGTGGCCCGAGCACCAGGCCGACGCGGCCGCGGATGAGGTCGAAACGCTCCTGGCGAGTGGGGACTGGGGACTGGGTGAGAGCCGGTTCCGCACCGTTGCGGACCTGGGTATCCATGCATCCTCCGGGGGGTGCCCGTAATGCGATATCGTGTTCCGTATAGCGGGCACCATAAAAGGCGGGGTGCGGTCGTGGCAAGGAGCGCCGATAGGCTGGACACCGTGGCGAACGAGGACGAGGACGTGGTCGAGCGGCCGTCGGGGGTGCAGTCGATCGACCGCGCCGTGGCGATCCTGACCGCGTTCTCCCGCGCCCGGCCGGTGGTCGGCATCAGCGAGCTCGCCAAGCACACCGGGCTGTCCCGGGGCACCACCCACCGGCTGGTGAGCGCGCTCGCCACACACGGGATGCTCGCGCAGGTCCCCGGTTCCAGCGCCTACTCGCTCGGGCCGCGGTTGCTCGGACTGTCCGAGGCCGCGCGCGACCAGCTGTCACTCGACGTGCAGGCGCGCCCGGTGATGACGTGGTTGCGCGACCAGACCGGCGAAACCGTGGGGCTGCACATCCTCGACGCGGTACCGAGCAGGCGCACGATCGCCCAGGTCGAGTCCCTGCAGGCACTGCGCCGCACCTACACCGACCTCGGCGCGGCCAAACCACCCCACCAAGGCGCGCCGGGCAAGGTGCTGCTCGCGCACGCGCCCGCGGACGTGATCGACGGCGTGCTGGAGCGGTTGCGCGCCACCGAAGCCGGAGCGGCAGACGGGCTCGCCGACGAGCTGGCGCGGGTGCGCGCCGACGGCTACGCGATCTCGCTGGAGGAACGCGTCAAGGGCGTGGTGGCGGTGGCGGTGCCGGTGCGCGACCACACCGGTTCCGTCGCCGCCGCGCTGTCGGTGTCCATCCCCGCGGTCCGCGCGGGCCGCGACGAGCTGATCGCGCTCACCCCGACCGTGCACAAGGCCGCGGCCACGCTGTCCGCGCGGCTCGGCCACCAGGGCTGATCCCCCCTCAGTCGGCCACCAGGTCCAGCAGCGCGGAGGGCCCCATCACGCGCGCGCCCGCGGATTCCACGCGGGTCCGCAGCTCGCGGTCGGCGGTCACCACCACCACGTGGTCGTCCGGGCGGGTGTCGCGGGTCTTGCACACGGTCTCGACGATCTGCGCGTCACCGTCGCGCACCGCGGAGACCACCTCGACCTCGCCCGCGGGCCCGACGTCGCGCGCCTGCCCCTCGACGACCATCCGGACCCGCGGCCACCACCGCCAGTCCTCGCCGCCGATCCCGACGTCGGTGCTGCGCACACCGGCGCGGGCCAGGCCGGTCAACCGGTCCCGCAACCGCTCCGCAGCGCCCGCCCGGTCGCGCCACCACCCGTCCGGGCGCGAGCCGACCACGTTCGCCGCGTCGACCACCAGCACCAGCTCGCGGTCGAGGTGCGCCCGCAACCCGGGCCAGGCCACCGCGAAGTCCCGGTGCAACGGATAGGAGCCGACGTCGTCCGGCGGCACCCACCGCAGCTCGGCGCTCTCCTCGTTGACCACCCGCTCCCGCACCGGGTGGCGCGTGGTGGCCAGCACCGTCGTGTAGGTCCAGCCGCCGTGGTCGACCCTCGACTGCGCGGTCGGGCGCACCGCGGACAGCGGCACCGCGGCCTCCTCCTCGGCCTCCCGCGTGGCCGCCTGGAACGCCGACTCCGCCCCGCGCCGGGCCCCACCCGGCAGTGCCCACGTCTCACCGTGGTGGGTCCACCAGGCGCGGTGCTGCAGCAGCACGCCCCGCAGGGGGTCGGTCAGCAGCAATCCGGCGGCGCCGTGCAGGCCCCAGTGCCGATGGCCGCGCTCGCAGTACACGAACCCGTCGCCGTCATCAGCGCTCATCGGTCCAGCTTGTCACACCGCGCGGGTCTCCAGCGCCAGCGCGGCGGCCCCGACCAGGGCGGCGTCGTCGCCCAGCTGCGCGGTGCGGATGCGGGCGAGCGGCCGGTGCCTGCCCCCGGTGACCGCTGCGGCGTAGTGCTCGCGCGCCTCGTCCAGGAACAGCGGCGCCGACTCCGAGACCCCGCCCGCGACGACCACGACCTCCGGGTCGAACACGTCCGCGACCAGCGCCAGCCCCTCGCCCAGCCACTTGGCCAGATCGGCGACGGCGCGCTGCGCGATCGGATCACCGTCGCGCGCGGCTCCTGCGACGCGGCGCCCGGTGAGCCCACCGGGGTCGGCCGCGATCTCCCGCGCCAGGATCGTCGAGCCACCCGGGTGGCGCGCCAGCAGCTCGATCGCCGTGGCCGCGAGCGCGGTGCCACTGCAGTAGCGCTCCCAGCAGCCGTACTTCCCGCACGGGCACGCCCGCCCGTCCGGCACCACCGTGAGGTGGCCCAGTTCCGGCGCCACCCCGTGCGCGCCCCGGTACAGCTCGCCGTCGAGCAGCAGGCCCGCGCCGATCCCGGTGCCGATCGCCACCAGCGCGGCCACCCCGGCGCCGCGGGCGGAACCGAACCGGTGCTCACCGACCGCGGCCGCGTTCGCGTCGTGCTCGAGCGTCACCGGCAGGCCGACCCGCTTGCCGATGCGATCGGCGACCGGTGCGTGCCGCCACGCCAGGTGCGGCGCGAACATCACCGTGCGGCGGTCGTTGGCGATGAACCCGGCCACCGCGAGGCCGACCGCGCCCACCTCGTCGTGCCGGTTGCGCAGCTGCTCGATCACCCCGGCGATCGCGTCCTCCAGCGCGGCCTCGGCGGCGGGCGTGCCCGCGCGCGCGGTGTCCAGGATCGAGCCGTGTTCGTCCACCACGCCCGCTCGCACGCTGGTGCCGCCGACGTCCAGTCCGATCGCGAGCACTAGCTCTCCCGCCACTGGACCGGGATGCGCTGCACCCGGCCGGAATCCGGCTGCGGCCGCGGCTGCGGAGAGAAGCCGGGCATGTGCACGCCCTCCTGCGGCTCCCACCGGTCGGCCAGCACCGCGCGCAGCAACGCGATCACCTGCGCGGCCTGTTCCAGCACGCGCGCCACGAACTCGGGTTTCTCCCCACGCACCACGGCGACGACCGCGCACAACGGGCACCAGTCGCAGGTGGTGCCGTGCCCGGGTTCTGCGGTGCCCTGGCGCTCGCCACCACCGTCGTCGCTGTGCCCGTGGCCCGCCGCGACGACACCGTCGAGCCATGGGGCGGCGCGTTCCACCACCATCTCGACGAGCAACCGGATCTCCTCGGCCAGGCTCGCCGCGGTCGCCCCGTCGGCGCCGGTCATGCGTCCTCCCCCGGTTTGCGCAGCGATACGACGAGACCGTCCGCACCGGACTCGGCGCCGGTGATCCGGCAGGGACGCAGCGATTCCGGCAACGCCACCAGCCGCCGGTAACCGTCCACCGTCACCGCCAGGTCGTCGTCGACGCGCGCGAGATCCAGCTCGGCGTCGCGCTCCAGCGGCAACGCCAGCCGTAGCCGGTAGCCACCATCCACTTCGGTCACCGTCAGCAGCGGTGCGGTCTCGGTGGCGTTGCCGGTCAACGGATCCGACTCCCCGTACAGCTCGGTGGCGATCGAGCGCAGCGCGGGCAGCCCCACCGGCTCCTCGGCGCGGAACTCCACTCGGGACATCTCCCACGTCAGCTCGTCGAGCACCCGGTCCTGCGCGCGGCGCCGGGTGCGCATCCAGGACGCCGCCGCGCCGCGCCACACCCCGGGCGCGGGCATCAGCCGGTTGGCGATCAGGCCGTCCACCCGGATGCCGCGCAGCGCGAGCGCGCTCAGCGTGCGTCGCGCCTCGGCCACCACCACCCGCTCCGGCGTCAGCACCAGGCGCACGGTGGTGATCTCCGGATCGGTCAGCTGGTCGCGCAACGACGTGACGTGCGCGGCCAGCTCGCGCACCGACCGCACCACCGCGCGGGACCCGGTGAGGGCGAACTGCCAGCCGAAGACCCGGTCCAGGTACCCCGACACGGCCTCGGGAAGCGCGAGCAGGCGCAACGTCTCCGCGGTGGGCCCGCAGTCGACGACCACGACGTCCCAACGGCCCGCCTCGGCCAGCCGCCGCACCTCGGTGAGCGCGAGCAGCTCGTCGACACCGGGTACGACGGTCAGTTCCTCGGCGTCGAGCGCGTCCAGGCCGGCGCCGGCGAGCGCCGAGCGCAGCCTGCCACGCAGGTCCTGCCAGATGTCGTCGACCAGCCCGCGCGAGTCGACCTGCGCCCCGTGCAGACGCGTGTCCACCTCGGAGGGTTCTCGGCCGAGGCGTTCGCCGAACGCGTCGCCGAGCGAGTGCGCGGGATCGGTGGACACGACGAGCGTCTTGTACCCCCGCGCAGCGAGACCGGCGGCCGTCGCCGCGGCGAGCGTCGTCTTGCCGACGCCTCCCTTGCCGGTGAACAGCAGCAGCCGCGTCATGGCCGTCCCGCCCTCAGGCGAGTTCCTCCACGCGGCGCTTGAGCTCCTTCAGCGCGGTGTCCATCACCATCTTTTCCGCCTTCCGGCGCAGCAGCCCGATCATGGGCAGCGCCAGCTCCACCGACAGGGTGTAGGTGACCTTGGTGCGGCCCCCACCCGCGTCGGCCAGCTCGTAGCGGCCGTTCTGCGCCTTCTGCATCTGCCCGCGCACCAGGTGCCAGCTGACCGATCGGCCGTCGGCCGCCCAGTCGTACTCGAGCGTGTAGACGTCCTTGATGGGCCCGGCGTCCAGCGTGAGCTTGACCTGCTTGGGGCGGCCCTCGTCGCCGGTGGCCAGCACCTCGGTCTCCCGGACCTGCTTGGCCCACTCCGGGTACGACGCGAAGTCCGCGATCACCGCCATGACCTTCTCCGGCGGCGCTTCGACCTCGATGGACTGGGTGGACTGCTCGGCCATGGCGGAGAGGTTACCGCCTGCGCGGCGTCACCACCGCAGGACGTACGGGCGCTCGGTGACCTTGAAGTGACCGACGTTACGGCACTCGGTCCGGCCCACCCGCAGGCGCGGCGACAGCGGCTGGTGCACGTGGCCGAACAGCGACCACCGCGGCTGCTCCGCGTAGATCAGTCCGCGCAACGCCGCCGACCCCAGCTCGTGCCGCCGCGCGACCACGTCATAGGTCAGCTCCGGCAGCGCGGGCGGCTGGTGGGTGCACAGCACGTCGATGTCGGTGAGCTTGCCGACCGCCTCGTCGAAGTCCTCCTGGGTGCGCAGGAAGGGCCGCCACACCGGGTTCGACCTGCGGATCGTCGCGCCGGGCGGCAGCACCACGCCGCCGGCGAACCCGAACCGCAGCCCGCCGATCTCGACGACCTCCCCCTCGACCAGGCGGATGTCGTCCCCGGCGAACTCGGGCCACAGGTCGGGCGAGTCCACGTTGCCCGCGATCGCGTACGTCGGGGCGGTCATCGCGCCGAAGAGGGCGGCGTACTGCTCCCGCACGGCCTCCTCGACCGCGGCGGCGGGATCGTCCAGGCTCGACCACAGCGACTTCGAAAACGCGATCGACTCCTCGCGCGTGCCCTCGCGGCGCAGCCGGGCGAACGTGGCGACCTTGTCCGCGCCGAACAGGGTGCCGAGGATCCCCTGGTCGTGCTGGTGGTAGTCGACGAAGTCGAGCAGGTCGCCGAGGACGACCAGCGCGTCGGCACCCTCACCGGCCCTGGCCAGGGCCTCGTGGTTGCCGTGGATGTCCGACACGACGTGAACCCGCATGATCCCCGAGTCTAGCGACGCCCACGGCCGCGTGGACGCTCAGCGCGGGGTCGCCGACGTCACTCCACGCGGGGGAATCCCCGGCTCGCGTCCGTCCTCCAGGACCTCCTTGAGCCCGAGCGCCACCGCCTTGGCGGCGCGGGCGCGGCGATCGAACTCCCGGCGCAGCCTGCGCGGGCTCATCTGCGCGGCCGGGCTCGCGCGCAGGAAGTAGTGCAGCAGGGTGCCGTCGAGCGCGCGTTCCAGCCACACCTCCATGGTGCCGACCAGCGCGCCCCGCACGGTCCAGCGCAGGCCCTCGTCCCCGCGATCGGTGTAGACCTCGAGCACCAGGTCGGGCCAGTACTCCCGCCACGCCGCCGGGTCGGCGAACACCGCCGCGATCGTGCTCGGCGGCACGGCGATGAAGGTCTCGTCGACGATGTCGATGCTGGGCGGCGCCCCGTTGAGCGTGCTCACGCGAGCAGAATGTCATGCCCGCCTCACGGGCGGGCCGCCCCCTTGGTCGTAAGGTGTCACCGAGCTAAGTTGTGACTGGCGAGTAACACCCTTGATCCACGGAGGTCCACCGTGCGCGAGTACAGCGCCCCGGCACTGCAGCCGGTTGCCGATGACGAGAACCTCGCCGACATCGTGTGGGCGAACGCCGAGCGCTTCCCCGACGTGATCAGCTTCCGGCGGCAGGTGGACGGCTCCTGGCTGGACGTCACGGCCCGCGAGTTCGCCGCGCAGGTCATCGCGGTCGCCAAGGGCCTCGTCGAAGCCGGGATCGAGCGGGGCGACCGGGTCGGGCTGATGTCCAAGACGCGGTACGAGTGGACGCTCATCGACTTCGCGATCTGGGCCGCCGGCGCCGTCACGGTGCCGATCTACGACACCTCTTCGCCCGAGCAGGTCGCGTGGATCCTGTCCGACTCCGGCGCCAAGGGTGTGTTCGTCGAGACCGACGCGCACCTGGCCGCCGTCGACGAGGTGCGCGACCGGTTGCCTGCGCTGACCTACACGTGGCAGATCGAGGCCGAGCGCTCCGCGGTGGACGAGCTGACCACGCTGGGCAAGGACGTGGCCGACGACACCGTGCACGAACGCCGCCGCGCGGTGGGCGCCGAGGACCTCGCCACCATCGTCTACACCTCCGGCACCACCGGCCGGCCCAAGGGCGTCGAACTGACCCACCGCAACCTGCTCTCCGAGATCCGCGCCGACATCAACGCGTTCCCGCAGCTGATGGAGCAGGGCAACTCGCTGCTGTGCTTCCTGCCGCTGGCCCACATCCTGGCCCGCGCGATCGCCGTCACCGCGATCACCGCGCGGGTCACGCTCGGCCACACCCCGGACGTGAAGAACCTGGTGGCCGACCTGGGCACCTTCCGGCCGACGTTCGTGGTGGCCGTGCCGCGCGTGTTCGAGAAGGTCTACAACTCGGCGAAGCGGAAGGCGCACGGTGAGGGCAAGGGCAAGATCTTCGACCTCGCCGAGCAGGTCGCCGTGTCCTACAGCGAGGCGCAGGACCGTGGCGGCGCCGGCCTCGCGCTGAAGGCGCAGCACTTCCTGTTCGACAAGCTGGTCTACGGCAAGCTGCGGGCCGCGCTGGGTGGCCGGTGCATCGCGGCGGTGTCCGGTGGCGCGCCGCTCGGCCCGCGTCTGGCCCACTTCTTCCGCGGCATCGGCGTGCCGGTGTTCGAGGGCTACGGCCTCACCGAGACGTCCGCGGCCGCCGCGGTCAACACCCAGGACGCGTTCCGCGTCGGCACCGTCGGCCGCCCGGTGGCGGGCAACGCGGTGCGGATCGCCGACGACGGCGAGGTCCTGCTCAAGGGCGGCGTGGTGTTCGGCGCCTACTTCAACAACGAGACCGCCACCAAGGAGGCGCTGGAGGACGGCTGGTTCCACACCGGCGACCTCGGCGAGCTGGACGAGGACGGATTCCTGCGGATCACCGGCCGCAAGAAGGAGATCATCGTGACCGCGGGCGGCAAGAACGTCGCGCCGTCCGGTCTCGAGGACACGCTGCGCGCGCACCCGCTGATCAGCCAGGCGATGGTGGTGGGCGACCAGCGCCCGTTCATCGCGGCGCTGATCACGATCGACGAGGAGTTCTTCCCGTCCTGGAAGGCGCAGAACGGCAAGCCCGCCGACGCGGCGGTGGCCGATCTCGCGGGCGATCCGGACCTCGTCGCGGCCGTGCAGAGCGCGGTCGACGAGGCCAACAAGCAGGTCTCGCACGCCGAGGCGATCAAGAAGTTCGCCATCCTGGGCAAGGACTTCAGCGAGGCGGGCGGCGAGATCACGCCGAGCATGAAACTCAAGCGCAACGTCGTGTCGAAGAACTACGCGTCCTCGATCGACGGCCTGTACCAGAAGTAGTTCCGTCGTACCCTGGCCCCATGCGAACCGCGGGCTCGGTGAGGCGCGTGCGGGGGTTGGGACCGCACGCCCACCTGTCGTGGGCGTTCGACGAACCACCCGAATTCCTCGCCGCGGCGCGCGATTTCCTCGCCGAGGGGCTGGAGCAGCACCTGCGGGTCTGGTACGTCGCCGACGGCGATCCCGGCACGCTCGCCACCCGGTTGCACGGTATCGCGGGGCTGGACGCGGCGCTGCGATCCGGAGCGGTCCGGCTGATGCCCGCGGACAGTCCGCTCTCGGTCGCCCCGGACGACCTGGTGCGCCTGCACGCCGACGCCACCGAGGCCGCACTCGCCGACGGCTACGCGGGCCTGCGCATCGCCGCGGACCGCACCCCGCTGGTGGGCACGCCGGACGGGCTGGCGGCGTTCGCGCGGTACGAGCACCTCGTGGACCAGTACATGGCGCTGCGCCCGCTGTCGGTGATGTGCGGCTACGACCGGGCGCGCCTCGGGGACGACGTGGTGTCCCGGCTGGCGTGCCTGCACCCGGCGGGCACCCCCGTGGTGGAGCCGGGCTTCCGCCTGTTCGGCTCGGCGAAGCACTCGGTGGGCATCAGCGGCGAGCTGGACATGTGCACGGGCGCGCGGTTCGCCGAAGCCCTGCGGCGCACCGATCCCAGGCCGGTCGACGGGCGGTTGGTGGTCGACGCGACCCGGCTGCGGTTCCTCGACCACCGCACCCTCCTGCTGCTGGCCGAGTTCGCCGACGAGCGGGAATCCACGCTCGTGCTGCGCACGCCGTGGGCCGGTGTGCGGCGTATGGTTGACCTGCTGGACATGCCTTCGGTCCAGGTGGAGGTCCTCGTGTGACGATCACCGGCGAATTCGCGCATTCCGCACTCTTCTACCGCTCGGACGAGGAGTACCTGGACGCGCTCACGCCCTTCCTCGGCGACGGCCTGACGCGGGGTGAGCCGGTTGCGGTCGCCGCACCCCGTGCGCGCCTGGAGCTGCTACGCCCCGCGCTGGGCGGCTCCGCCGACCGGGTGCGCTGGATCGACATGACCGAGGCGGGCCGCAACCCCGGCCGCATCATCCCGTCCGTGCTGGACGCGTTCGCCGACCGGCACCCCGGTCGGCGCGTGCGCATCGTCGGTGAGCCGGTATGGGCGGGCCGTTCGGTCACCGAGTACCCGGCGTGCGCCCAGCACGAAGCCTTGATCAACCACGCGTTCGCCGGCCGCGGGGCGACGATCGTGTGCCCCTACGACGCGAGCGCGCTCGACCCGGCGGTGGTCGACGACGCCCGCGCCACCCACCCCGAGGTGTGGGAGGACGGCGCACGCCGCACCAGCGACCGGTACGCGCCGGACGAGGTGATCGCCCGCTACAACCAGCGGCTGCGCGGGTCCCGCACCGGGCCGGCGATCACGTGCACCGCCGACCACGAGGTGCGGCAGACCCGGCACTGGGCGGCCTGGCACGCCCGCCTGCTGGGGCTGGCCGAGGCGCGGGTGCCCGATCTGGAACTGATCGTCACGGAGCTGGCGACGAACAGCCTGCGGCACTCCTCCGGCGGCTGCCGGGTGACGCTGTGGCGCGACGGTGACCACCTGTGGTGCTCCGTCGAGGACGGCGGCCACCTGACCGATCCGCTGGCCGGACGGCGCGTCCCGGAGCCCGCCGCCACGGGCGGGCGCGGCCTGCTGCTCGTGCACCAGCTGGCCGATCTGGTGCGCACCCACACGGTCCCCGGCCACACCACGCAGTACGCGTCGCTGCGCCTGCGCAGCTGGGCCGTCAGCCCTGCCGCGTGGGCCGGGTGGTGATGTCACCGATCTCGACGTCGTCGGGCTGCTCGATCGCGAACGCGATCGCGCGGGCCACCGCGCCCGGGTCGATCGCGAGATCCACGCCCGCCGCACCGGTGAGCTCGGTGCGGACGTAGCCCGGTGACACCGACGTCGTGCGCAGCGCCCCGTCGGTGGATTCCTGGCGAAGGGCCTCCAGCAGGGTGCGCACCGCGTTCTTCGTGCCCGCGTAGACCGCCTGCGTCGGTACGATCTTCAGCCCCGCCGTGGACACCGTGGTGACGAAGTGACCCCGGCCCTGGCGGCGGAACACCGGCAGGGCAGCGGCGATCCCGGCCAGCACCCCGCGCAGGTTGACGTCGATCATCGCGTCCCAGCCGTCGACGTCGAGCTCGGCGAGGGCACTCACCCGGGCCACGCCCGCGTTGCTCACCAGGACGTCCATCCGGCCGAACCGGTCCACGGCCCGCGCCACCAACGCTTCCAGGTCGGCGCGCCGCCTGACGTCGGTCGCCAGGGCCTCGGCGCGGCCTCCCGCGGCCCGGATCCGCTCCACCAGGGAGTCCAGCCGGTCGGTTCGCCGCGCGCCCAGCACCACCGACGCGCCCCGGCCCGCCAGTTCCACCGCCGTGGCCGCTCCGATGCCGCTGCTGGCCCCGGTGATCGCCACGACCTTGCCCGTTCCGCTCATCCCGCGCGCTCCCGCTCTAAGCTGACGGTTGTCCGCTTGATCTCACCAGCGTACCGGACAGTTGTCCACTTATGCCGGGGAAGGGAGTCCACGTGGCCGATCGCGAGCGCCGCGCGGATGCGGTCGCCAACCGGAACCGCATCGTCGAGGCCGCGCGGGTCGAACTGAGCAGGTCCAACGGCGCGGTCGCCGAGCTGAAGCTGCACGCCGTCGCCAAGGCGGCCGGTGTCGGGCAGGGCACCCTCTACCGTCACTTCCCGACTCGCGAGCACCTGTTGGCCGAGGTGTACCGGCACGAGCTGACCCAGCTGGTCGACGCGGTGGCCCCGCTGCTGGCCGAGCACTCCCCGCTCGCGGCGCTGACGGCGTGGCTGGAGCGGCTGACCGGGTACGCCAGGGTCAAGCGCGGGGTGATGGCCGCAATCGAGGCGTCGGCGTGGCAGGACCTCTACACCGGTCAGCACCACCGGCTCGACGAGGCGCTCGGCGAGCTGCTCGCCCGGGGCAGGGCCGCCGGCGAGGTGCGGGCGGACGTGGACGCCACGGACGTCATCCTGCTCCTCGGCGCGTTGTCCCGGATCCCCCAGCGGGAGTGGGACGCGCGGGCGGCCACGGTGGTGCGCGTGGTGGTCGACGGGCTGCGCGCCGGATGACCACTCAGCGCGGCCGCTGGGCCGACCGCGAGCACGGGTCGGCACCGCTACCGGCGCCGCGTCCACAGGCCGAACCCAGCACGCGTGACCGCACCGGCCCCGCTGAGCGGTGTCGGCCGGCACGCCGGAGTGCCACCGCCCGCAGGCAGCGGCGTCAGCGGCGGGTGGTGCGCACCGTCGCCGCCGCTGGAGCTCCGTGTGGGGCCGCAGCGTGGCCCCGCGAGCACGGATCGGCACCGCCACCGGTCCTGCGTTCGCGCGACCGAAGCGGCGTCGGGATGGCCCCGCCGCACCGAACGAAATGCCATCCCGGCGCACCTACGCGATCGCACCCCGACCAGGCGCACGCACCACCACCACTCACCGCAACACCGTGCACGACCGCAAGCACACCCCCGCCAACACGCATCGGCACCACAGCCAACGCCCCGCCCACGGCGCCACGGCGCACCCACCGCGAGCACCGCCGGCACCGCGATGACCCCGCCGCGCCGGACGCCCCCCACACACGATCCGCCCTGCCCCAGCGCGCACCACCGCGACCTACTGGAGCACCACCCGCAGCAGCACGCCGCCCACGAGCACCGCCCGTCACCGCGATCAGGCTCGCGCCGCACCACGTCAGACCGTGGCCCACTCAGCACGGCGACGCGGCACGGAGCGCCGCCCCACTGCCGCACGCCACCGCAGGCCGACGTGGAACACCCGACCGGCGCCGCACTACAGCGGGGTCAGCACGGCGATCTTCCACGCGCCGTCGACGTGCCGGGCCGTCACGGAGACCGCCGCCGCGGACGAGGTCTGCGTGCCGGTCGCCGTGTTGAGCGTCTGCTGGTCGAGGAACGCCAGGACGTGCGCCTCGCCGTCGCGCAGGTCCTGTACGCCCAGCGAGGTCACCGCCGTGGTGCGGATCAGCTTCTGCTCCCCCGCCTGCCGCTGCGCCGCGGCGAACGTGTCGCGGTACTGGGCGACCGCCTCGTCCACCAGCACCGACCCCGCGGCCCGCTCGGTGCGCGCCAGGTTGCCGTAGTCGTAGGAGAAGATCGCTTTGAGACCGGCGCTGACCTGGTCGGCGAGCTCCGCCGTCGCCGCCTGGTCGGCCAGCGCGTCGTTCTCCGTGTGCCATTGCCCGGCCTGCACGGCCGCCCACCCGGCGAACCCGCCCGCGAACACGATCACCGCGGTCAGCACCGACACCCAGGTCGCGATCCGCCTGCTCACGACGCCGCCTGCACGGACGTGATCTTCCAGGTCCCGTCGGCCCGCTGCGCGTCGGCGATCACGTGGCTGCGGCCCGGTTTCGGCTCGCCACCCCGCGAGGCGATCGACACGTCGAGCACCGCGATCACCTGCGCCGCGTCACCGTCCAGCGACACCACGGCGATCTGCTGCACCGACGCGGTCGCCACCAGCTGCGCCGACGTGGCCCGATCGAGCTGCGCCTTCCGGTCGGCGCCCAGCGACGTGCCGAGCCCGCCGGCGGTCACCGCGAGCCAGCGGTCGATCGCCTCCGAGCCGTCCCGGTAGTCGATCGTGTTCAACGTGACCAGGGCGTCGCCCGTCGCCGCGAGCACCGCGTCCCGGTCCCGAGCCCGGACCAGGCCGTCGTCGTGGGCCGCCTGCCACCAGCTCCACCCGAACCACGCCGCGGCGAGCACCGCCACCACGGCCACGACACCCAGAACGCGTGGCAGTCGCGTCATCCCGGCAACCCCAGCAGCTGTCCCAGCGACCCCGCGGTGTCGCTCACGAGCCCGAGCACGCCCGGCAGCTGCTGGGCGGTCCCGCTCTGCGGCGCGGCGGGCGCGGTGTCCGTCGACGGCGTGACCGGATCGGCGGGCTTGCCCGCGTACGGCGCGTTCTGCGCGCCACGCACCCCGGTCGGGCTGCCCGGCGGTTCGGCGCAGTAGGCCTGCGCGTTCGCCGGGGCCTCCCGGGTGTCGTTCGCGGGCCGCTGCTGGGTGGTCTCGTAGCCCTTGGTGCACGAGTGCGGGTCGAAGAAGTTCAGCACCAGACCGAGGTGGCCCTCACCGTTCGACCACACCGACCGCGTGAACGCCGAGATCACCGGGAACGCGACCAGCAGCTCCTCGATCGCGTCCGTGCGCACCGAGGTGATCTGCATCGTGGTGAGCAGGTTCGCGGTCAGCACCCCGAGGTCGGTGCCCGACGTCGCGAGGATGCTGTCGATGTCCCGCGCCAGCGCGGGCGCGGTGTCGATCACCGTGCGCAGGTCGGGATCGGCGTCCTTCAGCCGCCCGGCGATGGTGCGCAGCTGCGTGGCCACCGACGTGATCGTGCCGGCCTGCCGCCGCTGGGTGTCCAGCACCGTGCGGCCGTCGGCGAACAGTTGACGGGTCTGCGGAAGGTTCTCGGTGGCGGTGCTGGTGAAAGCGTTTGCGGTGTCGAGCAGCTGCTGCAGGTCCGGGCCGGTGCCCGCGAACGCGTCGTAGGTTTCGTCCACCACGGTCTGCAGCGACTTCGGGTCCACACTGGACACCAGACGGTCCAGGTTGGCCAACACGGTGTCCGGCGCGAGCGGGATGGCCGTGCGCTCGCTGGTGATCACCGACCCGTCCTCGAGGTAGGGGCCGTCCTCGTGCCTGGGCCGCAGGTCGACGTACTGCTCACCGACGGCCGACCGGTTCGCCACGACGGCTTCGGCGTCGGCCGGGATCTTCTCGTCGGAGGTGATGTCCAGGTCGACCGCGACACCCTCGCCCGTGAGGTGCAGCTTCGACACCCGCCCGACGGCGACGCCCCGGTAGGTCACCTCGGCGCCCTCGAAGATCCCGCCCGATTCGTCGAGGTTGGCGGTCACCACGTACCCGCGGGCGCCGAAGAGCCGGTCCAGACCGGCGTAACGGCCGCCCGCGTAGCCCACCGAGACGACAGCGATCAGCAGGAACGCCAGCAGCTGGATGCGGTGCTTGCGGGTGATCACGGTGTTCCTCCCAGCAGGCTGCCGAGCAGGCCGGTGAGACCGCCGAGCAGCCCGCCCTGCCCCTCCGCGGACTGCTGCTGCGGGGTCAGTGGCAGGGGCACGCTCGGTATGGTCGGCCCCGACCGGGGCGGGTCGTTGTGGCTGGGCAGCGAGATCTCCGGGGTGTGGCCCGCATTGGCGATGCTCTGCAGCAGCGAGTCCAGGTTCATGTCGACCCGCGCGGACACGTTCGCGTAGTCGCCCCGCACCACGTCACCGGCGACATCCGGCAACGGGTAGGTCGGCAACAGCTTCAGCGCCTGCGGCAGGTCGTCGCCCGCCTCGGCGAGTTTGCTGATCGTCGGCTGCAGCGCGCGCAGGTCCGCCACGAGCGAGTCGCGGCTGGCGTCGATCGTGTCGACGGCGGTGCCGGAGAGCCGGTCGAGCGACTGCAGCATGCCGACGAGCTGGTCGCGCTGCTGCGTGATCACGGCCATGCCGGGCGCGAGGTCGTCCAGCGCGGTGGTGAGGTTCTGGGTCTGCGCGACGAGCGTGCCGGAGAGCCGGTTCAGCCCGTCGATGGCGCGGATGATCTCCGCCTTCTGCCCGTCGAGTTCGGTGGCCAGCTGGTCCACCCGCGCCAGCATCGCGCGGATCTCCGCCTCGTTGCCAGTCAGCGCGGAGTTCAGCTCCCGGGTGATGTCCGCCAGCTGGTTCACCCCGCCGCCGTTGAGCAGCAGCGACAGCGCGCCCAGGACCTCCTCGACCTCGGGGTTGCGGTTGGTGCGGGACAGCGGGATCGCCGAGCCCTCGCGCAGCGAACCCGCGGCCGGTTCCCCGGCCGGCTCGGCCAGCTGCACGAACTTCTCCCCCAGCAGGCTCGACTGGCGCAACTGGGCGAAGGAGTTCTCCGGCATCTGCAGATCGCCGTTGACACTCATGTGGACGATCGCCGACTTGGTGTCCGGTGCCAGCTCGATCGTGTCCACCCGGCCGACCGCCACGTCGTTGACCTTCACCGCGGCCTGCGGCACCAGGTCGAGGACATCGGCGAACTGCGCGGTGATGTGGTACGGGTGGTCGCCGATGTCGGCACCACCCGGCAGCGGCGTGTTGTACAGGCCGGAGAACCCGGCCGTACCGCATCCCGCGACGAGCAACAGCACGCCGCACAGCAGGCCGGTCAACCTTCTCATGACCCGGCCTCCGGGATGTCGACCAGCGGGAGCAGGGGCAACGGTGGCAGCCGCCCGTCGTTGATGTCGGCGAGCAGCTGCGGGATCGACGGCACCTTGGCGATGCCCTCCACGACCGGCGCGATCGCCGCGCAGACGTCGCCGACGGTCGTGGGCAGTCCCTCCGGCGTGCCCGCCTTGATCAGCCTGCACAGCGTGGTGATCAGCGGGTTGGTGAGCTCGTTGGCGTTGTACCGGATCGCGATGCTGCCGGTGGCCGCGTCGTAGGAGTTGATGAAGTTCGTCATGCCCGTCGGGCCGACGTCGAGCACCTCGGCCAGCGCGGCGCGCTGGTCCACCAGCACCTGGGTCACGCTCGCGAGCTTGTCCACGTTGGACGTCAGCTGGTCCTTGTTCTCCGCGACGAACGACTGCACCTCGCCCAGCGAGCCGCCCAGCGCGGACAGCGCGGCGGCGACCTCGTCGGAGTCGTCGGCGAGGAACCCGGTGACCTCGCCGAGCCGCCGGTAGAACTCGTCGACCTGCGCGTCGCTGTTGGCCAGCGTCGTGGTGAACGACTGCAGGTTGCGCACGGTGGTGAACAGGTCGTCCTTCGAGTTGTTCAGCGTGCGGGACAGGTTCGCCAGTTCGGTGACGGTGTCGTTGAGGTTCCCGCCGTTGCCGTCGAGGTTGGCCGCCGCGGTGTCCAGCAGCCCGGACAGCGCACCGTCGGCGTTGGCGCCCTGCGGGCCCAGGCTCGTGGACAGCTGGTCCAGCGTGCCGTAGAGGTCGTCGAGCTCCATCGGGGTGGCCGTGCGGTCCTGCGGGATGAGCGCACCGGAGGCCATCACCGGTCCCGCGTCGTAGGCCGGGGTGAGCTGCACGTACCGGTCGCTGACCAGGCTCGGCGCCACCACCACGGCGCCCGCGTCGGCCGGGATCGGCACGTCGTCGTCCACGCGCATGTCGACCCGCACGTTCGCGCCCTCCGGCGTGACCGCGGTGATCTGCCCGACCTGCACGCCGAGCACCCGCACCGACGACCCCGCGTACAGGCCGACGGTGCGGTCGAACAGGGCGGAGATCCGGGTGCCGCCGCTGTCGCGCACCACCAGGTACAGCCCGGCGGTCACCAGCAACGCCAGCACGCACCCGGTGGCGACCCAGCGGTAGACGCTGCGCGAGGCCTTCGTGTCGAGCGTCATCCGCCGTTCACCCCCTGGTCGGGCGCCGCCAGCGGCGGGCTGCAACCCTCCGGGTTGATGGTCATGCCGCCCGCCTTGATCACCGGCGGCAGCAGACCGCAGATGTAGCCTTCGAACCAGCGCCCGTTGCCGGTCGCGTTCGCTCCGACCCGGGTGAACGGCGCGAGCAGTTGCAGGCTGCGGTCGAGGTTGTTCTGGTTGTTCCGCAGAACGTCGGTGACCTGACCGAGCCGGTCCAGCGCGGGCTTGAGCTGAGCGCGGTTGTCGTTGACGAGGCCGGTGAGCTGCGTGGACAGCTGCTGCGCGCCGGTGAGCAGCGCGCGGATCGCATCCCGTCGCCGTTGCAGTTCACCCAGCAGCAGGTTGCCGTCGTTGATGATCGCGGTGAGCTGGGCGTTGCGGTCGGCGAGCGTCTGCGACACCCGGCTGGTGTTCGCGAGCAGGGTGGCCAGCTCCTGGTCGCGTGAGGACACCGTGCGCGACAGCGCCGACAGCCCGGACAGCGTGTCCCGCAGGGGTTGGGGCGTGTCCTTGAGCGCGTCGGCGACGACGTCGAAACTCTGCGCGAGCTGCGTGGTGTCGATCTGCCCGACGGTGTCGGTGAGCTGCTGGAACGCGTCCTGCAGCTGGAACGGCGTGCGGGTCCGCTCGACCGGGATCGGCTCGTCCGGGTCCTGGGCGCCCTCTCCCTTGGGCTCCAGCGCGAGGTACTTCTCCCCCAGCAGCGTCTTGATCTCGATCGAGGCGGTGGACTCGGCGCCGACGCGGGTGTCCTCCACCTTGAACTTGACCAGCACCTGCTTGCCCGCCAGCGACACGTCGCTGACCTGGCCCACCTTGACGCCGGCCACCTGCACCTCGTTGTCCGGTGCGAGACCGGCCGATTCGGCGAAGTACGCCTGGTAGGTGGTGCCGGTACCGAGCATCGGCAGCTCGTCGGAGAAGTAGGACACGAGCGTGACCAGGAGGACGAGCACGAGCGACACCGCGCCGACCGCGGCCTGGTTGCGTTCCTTGAGCGGCTTCATATCGTCTTGCACCTCTCCGGGAGCTCGGTCGCCGGAAGCGGCAGCAGCGGCACGGTGATGTTCAGCGAGGTGATGCCGATCGTGCCGGTGAGGTTGCAGAGGTAGTAGTTGTACCAGCTGCCGTAGCTCAGGGTCCGGGTGAACTTCTCCAGGTTCACCGGGAGCTTCTTCATCAGTTCGTCGAGCAGCGGCGCGTTGTCGGCGAGGTTGCCGGACAGCACGCCGAGCGCGGCGATGTCGTCCTTGAGCGGCGGGCGGGCCTGCTCCAGCAGGCCCGCGGTGGCGTCGGTCAGTTCGCCCATCGCCGAGACCGCGTCGCCGATCGGGCCGCGCTGCTCGGCCAGCCCGGTCACCAGCTGCTGCGTCTGGTCGATCAGCGTGGACAGTTGCGGGCCGCGGCCGTTGACCATCGTCAGGACGTTGTTGAGGTTGCCGATGACCTGGCCGATCACCTGGTCGCGGTCGGCGATGGTCTGCGTGAGCGACGCGGTGTGCGACAGCAGGCTCTGGATGGTGCCGCCCTCGCCCTGGAACACCTGGATGATCTCGTAGGACAGCTGGTTGACCTGCTGCGGGTCCAGCGCCTGGAACAACGGTTTGAACCCGTTGAACAGCACCGTGAGGTTCAGCGCGGGCTGGGTGCGCTCCGGCGGGATCATGGCGCCCGCCGCCAGCCGGCCTTCCCCGTCCACATTGGTGCCCAGGGACAGGTACCGCTGCCCCACCAGGTTGCGGTACTTGACGGTGGCGGTGACCGATGCGGGGAGCCGGTGCACGGACTGCACGGTGAAGTGCACGTCGGCGTAGCTGTCGTCGCCGTCCTGCTCGACGGTGATGGCGTCCACCTGGCCGACCTTGACGCCAACGATCCGCACGTCGTCGCCCTCGTGCAGGCCGGAGGCGTTGGTGAACCGCGCGGTGTAGGTCGAGGTGACGCCGAAGTTGGTGTTGGCGATGGTGGACCCGAGGATCGCGGTGAGCAGCACGGTGACGACGGCGAACACCGAGATCTTGATCAGCGCGGGGACGAAGCGGTTCACTCCACCTCCACCTCCACCCCGCGGTAGAGCGGCCCGACGAGCAGGCTCGCCCACTCCGGCACCTCCTGCGGCGCCGCCGGTTCGACGAGCGCGGCGATCAGGTCCTGCTCGGCGGGCGAGTTGGCCACTGATCCGGTGGTGGACGATCCGCCGTCGATGATCCCGTTGCTCGGCAACGGGGTGTTCTGCCCCGGCGCGACGGGCGGGTGCGTCGAACCGTCCTGGAGCGGGCCACCGGGCGGGTACTGCGGCCAGCGGCCGGGCGGGAGCACCATCGGGTAGCAGCGCGGGCCGCGCTTGTCCAGGTACGCGGGTTCGTCCTTGCCGGGTTCGTACTTGCTGCGGTCGGCGATGAACCGGATCGTCACGTGGTTCATCTGATCGGTGCCGACCCCGAAAGCCTGGTAGGCGCGTGGCACCGCGTCGGCCAGCTGGTTGAGCAGGCACGGGTACTCGGGCGCGTACTTCGCAAGCAGGTCCAATGTGGATTGCGAGGTGACGGTCAGGTTGATCAGGTTGGACTGGTTGACACGCAGGAAGCTCTCCAGGTTGTCGCCGGCGTTGGTCACCGACGCGAACACCTGGGCCAGCCCCTGCTGTTTGTCCACGAGCGTCTTCGTCGTGGTGGTCAGATCGGACAGGGCCTGCAGGAAGTCCGGCGCGGCCCGGTCGTAGGTCTCCGCGGCGTCGGCGATGCCGGTGAGGTCGGCTGTGATGTCGGGCAGGGACGGGTTGAGCCCGCCGAGGTACTCGGACAGGTTGACCAGGGTCGCGCCGAACTGCTCGCCCCGGCCGTCCAGTGCCGTGGCGACCGCGCTGAGCGTGCTGGACAGCTTCTCCGGCTGCACCGCCTGCAGCAGCGGCATGACGTTGTCCAGCACCTGCTCGATCTCGATGGCCGAGCTGGAGCGGTCCTGGGTGATGACGTCGCCTGCCGCGATGTGCTCCGGTGCGGCGTCCTCGGGGATCTGCAGCGCCACGTAGCGCTCGCCGAACAGCGTCTTCGGCAGCAGCCGCGCCGACACGTTCGCCGGGATCAGGTCCAGCTGGCCGGGGTCCAGCGCCAGGTCCAGCGCCGCGTGGTCGCCCCTCCCGTGGATCGAGCGCACCTCGCCGACCACGACCCCGCGGATCTTGACGTCCGACCCCTGCCGCAGCTGGTTGCCCGCGTGGTCGGTCTCCAGCGTGACCACGGCCACCGGGGTGAACGCCTTGTTGTAGGCGGCGACCGTGGTGACGAAGAACAGCGCGCACACGACGAGGAACACCAGGCCCAGCACCTGGTGCCACAACCGCCGCAGCAGCACTCCCCTCCTCATCCGGCGATCCTCACCGTCGTCGACGCGCCCCAGACGGCCAGGCTGAGGAAGAAGTCCAGCACCGAGATCAGCACGATGGACGTGCGCACGGCGCGTCCCACGGCGACGCCGACGCCCGCGGGCCCACCGCTGGTGGTGTAGCCGTAGTAGCAGTGCGACAGGATCACCAGCACGCTGAACACCATCACCTTGCCGAACGACCACAGCACGTCCTCGGGTGGCAGGAACAGCCCGAAGTAGTGGTCGTAGGTTCCCGCGGACTGGCCGTAGAGCCACACCGTGACCTGCCGGGCCGCCAGGTAGGACGACAGCAGGCCCACCGCGTACAGCGGGATGACCGCGCCGAGGCCGGCCAGCACGCGCGTGGTGACCAGGTAGGGCAGGCTCGGCACCGCCATCACCTCGAGCGCGTCGATCTCCTCGGAGATCCGCATCGCACCGAGCTGCGCGGTGAAGCCGCAGCCCACGGTGGCCGACAGCGCGAGCCCGGCGGCCAGCGGCGCCACCTCGCGGGTGTTGAAGTACGCCGAGATGAAGCCGGTGAGCGCGGCCGTGCCGAGCTGGTTGAGCGCCGCGTAGCCCTGCATGCCCACGATCAGACCGGTGAACAGGGTCATGCCGATCATCACGCCGAGGGTTCCGCCGATCACGGCGAGTCCACCGGTGCCGAAGCACACCTCGGTGAGCAGCCGCAGCGTTTCCCTGCTGTAGCGGCGCAGTGTTCGCGGCGCCCACGCGAGCGCGCGGAAGTAGAACGACAGCTGGCTGCCGAGCCCCTCCAGGACCGCGCCGGGGCGCGCGATCACCTCGAGTGTCCGGTCGGACACTTCCGGCTCCCGCCGTTGCATCGTCACGGCTGTCATCACAACGCCTTCGGCGGAACGATCCGCAGGTAGATGGCGGTCAGCACAACGTTGATGAGGAACAGCAGCAGGAACGTGATGACCACGGCTTGGTTCACCGCGTCTCCGACGCCCTTCGGACCGCCGGAGGGGTTGAGCCCGCGGTAGGCGGCCACCACCCCGGCGACGAACCCGTACAGCACGGCCTTGATCTCGCTGACGTAGAGGTCGGGCAGCTGCGCGAGCGCGTTGAAGCTGGCCAGGTAGGCGCCCGGGGTGCCGCCCTGCATGACCACGTTGAAGAAGTAGCCACCCAGCACGCCGACCACGCTGACGAGGCCGTTGAGCAGCACGGACACGACCATCGCGGCGAGCACCCTCGGTACGATCAGGCGCTGGATCGGGTTGACCCCGAGCACCTCCATCGCGTCGATCTCCTCGCGGATCTTGCGCGCCCCGATGTCGGCGCACACGGCGCTGCCGCCCGCGCCCGCGACGAGGAGCGCGGTGATCAGCGGAGAGGCCTGCTGGACGATCGCCAACGCACTGGCCGCACCGGTGAACGACTGCGCGCCGATCTGCTGGGTGAGCGAGCCCAGCTGGAGCGCGATCACCGCACCGAACGGGATCGCGACGAGCGCGGTGGGCAGGATGGTGACGCTGGCGAAGAACCAGCACTGCAGGATCCATTCGCGGAACTGAAAGGGCCTGCGGGGCAAGGCCCGCAGCACCTCCCAGGCCAGTGTGGACAAGCGACCCACCTGGGCGAGCGCGGCGGTACCCGGTATGTTGACCGTTCCCGTGCGTGACCCCATCACACCTCCGCGACCCCAGCCTCGTTGCCCTGAGTCTTACTCCCCGAGGGGAAACCGCTTTTCGTTAGCGGTGTTTACTTCGTATTCCCGTGAAGTCGATCACTCCTGTCGGGACCGTAGTGGTTCACAGCTTCAGCGCGTGCGTCGCGGTGGCGCCGCCGTCGGCGACGAACTCGGCGCCGGTCGAGTAGGAACTCTCGTCACTGGCCAGGAAGACCGCGAGCTGCGCGATCTCCTCCGGCTGCCCGACCCGCCCCAGCGCGACCTTCTTGCCCACCCAGGACGTGTCGATCTCGGCACCGCCTGCCGCGTCGGACACCATCCTCGTGTCGATCATGCCGGGGTGGACCGAGTTGACCCGGATCCCCTTGCCGCCCAGCTCGAGTGCGGCGACCTTCGTCATCCCGCGGATCGCGAACTTGCTCGCCGTGTAGGCGACCAGGAACGGCATACCGGCCAGACCCTCCACAGAGGACACGTTGATGATCGAGCCGCCTCCGGCCCGCGTCATGGGTTCAACGACCGAACGCATCCCGAGAAACGCACCGATCTGGTTGATCCGGATGACCCGCTCGTAATCGGCCAGCGAGGTCTTGCCCAGTTCCGAGAAGTGCAGGATGCCCGCGTTGTTGACCAGCACGTTCACCGCACCGAACTCGTCCTCGGCGCGCTGCACCGCAGCGGCCCAGTCGTCCTCGGCCGAGACGTCGAGGTGCTCGTAGACCGCGCCGATCTCGGCCGCGAGCGCCTTGCCGTCGTCGTCGGCGACGTCGGTGATCATCACCTTCGCGCCCTCCGCGGCGAACCTGCGCGCCGCCGCGGCGCCCTGTCCCCTGGCCGCACCGGTGACGATCGCGGCCTTCCCGTCGAGGCGTCCCATCACATCATCTCTTCGGTCAGGGGCAGGTACACCGACTTGAGCTCGGTGTAGGCCTCGATGGCGGACTTGCCGCCCTCCCGGCCGAGCCCGGACTGCTTGAACCCGCCGAAGGGCAGGTGCGGTTCGATCTGGAAGCCGTTGATGCCCACGGTGCCCGCCCGCAGCTTGCGCGACACCCGGAAGGCGCGCTGCACGTCGGCGGTGAACAGGCCGGCGCCGAGGCCGTACTCGGTGTCGTTGGCCAGCCGTACGGCCTCCGCCTCGTCGCTGAACGGCACCACGGCCAGCACCGGGCCGAAGATCTCCTCCTGCGCGATCGTGGCGCCGTTGTCGACGTCGGCGAAGATGGTCGGGCCGACGAAGTTGCCCCGCTCGAGGTCACCGCCGAGCCGCTCGCCACCGGTCACCAGGCGGGCGCCTTCGGCCTTGCCCTTCTCGATGTAGCCGAGCACGCGGTCCAGCTGCTTCTCGTTGATCAGCGGACTCGCCGTGACACCCGGGTCGAACGGGTCGCCGTAGCTGATCGCCTGCGCCATACCCTGCGCGGCGGCGATGAACTCGTCGTAGACGTCGCGGTGGACCAGCGCCCGCGTGTTGGCGACGCAGGCCTGACCGGACAGGCCCATCGTGACCGCGCCGACCACGGTGGCCGCGGCCAGCCCGACGTTGGGCGCGTCGGCGAACACCAGAGCCGGGCTCTTGCCGCCCAGTTCCAGCGACACGCGCTTGAGGTTGCCCGCGGAGGCCTCGACGATGTGCTTTCCCACCGCACGGCTGCCGGTGAAGCTGACCTTGTCCACCCCGGGATGCGTGATCAGCGCTTCGCCGACGGGGTCGCCCGGGCCGGTCACCACGTTGAGCGTTCCCGCGGGCAGCCCGGCCTCGACCAGCAGTTCGACCATGCGCAGCACGGTGAACGTGCAGTACTCCGACGGCTTGAGCACAACGGTGCAGCCCGCGGCCAGCGCGGGCGCGACCTTCTGGGCGAACAACAGGAACGGCGCATTCCACGGCAGGATGGCCGCGACGACACCGATCGGCTCGCGGAAGGTCATCGCCAGGTGATCACCGCCCTGGTAGGGCGTCAGGGTCTCGCCGCCGAGCTTGTCGACCCAGCCCGCGTGGTGGTCGAACACGTCCGCGGCCGCGCCCACCGACGTGGCGTAGATGCTGCTGCTGAACGACAGCGGCACCGAGTTGTCCAGCGCCTGCAACGCCCGCAGCTCCTCGGCGTGCTCGCGCAGCAGGTCGGCGTAGCGGTGCAGCACCGCGACACGCGCGCCCGCGCGGGAGTTCGACCAGGCGCCGGATTCGAACGCGACCCGCGCGGAGGCGACCGCCGCGTCGACGTCGGCCTCGGTAGCGACCGCGAACTGGCCGATCTCCTCGCCGGTGGCGGGGTGGCGGTGGATCCAGGACTCGCTGCCGGTGCCCGGCCCCCACTGCCCGTCGAGGTAGAGCTGACCGGTCTTGAGGCCGACGGCTTCGCGGTGCGGCTGCACGGTGAGTGTCATGGGAGCTCCAGGATCTCGGTCGCGGCGAACATCGTGTCGGGGTCGCGGTCGTCGAAGTGGGCACCGATGGTGTCGGCCAGTTCGTCGGCCGTCCACAGCGGACCGGCGGTGTCGAAGCGCTGTTCCACCGCGGGCGGGCGCAGCAGCGCGACCATCCCGCCGTGCACGACGAACACCTGGCCGTTGACCCGGTTCGCCCGGTCGGAGGCCAGGAAGGCCACCAGCGGGGCGACGTGCTCGACCGACAGCGGGTCGACGCCCTCCGCGGGGGCGTCGCCGAACACGGCCTCGGTCATCGCGGTGCGGGCGCGGGGGCAGATCGCGTTGGCGCGCACGCCGTAGCGCGCCGCGCCGCGGGCGGTGGCGACGGTGAGGCCGACGATTCCCGCTTTGGCGGCGGCGTAGTTGGGCTGACCGGCCGAACCGACGAGGAACGCCTCGGACGCGGTGTTGACGATCCGCGCGTACACCGGCTGCCCGGTCTCCTTGCTGCGCCGACGCCAGTAGGCGGTGGCGTTGCGGGACAACAGGAAGTGCCCGCGCAGGTGCACGCGGATGACCGTGTCCCACTCCTCGTCGGACATCGAGAAAACCATCCGGTCGCGCAGCACCCCGGCGTTGTTGACGACGACGTGCAGGCCACCGAAGTGCTCACACGCGGCGTCGACGAGGGCGTCGGCGGTGGCGCGTTCGCTCACGTCGCCGGTGACGAGCAGCGCCCGCCCGCCCTCGGACTCGATCTCGTCCACGACCGTCTTCGCCGCGTCGGACACGTCGTTGACGACGACCGCGGCGCCGGACCGGGCCAGCGCGAGCGCCTCCGCCCTGCCCAGTCCCGCCCCGGCGCCCGTCACGATGGCCACGCGCGGTTCAGTTCCACCTTCCACGACGGTCAGACTAGAATCTGTTCTCGTCGCGGACAAGCCCTAGTTTTCACCGTTTACTCGACGGTGAACAGCGCATTCTTCGGACAGGCTGCAATCGCTTGAGAAACACGTTCTACCTCAGATTCCGGCACGTCGGGGTGGACGATCCGCAGCTCCTCGTCGTCGTCCAGCTCGAAAACGGCCGGCGCGAACCCGATGCACACCTCGTTCGCCTCGCACAGCGACCGGTCGACGTCGACCCGCATGTCTTCCTCCTCGGCGGTACAGCTGATAGAAATAGAACGTGTTCTAGACTAGCGCCGGGACCGGTCTGCTTCCAGCAACGACCGTCCGGGCCGGAGGTGACGGCATGCGGATCAGCTACACGACCGAGCAGGAGGAGTTGCGCCAGGAGCTGCGCGACTACTTCGCCCGGCTGATGACCCCCGAGCGCCGCGAGGCACTGGCCGGCGAGGGCGGCGAGTACGGGGACGGCAAGGCATACAAGGAGATCGTGCGCGAGCTGGGACGAGACGGCTGGCTTGCGATCGGGTGGCCGCGGGAGTGGGGCGGACAGGACAGGCCCATGCTCGACCAGCTCGTCTTCACCGACGAGGCGGCGGTCGCCGGAGTCCCGGTGCCGTTCCTGACGGTCAACACGATCGGTCCGACGATCATGCGCTTCGGCACGCCGGAGCAGAAGGCGTTCTACCTGCCGCGCATCGCGGGCGGCGAGCTGCACTTCTCGATCGGCTACTCCGAACCGGAGGCGGGCACCGACCTCGCGGCGCTGCGCACGCGGGCCGTCCGCGACGGCGACGAGTACGTGATCAACGGTCAGAAGATGTGGACCAGCCTCATCGAGTACGCCGACTACGTCTGGCTGGCCGCGCGCACCGATCCCGACGCCAGGCGGCACAAGGGGCTGAGCATCCTGGTGGTGCCCACCGACGCGCCCGGGTTCTCCTGGACGAAGGTGCGCACCGTGGCGGGTCCCGGCACGAGCGCCACCTACTACGACGACGTGCGGGTTCCGGTGAGCGCGCGGATCGCCGACGAGAACGCGGGCTGGCCACTGATCACCAACCAGCTCAACCACGAGCGGGTCGCGTTGACCTCGGCGGCGCCGATCATCGCCGCCCTGGATGCGGTGCGCGAGTGGGCGCGGGAGACCAAGCAGCCCGACGGCAGCCGCGTGATCGACGCCGAGTGGGTCCGGTTGCACCTGGCGCGCGTGCACGCCCACGTGGAGTACCTCAAGCTGCGCAACTGGCGGATCGCGTGGGCGGCCGGGTCCGGCGACCTCGGGCCTGCGGAGGCCTCGGCGACGAAGGTGTTCGGCACCGAGCTGGCGATCGAGGCGTACCGGCTGCTGATGGAGGTCGTCGGCCCGGGTGCGGCCGTGCGGGAGGGTTCGCCCGGCGCGGTGCTGCGCGGGCGGCTGGAGCGCGCGCACCGGTCGGCGTTGATCCTGACCTTCGGGGGCGGCACCAACGAGATCCAGCGCGACCTGATCGCCGCCACCGCCCTGTCGCTTCCCGTCACCCGCTGAGGAGGAACCCGTGGACTTCGCGCTGAGTGAGGACGTCACCGAACTGGCGGGGCTCGCCCGCCGCATCCTCGACGAGCGGGCCGAGCCGAGCGCCCACGGCGAGGGCGGTTTCGACCGCGCGGCCTGGCAGGAGCTGGCCCGCGCCGGGGTGGTCGACGCGGCGCTGCCCTCCTCGGTCGGCGGGGGCGGCCTGGGGATCCTCGGCCAGTGCGCGGTGCTCACCGAGGTGGGGCGCACCGTGGCCGAGCTGCCGTACCTGCCGGTCGTGGTGGCCGCGACGGCGCTGGCGGACTCCGGCGACGGACGGCTGATCGAGCGGTGGGTGGTGCCCGCGGTGCGCGGCCAGGCCGTGCTCGCCGTGGCGGTGCCCGACGCGGGTGCACCGTGCGGGTTCACCGCGCAGCCCGAGGGCGAGGGCTGGCGGGTGTCCGGGGCACAGACCGCCGTGCCGTTCGCGTCGTTCGCCGACGCGTTCGTGGTCCAGGCCGACACCGCGGAGGGACCCGCGGTGTTCGCGCTCGACGCCGAGCGGATGGAGGTCGACTCGCAGAGCGTGATCGACCACGCCGACGCCGGGCTCGTCGAAGTGCGTGAGGCGTCCGCCGTGCGCCTGCCGGTGCCCGCAACGTCGCTGCGGGAGCACGCCACGGTGGGTCTGTGCGCCCAGCAGCTCGGCGTGCTGGAGGGCGCGCTGCACCGCACGGCCGAGTACGCGCGGCAGCGGCACCAGTTCGGGCACGCCATCGGCGCGTTCCAGGCGGTGCGCCACCGGCTGGCCGACGCCTACATCGACGTCGAGGCGGTGCGGCTCACGCTGTGGCAGGCCGCGTGGCAGCTCGCGGAGGGACTGCCCGCGGCCGAGGCGGTCGCGACGGCGAAGTACTGGGCCGCCGAGGCCGGGCACCGCGTCGCGCACAGCGCGGTGCACATCCACGGCGGCGTCGGCATCGACACCGACCACGAACTGCACCGCTACTTCGTGGCCGCCAAACGACTCGAGTTCACCCTCGGCGGGGCGACCGCGCAGCTGCGGGTGCTCGGCGACGCGTTCGCGACGGCATGACGGTCACCGAGCTGCTGCTGGCCCGCGCCGAGGACGACGGTCCCGGGCTGCGGTTCGACAACGCCGAGTGGACCTGGCGGGAACACGTGCAGCGGAGCGCCGAGCACGCGGCAGTGCTGAACTCGCTGCTGACCGGCCCGATCAGGCACGTGGGCATCCTCGCCGACAACGTGCCGTCGTTCTCGTTCCTGCTCGGCGGGTGCGCGTTCGCCGGCACCGTGCTGGTGGGGCTGAACCCGACGCGGCGGGGCGCGGCACTGGAGCGCGACATCCGGCTCGCCGACTGCCAGGTGGTGCTCACCGAGGGGCGGCACGCCGAACTGTTGTCCGGGGTGGACGTTCCGGTGCTCGACCTGGACGGACCGGAGTGGGCGTCGATGCTGGCCTCGTGCACGGGTGCGCCCCTGTCCCCGGTGCCCGCGTCGCCGGAGGAGTTGCTGATGCTCATCTTCACCTCCGGCACGAGCGGTGATCCCAAGGCGGTGCGCTGCACGCACGACAAGATCACCGCGCCGGGCACGATGCTGGCGGACCGGTTCGGACTGTCCGGTTCGGACTGCGTCTACCTGTCGATGCCGATGTTCCACTCGAACGCGATCATGGCCGGCTGGGCGGTCGGGCTCGCCGCGGGCGCGACGCTGGCGTTGCGGCGGCGATTCTCGGCCTCCGGCTTCCTGCCCGATGTGCGCAAGTTCGGTGTCACCTACGCCAACTACGTCGGCAAGCCGTTGTCGTACGTGCTCGCCACCCCGCCCGCCCCGGACGACGCCGACAACCCGCTGCGGGTGGTGTACGGCAACGAGGGCGCCGAAGCCGACCTCGCCGAGTTCGGCCAGCGGTTCGGCTGCCGCGTGGTGGACGCGTTCGGCTCGACCGAGGGCGGCATCGGATTCGCCCGGACACCGGACACACCGCCGGGATCGCTGGGCAGGCTGCCGGACGGGGTCGCCGTGCTGGACCCGGACACCGGACGGGAGTGCCCACCGGGTGTGGTGGGCGAGCTGGTGAACACGGCGGGCGCGGGCGCGTTCGCCGGCTACTACAAGAACCCGGAAGCCGACGCCGAACGGCTGCGCGAGGGCCGCTACCACACCGGCGACCTGGCCTGGGTGGACGAGCACGGGTTCTGCCACTTCGCCGGACGGCTCGGCGACTGGCTGCGCGTCGACGGCGAGAACCTGGGCACGGCGCCGATCGAGCGCGTCCTGACGCGGCACCCGGCGATCGCGGAGGCCGCCGTGTACGCGGTGCCCGATCCCGCGGTGGGCGACCAGGTGATGGCGGCGCTCGTGCTGTCCGGCGAGCTCGGGCCCGCGCAGTTCGGGGAGTTCCTGGCTCGCCAGGGCGACCTGGGCCCCAAGCAGCTGCCGCGGTACGTGCGCATCGTCGGCGAGCTCCCGCGCACCCCCACCTACAAGGTCCTCAAGCGCAGGCTGTCGGCCGAGGGCGTGCGCTGCGCGGACCCGGTGTGGGCGCGCGAGGGCGCCGGGTGCGTCTACACGCCGTCCGCCGCACCCGTGGACGGCGTCAGAACCGCGCGTTGATCGGCCGCAGCCGCCGCGGGCCGGTGTCCGGTCGCGCAGGCGGCGGACCGAGCACGATGCGCGCATTGGCCACGAACGCGCCCTCCGGGGAGGCCATCACCGGGTCCAGGGTCAGGGCGCGCACCTCCGGGTGGTCCTCGGCCAGAGCCGCCACCCGCAGCACCATGTCCTGCAGCGCGGCCAGGTCGGCGGGCTCGTCGCCGCGGTAGCCGGTGAGCAGCGGGGCGCTCTTGGGCTCGCGGATCAGTGTGGCGGCGTCGACGTCGGTGAGCGGCACCGCGCGGTAGGCCCGGTCGCCCAGCAGCGTGCTCACCAGTCCGGACAGCCCGAACGACACCAGGCTGCCGAACGACGGGTCGTCCTGCAGCCCGATCAGGCACGAGATGCCCTTCGGGGCCATCTTCTGCACGTAGACCTCGCTCCTGCCGGACACCTCGCGGAGGTCCTCGTAGCCGCGTCGCACCGCGTCCGGAGAGGCGAGGTCGAGCCGCACGCCCGCGAGGTCGGGGCGTCCGCGGAGCCGTTCGTCGACGGCCTTGACGGTGACCGGGTAGCCGAGTTCCTCGGCAGCCCGCACGGCGGCGTCGGCGCTGGAGACGACCCGGAACGGCACCACGTCGATGCCGTAGCACTCGAGCAGCCGCACGACGTCGCGGTCCTCGAGCACCACGTTCCGGTCGCCGCCGTCGAGGATCTCCCGCACGATCTGCTCGGCGTGCTCGACGTGCAGACCGTCGGGGCGCACCAGCGTGCCCTGCGGCCGCTGCCGCCAGGCGGCGTACCGCACGACCTTCGCAAGGGCGTTCACGGCGCGTTCCGGGCTGGGGAACGACGGGATGGAACCGGGCCCTGGCGCGCCGTCCGGGCCGCGCACGGCCAGCTCGTCGGGGACGCCCTCGACGGCGAGGAACGTGGAGACGATCGGTTTGCTCTGGTCGAGCTCCTGCGCGGCGTCGCGCAGCGCCCGCGCGTAGGTGCTGCCGGGGATCGACACCGGCGGGACGAACGCCGCGACGAGCGCGTCGGTTTCCGGGTTGTTCAGCGCCTCGCGCACGGCGGCGGCGAAGTCGTCCGGGCCGGCCTGCGCTCCGACGTCGACCGGGTCGAACGCGAGGCGCAGCCCCTGCGCGCGGGCGGTGTCGGCGGCGAGCAGGCCGATGGCGCTGGAGTTGCCGACGATGCCGATGCGCGGGCCCGCGGGCAGGGGCTGGTGGGCGAACACCAGCGCGGTGTCGAACAGCTGCGCCAATGATTCGACCCGCACGACGCCCGCCTGCTCGAACAGGGCCTGCACGCTGGACTCGTCGATCTCGGCGGACGTGGCGGCCAGCTGCGGCCGGACGGCGTGGCGCCCCGACTTGACCGCGACGATCGGTTTGCTGCGCCCGAGCCTGCGGGCCAGCCGGGCGAACTTGCGCGGGTTGCCGAACGATTCCAGGTACAGCAGGACGAGATCGGTGTTCGGGTCGGTTTCCCAGTACTGCAGGAGGTCGTTGCCGGACACGTCGGCACGGTTGCCCGCGGAGACGAACGTGGACAGGCCGAGGCCGCGGGATTCGGCGTCGGCGAGGATCGCGGTGCCGAGCGCACCGGACTGGCAGAAGAACCCGGCGCGGCCGCGCTGCGGCAGACGCGGGGCGAGGGTGGCGTTGAGCCGCACGGCGGGGTCGGTGTTGAGCACGCCGAGGGCGTTCGGTCCGACGACGCGCATGCCGTGTGCGCGCGCCTCGCCGACCAGACGCAGCTCGGCGTGCAGGCCGTGCGGGCCCGCTTCGCCGAATCCCGCCGTCACGATCAGCAGTGTCTTGACCCCCTTGGCGAGCGCACCGTCCAACACGGACTCGACCTGGTCCGCGGGCACCGCGACGACCGCGAGGTCGACCGGGTCCGGGATGTCCACGACGGAGGGGTAGGCGCGCACGCCGCGGACCGAGCGGTGTTCGGGGTTGACCGGGTAGACGGTGCCCGCGAAGTCGGCGGCGAGCAGGTTGGACAGCACCGAGTAGCCGACCTTGGTGGGGTCGGCGGAGGCACCGATCACGGCGACGGAGCGCGGGTGCAGGAGGTTGTGGACGCTGCGCGCCTCCGCGGCCTGTTCGCGCGCCCTGGCGACGGCGAGGGATTCCTCGGTGGGGTCGATGTCGAACTCCAGGTGCAGCACGCCTTCCTCGATGGCGCGGCTGACCTGGTAGCCGGCGTCACGGAAGACCCGCACCATGGCGGCGTTCTCGGCGAGCACCTCGGCGACGAACCGACGCAGGCCGCACTCGGACGCCGCGGCGGCCAGGTGTTCGAGCAGGATCGACCCGACGCCGCGCCCCTGGTGCGCGTCGTCGACGACGAAGGCGACCTCCGCGGAGGGGCCGTCACCGAGCCTTTCGTACCGCCCGACGGCGATGATGTCGTCCCCCAGCAGGACGACGAACGCCACGCGGTCGTGGTGGTCCACGACGGAGAACCGCTCGAGATCGCGCTGCGGGATGCGCGGGTAGGCGCCGAAGTAGCGCAGGTAGCGGGTGCGCTCGGAGAGCTTGGCGTGGAAGGTGACCAGCGCGTCCGCGTCACTCGGCACGATCGGTCGCAAGTGGACGGTGCCACCGTCGCTGAGGAGGACGTCGGCCTCCCAGTGGCGCGGGTAGTCGAAGGGGTCCGGGGCGGCGGGTTCGGTGTCCGGGGTCGCCTGCCCGCTCTCGGTTCGGGTGTCGTTTCCCTGGTCAGCTCCACCCTGGCCCACGTTCGCTCCACTCCCTGTAGCCGAATCCCCTGCTTGGCTGTCGTCAGTGCCGGACCGCCTGCCGTGCGCGGTGCCCCGGCCCCCGGCGGCCGCCGCACCGTGACCGCCGGCGTCCGCAGCACCCGCCGCACCGGACCCACCAGTGGTGGTGCTGCCCTCACCCGTTGCAGCCGCACCCGCGCCGCCGGGTCCCGCCGCACCGGCACGACCGGCGTCCGCAGCACGCGCCGCACCAGCGCCCCCAGCCACCGCACCGCCCTCGTCGGCACCCGCTGCACCCGCACGGTCGGATCCCGCCGCACCGGTGCGACCGGCGTCCGCAGCGCCCGCCGCACCCGCGCCCCCAGCTACCGCATCCGCGCGCTCCGGCCACGCACCGGTTCGACCTGCCTCGCCGGAGTCAGCTCCACCAGCCCGGCCCGCGACACTCCCGCCCCGCGGGTTCGCCCCACCCGCCCGCGGGGCATTCACACCGCCGGCCTGGCTGAAGTCGGCATCGAACACCCGCCCCGAGTCCACGCCGCTCCCCCGGCCCGCACTGTCACCGGGCGCCGAACCCGCACCACTCATTCCACCGAGGTCAGCGTTGCGCCCCCGGTCGAAATCCGCATCCGTCACCCACCCCGAGCCCACACCGCTGCCCCGGCCTGCGCCTGCCTCGCGCGAGCTCAGGCCGGCCTCCCGGTCCGTCTGTGTGCCACGGTCCCGGCCGGGGTCGGCGTCCACGCCGCGCTCGTCCCGCGCCCGCGCGCCATCGCCCGCGTCCGCCTGGCCGGGGTCCGCCTCTCCTCCGCCACGCGCGCCGGCTCCGCCACCCGCGTCACTGTCCGTGACCAGCGGTGGCCGCTCGCCGGATGCCGGGGCGCCGTCCGGCTCGGCTCGGCGGTGCCTGCCCGGGCGGGTCGGGCCGCCGGGCGGCTCGTGCTCGTTCGCCCCGCCGGGGGTGTTCCTCGTGCTCATCTCACGTCGATTCCTCGGTCGGGTCGGGTCAGTCCCGTGGATCGTCCGGGTCCAGGCCGTGCAGCGGGAACACCGCGCGGCGCGTATCCCGGATCGCGACATCCACCGGGTCGTCCACGCCGTCGCCCCACCGGCGGTGAGCCGTGTCGCGTCCGTCGGTCATCTCCACGGGCAGCTCGGCGCTCGGCGCGGCCCGCATGACCGTCGCGACCCAGTCCGGCGGCAACGGCGTCTCCGGTTTGACGTCGCGGTTCAGCACCGTCGCCAGCAGGTGCGTCCACGAGCGGGGTACCACGCGGATCAGTTGGTACCCACCGCCCCCGACGGCGAGCCAGCGCCCCTCGGTGTACCGCTCCGCGAGGTCACGGAGAGTAGCGTAAATGGTCCGGTGGCCGTCCACCGAGAGCGCCAGGTCGGCGAGCGGGTCCTCCTCGTGGGAATCCACACCGCACTGCGTCACCAGGATCTGCGGCCGGAACGCCTCGAGCAGCGACGGCACCACCGCGTCGAACGCGCGCAACCAGCCTGCGTCGCGGGTGTGCGGCGGCAACGGGACGTTCACCGCGGTGCCCTCCGCCTCACCCACGCCGATCTCCGCGCTGTATCCGGTGCCGGGCCAGAGCGTGAACGGGTGCTGGTGCAGGGAGACGGTGAGCACCCGCGGGTCGTTGTAGAAGGCGGTCTGCACCCCGTCACCGTGGTGGACGTCGGTGTCGACGTAGGCGATGCGGTCGAAACCCTGGTCGAGCAGCCAGGAAATGGCGACGGCGCAGTCGTTGTACACGCAGAAACCGGCGGCGTGGTCGGGCATGGCGTGGTGCAGCCCACCCGCGATGTTCACCGCGCGCAGCGCGCTGCCCTCGGCGATCCGGCGCGCTCCGAGCAGGGTCGATCCGACCACGAGCGCCGTCGCCTCGTGCATGTCGGTGAACACCGGGTTGTCGTCGGTGCCGAGCCCGTGGCCCACGCCCCACCCGGCGGTCGGGGCCGTCTTGACCGCCGCCAGGTACTCCTCGGTGTGAATGCGGTACAACTCGGTGTCGGTCGCGGGGTCGGGCACGAGCAGCTCCACACCGTCGAGCACCCCGAGCTCGGTGGCGAGTCTGATCGTGAGGTCGAGCCGGACGGGGTTGAAGGGGTGCTCACCGCCGAGGTCGTAACCGAGCAGAGCGGGATCCCAGACGACGGCGGGCTGCATGACGTCCGATGGTAGCCGTGCGGAGCACGATTGACCTCCCGGTCACGTGGCGTGACCGTCGGCCGGAACGACTACCATGGATTGTCGCGGACGAAGGGGACATCGTGAACGATCTCATCGACACCACAGAGATGTACTTGAAGACCATCTTCGAGCTCGAAGAGGAAGGTGTCGTACCGCTGCGCGCCCGCATCGCCGAACGGCTGCAGCAGAGCGGTCCGACAGTCAGCCACACGGTCGCCCGGATGGAACGCGACGGGCTGGTGCGCGTGGCCGACGACCGCCACCTCCAGCTCACCGACCACGGCCGGGAACTGGCGATCGCCGTCATGCGCAAGCACCGTCTCGCGGAGCGGTTGCTGCTCGACGTGATCGGGCTCGAGTGGGAGCACGTGCACACCGAGGCCTGCCACTGGGAACACGTCATGAGCGAGGCCGTCGAGCGCAAGCTGGTCCGCCTGCTCCAACACCCGACAACCTCGCCGTACGGCAACCCGATCCCCGGTCTGGACAAGCTGGGCGAGGGCGGGCTGCCCGCGCCGCCCGCCGAAGCCGATCTGGTCCGTCTGGACGACTTCGCGCGCTCCGGCGGCGGCAAGGCCGAGATCCGCCGCCTGGCCGAGCACATCCAGCTCGACGAGAAGCTGATGGTCGACCTGAAGGAGGCGGGTGTCGCCCCGGGCAGCACGGTGTCGGTGCGCCGCGCCGACGGCGGTGGCACCGCCGAGCTGACCGGTGAGCTGGGCGCCGTCCAGGTTCCGATGTCGGTGTTGCACGCGGTTCTGGCGACGGCCAAGTGAATCCCGCGCAGCAGGCCGCGCGGGCGTTCCGGGAGCAGCACGGCCGGCCCCCCGCTGGGGTCTGGTCGGCGCCGGGCCGGGTCAACCTCATCGGTGAGCACACCGACTACAACGACGGGTTCGTGCTGCCGTTCGCCCTGCCGCACCGGATCGCCGCCGCTGCGTCTCCGCGCGCCGACGGGATCCTCACCGTCGCCACGCTCGGTTCCGACGGGCGCGTCCAGGACAGCGAGCCGATGACGGTCGCCGAACTGCGTCCCGGTGGCGTCGAAGGCTGGGTCTCCTACCCGGCAGGCGTCGCGTGGTCGCTGCGCGAGCAGGGCATCGAGCAGGGCGCCGACATCGTGCTCGCCGGCAACGTGCCCACCGGCGCGGGCCTGTCGTCGTCGGCGGCGCTGGAGTGCGCGGTCGCGCTGGCCCTGCTGGGACTGGCCGGCCAGGAGGAGCCCGGGCTCGCCCGGCGCGCCGAGATCGCCCGCTGGGCCCAGCACGCCGAGAACGATTTCGTCGGCGCCCCCACGGGCGTGCTCGACCAGACGGCGTCGATGTGCTGCATCGCCGGTCACCTGCTGTTCCTCGACGTGCGTTCCGGTGAGATGGAACAGGTCCCCTTTGACGCGGCGGCCGCAGGCCTGCGCATCCTGGCCATCGACACGCGCGTCAAGCACGCTCACAGCGAGGGCGGCTACGGTGAACGTCGCCGCGGCACCGAGCGGGCGGCCGACCTCCTCGGTGTGAAAGCCCTGCGCGAGGTGGGCCACGACGACCTCGACGACACGCTGGCCCGGTTGCCGGACGAGCTCGCCCCGCTGGTGCGTCACGTCGTGACGGAAAACCAGCGCGTGCTCGACCTGGTCGCCCTGCTCCGCGAGGGCCGCATCGCCGACATCGGTCCGCTGCTGGACGCCTCGCACGTCAGCATGCGCGACGATTACCGCATTTCCTGCCCCGAGCTCGACCTCGCGGTGGACGTGGCGAACGAGTCCGGCGCCCTCGGTGCCCGGATGACCGGCGGCGGGTTCGGCGGCACCGCGATCGCACTCGTGCCGGAGTCCGCTGTGGACACCGTGGAGTCGGCGGTCACGGCGGCCTTCGAGAGCGCGGGCTACCGCCCACCGCGCGCATTCGTGGCTGTGCCGTCCCCGGGCGCGCGGCGGGACGAGCTGTAACCCGGACCGGTGTGTGGCCCACCGGTGAATGGTCCACACTGGCGGTCAGCTCTTTGACGTTTTCGAGAAAGGCTTCCGACGACACCATGGCTTCCGATTCCTCGCGCCTCAAGCTGATCGTCACGGGCGGTGCCGGTTACGTCGGCAGTGTCTGCACGGCCCGCCTGCTGGAAGCGGGGCACGAGGTCGTCGTGGTGGACGACCTGTCCACGGGCCACGCGGACGCCGTGCCGGACGGCGCGCGTTTCGTCGAGGGCGACGCGGCCGACGCGACGGCGTCCCTGCTCGGCGAGGGTTTCGACGGGGTGCTGCACTTCGCGGCGAAGTCGCTCGTGGGTGAGTCGATGCAGGACCCGGCCAAGTACTGGCACGGGAACGTGATCACCTCGATCCGCCTGCTCGACGCGATGCGCGCGCAGGGCACGCCGCGTCTGGTGTTCTCGTCGACGGCGGCCACCTACGGCGAGCCGGAGAGCAGCCCGATCCCGGAAACCGCGCCGACGATGCCGACCAACACCTACGGTGCGTCCAAGTTGGCCATCGACCACGCGATCACCAGCTACGCGCGGGCGCACGGGCTGGCCGCGGTGAGCCTGCGGTACTTCAACGTGGCGGGCGCGTACGGCCGCTACGGCGAGCGGCACGCCACCGAGACGCACCTCATCCCGCTGGTGCTGCAGGTGGCCACCGGAGATCGGCCGCAGGTGAGCATCTTCGGCGAGGACTACCCCACCGGCGACGGCACCGCCGTCCGCGACTACATCCACGTGGCCGACCTCGCCGACGCGCACCTGCTCGCCCTCACCCACGCCCGCGCCGGGGAGCACCGGATCTACAACCTGGGCAACGGCACCGGTTTCTCCGTGCGGCAGGTGATCGAGGCGTGCCGGGCGGTGACCGGGCACCCCGTACCGGCCGAGGTCGCGCCCCGCCGGGCCGGTGACCCGGCGGTGCTGGTGGCGGCCAGCGACCGGGCCCGCGAGGAGCTCGGGTGGAAGCCCGAACGCACCGACCTGCACACCATCGTCGGCGACGCGTGGCGCTTCACCCAGGACCGCACGGCGCTCGAGAGCTGAGGCACACGTAGCGCCGCGGCACCGGCCGGCTACCGGCTGCGGTCGTAGCGGGGCCGGCGTGCTGCCCCGCTACGAGCGGACCGCGGCGGCTGTTCGCGCGAGCTCGCCCAGGCGAACGCCGACCACCAGCGCCGGGACCTGCTCCGCGCGGAGCGCGACGGCGGTCTGGGTCGTGGCAGCGCGATCAGGCCGCTACACGCGCGCCCGGCAACCGCCCACCAGGACTGACCCCGGCGCAGGCGGGGCTGCGGACCGTCCACGGGACAGTGACGACACGACCAGCCCGCACTAGCGCCCAACCGACGCGCCCACCGGGCGGGGACCGGCCCAGAGCAGAGCCAGACCACGGGCCGCGGGCAGCGGACAAGCGG